>Ga0137409_10002117_pt1 | contig 21386 bp, 11 predicted proteins | sample CZODoug1_16funga_FD_122059 | JGI IMG/M metagenome (GOLD analysis project Ga0137409, IMG submission 122059) | Vadose zone soil fungal communities from Angelo Coast Range Reserve, California, USA - CZODoug1_16fungal (Hybrid Assembly) | ecosystem: Environmental > Terrestrial > Soil > Vadose zone... | reverse complement strand
GAAAAGCCCTGCCAGACAAGCCGTTCCGCCCACCCGTCCCAGGGCCGGACTCCGTTAATTGGCTGAATCTTAACTTGACAACGCGCGACCGGGTCCCTATGCTCCGGTAACGCTTGGATGCTGTAACCCTCGCCGTCCCACGAGGTTTGACACCATGAAATTCTCTACCCGCAGGCTCGCGTCCGGGCCTGATGAGTTTTTCGCTACTTTCATTGTCCCTCTCATTGCTTCCGCCAGATTGATCCCGTTGGCGCTTGTGCTTGCCTTCGCTGCGGCGGCGCCCGTTCTGCTACAGGCCCAAGCCACGTATGTCTTCGGCAAAGCCACGCTTCCCGCCAACGGCGCCGGAACGTCGCTGTTGCAGGGCGATTTCAACGGAGATGGCACGGCGGATTTCGTCTGGGCGAATTCCTCGACCAATACGGTTTCCGTCATCCTGTCGCTTCCCCATGGAGCCTATGCCCCCAAGGTGGACTATGTAGCCGCTGCCAGCGGCAGTCTCGTGGGGGTGGTGATCGTCGCTGACTTCAACAACGACGGCAAGATGGACCTCGCGGTGGCGAACAACGACGGATTCACCTCGTTTCTCTATGGCAATGGCGACGGAACGTTTCAGCCGCGGGTGGCGCAGGCGATTCCTCAGGTGGGGCACGCCGCAGGTTTGGCCACGGGCGATTTCAATCGCGACAGCAATGCGGATCTGGTGGTCGCGAGTTCGCTGGGGACGTACGTGTATCTGGGCGACGGCAAGGGCAACTTCACGCTGGATGCAAACGTTCCGACGGGCATCCTGAGCGTGAGTGCTGCGGTGGCAGACTTCAATAACGACGGCTTCGCGGACATCATGATCGGCGATCTGGCCGGATACGGCGTGATGTGGCTGGGCGACGGCAATGGCGGCTTCCAGACCGCGCCCAACACGCCCGGGGCTGTGCCGGGCGCTATCGCCGACTTCAACGGCGACGGCGTCCCGGACGATTTTTATACCGTGAAATCCTGCGGCAGGTACACCTGTCATTACTCCTTGTATGAGTATTTCGGCAACGGGGACGGGACGTTCACGAGGCAGACGATTTCGTTGTCGAGTTATGGAATCGCGGTAGCTGCGGACTTCAATCAGGACGGGAAAATGGATCTGCTGCTGGTGCCGGGAGGAATTCTGTTCGGCAATGGCGACGGGACATTCACCTCGCCGTCGCCCGTGCCGCAGGGGAATCCGACTCGGGAAGTGGTCGGAGACTTCAATCACGATGGGCAACTGGATATCGCGGAACTCGACAAGGGCGGTTTCCTGACGGTTACTTTGGGGAATCACGGTAACTTTGCATTCCCTTCGACCGCTACCGTGCCCACGACCACAAGACCGGCGCATGCCGGCTTCGGCGACTTCAACAACGACGGCAAGCCGGATCAGTTGACGGTAGATGGTTCCATCCAGGTGCAATTTGGCAACGGCGACGGCACCTTCCAGTCGCCGATCAGTTCCCCCATCGCCAATACTGGAATTGGCGGCACGGTGTTGGGGGACTTCAATAAAGACGGGAACCTCGACTTGGTGGTGCTGACCAACCAGACATCGATAGTCGAGTTCTATCTGTATTTGGGGAATGGAAATGGAACGTTCCAGGCCGGAGTGCCAGTGAGCGCCAACAGCCGTTGGCCGCTCTCGGGAGTCGCCGGTGATTTCAACGGAGACGGTAATCTCGATGTCGCGATCTCAGCTCAGAATGGAAACGGCGTCGACGTCTTCCTCGGTAGCGGCAACGGCAGCTTCGTGCCGGCGACCACTTATCCCACCTGCTTCGCCGGTTTTACAGGCGGAACCGCGGCCTACGACTTCAATGGGGACGGGAAGCTTGATATCGCCGTGGTCTGCGACGACTTCCAGGGTGGCATGAATGTCCTGCTGGGCAATGGCGATGGCACTCTGAAGCCTGCGGTGGTTTACCACGCCGGAACCGACTATGACGCCAGCATCGCGCTCGGGGACTTCAATGACGACGGGAAAGTGGATGTCGCCATTAGCGGCTTTACTGGCGTTACAACCTTCCTGGGCAATGGCGATGGGACATTTCAGGCGGGTATTCCGACGTCAACCTGCGCGGTGACGTGGCTGGTCGCCAGCGACTTTAACCTCGATGGCAAGACCGACCTCGGCTGCGTCTACGATGGAAACGGGGCGACCCAAATGGGGCTGTTGTTCAGTAACGGAGATGGAAAGTATTTACCGTCATTTCTGCCCGTGCCTCATTCAACGGACCCCGGTCCAACAGCGGTCGATCTGAACGGTGATGGCGTTCTGGACATCGTATCTTCTGCGCCCGCTCCAACTTCGCTGACGACTTACTACCTGCCGAATCTGCCGGTGGCCTTTTTGTTGCCGGCGCAGTTGAGTTTCGCGAATCAAGCCGTGGGCACGACCAGCGCGCCTTTGCAGTTGACGCTGGCCAACCCAGGCGCCGCGCCGCTGAGCGTTGGCTCCGTGACGGTGACCGGAGATTTTGCAGTCGGCAACGATGGCTGTGGCGGGACGACGGTCGCCGTGGCCGCTTCCTGCGTGATCGACGTGACATTTACGCCGACAGCAAGTGGCCCGCGTACGGGCACGGTTGTGATTGCTTCGAACAATGTGGGTGGCACGGCTGTGCTCCCGCTGAGCGGACAAGGCGAAGGAGGTGCGCCTGCTATCGACCTCTCCCCGTCGAGCTTGACGTTTGCTCCGCAGATCATTAAGAAGCCGAGTAAAGCGCAGACGATTTCTCTGACGAATTCAGGCGACGCTTCGCTAACGATCAGTGGTATTGCGATTGCCGGCCCGAACCCTTCCGACTATTCGCAGACCAATGACTGTGGGACCTCGCTCCCAGTGAGCGCGACGTGCTCCATTACCGTGGTGTTCAAGCCAGCAGGTCTCGATACCCGCACGGCGGCGGTGACCATCACCGATAATGCACCGGGCAGCCCCCAGGCAGTGCCGCTGAGCGGCGTGGGGACGCAGGTAAAAATCACGCCCACCGCGCTGAAGTTCGGTAATGTCGTTGTGAATTCCAGTTCCACCAAGACCGTTATCTTCGCCAATCAGGGGGCGACAGCGGTGCATATTTCGGGGATCTCGATCAGCGGCGGCAACGCTGGGGACTTCTCAGTGACGAGCGGTTGTGGCTCTACAGTCGCAGCCAAGTCGACGTGCACTGTTGCCCTGACATTCACGCCCTCGGCAAAGGGAGTGCGATCGGCAACGTTGGCTTTCAGCGACGACGGCGGCGGAAGCCCGCAGGCCGTGCCGTTAACCGGCACGGGGAAATGACAGGTCAGAAGTACTGGAGAGCGACAGCAATGAGTCTTGCCAAGCAGGGATGCCGACTCTCTAATCGAGGCGCGTTTTCTATTCTCGGTGCGCCTGGCCGGGAAGGGAAGACCCTGGGCATCAACGTCATTTTCACTCCGTCAGCATCCCACCCGTAATCTCCCGGATCTGCTGGATGCGATGTTCGCGGCAGTAGACAGCCAGCCCCTCTACTAACTTCTCCGTCGCTACCGGATCGAAGTAGCTGGCGGTTCCCATCTGCACGGCGCTGGCGCCGGCCAGCATGAATTCGATTACGTCCACGGCGGTCGTGATTCCACCCATGCCGATGACGGGGATCTTCACGGAGTGGGCCGCGTCGTAGACCATGCGCAGAGCAATCGGTTTGATGGCCGGCCCGGAAAGCCCGGCCGTCACGTTGGCAATGCGCGGGCGGCGTGTTTCGGCGTCAATCGCCATGGCGAGAAACGTATTGACCAGAGAGATCGCGTCCGCGCCCGCTTCCTCGGCGACGTGAGCCATCTGAGCAATGCTGGTCACGTTCGGAGAAAGCTTCACAATCAGCGGACGTTTCGCAACCCGCTTCGCCGTGCGCACTACTTCATCGAGCAGGCGCGGATCGCTGCCGAACTGGACGCCGCCGTGCGCGGTGTTGGGACAGGAAACGTTTAATTCATACGCAGCGATGCCTTCACCTTCATTCAATATCTCAAGTGTGCGCTCGTAGTCGGGACGCGTGTAGCCAAAGACATTCGCGAACACGACAATATTTTTCTTCTCGCGCAGTGCGGGCAGTTTTTCGTCGAGGAAAGCGCGCGCGCCGATGTTCTGAAGCCCGATGGCGTTCAACATCCCTGCGGGCGTCTCGAAGAGGCGGGGAGGAGGATTGCCGGTCATTGGTTCTTTCGACAGACCTTTGACAACGAATCCGCCGAGCTTGTCGAGGTGGACAATATCGTCGAACTCGATGCCGTAACCAAAGGTGCCGGAAGCCGCGATGATCGGGTTCTTCAACTCAATGCCGGCGATGCTGACGCTTAGATCGGGGCCGGAAGGCGTCATTGCACTTCTCCTGGCGCGGTTGCGGCGGAGCGGCGCGGAGTCTGGAGCGCTTCGGTTAGCACTCGTCCAGTGGCATGGGTCGGCGCATTGATTCCGAGAAGCGACGCCAAAGTGACAGCAAGATCGACCGGTTCGGCATGCGTCCGATACACGCCAGGCTGAAATGCGAGTCCATAGAATGCAAGCGGCACATGAGTATCGTACGAGAATGGCGTCGCATGATCGGTGCCTGATGTGATTCCCACGTGAAACAGGCTGGGGATGCCCATCACGTACCAGCCTCCATTGGGCGAGTAACTGTGAGCATACCGGCGGCCCATTTCTGTGTTGGGCGTGTCTCCATGCGCGAGCTGAGATTTCGTATAGTAACCAGGAAACCCGGCCTGCTTCATGGCTTCACCAGTGTCTGCTTCAGCATCGGATTCCTTGCGGCCCGCAAACGCGTCCTCGTTCAACCATGCGAGCGGGTAGTCGATATCGAGTACGTAGTCGGCCGATTTGGAATACTTTTTCGAGAGTAGGGAATTGACTTGCTTGCGCAGGTCATCGTCGTTCAGATTGGCCGCGGGCAGGCGCAGAGTTTTGGCCAACTCGGGTAGCGGGGCGATGCCATGATCGGCGGACAGCGCCATCCAGATGTTGGCCAGGCCGACCTGGTGTCCGAGAAAGGTAATGAACTCCGCCAGTTGGTGGTCGAGTTCTAGAGCCATACTGCGCATCTCGGGAGAATCCGGTCCAACACGGTGGCCCAGAATATCGTTGGCGGAAAGACTGATGGTGAGCAGGTCGGTAGCTGGTCCGGCACCGAGCCTTTCGTAAAGGACCAACTCTTTCGCGAACTCGAATTGGTAGTCGTTCGCAAAAGGTGTCGAGCCGATCACTTCATAAAAGCCGGCTGGAGTGCCGTCTTTTCCCTTGCGCGGAGCGGTCGATCCCAGGAGGTTTCCGTCGCCGTCTTTCCACTCACGATTCCAATATTTGTCGGTGCGGTGGCTGCCGTTAAAATTCCGCGCCCAGTCGGGAAGATCCGGGCGGTAGTAGGTGGAAGTGATCCAGACGCCGGATTTCGCATCAATCCAGTAAGCACCGTCGCCCGAAAAGCCAGCGGGGAAAACCGCGCCGCGATCTTTGAGCGACAAGGCAAACACGCGGGACTTGCCGCCGGTGGCAAGCTTCATTTCGTCTCCCAACGTATCGCTGAGAAGATTGTGCGGAGAAGCGCCCGGGGCAGTACTGGTCACGCCTACCAGTTTGGTGGCATCGTCCTCCACCGACGTGACGCGCTTCTTTTTCAGCGGATCCCACCACTCGTTGGCAACGATCCCATGTCCGCTGGAGTAGGTTCCAGAAAAGAGGGTGGCGTGTCCGGGGCCGGTGCGAGTGTTAGCGTAGTCGTAGTTACAGTCGGTGAAGTAAGCGCCGCGGTCGAGGAAGAGGCGGAAGCCTCCGTCGGAAAACTGGTCGCGATAGCGTTCGAGGTAGTCACCGCGGAACTGGTCGATAACGATCACGACAATCAACTTCGGACGAGCGTTGTATGCCGATGCGCAGGCGGCTGGGATGCACGCCAGCCATACCAGCGCGGAGAGCCAGGGACGGGGGAGTCTCATTGCGAGTTAGTGTACAGGAGAAGAAGAGGATTTAACCGCAGAGTGCGCGGAGATCGCAGAGGAGGGCAGGAAACTCGAGTCCGAGTTGTGGCGGGCGTCCCGGGCAGTTGCGCAGTGATGTTTTGTCGTTTCTCGTTTTTCTCTGCGAACTCGACGTCCTCTGCGGTTCAAAGTTTCGATTCTTCGTTGTCTGGAGATCGCCGCTGCGTGCATTCAATGCCGCTTTTCAGCTACAGTAAAAGCGAATGCTCGATCTGAATTTTGTCCGCGACAACCTTCCGCTGGTGGAGGAAAAGCTACGCCAGCGTGGAATGAATCCTGCCGAAGTGCTGAAGGATTTTGGAACGATCGACACGGAGCGCCGGCAGGCCATTACCGAGAATGAGACCCTCCAGGCACGCCGGAACCGCGCCTCGGAAGAAATTGCCAAGCTTAAAAAGAGCGGGCAGGACGCGACCGCGCTGATCGAGGAGACCAAAGAGTTACGGGAGCAAATCCAGAATTCCGAGAAGAAGGCGGCGGAGTCGGAAGTGCGGCTGCGCGAAATTCTGACGTCGCTGCCGAACCTGCCTCACGCCAGCGTGCCGGTTGGCAAGAGCGCCGAGGACAACGTTGAGGCTCGCCGCTGGGGCGCGCCGCCGCAATTTGATTTCAAACCGAAGCCGCATTGGGAACTCGGCGAAAGCCTGGGAGTGCTCGACCTGGAGCGGGCGGTGAAGCTCACGGGGGCGCGTTTTGCGGTGTATTGGGATTTGGGTGCGCGGCTGGAGCGCGCGCTCGCCAATTTCATGCTTGACCTTCACACTCGCGAGCACGGATACACCGAGGTACTGCCGCCGTATCTGGTGAACTCTGAATCGATGTACGGTACCGGCCAGCTGCCGAAGTTTGCGCAAGATTCGTTTCGCGTGCCGCACGGCGAGAAGGACCTGTGGCTGATTCCGACTGCTGAAGTGCCCGTGACCAATCTTTATCGAGATGAGATCCTCGACGGCGCGCGTCTGCCGATCTCGCTGACCGCCTACACGCCTTGTTTTCGCAGCGAAGCGGGGTCGTATGGCAAAGATGTGCGCGGCATCATTCGTCAGCACCAGTTTCAGAAAGTAGAATTGGTGAAGTTTTCGCATCCAGATAATTCTTACGACGAACTGGAGAAGCTCACGCGGAATGCCGAAACGGTTTTGCAGAAATTAGGCATTCACCATCGGGTCGTCGCGCTGAGCACCGGAGACATGGGGCCGTCGTCCGCGAAAACCTACGACATCGAAGTCTGGCTGCCGGGACAAGGGTTGTTCCGCGAAATTTCTTCGTGCTCGAATTTCGAGGCTTTCCAGGCGCGGCGCGCGAACATCCGTTTCCGACGGGAGGGCAAGAACAAGACGGAGTTCGTTCACACGCTGAACGGGAGCGCGCTGGCAGTCGGGCGGACCTGGGTGGCGATTGTCGAGAATTATCAGCAGGCAGACGGTAGTGTGCGTATTCCAGAAGCGTTGCAATCGTATATGGGGACGGACCGCATCACGGCGCGAAGTCTATGATCCCCATACCGCAACGCGCATTTGCTATCGCATGAATTCCCAAATAGACTGGCAGCGTTCCGAGCCTCTGACGGTGCATACTGCCGGCAGCTCTTCCATGGGCGCAATCTGGCGCACAATTCGCGGATACATTCTGTGGTCTTACGAGCGGGGCAGCTTGCACTATGACATCATGGTCACGCTGATTCTGCTGTTCGTCTTTGTTTCACCGCTCTATATCAACTTCAACGACAAACCGGTGGAGCGCAATCCGCATCCTACTGGAGTCGTCGTGATCCCCGATCAGCGGGGCGGCCTGATCTACCAGATTCCGGCGTCGGCGGTCAGCATGGGTAAAGGAATCGACACTCGGCAGCAGTTGCTGCACATCATCGAACCAATTTCGGGAGCGGTCAGCATCACCAGGTATGAGGCCTCGAACGACGCCGCGGGACACGTGCAAACTTACAAGGTTTGGGTGGTGAAGGAATAGGTGGCACTCCGACTATGAGAGCTTCGCTAACGACGATCGTCGTTGCCCTGGTGCTTGCGGCGCATGCGTTGCCGCAAAGTAGTTCCGGTGGGCTGGAGCACGTGTTGGCGCAAATGGATTCCGCTGCGAAGAATTTTCGCAGCACGGAAGCCAATTTTGTGTGGGATCAGTATCAGAAAGTGGTCGACGAACACGACACGCAAAAAGGGAAGATTTATTTTCGGCGGCAGGACGGAGAAACGCAGATGGCGGCTGACATCTCCGAGCCGGACAAGAAATACATCTTGTACAGCGGCGGCAAAGTGCAGGTGTACCAGCCGAAGATTGATCAAGTGACGGAATACAATCCCGGCAAGAACCGCAGCGACCTGGAAAGCTTCCTGGTGCTGGGTTTCGGTGGCAGCGGGCAAGACCTGCTCAAGTCTTATGACGTGAAGTATCAGGGATCTGAAATGATGAATGGCACCCAGGCAGCGAAACTGGAACTGACTCCCAAATCCGCAAAGCTGCGCAACAACATTTCTAGCATCGTGCTGTGGATCGATCCGGCGCGAGGCGTCTCCGTACAGCAGCAGTTCTTCGAGCCCGGCGGCGATTATCGGCTGGCGAAATATTCCGAAATCCAACTCAATCAAAAACTGCCCGACAGCGCCTTTAAACTGAAAACCACCGGCAAAACGCGAATCGTTTCCCCGCAAGGGTAGGTAAATCCGGGCAGAAACGCGACGAATCGCGGGAACCACAGAATGAAGCTGTAAAAGAGTTGAGTGGACGATATACTGAGAAACATTCAGGCCGTCAGCCATCAGCCGTCGGTTAAGAGCTGGTTTGTTGGCGGGTAATGAGTCGAGAGACTGATGGCTGAATGCTGACGGCTGTACCTGAGATTTCTTCATGGCGAAAGTTTTTACAATCCCGGTTCCGCCCGACTTGGGTAGAAAAAAGCGTGAGCGCACTTCCGACAGCCGCTATGTAGACGGGCAGAAGATGCTGGTTGAGGCCATGAAGTATCTGGCGCAGTCGAATAAAGATGCCAACCGCTCCGCAATCGAACTCCTTTCCGAACACGTGCGCACAAAATTCCGCATGACCGACTCGCCGCTCGGCTGAGTAGAAAACAACACTTCACATGACCTCGCAGCGTGTTTCAGTATGTCTATTGATCTGACTGTCGGTCAGTTCGTGCAAATCAAATTATTTCTGATCGCGCCGTATTGACTTTCCAATAAAGGCCCATACACTTATCCCACACACAGGCGTTCGAATTTACTTTCCCGATTCGTCGCGTCAGAGGGGGCCATCGATGCGGTCTTCGCGGTTTTTGTCCGCCATTGTCTTCGTGCTTCTTGCCTTCGCCTTCAGTTCCATCTTGCTGGCGCAAACCATCACTGGAACAATCTCCGGCGACGTGACCGACGGTACAGGAGCGGTGGTGCCGGGCGCGACCGTGACGGCGCAGAACATCGGCACCGGTCAAACTCGCACGGCGACCACGACCAGCACGGGCAGCTATCGCATCCCCGATCTTGCGATAGGCAAGTACAAGGTCACGGCCACTGGACAAGGATTCAAGACAGTGGTGCGGACGGCGGAAGTCGCCACAGGCGCTGTCACTCACTCTGATTTCGCCCTTCAGGTCGGACAGCGCACCGAGACGGTAGAAGTGGAAGGCAGCGCGCCCCTGGTCGACCTCTCGCCGAACAACAACAATTACGTCGACAGCGAGAAAATCGAAAACGTTCCGCTTAACGGACGTGATTTCAATTCGCTGTTGGCGATCACGCCGGGCGTGCAACGGGCTCCGGGTGGGGGGTTCCTAGCCGTCAGCATTAACGGTGCGCGCACAACCTCGAATAACTATTTCATCGATGGCCTGTACAACAACGACCGTTACTACGGCGACTCGGCCATCAATCAGACCGGCATCGTAGGTATACCCGCAGTCTTGTTTCCGCCGGAAGCGATCGAAGAATTGAGCGTCCAGGAAACACCTTCCGCAGAGTTTGGCGTAAAAGGCGGCGCCCCGATTCTCCTCAACATGAAGAGCGGGACAAACGCCTGGCATGGTTCGGGCACCTGGGTCAACCATAGTGGCCTTGGGGACGCTATCAACTACTTTGGAAAACACAACATAGATAATTGCGGATCCCCCGGCGAATGCCAAACGACCAGCATTCACAACAACCAGATGAATGGAACGATTGGTGGCCCGATCGTTAAAGACAAAGCATTCTTTTTTCTGTACTACGAAGGCCAACGGTACAAATCTTCATCGGTTGCCGAGCGCCCCGTTCCATCAACCAGCGATGTGCAGCGGGCGCTCAACGACATCGCCGACCACGGTTTGACTGTCGATCCGGTGGGCCAGACCCTTCTGAACTTTTTCCCGATCACCGACACGGGAAATTTCATCACCAGTACTCCGACCATCGCGAGCGCGAATGGGTTCGGCACGAAATTCGATTACAAGTTCAACGCAGGCAATTCTATTGCTGTCCGATATCTCTTGGGTGATAGCTTTCAAAGCGCATCGCCATTCGCGGGACTACCGGCCGGGGGTAGCAACAATCCCGACCTTTTCAACTCCGCGGCGAATTCACGGGCGCAGTTGCTGGGGGCGAGCTGGACCAAAAGCTTCGGTCCTACAAAGATTCTCGAGAGTCGTTTTGGATACACGCGCTTTTCGCAGTTGATCGGAGTTAACAACAAAATCGACCCCAAGAGCCTTGGAATCGATACCGGTCCACTTGATCCCGCCGACTTCGGTGTTCCGTATGTGTACATGTACCATTTGGGCTATGGCGGATATATCGGTGGAGTGCAGGGCTATCCTCTGGTGACGCGGCCGGACGCAACGTATGACTGGTCTGAGCACTTATCCTGGGTAAAAGGTAATCACACCATTAAGCTGGGCGGAAACTTCCAGCGTGCAGTAACGGACAGTATTCGAAATGAGGCACGTTCCGGTCTCACTCTCGGCTATTTCAGCAGCTATGTGTCGCCAACACTGGGCGGGGTTGCTGATGATGTGGAGCAACTGCTCCTCGGCAAAGCGGATTTCGCAAGCCGCAGCTTTGGCAACACTCACCGGTATATCACGCAGAATTCTGTTGGCGTCTACGCACAGGATGATTGGAAAATTCGTCCAAATCTTACGCTGAGCTATGGGTTGCGGTACGACATCAATGGGACTATTCGCGACAAGGACAATCTGGAAGCGAACTTCTTTCCCGATCGCGGTTTCGTACAGGTTGGAAAGGAAATCGATGGCATACACAACGTCGACTATCGAGACTTCGGACCGCATTTTGGATTTGCCTGGGACATTTTCGGGAATGCACGGACTGCTTTACGAGGCGGTTATTCGTTAACCTATGACGTAGCCAACTTTGGCGCGTTTGCTGATCCCTATGCTTTTGCACATGCGAGCACAGGTGTTTTCACGCAGGCGAATCTTGGGTTTTTCAACCTGGCTAACAGTTCTGATGTTGGGATTGGCGGCGGATCCGGCTTGCCGCCGGCCCAGACGGATAATATCTTGGGAAGCGGTTGCTACGATCCGAGCCAGGGCGTAGGGGACTATATCTGCTTTAACTCGGCGACTGCGGGACCGCTCTTCGGTCCTGATCCGGCCAATCAGATCCCCAACAATGCCTTTTCTGTCGTCAACAATTTCAAAACACCCCGCTACCACAATTTCAATCTGAGTTTGCAGCAGGAGATCACCCCTAACAACGTTCTTACCGTCGGATATTCTGGTCAGAGAGGGCGAGAACTGCTGATCTATCGCGATCTGAACGCGACGCCCATCGGGAGTGATTGTGTCGGAGATGCGTGCGATCCGCTCCGGCCCCTTTCAACTGTGTTCAATCTCGACGGGGACCCCTCCAGTCCTCTTTTTCGGCATGTGATCCAGGCTACCAATCTCGGCAAGTCGCAATATGACAGCTTGCAAGTATCCTTCAATCAACGTGGCTGGCACGGCTTGGACACCGAATATAACCTGACCTGGAGTAAATGCTACGACTACAATTCCGTGAATCGCGGCGGAGCAGGCGACTATCCTCAAATCAACAACCTCAACCCTGTCGGCAGCACGGCGCTGGCTACGGCGAACATTGCAGACAATCGCGGCCTATGTGATCACGACGTGCGTCTCAACTTTAATGTTAGTGGCGTATACGCCTTACCAAATATTCGCCCACTCGGACGCTTGTTTGGAAACGGGTGGCAGCTGAGTACCGTATATACCGGCATCAGTGGACGGCCATTTACCCCAATTCTGGGCGGCGGCGATAGTTCTGGGCAGGGTTTGATTGGCAATAGCATTCGCCCTGCATGGGACGGCACCCCCGTTCAGTATCAGACGCGGAACCCCGATTCGTACGTCGTCGAACACTATTCAGATGGCACTGGCGCGGATCCGTGCGGCAATTTCATTGATGGGGCACCCTTGTCTCCGTTCTACATTCCGTGCACTGGCGCGGTAGGCAATACGCGGCGCAACCAGACAATTGGGCCGGGATTGAGTCAGTGGGATCTGACGTTAACAAAGAACACCAAGATCAGCGAACGAGTAAACGTTGAATTACGTTGGGAGGTTTTCAACGTTCTGAACAGGGGGAATTTTTATTACTTCCCAAATAACGTGCTCACTTCGTGTCCTCAGAATCCAGATGGATCCTCGGGTGTCGTAAACGGTCTGTGCACGTCGAATAATGGCGGCAACTTCGGACAGATTGGTAAGACTTCCGACGTTGCTTCCGGCAATCCAGTGATCGCTCAGGGCGGGCCGCGCAACATGAATCTCTCGATCAAGTTCACGTTCTGAACGTGCTGTGAGAGGAATCTCCGGGAGTTTGCCTATGGTAGACTCCCTTTTTCTATGCGGTTTCCTGGGCGGCTGGCTTCAGTTTTGTTTTGCATCGGTTCTGCCCTTGCCGCCGATCCTCCTGCGGTGCGTTCTCCCACGCATCCGGCCGACACCCGCCCCAACATCATCCTGATCACCCTCGACACCACGCGTGCCGACCGCATGGGGTTTCTCGGCTCGAAGCGTGGGCTCACGCCGAACCTCGACGCCATGGCGCAACACGGCATTGTATTCACTCGCGCCTATTCTCATGTGCCGATCACCACGGCATCGCACACAACGATTCTTACGGGGACCTATCCTCAGTTCAATCATGTGAACGACTTTGGCATCCCGCTTTCGACGCGGCTGCCCTACCTTCCTGACCTGCTGCACTCGCAGGGCTATCACACGGGAGCTTTCGTCGGCTCGCTGATCCTCGATCCGTTGGATGGAACCGCGCCGGGCTTTGATCGCGGATTCGAAGTCTACGATGCGGGCTTTCACCTGCGGCGTCATGGAGCGGATCGCTATAAGTCTGTCGAGCGCCGCGCTGGCGATGTCGTAAATCACGCGCTGGCGTGGCTCAGCCGACTGCCAAATGGGCCGTTTTTTTTATGGGTGCATCTTTACGACGCGCACGACCCTTACGATCCTCCTGAGCCTTACAAGGCTCGCTTCGCGGCGCAACCGTACGATGGGGAAATTGCTTACGCCGATTCGTGCGTGGGCAAGCTTCTCGACGAGATTCGCAAGCACGGTCTCTATGACGAGACCCTGATTGCGGTCATGGCCGACCATGGCGAGTCGCTCGGTGCGCATGGCGAGAATACGCACGGGATTTTTCTCTACGACGAGACTCTGCATGTGCCGCTGGTTTTCAAGCTTCCTGCCAGCCGTGCCGCAGGACGCCGCATCGAGACGCGCGCGCGGCTGGTGGACGTTGCGCCTACGATTCTGCAAGAAGCTGGGGTCGCGGTGCCGAAAGGGATGCAGGGAGAATCGCTGACTGCACTGATGGTGAAGAAGCCACCTGGCAAGGAATCTTCCGTAGCTCCATCCCAAGAGGATCGCTCCGCCTACGCGGAGACGGATTATCCGCACCGTGGTTTTGGATGGAGTTCGCTGCGAGCGATACGGACAGGGAAGTATCTCTACATTCGAGCGCCGGAGCGAGAACTTTACAATCAGGCAGCCGATCCCGAGGCGGCGCACAATTTGGCGCTGGGATCGAAAGCTGTGGCAGACACGGTGGGTTCTCAACTCGACGATTTCCGCGCCAAGACGAGTCAGACTCTCGTCGATCTCGCGAAGCCGGCTGCTGAGCAGATGCAGAAACTGCAAGCGCTGGGCTACGTTGCCTCGGATTCAGTTGAGGCAAAGGACACCGAGAAGCTTAGCGGCGCGGACCCGAAGACAAAGATTCAAATTTCCAATTTGCTCCACGATGCCATGTTTGACGTGGAAGACGCGCGTTACGAAGAGGCCATCCCGCTGCTGAAGAAGGCGCTGGCGGAGCAGCCCGAGCTTCCGGTCGCGAACATGCAATATGGCATCGCGCAGGCGCGTCTTAAGAATTTTGCCGAAGCGATTAGACCGCTCCAGAAAGCGGTCAAGCTGATGCCCGACAATGGACTCGGACGCTACGAGCTTGGACTCGCTTTGTTTGAAACAGGCGATTGGAAAGGCGCAGCGCCGGAGTTCGAGGCGGCGGTGGCGCGCGCTCCCAAGTGGGGCGATGCTCAATTTTCGCTTGCGTCGGTCTACGCTCGAACGGATCGAGTGCCCGAGGCGATGGAGCATCTGGACATTTGCCTCGGCATCGATCCCACCCACTACCGCGCCAACCTTCTGCGCGGACGGATTCTCTCGCTACAGCACAAGGCGGCGGAGGCGTTGCCTAATCTTCAGAAGGCAGTCGAAGTACAGCCGGAATCGCGGGAGGCTCACCTATTTCTGGCGGATGCTTATGAGCAGCTCGGGGAGTCGGTGAAGGCGGCCGAGGAGCGGGGGCGCGCGGGGCGTCGGTGAGGGCCAGACATGATTGGCGCAACGCTACATCGCTGCGCCGTGCAGAGACGTCGTGGACCGCGCGGAAGCTGCTGCCGTCAACACGCGGAAGCTGCTGCCGTCAACACAAGGATGGCGCTGGCTAGAAGGGCAAAGGCCGACGTGAATCGCATCAGGGCTCCTCTAATTTGTAAATGTGACTGGAGTTATAGAATTCACTACCCGAGTTGTGCTGCGAGAAATCGGGGTCCCGGGAGTTGGGGAGCTATTGTGCACGCAGGCTGCCGGTCCTGACAAGGCTGAAAATACAGGGGGTCTATGTTATTTGTCAGCGTCTTATTCAGAAATCGTAATCATCTTCGCTATGAAGTCTGGGAGGGTTACTGGGAACGTGACCTCCAGTCGGACAAAAATCTGGCTGCGAGCACAATGACAACGGGATAGCACTCGAGCGTATACCGAGGCTCGGGGTTCTCCAGCGTTCCCAGAAAGGCGGAACGAAGCAGGACAAATCCGAGCAGCAAGCCCAGGTAGCGTGTGCGGGACGGCCTGTAAACGACAGCCCATACGGCGGCTACAACATAAGCCAGATTTACCAGGCCGAGTCCTACGGCCATGATCGATGCCTTCAGATCATCGTTGAACTCCCACCAACGGACGTCTGGGGGTAGGAGTTCCGTCCGTGGTCGCAGCCACATGTCGGCGATCCGCAGTGCCGGGAGGATGACAAAGTAACGGACGGGATGTTCACGCATACGCTGTTTAGCCAGGTCGCCGAAGCGGGCGTCGAGGTTGGGGGTCAGCTCAGTGGATTGGTTATAGTCGCCGATGAGGGCCAGCGTTTCATCGCGCTGGGCCGGGGAATTGAAGGCGCGCGACGGCAGTTTGTCGGCATCGATCTGATCGCCGGGAACGCTCCAGTAGATTTCCTCGACCGACGCATAGTCAATGATCCAGGTCGCGACCCAGCGATTGAAGCCGCGCGGAGCGAGTTCCTCCTGCTCGTTGGCATAGCGTGGCGCGAGCGGCTGGAAGCGATGAAGGGTGCGAAGATTGCGCAGTGTCCAGGGCGCAAGCGGAGCTAGCGCGAACAGGCTGACGAGGATCAACGCCTTGAGGGCAGGCACAGGGCTGGAACGACCGCGCCAGCGTTTGCCGATTAGAAACGCCAGATAGAGACCGATGGCCGCCAGAAGAATGCCGCCATCGGGACGCAGAAGAATGCAGGCCGCGACGGATAGGCCCGATCCAACCCAGGCTCTCCAGCGGACCTGCTCCCTCTCCAGACGATCGAAACCAGCGGCGGCGCAATCGAGGGCGATTGCCGTGAAGAAGACTTCCAACGTTTCTGTGAGCACGGCCGACGCGTAGTTCGCGAGAAAAGGACAGAGCGCTACGAGGACGAAGGCGATCCGCGCGACTCGATCGGAAACAACTCTTCGCGCCAAGTCGGCGACGATGAAACATGTGCCGAGATCCACAAGAATCTGAACGATCATCACGGCACGGAAATTCATCGGCCCGAACAAGGCAAAAATCACCGCCAGAAAACCGGGATAGCCGGGCAGGCGCTCATCGGTAGGAACAATTTTGCCCAACTGCGTGATGCCATAGATCCCATGCTGGAGCCAGTTGGTGGCGAAATCGGCGTAAATGCGGGAATCGTCGGTGACGGCTGGGAAATGTACCAAGAAGAAAATCCGCAACGCTAAGCCGGCCAGGGTTGTTCCAAGAAAGAACCGGGGATGTCGGCGCAGCAGGCTGAGCACAGGGGGAATATAGCATTTAGCCGTCGGCTGTCAGCCATCAGCCAGTTGTCCAAGGCCTTTCGCGCCGACTGACTTGGCTGACGGCTGATGGCTGACAGCTAAGTGCTACGATGTAACGACACTCCGGCAATGGCGAAACAGGTTTTCTACGATCCCAAGCAGGCGCGCTGGAAGCGGATTCGACGTGTTTTCGACGCGGCGGCGCTGGCTCTGACATTTCTGGTGATTTTTTTTATTTATACGGCTCTGCGCAGCGAGCCGCTTCCCGATTTGTCTCTGAGGGCGGAAAAGCGTCCTTATCATGCTCTGAAAGAAAACGAGAAAAACAAAGCTCGTGAGCACCGCCGCCTGGCGACCTTGGCGCGCGCCGGACGCCGCCTTCATTCCCGCAAAGCGCCTTCGCAGATCAAGCTGAACGCCGAAGAAGGAGTGCGCGCTGCGTTCTATGTTTCGTGGGATGCGGCCAGCTTCTCATCGTTGCGGGAGTATGCGCAGCAGCTCGATCTGCTCTTTCCGGTGTGGCTGCAAGTCCTGACGCCGGACGGCCACTTGCAGGGAGTCGATCCCGAAACCAACAAGATGTTTGACGTCGTCCACGAGGGGAACGTGCATTCCGTGGACGACAAGGTCATGCCTTTCCTGAAGACGGAAGGAACAAGCATCGAAGTCTTCCCAGTGGTCCAGAATTTTGATGGCACCGACTTCGTTCCCGGGATTGCTGGCTTCCTTAACGATCCTCAAGCGCGTGCCCGCTTTCGCCGCGAGATCGCATTGTTCCTGGCCTCCGATCATTACAAGGGATTGATGGTGGACTTCGAATCATTCCCCACGAAGGGGCAGCCCGGGTACGTTGCTTTGTTGCGGGAACTCTCTTCAGACCTGCACGCGCGCGGGATGAAGCTGTACACAAGCGTTCAGGTGCGCAACGAAGATTATGATTACGCAGCCATTTCCGCCGCGGTCGATGGCGTCGTGATCATGAACTACGACGAACACTATCCCGGTGGAACGCCCGGACCGGTGGCATCGCAGGAATGGTTTGCGTCAAACGTGCAGGCGGCGATGAAGATCATCCCGAAGGAAAAGCTGATCTGCGCCATCGGCAACTATGGCTATGACTGGGTGGAAAAGCCGAAGAAAGGAAAGTTACCGCCGGGGCTAATCGACAAGAACGTTTCCGTGCAGGACGCGTGGCTCGGGTCGCGCGATTCGGAAGAAGACATTGATTTCGACGGTGACAGTCTGAATCCGCATTTCAGCTATCTGGACGAGCAAAATTTCCAGCACGATGTCTGGTTTCTGGATGCGGTGACCGCGCTGAACGAGATGCGTTCAGCGCAGTCGCTGGGGATTGAGACTTTTGCTCTCTGGCGACTGGGCGCGGAGGATCGTTCGCTCTGGCGAGTGTGGGACGTGCCCGGAGACGCCGGCGCGGTCGATAAGTTGAAGCAGGTTCCGCCCGGCCAGGATGTTGATATGGAGGGTGAAGGCGAAATTCTGCGCATTGAGGCGCGGCCTGCCGACGGCAAGCGCGACATCACGGTCGATGCTGCTACGGGCCTGATCAGCGATGAGACTTTTAACGACCTGCCGGAACCATACCGCGTCGCACGCTATGGAGCAAGTAAGAAGCAACTCGCGATTACTTTCGACGATGGTCCCGATCCGGAGTGGACGCCAAAGATTCTCGACGTCCTGAAGCGGGAGCACGCTCCGGGGACATTTTTCCTGATCGGACTTCAGGCGGACAACTTTGGCAGCCTGACCCAGCGCATTTACCGCGAGGGGCATGAGATCGGGAATCATACTTTCACGCACCCCGACATCAGCAACATCAGCTCGCGCTACATGGAAGTGGAATTGAATCTGACGGAGAGGCTGTTTGCGAGCCGGCTGGGAATCCGAACCGTTCTATTTCGTCCGCCCTACTCGATCGATCAGGAACCCGATACCGAAGATCAGGTTCGTCCGCTCGAAGTCACCCAGGACATGGGTTATATCACCATCGGCAGCAAGATCGATCCCAACGATTGGCGCGACAATCCCCGGCACCCGGCGGAGCAGATTGCGGCTGACGTGCTCGATCATCTGCCGCCTTGTGCAGTTTACGATCAGCGCTGCGGGAACATCATTCTTCTGCATGATGGCGGCGGAAATCGCTCCGAAACGGTACGGGCTTTGCCGTTGATTATTGAAGGCGCCCGCGCCCGCGGTTTCGAGTTTGTTCCCGTCTACCAACTGCTCGGCAAGGCCAAGGCGGATGTGATGCCGCCTCTCGGTGCAAATGAATTCTGGGGCGCGCGGCTGAATTGGTTGAGCTTCGGGCTGTTTGACGCCATTCTGGTCGGGATTGTCGTGATCTTTTTCGTGGGCGACGTGCTCATGACCGGACGCCTGATTTCAATCGGCATTCTCGCAATCTACGATCGTCTGCGCTCGCATGTTTACGGTACTCCTGAGCAAGTGGCAGCTTATCGGCCCAAAGTTGCGATCCTGATTCCCGCTTATAACGAGGAGAAGGTGATCGAACGCACGATCCAGGGTGCGCTCGATTCCGATTATCCCAACCTGCACGTGATCGTGATAGACGACGGGTCGACGGATAGCACGTTGCAAGTCGCTCAAAAAGCGTTTCGCAAGGAAATAGCGGATGGCAGGGTCGTCATTCTCACCAAGCCCAATAGCGGCAAGGCGGACGCGCTGAACCATGGCCTCGAACATATTGGCGATGCGGAATTCTTCGTCGGCATTGACGCCGATACGATCATCGCGCCGGACGCGATCGTCCGCATGGTGCCACACTTCCTGAATCCCAAAGTCGGCGCGGTGGCAGGCAACGCTAAAGTCGGCAACCGTGTGAATCTCTGGACGCGCTGGCAGGCGCTGGAATACATCACCAGCCAGAATTTCGAACGCCGGGCGCTCAACACCATGGGCGCGGTGAGTGTAGTGCCGGGTGCGATCGGCGCGTGGCGCGTCAGCGCTGTTCGGGAAGCGGGCGGCTATCACTTGGATACCGTTGCCGAAGACGCCGACCTGACCATGGCGCTCCTGCGCAACGGATATCGGGTTGAGTACGAAGACCTCGCCCTCGCATTCACCGAAGCACCGACCAACGCCAACGGACTTATGCGCCAGCGCTTCCGCTGGTCGTTTGGAATTTTGCAGGCCGTGTGGAAGCACAGCGGCGTTTTTGCTCGTAAGGGTGTGCTGGGATTTGTTGCGTTGCCCAACATCCTCATTTTTCAAATTCTGTTGCCCCTGGTGTCGCCTTTCATCGACATCATGTTTGTGGGTGGCGCGCTCTGGTACGCAATCAGGAAATACTTCCACCCCGACTCCACCGACCCGAGCGATTTCATCAAACTGGTGGTCTATTTTGCGGCGTTCCTGATCATTGACTTCCTAGCATCGGCGATTGCATTCGCCCTGGAGCGTCGTCAGCCGGAAGCGCGCGAAGATGGCTGGCTGCTGAGCCAGGTATGGCTGCAACGCTTCGCCTATCGGCAGCTCTTTTCGATCGTTCTCATTAAGACACTGAAACGCGCGATCCAGGGCAAGCCCTTTGCCTGGGACAAACTGGAGCGCACGGCAGCCGTCAATTACGTACCCGCCGAACGCCGCGACTCGGTGAATGTGCCGTAGTCTGTGGGAGGGCACGGCTCAGCCGTGCTGATTTCATTCCTGTTATCCCGATCCGTATCCCGAGCGAGGAAGCTTGGCAGCGGTCCGCAATGGCTTCTATCGTGCAGTCGAGAATTGTGCAATCTAATGACATCGCATTGACATTCGATGGTTCCCACGGCGCTAGCATTCCTCGATTGGCCATTCCAAGGAATTTGTCGTTTCAGCCTGCCTGTTCAAGGTTGTGATTCGCTGCTTCCTGAGGGAGACGCCACACACAGGAGGACTTGCAATGCAACGTCGCACGCTCACTCTCGCCTTTTGCTTCGGGGCCGCACTGGTACTGGGATCCGTACCGGCCTTGGCGCAGTATCAACTTACGAATTTGGTTTCGAATCAGGTAGGCGCAGCAAAACACACCGATCCGCTCGTCGTGAATGCGTGGGGTCTGGCCTACGGCCCGGGCAGTCCCTTCTGGATCGCAGATAATGGCTCGGGTTGGTCCACGCTCTACAACGGCGTCGGCAAGGCCAAGAGTCTCAGAGTGCTGATTCCGTCGGTTGTAAACGGCCCCGGTTCGCCGACCGGAATGGTCTTCAACGGATCTGCCGACTTTCAGATCCAGGGATGGTCGACCTTCTTCCTGTTCGCAACTCTGGACGGAACCATCAGCGGATGGGCGCCTCAAGCCGACCTCAATTCTGCACATATTCAAGTGAACAACTCAGCAGCGGGAGCCGTCTACACGGGCTTGGCGATCAGCAGCAAGCCTTCCGGAAACCTCCTGTTTGCCGCCGATGTCGTCAACAACAAAGTCGATGTTTACGACGGGACGTTCACTTTCGTCAAATCGTTTACCGATACGACCCTGCCGGCCGGCTTCACGCCCTTCGGAATCCAGGACATCAACGGCGTGGTCTACGTCGCCTATGCCAGTGCGACGGGCGGCGGAGGCGGTTTCATCGACACCTTCGACGAGAATGGAAACCTGCTGAAGCAGCTCGTCCACGGCGGCCACCTCGATCAGCCCTGGGGGATTGCGATTGCTCCTCCAAACTTTGGACCGCTCAGTAACACCCTACTGGTCTCGAATAACACCAACCAGGGGATGATCAACGCCTACAATCCCGCGACCGGGCAAT
>Ga0137409_10002115_pt1 | contig 21391 bp, 40 predicted proteins | sample CZODoug1_16funga_FD_122059 | JGI IMG/M metagenome (GOLD analysis project Ga0137409, IMG submission 122059) | Vadose zone soil fungal communities from Angelo Coast Range Reserve, California, USA - CZODoug1_16fungal (Hybrid Assembly) | ecosystem: Environmental > Terrestrial > Soil > Vadose zone... | reverse complement strand
GCTTGTATTGCCGTGGGGCGGCTTCGGGGCAGGGGTGGGTTCGTCCACGTCAGACTCCGGATCATCTTGCCCAGTTGGCTTAACTGGCGTAGTAATTGAGCGCAAATGCTTGCCAGCTTGTCTTATAGGGCGGGGCGTCGCAGCTGCCTGGCGAATCCGCGTAATTTCCTCGTTACAATCGAAGCATCGGTAATGCTCTACGTCCGTCCAAGTTTGCAAGTCTTGTAATTCCTTGCCGCATTTCGGGCAACGCTGAGGAGTGTCAGATTGGGTCACTTAGCACCTTTAGGTGATTGAGGCAGGGGCATCCAATGCGTAATCTGATCCATGTCGAAATAAATCGGCATGTCGCACGGCTCCGTTTCAACCGACTGCCACTTGCACTCGTCGGCCAATTTCCATCCCATCTCGGGTAGTTCTCTGCCAACGACTGCCATCAATACCATTTGCGGAGCGCCATACACAGAAAGCTCCGGCAACCTCTCGCTCACGGCGATCCACCGAGGTGGGACGCTCAGGGCGTAGGCGATTCCAGCTTGCCAGCCATATCTAGCATTCTTCTCGGCGGATTCGTCCCAATGAACTTCGCAAGTCTCCGTCCCTAGCCACTCTTCGAATGCCTGCTCTGCCGCACTCCCCCGCTTCACTTCGCTACTCATGGGATCACCTTCGTTGGTTTCTTGCCGAATATCTTCACAGCCACGTAGAAATGCTCCCGAGATTCATGCGGCATTTGCATAATCGAGATTGGCCCGCTGACTACACCTTTGCCGCCCAACTCATCCACCAGTTTCCCGGCCATGCGGATGAACTGATCGCAAGTACTTTCCTGTTTGCTCATCGTGTTCCCTTCTCCGGGTTCGGGCCGTGGGCTGGGGACGGTAGCTTTAGCCGCTGAATCTGTAAAATCAACCTATCCGGCATATCCCAATCGCTACACAGGTCAGCCACATCTTCCACGCCACGCTGCCAGCCCTCAGCCCATCTATCACACCGGGGCTGAACGCTTAGGGCGTAATCCTTGGCGAAGTCTTCACACATACCCACAGCTTCAGGCAACTTGACAATGTCGATGTGATCGCCGAACACTTTAGCGTTCAGCTCTCGCAGCAATTCATTCGCAGCACTCTGTAACTCCGCCGCACTCCCCCGCTTCGCTTCGGTCATCTCTTTACCTTCTTTCGGAGAATCGGACCCGGTGATCATAGATATCTCCCCAGATAACTCAACTACCGAGTCCCTTCTCCACGTTACAACATGAATTGCGGGGCCTCTCGACTTTCACGTTTACATCTCGGACACCTTAAGGGTGCTTTAGAGGTTAAAAACCTCCTGCGAATCCGGATGTTAGAGCAGGCGCTTGCAAGCAACTGGGACTGTGCCGCCCCGCAAACTCTACTGAACTTCGACTGTGCTCCCGGCCAGAATTAGGTAATGCCATCCCAAAGTCCCGCCGCATCCTCGGCCTGAACACGTACGCTGATAATAAGCACGGTAATTGAAAGTAGCGTTCACCATACCGTCGTTCGAGACGTACGTGGCCGTGCTATAGAAATCGTTCCGCGTTCCGTCAGGATTACTAACGAACCCAGTGAACGTCCCGGTAACGGAGAACACGACATCCCCTGGGTACGGGTAGTTAATTTGAAGCCTGCCGATCAGCCCCGTCCCGGCATACCGATTATCGATGATCAGATCGAACGGCTGGTTAGCCTGATCCGTTACGCTCATCCGGCAGTACTGATTAGCTTTTCCGCCACATGAGTCGGTCGTCGTTGTATACATTGTCTGGGCGGAAGCATGAGTAGCGACCGCAGCGAGGACGAACAGTGTGAGCACAGCTAGTACTGATTTTCTCATCTCTTTTCTCCTTCATTTTTATTCTGCCAATCTTTCAACGAGTCTTTTCACAGTTAAAATAATACATACAACAGCATAGATTGCAGCTGGAATATTATGACATCTTACACAAATAAATACACCAATGAATGCTTGACCAAAGAGAATCGAATTAAATAAAATATCAACATTTCTATTAAACATTTTCATTTTACTTCCTCTTGATTGTCATTAGAGAGGGCCCGTTTCCAGCACAAGTAGTCTACTGTAGTCCTCCCCTGTTGTCAAGCTCTAAAATATGAGCTCTGTGTCATCTTAGCCTTTTCAACATCTAACAGTAGTCCGTCGCTCTATCCTTTTGATTCGGGGGCGTCAGGGGAACTGCACACCACTGGCGCCAACGATTCTCGTGCAGAGAGGATTAACTTGTCAAATCGTCCTACGCCCATCGTCGATACTATTTTTCCCGGCCAACGTGTTCATTTGATTGGCGGCGCCTCTGGTGCCGGTAAGACTACTTGGCTCATGCAAATGATCGAGGATTGGCGGCAGGAGAAGCCGATCTACGGATTCCCATCTCACCCCGTTCCATTTGTCTATTTGTCATATGACCGAGATACGGACGATTTCATTGATACTTGCGATCGATTAAAGATCGACCCGAACACATATAATTTCGTATCGCCGATCGAAAAAGACTTCGATCTCCCTCTTCTGATGATGCTTGAGAAATTGCATAAAGCTAATCCTGAAACTAAATTGTACATCGTCGAAGGCATCGCTTCACAGACTCCTGATGGTAAAATTAACGATCAACGTATTGTAGGCCGCTGGTTACGCCAACTCCAAGCGTTCTGTAAACGATACGGCGTAACGATTATTGGCGTCCTTCACGCAGCGAAAACAAAAGAAAGAGATCGATACAAAGAGCCGAGAGCTCGTATCGCTGGCTGCGGTGCATGGGCCGGGTACTCGTCTACTGTCGTAATTATTGAAGAAGAGAGTGCGGACACAGATTCATCGATCCGAGAGCTCATGATCCTTCCACGTAACGATAAGAAATTTTCTTTTACATTGGACTTCAAAGATGGTCGGCTCGTCGAAGTCGATAGGATCGTGAAGCAGCCGAAGTTCTGGCAATGGCTCAAGACGATCGCAGAAGGCGAAATCTTCGGTATGGAAGAAATGAGTCAATGTGGACTCAGCGGATCCAGGATATATAACGAGATCGATTCGGCTGTAGCGCGAGGGAAGATCGAAAAAGTCGGTCGTGGGAAGTATTGCAAGAAGCCTGATAGCGTCAACTAGTGCCGTGTGGGGTACAATAGCAGGAGAAGTAGATCCTATCCTACTCATTCCATTCAAGATAACTTCTCCTCCTGCTGTTTCTGCCCAACAGGAGAAGTCTCCGTATCTATAAGACAATACATATACATACCTAATCTAACTTCTTCTCAAGAGGATTGAATCTACTGGACAAAGGGAGCAGGAGAAAGGGTGGAGGAGAATTTATCTCTATTATAATCATTGAGTTATCGTCCATTCTCCTGCTCTTTTGGCCCACAAGGTAGACGCTCCGTAACGCGTTGATTCTACACCAGTCATAGACGGGCCGTTGCTCACGTCTCATCTGAGAGAAAAACGGGGCGCCAGAGCGACGCCCCAGTGATCAGTGATCAATCGGTGAGGAAACTCAGAACTTGCTCGACCTAAGGCACATATAAACCGCTTGCATCAGGTCCATGCCTTCGGAACACATCTTCCAAGCTGACTCACGGCACTCGGGGCACCAAGCTTCGTGCTCCTCGTACTTCCGCGCGGTCATGAGCAACTCAGTGTCATGCGTTGCTCGTTGATCGTCCGCACGGCGCATCGGGGCTCGACCAGAGTTCCCCTGGGTACTCATGCAGCTGCCGCCTCTCTGGGTCGTCCGCGCTGGACCCTGTAATCGTCCGGTACGGCGATCGGAGCGATACTCTGGGCGTTGCTGACCCCGAGTTCGTTGAGCAGCATCCCGGCGAGCTGATGGACCCATCGGGACCGCTGACGCGAATTGATTGGTAGCTTACGGTACCGGGTAGAGATGAATCGGTAACACTCTTTCAGTAATGTCTCAGGATCTTGCGGCACAGGAAGAGACATCTCGGGTCCTGGCGCAACAGCTTCGTCTCGGGCGTCCTTCTGGGCATCGATCACCCGATCGATCCAAGCATTAGCTGCCAGTGGCGTAGGATCCTCGGGCGGGGGAAGGGCTTTAACTACTTGGGTATATTTGCCTAGAGGAGCTTCCTCACGTTCACCAGAGAGATCGATCCCTCGGGCCATCGCAGCGCGAAGGATCGTCTCCGGGAGCGACGCTGAGGCGTTCTGGTATCTCTGGATATACCGGTACGCTGTCCTCGGGGTGAACCGGAACAACCGTAAGAACTTACCAAAGAGAGAATGGGGCTCTAGTATCGCTTGCGCCTTAACAAGATGAGCCCCGATAGCTAGGCGCGAATAACCCTGGACGAGCATTGCTGTTGCGAGGCCATTGCCAATGGGCTGGAGAATCGATTGCTCCGCGAGCGTCAACTCCTCCCACCATTTCTCTTCAACGAGCTTCGGCTGAGCCTCGGGTGCTCGCTCTAGCTCCGCCAAAGACACACCGGGCAGGAACTCCGGGGAGGGCGATTCAAGTACAGCCGGTCGGTTACCTCGATTAGTGCTACGCTTATATGCCATTTTTTCTCCTATGAGGTTACCTTGGTAACCCACTGGAGACAGACTACCACTGGCTACTCCGGTAGTCAAGTACTATTTTCAGGTACCTGTGGAAAACTTTGGGGGAGGTCCGCAGGCTAATTATTCAATGACTTACGCTGTAATGATTCGATCCGACTGACGCCTGTGGTATTCATCCAATCAGCGACCGCTTCGCTAATTACTTTAACAATGGGTATCCCTGTGATCACTGAGTACCCCCGACACGCTTCGTATGCATCAACTGAGATCTTAATAGGTAATCGCTTATCCCCGGTACGTTTCTTAACCATTGGGCCCCGACTACTACAATGAGAATCAAGCCAAAGTACCGTTCCCACTGTACCGTCTCAGTATGCAACAGTAGGTAAATGTAGTCAAGAGAATTGTGCGGAAATAGACGGATTGGCAATAAAAAGGGTCCCCGAGTACCTAGGGGGACCTGATGATCGATCCTGGGGCCTCTAATGCGTCCTACGGGCCATCCTACGAGACTTCTCAAGAGACACGGCATCCTCTAATCGGTACCAAGCACCCTTGTTCCGGGGATCACGCCATTGCCAGCCGCCATCCCGTGTGTCGCCCGCGTGGACCCAACCGGAATCTATGAGTAATTGGATCTCTTCAGTCTTCGATGCCATAGAGTTTCCTGCGTATAGACTTGAGCTCACGCCACCAATGATCAGCCCATCCTGTATCGTACTCTTCTGCCCGGTCCATCAAACGAAGCATAAGCTCCTGTTCCCTTTCGGAGAACAAGTGTTCTCGAATCGGGAACGAGACGGCCCGTTTAAGACTGGTGCTAGCCACAGGGGACCGTCGCCAGCAGAGCTAGCAGCCCTATCAACGCAGCGTCAACTCGTTGATTATAATAGATACAGGTTCCCATAATGACCATCGCTACGATCCTAAAGTAGAAATTTGCCCGTTTCATTTCGCCTTCTCCACATGCTCATGCAGCCAATGGATCTGTTCCAAACACTTATCAACATGCTCTGCAATGCAATCCTTGTCTGCAATCGAGCCACACCAGTAGCATGTATATAGCCCGTGTAACAAATTGTGTAACGTCTCTGGATCGATCATGCTCAGTAATTATCGAGTCGCGAGACTCGTCTTCAGAGATACTACGTTCGCTCCCGAATTGACAACCGTATTTCCCATGGGCCACACAATTTTACTAACGTTCCCATTATTGAGCACCACATTACCGGTGAACGCTGACGTAGCCCAGCATCCGGCTAACGCTCCCGCGTAATTGAGCGTTCCAGCTGCGAAGCAATTAGTAGCCGCGCCACCGCCAGTAGAATACAGCGGATACTTCCCTCCAGGGAACACGTTCCCAGTGATCTGAATATTATACATCTTCGCTCCCACGGGCCCACCGATAGTCATGAACCCGCCGTCCCGGTCCCAACCAGCCAAGGAGAACGTATTATTAGCTATCGTGACATCGTGCATCACCGATGGTGCTGCTGAATCACTGCTCAGCTGGATCAGCCATTGCCCACATTGGTAGCATTCTGGGTATTGGAGTTGGTCAAAGACGTTATCGTGAACCGAGATCCGCTCCTGCTCTTTCGCCTGATACCCACCACCAGCAGGGGCGATCATAATCTGCATCGCTTGCCCCGTGCGACTGACCCAGTTGTTCCTCACAGTAATGTCGCTGACGACGCAGAGTGGACAGAGCCCTCCGGTCGCGCTCCCTTGGTTCTTTACCCCGACAAGGATCGCCCATCCCAACTGCGTATACCCGCCCCATGACCCGATCATCCGGTTCCCCTGGACGAGGCAACGAACACAGTTCTTGAACTCTACAAGATTCTTCGCAATCCAGTGCTGACCACCGAACGATGGGTCCGCAGGGTTCCACGATGCAGGCTTAACAATATCGTTATATTGAATCGTCACGTCCGACGGCGACATAGTATCGTACCCGCCGCCGATCATCACGTTCTCGCCCGCTGCCTCCAAGTAATTATTCTGGAAGAGATAATTCCCCGAGCCAGCAACGTCTGATACTCCGCCTGAGATCGCTTGCGCATCGCCGCAAGTGCCGAGTGCGCGGCAGTGGAAATCGCTGAAATAACTGTTCTGGACTACAATGTTCGTCGCGCCCTGTAGAAATATCCCTCGAACCGTCTCATCCGTTGGCGTCCCGTGAACATAGACGTGATCGAACACTTGATCGTGCGCCGAACTAGTTAAGTCTATTAGATTGTACACAGTGCCACCGGCGACACGAGTGAACTCGACGCCATACCATAAGACAAATGCCCCGCCTGTGACCTGCTGGCTTCCTTTGACAACGATCTTGGGAAACTGCTGCCCGATAATTACCCGATGCTTCGCGTCTTCGAGCACAGTAGCAGATGACCGAATCGTGATCCCATGCTGTGCATCACAAGCTAATGTAGGTACCGTTAGGGCGCCCGGGTACACGAGCGCTGGGTCTAACAAGAACGTATCGCCGCACACTGCGCCAGAGATCATCGTCTGGAGATTATCCGTAACGGACACCGTCTTCGGGGCATTCGGCGAAACGATCGCCGTGTTCGGAGTGCGCTGAGGTAATGCAGCGGGCCCGTCAGTCTGGGACCATGAGGTCTGGACCATAGCGCCAATGAGCAACGCTAGAACTGCGATTAGCATCAGTAGGGAATCACGATCACGTCTATTCATCGATGAAACTCCTGTGCGAACTATTTGTGCTCCCGGCCAAGAGCTTCCCAAGTATACGCTAACGCGGCACCACAAGCGAGACAAATAATTACATGCTTATTGCTGATTCGATTGACTCGTCGCGGCCAAGTCTTCGGCGTGCGCCAGTGACGACATCGGAGGAGCCAGTTAACGAGTCTCATCTTCGCATGCCCGGTCAAGCTGCGCTAGCTCCCATTCGTCTGAGCCTTCAACGCTCGCCCAATATTCCTGTGCGGATTTCACGTGGGCCTTTAACCGCGTATCGCTATCAGCTAAAGGCGAGACTCGTTCGATCTCGGTCCATTGTGTACGTATATCTCGTGCCGCCATCTCGGGCTGGAACGGCCAGCCCTGGCGCTCGCACCATTCTCGCATCCATTGCTCGAATCCGTTAGTCATTATTCCCCCCTCGCTTTCCGGATAGCTGATAACGCAGCGGTCATAATGATCGAATCCTCTACAGAGATACCCGAATACTTTAGACATTCGATCATCATTTCTAACGCTTCCAGTAACTCAGAAGCGGCTGTCTCGCGGTCGATGATCCCAGCGAATACTTCAATGTCTATTTGATTGTTATTGGCATAAACACGCGAGACTAATTTTTGTGCAGCTCGTAATGCCCCCGGTGTATGTCCCACCAATTTAGTTGTCATTAAGCCGCTCCTTCATAGTCAGTCTTAGCGATCACAGCGAAATCGCTCGCGGGGAACATCTCTCCGAGTAACTCCTGGAGCCGAAAAGCGAGATCAGCATCACTCATGCGACCGACAACCGTCTCAATGATCGCCCCACGCTCATTATCGTACCGAATCACAAGGTATTTCATAGTTCCTCCTGATTCGTCACATCCTGCTTATGAGCGATAATCAATGCTTTGATCAACGCCGACATACTCACGTCGCATTCCTTAGAGTACTCCCTGATCCAATCATAAAGCGCCTCGGGGAGCGACACTGAGATTGACATATGCACAGAATCAACGTTCGTTTTAGCATAGCTACGAGTGATCATACGCCTGAGTCCTCCTGCAAGCTAGCAATGACACACTGCGAGATATCAGCATCGGTCGGCCACCGAGGACAAGTAATGTGCTCTCCGCTATCGCTAGAGAAGTCGAATCCAGTGACGAGCTCCCCGTCCTGGATCACGCGTCCACATCGTTTGCATGTATCGTTAGACATTGTTCCCTCCGAATACAAAGACGTACCCATGCTTCAATGATCCACCAACCAATTCCCCTGTCCAGTGCATCTTGTCACATAACGCTTGTGCAGCTTTGCGATGGCAATCTTCCCCGCTCAATTCATACGGATAAGAGATCGTAACGCGATTCCCGTCTTGATCTGACGCTGTAATCCTGCTACCTTTGAAGTTCGTTGGACCGTGATACTTAGTAACAATCGCTTTCATAGTTCCCCCAGTATTTTACGTGCCTAGTGACACGAATTGTTTAGCGTAATACATGAACAATCAGCATCCAACCTACCGCCGTACCGACCAACACACCACACGCGCTCATAGCAACGAACTGAGACGCCCAATCGCGCCCAGCGTTGAACTGCAGGACTCGAATATCCATGAGCAAGCTCTCGGCTTCGATCATGAGCTCGCCTAGCTTCGTTGCTATCTGTGTGAGGATGTCCATTAACGTAACTCCGGACGTGTATACCATACCTGTCCATCAATTGATTTATGGGCTTGACGATGGTCAAATGGTAATACACAGATAAGAATATCCGCCCCCTGCCAAATATCATTACACAGCCGTCCGTCAACATTAGCTTGTAACTCAAACAAATCGGCGACTGTTAAATCGTTTTCTTCAAATTTGGCTAAAATAGTATCTTCTAATGCAGTACGATGTTCCGGCGGAACCTGTTCAATTTGTGCTTTAATCCAAGCACAAATACACGGTTCTTTATGTTTGATGGTCAAGATTACCTTCCTCCGACGGCCATTCAAAAACCCGCGAACCTTCACGCTCTCGAATTGCAGCTATTTCTTCCCGTAGTTGTGAGCAATCGTCGCATGAACAACCGCCAACGTTGTCTGGATCAAAACCGCCATGAACAAATGAAAAAGCAATGTGCTCCAAATTACTCATTTTAATATCCTCTCGTTAACGAATCGATATCAAGATAGACCTGCTTACGCTTCGATGTCGGCTCCTCACGCATGTACTCACGAACAACGTACTGCAAACGGTCAAACCGAGACGGTACAGTCTCACTCAATGCCGTACGAGATATCCGCCATAGTTCCGATAATCTGTCCTGATAGCTTTCGCGCATCGCCCCGCCTCCCGTGTCAGTCGTTAGTGTCACCAAATTGCACGTCAACTGTCAGTATCCTAGCTTGGTAGTCATCGGTAGTCAAGAGAAAAGCGAATGTAAACGAACGTTTTACATCTCGTTGAACTAACCATTGAACCTAGATTGAACGGTTAGTTTGGCACTCGACGTGCATCAAGATGCGTAGAACTGGTAATGAAACTGAACGGTTACAAGTTGACTGAGACGCATTTGGTAACCACACTAAAGATTAATTGACAAACTTTAGACTGAATGTCATATTGTAATTATGAACAACATCGATTCACGTATCGCAGACGCAGCACTGGCGTTGAACGAAGTCAGCATCGCCAACGAGTGGTCACTCGATGAATGGCGCGGTCAGTTAGTTAACGCTAACGAGTTGGCGCGTGAGCTTGACCAGGAAGCCGAGACGGAGGGACGATGCGTCTAGCATTGATGCGTATCTATATACCATTCGTCGTCGTGTTCATCTCGGGCGCCGTGTTCGGCCTAGCGCTCCGTATATTGATTGGATGATCCAGCGCCACCGATGACTCTGGCCCCAGGAGTCAATATGTTACTCACCTTCGCGGTCGTCTGTCTCGTCATAGCTATCGCAGTGCTGCCGGTTCAGCGCTGATGGGACGGCCCGTTTACCGACTGGTGCTCCCATCACGCCTAGCGCACCACCAGTCCTAGACGGGCCATCCCATCCACGCTCCACCCACGCCGAACAACAGTCTCCCCACCGAGTCGCAGTCAGCACAGCGCCAGGTCACAGTGCAGCGCTTAGGGGATGACCATCCCATAGGAACCGACCGACCGGTGGGGCTTCCCTTTCATATAACTCCTGAGACTCCGCCGCGAACGTGGATTGAATTTTTACACTTTTTCGATTTTCATGTATCTCGTTGATTTCATTGGAGTTAGCCGACTGACCCTCGGGTTGACAATTTGTCATAATCCAGCTACTATCTCTTTGGACCGAGCATGGTGCGCCGGGAGATCCGGTCGACAGGTAGCCAAGTAAGAAGCTCTTTCTTCACCCGCATGAAACACTCGGCCCTCCTTTCCACTTATAATCATATGGCTGATCTCCACGAGTGGCTCTCACGACTGAAGAACTACGGCGAGCGCGTCGCGTCGCAGTATATGTCTGGTGCGCAGCAGACCGAAGGTCTTCCCGGTGAGCTTCGCGTTAAGGGTGAGATGATGGATCAGGCTCATCAAGCATTGGATCCTCAGGTGCAGTTGATGCAGCCAATGGCTCCTGCTCCCGCGATGGCTCCGTACGCTCCAGCGTCCTCGGGATACACGCCGATCGGCGGACAGAACGCTCTCGATCAGCTATATCAGGGACATCCTCCAGACCTCCGGCAGCGTCCGCGCTCGACCGGGGTTACAATGAAGCAGGACTCGGGCCCGGGGTTTTAGCTTCCGGTTTACTAGTTTCACCCGCGTGACGCCTCGAAAGAGGTAGCTGGGAACACGGTAACGTTCACGAGAAAACTAGTCCCTTTCCAACAACTAACAGGAGTCTCTCTTGTTAGTTCCTAATACGCCCGCGAAACTCGCCGGTTACGAAAGCGAGAAGCATCAGGAAGCTGGGCGTCGTCGCGCCGAGCAGACGGTCCCGGTTGAGACGATCCGGACCGGACTTCTAGAGAAGCGGAACGAAGCTGTAGACAAGGTTGAACAAGACTCTGAAGTAGCTCTCACTACCGGCACGGTTCCTCCTGCTGGTCAAGCCCCTCTCACCGGCGATAATTTTAAAACATTCCTGGAACAGAAGGATCCTAAGACTGGGAAGGCCCGCCTCCGTTCGATCCAGGAGAAGATGTACGAGGTCGCCGTGTCTGATTCCCCAAGGAACATTACTGCAGCTACGTTCCTCGTGGAACGCGGGTACGGGAAAGCCAAGCTCGCTGACGAGGACCGGGCTGCGTTAGCTAAAGGCGGCGTCCAGTTAGTCTATATCGAAGCACCCAAAGTATCGATGGCCGAGAAGCGTAAAGAGTTACCGGATAAGCCGGATTTCATTGACGCGGAGTTTGAGGAGAACAAAGATGGACAATAAGTTCGATATTGTTGACGACGACACTGTACCAGCGACCCGTGGCGAGCTTATCTCCGTCTGCGAAGACACCGAGACGATCCTCGCTGAGATGAAAGCGGTGATCAATGTTCACGCCGAAGTTTTGGCTGCGCATCGTTATGTCCTCGAACGTTTCGTTCCCGGCCCGCTCTTTCAGAAAGCGATTAAGGATTACTACGAAGCTCGCCAGAAAGAGATCGATCTCATCGAAGAACATATCGAGCCCGAGACTGATCAGACTAAGCTGAACTAATGCCCCGACAGACGAACAAGAAGTCTCCTCCAGCGGAGAATAAGTTCGAAATCTCTTTCAAGTTCCAGGAGTCCCAAGCGAGACTACTGAACCGGATTCGGGGCAAGAATGGTCGCGGGACTTACGTAGTCCTCAAAGCGTTCCAGAACCTAGAGGTCGGCGGCCAGCGATCCGGTAAGACGACCGGCAAGATGATGCACGGGATCGTCGATTATTGCTTACGCTTTCGACGGTGCGACATGCTCGTTCTCCGTCGCACGATCGCTGAGTTAGACACAATCATTCAAGATATGATCACGTTCCTCCCGAAAGAGGACACCGGGTTCTACTCGTTGAACCGCTCGACCCGTATTGTCACATTCAATAACGGCTCCCGGATCGTATTCGCCGGATGCGCGAACGATACCGAGAGAGATATCGAGAAGTATCTGGGACAAGCTTTCCCGTACATACAAGTCTCCGAGTGTGCCCAATTCTCACCTGATATCTGGGAACGGTTGAGTGCTCGTTGCCTAGTTAATACCGGATGCGAAGAGGACGAGCACGGTAATCTACCTATACCACGCATAGTCGGAGATACGAACCCGATCGGTGCTCATTGGCCGTTTTATTATAAGCGATTCGTTCTTAAGGAACCGTGGGAACAAGTTGAAGGGATGCGGAAGGACAAAGAGGGCCGTTTCTGGGTCAACGAGAACGGCGAGTGGCGTTGCCGATATAATCCCGATGACTATGCTTATAACCACACGACGATCCTCGATAATAAAGAGTACATGAAACGCCACCCGGAGATGATCTCCCAGTTGAGCCAGATGTCGAAAGCGAAGCGGGAGATCTTCTTGCAGGGCCGGATGGACAGTGTCGCTGGGCAGTATTTCGACTGCTGGTCCCCCGATGTCAACATAGTGGATCTCCGAGAGGATCCTGAAGCAGTTATTTGGCAAACGTACCAGCCGGTGATCGGCGGGCAAGACTGGGGTGTCGGTCACGCTAATGCTTTCTATCTCTTTACCCGAGCGATGGTCCGGATCTCACCGAACGCGGAGTACAAACCTCGTGTCCTCTGTTTCAAAGAGATCGCGCCGGAAACTACTAGCGCAACGGGTGGAGCCCTAACGGCAACTGAATTTGCTGATTTAATAGATGCAGCTGTATATTATCCCCGATTACCGGATGATCATCCACAGCATGCTTTGATCTCCGGAAAACGATGCAAGGTCGCGGCTATAGCTTTTTCTCACGAGAAGTTCAATCGCGTCATGGAACAGCATTCTCCGGCGGACATGTACTCCAAATTGCTTCGGGAACGTGGCCTCCCTCCGGTCTCGCGAGCAACGCAAGACCGTGTCGGCTCTGCTGGGTATATGTACAATGAATTGAAGACGGGGCGTCTTTGTATTTTGAAAACATGTCCCGCTATTATTCAAGCTATTCCGACGCTTCAGCGTGATCCTAAACGGCTTGATGACATTCTTAAAACGAATGCTCATGCAGATGATCGATATGATGCGTTCCGTTATGGACTATACATGATGTTCAAGGAGCGGGGTCAGCCCGAGTCGGAACGGGATAAGATCAAGCTCGATGCTATGCAGAAGAATAATCCGTTCGGCGCTCATTTCGCGAAACTGAAAACTGCGGCAGACGCCCAAAAAAAGGGCGAAACGTTTGTGCAAAAAAACATTCCGTATTGGCAGACTAAAATATGAGACTTGATCTTCGTGGTAAAACATTCGGACGTTTAACAGCCATTGAACCCACAAGAGATTCGCAAGATCGATATTCATGGCACTGTCGATGTGTTTGTGGCGGCGAAAAAATTGTTTTAGCGGGGCATTTAGGGCGTTCGATTAATTCTTGTGGCTGTTTAAAAAAGGAAACGTCTGCCGCAATAGCACGGCGTACTGCTAAGAGAAAAACACATTGCCCATTAGGACATCCCTATTCTTCTGAAAATACGTATATGAGCCCTCGGAATGTTCAAGGCTGTCGGATTTGTCGATATGCATCTATGCGTAAAAAGACTCTTGAGTATGTTGGCTGGACGCAAGAGCAATATGATGCAGCGATGTTATCGCAAAAAGGTTTATGTGCTATTTGTCAACAACCGGAATCTAAGCTAGGTAAAACGTTGTCTGCGGATCACGATCATACCACATTAGAGCCTCGCCAACTTCTCTGTGGTACATGTAATTCAGGTTTAGGTATGTTTAAAGAAAATCTTGCTTTATTGCAAGCCGCTCAGGATTATCTTCAGAGGCACAAATGACCTTCGCACTTAAAGTACGCATGTTCTTCCGCGAGCTCTTCGGCTCCCGTCTCGTTAACACGCTGGAACTCCGGATCATGGAGATCCAGGAAGAATCTTCCCGGCGGATCAACGACAAGGATCGCGTGATCGAGATGCTCCAGAATGATCTCACTCAGCTCCGGATCAAAATGGAGACTTACGAAACGGTGATCCTTCCGATCGTTTCGCCGGTCGGTAACCTCTTTAAACCAAAGCCCGATCCTAAGACTTTAGAACGATTATCAGGACCAGAGCCCGGATCATGGGCCTTTGTTCAGGCTGAATGGGACCGTAAGATGGCAGCAGAGGCCGAGGCCGAGTCGCCTAAGGAGAGCTAATGGCATTCAAGGATAAGTCCGGCAAGAATTTTAATTCCAAGTTCCGCGCGAGTAAGAGCGATCGTGAATCCGCTGTCAAGGAAGGCATGGACTCCGCCCCTGCGCCTAAGGGTAACCGTTCGCAGGCGAATGCGATCGAGGGCAAAGGGTCTAAAGCCCCAGCGATGGATACCGGCGCCGGTGACGATGGCGGTCCGGTCAATGCTTCCGCTGCCGGTACGATGCAGGCGAAAGCTAAGGAAGTCCATATCACGCATAGCCCCGAAGGTTCCCACGTACATACCGTGATGGACAACGGGATGGAAGAACATACGGATCATCCGACCCGTGAAGAAGCTCATTTTCACGGTGCGATGGCTGCCGGTGCGAACGAAGGTAACTATCCTGCGCAGCACGAACCGCCTAAGTCTGACGGCGCTGAGCCCGATGCTGATGATGACTACGATGTACCGAGTCTCGACTAGGAGGATATATGGATCAAAAAGAACTTTGGGCCAAAATGTACGCTATCGCTGAAGTTAATCCTGATTTAACGATCGACGAAGTTGCAGCAAAAGTCGGATTAGATTTCACGATCACTATCATGCCCGTTCCGGAGCCTAGTAACTAATGAGTCCATTTAAATCGAAGGCCCAGCAGAAATATATGTACGCCCATAAGGACGATCCTTCGATGAAGAATGTCGATCTCAAGGAGTGGTCCGCTGCTACGGACTTCAAGAAGCTTCCTGAGAAAAAGAAGAAGTTCGCTCGGGGGAAACGTGGGTAGATTCGCTTTCATCCCAAAGTTACGAGACGCTGCATCAACAGCGGCAGGCGTAGCAAAGACGTTCCTGACCGGGTCAGCCGGGAGTAACTCTCCGAAAGATGTCGACTATGGCCCCGGACCGGCCCCGGCTACGCAGACACCTGCTGTCCCTGATGCTTGGTATAGGTCGTACGGTCGGTACGCGCCGAAAAGATAACGAGGACCCTCTTGGCTGAACTAGGTCTTGACGAAACAGGAACGAATGATCTCGATATTTCGACCCCCGAGAAGGGGTCGTTCGATTTCAACCAAATTGGTCAGGACGCTTCGTTCGACTTCGAGCCCGAACCTCATTATTTCGCCTCTGACGTTTGGATCCCAGAAGAGTTCGAAGACGACGACAGGAAACCGCGTGATCGCTCACCGCTAAGCGAATCGGCCCGCGAAGCTCTGATGAATCTCGATCGGATCTTAGCGAAAGCTGACGTAGCGCCGCGCCGGATAGAAATCGAGCAAGCATGGAAAGCAATACACTATGACCGGGGTTATCAGTTTCTTCTTAGGCATCGTAACGGCGGATGGACTCTTCCTGCTACTGGCACTGGGTACGGACCAAGTGATCAAAAAGCCAATGCTCAGGCTTATAGCACTAATGTCTACGGCGAGAAAGGCGAGATAGTTGTTGCCGCCCTCGCTCGCGAAGTCCCTCGGGTAGAATTCTTCCCGGCGAACCCGGATCACGCTCCTGACGGCGATATGGCCGAAGTAGCTGACGATCTCAAAGAGATCTGGGCTAAGAATAATAATTTACACAATATTCTACGAGACTGCGCTAAGGTCTTCTGGAACGAAGATCGCGTTGTTCTATGGACTCGATACGAGCTTAACGGAGACGAGTATGGTTACGAGGAACCGGGAGAACCGACAGTCCCGGAGAACGAGCAGAATCCGCCGATTACTCCTACGGATGATTCGGGGGATCAACAGTATCGCATCTCAAATGAATCGCCGGTAGATCAGCCCGCCCCGCGTCGTCCCCGTGGACGAGTCCGGACCAATACTCTCGGTAAGCTCGACGCCAAGGTACCGATCAACGTCGACTGCCTCGCTCAGATGCCTGGTGTCGCTCTTTCGTTCGACTTCGACGTATCGATGGTCAAGGCGAGATACTTCTGGATGAAAGATAAGATTCAAGGTGGCGGCGATGGCACAGGTGAAACAGAGTTAGATCGAATAGCTCGTGAGAACGTCCGTCAAGCGGTTCCCGGGCAGTACGTCACCGGTGATTCGATTAATCGTCACTGCGTAGAGAAACACACATATATCAGACGCTCCATGTTCTACGACGCGGAGGTCAAAGATGCGGTCCGTCAAGAGCTCCTCGACAAGTTCCCAGATGGTTGCAAGCTTGTCAAGGCTGCCACCGAGTTTGTTTACGCTCGTAATGAATGCATTGACGATCACATTACGATCGGACATCCATTTCCCGGCAAAGGGCAGAACCGGCGTTCTCTGGGCGACTCCCTTCTTCCGATCCAGGATTATATCAATGAGCTGATCGCTCTGGCTCTCGACTTCGCTAAGCGTACGGTCGCGAAGAAATGGATGGACTCGGAGGCGTTCAATGTCGAAGCGCTCAAGTCACAGAATAATATTCCTGGCAGTATCGGTCCTTTCCAGCGTCAGCCGGGTGTGCCTGTCGATCAGCTTATCTTTATTGAGCCTACTCCCACGCCACAACCGTGGTTAATTACATGGATCCAGTGGATCGTGACGAATCTTAGTGAACAGATTTCCGGCGCTCTCCCGTCGTTGTTCGGCGCCCAGATCACTGGTCAGGTCGGTTCTGAAGGCGTAGCTACCCAGAGAGATCAAGCGATGCAGCGTGTCGGCTGTCCGTGGAATGAGTTGCAAGCTATGTTCGCTAGCGCAGCGAGACAAGCTGTAATGCTCACGGCGAAATGTGCGAACAAGGATATTAGCGACGTGATCCCCGGTAAAGGTCGTCCGATCAACATCAAGCTGAATCAGTTGAAGGGTTCCGTGCTCTGTTACCCTGAGTCGAACCCTGAGTTCCCGGAATCATGGAGTCAGAGAGAGACACGGGTGATGGAATTGGTCGATTCAGCGCTCAATTCCCCGTCGGCTGAGTTCTCGAAGATCATTCTTGATCCAAAGAATCTGAAAGCGATCAAATCAGCCGTCCGAATGCCTGATTTCGTTATCAAGGGTGCTGCGACCGTTGAGAAGACTGAGGCCGAGCTGGAAATCCTGCTCCGCAGTGGCCCGACTCCGAACCCGGATCTCCTCAAGGCTCAAGCTGCAATGCAACAGGCTCAAGAAGGCATGGCGGGTCTAGCTATGAAGGCTCAGTCCGGTATCCCGCCGACTCCCGAGGAGCAGCAACAGGCGCAGCAAGGCCCGCAGATGATGCAGCAACTGGAACAGGCGATGCAATCGATCCCACCGGAGATCTCGACGATCAAAGCGGCGCAGGACGCTTCTGAGGATCACGAGACAGCGGCAGCCGTGCTCTTCGATTGGATGAACGGTCCGAATGGCCGAAAGTTCAAGTACGGTCGACCCGAGCAACAGGCTGCGTTCCAGAACGTCTATCTCCTGTGGCAGGATCATACTCAGGTACTGGCGAAGTTGGCGCAGGAGAACGCTCCGCCTCCGCCGATCAAGCCGCCGAGTATCTCTATTGCCGCTGACAAGATGCCCGCAACGGTCCAGTCGCAGATCGTTGAAGCAGCGGGGCTGCAAGCTCCTCCGTCAGATTTCGCTCAGCATGCTACCCAGAATATGAACCGGGATATGGCGAAGAAGATCATTCCCGACCAAATATACTTGAGTGGACTCCACAAAGAATCCCCGACACCGAACGGCGGCGAGCCTCAACCTCGAAAGCTAAGGAAGTGATTTATGGCTTTAACGCGAGCCGAAATCTGCGAACGCTTTCGACAGAGACATCCCGAGAAATACACGGCTGAGGCTCGTCGAGAAAAACGTAAGCGATACGAAGCAAAATACCGGGCAACCCCGGGATACAAAAAAGCCCGAGAAAAATATATTGCTTCAGGGAAAAAAGCGTTATCGGACGCCAATAGTTCTCTATTTTATAGATTTGGCAAAACGCTTGATGACAAGCTTGCACAATACGATAAGCAAAACGGTCTGTGTGATCTATGCGGAGAAGCTCTTCCTGAAAATCCCTTAAAGTGCCATTGGGATCATAATCACAAAACCGGAGAAATGCGAAGTCTACTTCATCCATACTGCAATGTATTAGTGGGTGCAACAGAGCACGAATTACACAATAAAGTCATTGCATATTTGGAGAAGCATCGTGGCTAAAAAACTGTGTTGTTTAATAGCACGACATGGAGAAACGGCGGCTAATAAGGCTAATGTTTTTCGCTCTCGTCTCGACCCTCCGTTGAACAAAGCGGGCGAAGATGAGGCCGAGAAAGTCGGTCGTCTCGTCTCCAAAAAATACAACGTGAAACGGATCATCTCATCCCCGATGCTCCGCGCTGTCCAGACGGCTGACATCGTCGCTGAGTCATGCGGCGCCAAGGTAACTCAGGATCGAGGGCTGATCAGTTGGAACCTGGGATTCCTTTCGGGAAAGGACAAGAAAGAATACTCCGATGTACTTGATTACTTTGTTGACAATCCAAAAGAGCCCGTCCCTGAAGGCGAGTCTCTTGACTCGTTGGAAGAACGAACGGAAGAGTTCTTCAAAAGTGCATTGAAGCTCGATCCTCAGGAAGAGGAATACGGTACCGTGGAATCTGGCTTCGCTACGGATGGCCCGTTCCACTGTGGTGACTGCATTCATCGTCCATCGAAGCGATCGTCATTCTGCAATCATCCCAAGGTCGTCGCCGATCCGGAGAATGCCTCCCGGAAAGAGAACGGTCTCATTAAAGTGAACCTCGTTACTGATTGCTGTGGCTACGTTCGACCGAAGAAGACTGAAGACACGGTCCGGCTCTATATTACGCACACCAGTAATATCATAGCTCTCGAAAATATGTTCCACGGGAACCGGGACGGACGACCGGAGACGGGCGAGGAAGCTGTCGGTCCCGGAGGATTTGCCGAAGTCTGGGAAGACAATGGCGAGTACGAACTTAAGCCCGTGATCGGGGAACGTCCAGCGGTATTTGGTGAATAACCCCTTTTCAGTGAAAGACAGGAGTCTCTATGGATATTAAAGCTTTGGAACAAGAGTTGGTTGACCGGTTAGCTAAGGTCGAAGAAGCGAAGCAGCGGGACGCTGAAGAATTCGAACAGAAGAAGAAGGACCGGGAGGCGGCGTTCGAAGCGGCAAAAGCATCTCAGCAAGCAGCTCTTGATGCCAAAGTAGCGGCTCGAATTGCTATTGAGAAGAAGCAGCAAGAAGATTGGGCCGCGTGGGAGAAAGCTGAACAGCAGCGTCGATTTGCTGAGGATCAAGCTAATCTGAAGCTCGAAGCTGAGCGCCGGGAGCAGGAAGAAAAAGCGAGAGCGTTACAAGCCCAGTTGATACAGTTAGAACATGCTGAGGAACAGAGACGAAAGGCTCTGGAAGAACTGCTCCCGCCAGTACTGGAGCCGGAAGAAGTGTTGACGGGGCCGAACGGGCTGACGCCGACGACGAATGAGATGAGCGATCATTTGAAGAATCTACTGAGACAGGATCGAGACTTCACTAATGAGTGAGACGCCACAAGGTTATCAGGGGCCCTTACCGGCTTATTACATTCAGTCAACGACGCCTCAAACTGTAAATCTAGGGCTGACTTTGACTGGAATCGACCCGATCCTCGCGTACAACCTCGTTCTCATCGATACAGCGGTTGGTTCAGGCGGCGGTGGAGGAGCCCCGGGCGGGAACGTCGGCGATGTACAATTTAAAGTAGACGCATCTACGTTCGGCGGATCCGATAATCTTTTCTGGGACAATACAGCCCAGAACCTAGCGATCACCAGTAACGCGGAAGCTTTGTTCCTTGGGATCGATAATGGTGGATCGAATACATCTTTGATCGGTACCGACACGGAAATTACAGTCTCCGGATCCGGAGCATCTCTATTTTCTGTCACTGCTCTGGATGCATCTATTCTAGTTCAGGCGGGGAACACTGTATCTAACGTAAAAGGCATCAATCTTTCCGCCAGTACTGCAGGCGGTGGAGCATTAGTTAGTAACTATGTTGCTTTATCAATCGCCAGTATCGGCGGAGGATTCACAAACGCGTTCGGAATTCGGATCGGGGACTTCTCGAACTCTAGCGATCCTACTTCTCGCGCGTTCGTCGCCCTTGGTGGAATCGTTGAAGTCGCGGGACAATATCTTCTCTCCGGCACGCAGATCGACGCAACTGATCATACGAAGCAGGTTTCGTTCAATCTATCGAATATAGCGACGGGGACGACACGTACAGTTAATTTTCCGAATGCGAATACGAGTACGGCACAGGCGAACGCAGGAGGCGCAGGTCTAGCTCTCGCCTCGTTCAGCGCAACGACTGGGGCGTTCACGACTGTCTCTGTTGGATCCGGTACGGTAACGAGTGTCGGTCTAGCCACTGGTGCTGGTGCATCCGACGTACTCTATACGATCACCGGTTCCCCGGTGACCACTTCGGGAACGATCACGGAGACTCTACGGACGCAGACAGCTAATCTTGTGTTCGCCGGACCGACGACCGGCGCCGCCGCATCGCCTACGTTCCGTGCTCTCGTTACAGCCGATATGCCAGCCGGTACGGGAACGGTCACATCATTTTCCGCTGGAACTTTATCGCCATTATTTACGACTAGCGTAGCGACGGCTACGACTACTCCGGCGTTATCGTTCTCGTTATCGAACGCTGGAGGCGGCACGGTGTTCGGCAATAATACAACGGGTTCCGCAGCACCGGCTTATACGACCGCTCCGGTGCTGGGAATCCCCGGAACGTCCACAGGTACAATCGCTCTCGCATCGTCCACGGCATCCGGCAAAGCTGATCCTTGCGGCGCTCGATGACGAGACGCAGGATGTCGACGGAGTCTGCCAAAGACCGCAGCATGGCGAACGTAATCGGTTCG
>Ga0137409_10002114_pt1 | contig 21393 bp, 20 predicted proteins | sample CZODoug1_16funga_FD_122059 | JGI IMG/M metagenome (GOLD analysis project Ga0137409, IMG submission 122059) | Vadose zone soil fungal communities from Angelo Coast Range Reserve, California, USA - CZODoug1_16fungal (Hybrid Assembly) | ecosystem: Environmental > Terrestrial > Soil > Vadose zone... | reverse complement strand
CCGTAAGGGCCATGCCCCGCGCAACGTCCTGGAGCGAAAGTTCGGTAAGGCCCTCCTCGACGACCTGAAGTTCGAGCGCCGGGGAACTGCGCGACGCGGTCCGCGTCCTCCAGAGGATCTTCAAGTTCGCGACCTGCTCGCTGGACATGCGCGAAAGCGATCCCAAGCGGCGCTACTTCCGGCCCTGCCTGCTCCATGCCATCCGCCGCTGCACGGCTCCCTGCGCCGACCGGGTCTCGCGCGAGCGCTACCTGGCCGACGTCGAGATGCTTCGCAAGTTTCTCAAGGGCGGGCGCGACGAAGTCGTGGCCGACCTGCGGATGCGGATGAAGGAGGCGTCGAAGCGGCTGGCCTTCGAGCGGGCGGGCGAGCTGCGGGACCAGATCAAGTCGCTGGAAGGTCTGTCCAAGCGGTCGGAGCAGGACTATATCGAGGGCGACATCACCCCGATGGACCCGCGCGAGGGCCTCGAGGAGCTCGGCAGGATCCTGGGCCTGGCGGCCCCGCCGCGGACGATCGAAGGCGTCGACATCGCCCACATCCAGGGTGGCGAAAGCGTGGGATCGCTGGTGAATTTCGTGGACGGAATCCCGTTCAAGAGCGGCTACCGCAAGTATAGAATCAAGACCGTGGAAGGAATCGACGACTTCGCGATGATCCGCGAGGTGGTGACGCGGCGCTTCCGCCGGCTCGACGAGGAGGGGAAGGTGTTCCCCGACGTGCTCCTCATCGACGGCGGCGTGGGCCAGCTCAACGCCGCCAAGGGCGCGCTGGAAGCGCTGGGGGTGACGCCCCCCGTGGTGCTGTCCCTGGCCAAGGAGGAGGAGACCCTGATCCGCGACGGGAAACCCGTGCCGCTCGCCAAGTCCTCTCCCGCGTTGAGGCTCATGATGTACGTCCGCGACGAGGCGCACCGCTTCGCGCAGCACTATCACCACCAGCTCCGCAGAAAGGCCCTGATCGAATGAGTCCTCCCCAGCCCGAGCATCCGCCGAACCGCCGCTGGTTCGTCCTCCTGACGATCGTCACCCTCGTCGGCTTCGCGCTGTTCGTCGGGGCCATCACCGTCTGCGCTCTCCGGATTCCCGAGCTGAAAAAGGCCCGATATGGGGTACTGGAGAACAGGGCCGGAGACCGCGCGGTTTGAAGGGCCCGGACGGTCCCCGTCTGACCGGAGGGGTCGCCCGGGGGCGGCGCCTGTTCGGCGTGCCCGGCAAGGACGTGCGGCCGGCCCTGGCCCGGATGCGGATCTCCCTGTTCGAGATCCTGAAACCGGCGATGGAAGGGGCCACGGTGGTGGACCTGTTCGCGGGGACCGGCAGCCTGGGCCTGGAAGCCCTGTCCCGGGGGGCCGCCCGCGCCCTGTTCTATGACGTCGACCGCCGCTCCCTCGAGGTGATCGGGAAAAACCTCGACCGCCTCGGGTTTGTCGACCGGGGCCATGTCCTGGAAGGTAATGCGTTCACGGCGGCCGACCGGCTTCCGCCGGCCGACCTGGTCTTCGTCGACCCGCCGTACGACTTTTACGTGGACAAGACGGACGACATGCGCAAGCTGATCGAGACGCTGGTGACGAAAGTCGTCGCTCCTTCCGGCGGCCGGGTGATCTCCGAGCACCGGCTCCGGGAAGGACTGGGGGAAGTGACCGGGGCGAAAATCGTGGACGAACGGACGTACGGCGACACCGCGGTCACGTTCTATACCCGAGGGTGACACCATGGATGAGGACCAGGAAGAAACCCCGATCCGCCAGCTGCTCGGGGAGAACCAGCGGCTGAAACAGAAGCTCTTCGAGGCCGAGGAGAAGATCCGCAAGACGTCCGGCACGGCGACGTCGACGTCGAGCGGGAACACGTCGGTCCTCAAGCTGATCGAGCACAAGGATTTCCAGATCCAGCAATACACGGCCCGCCTGGAGGAGAAGAAGGAGCAGCTCGAGGAGGCGACGCAGGAGCTGGAGCGCAAGAAAGCCGAGCTCTCGCTGTGGATGTCGGCGCTGCGGCTCTGCCAGGAACTGCTCGCCAACGACGCCTCCGCGCTGGTCGGCGTCAGCCGGGACGGCAAGGTCCTGCTCTTCAACCATACAGCGCCCCAGGTGCTGGGCGAGAAGTTCAAGGAAGCCCTGCACAAGCCGATCGAAAGCGTCGACTTCAAGGCCTTCGATCCCGAGACGCCGCGCCGGGTGCGCGAGGCGATGACGTCGGGGAAGCAGGCCGAATCCACCGTGGTCGTCCGCGACCGGAAGATCATCACCTCGGTGCATCCGCTGGGCACGGCGGGGGATTCGCAGGGCGTGCTGATCCGCATCCAGTCGAAATCGGCCAAATAAGCCGCCCGCGCCTCATTCCGATTTACACGCCGCGAACCGCGTCATCGTATCTCCGAACGATTCAAACGGAGGTTGCGATGAAAACGATGGCGGCGATCCTGGCGATGGCGGCGTGCGCGTGGGCCGGCGACAGCCGGGAAGACGCGGTCCGGCGGCTCGAGACGATGAAGGTCACCGTCGATTTCGAGAACGTGAAGCTCCCGGAGGCGGTGGACTATCTCCGGGACGTCACGGGGTTGAACCTGGTAATCCTCCCCAAGGCGATGGAGAAGGACGGCGAGACGCCGATCCAGCTCAAGGTCAAGGATCTCAGCGTCCGGTCGGTGCTGAAGCTGCTCCTGTCGTCGCGCGGCCTGACGGCGACCTATCGCGACGGGGCGATCGTGATCGTGCCGAAGGAGGAGCTCCAAAGTTCGCTGGTCCTGCGGATCTTCGACGTGCGGGCGCTGCAGGTGAAGATCCAGGACTTCAAGGGGCCCGTGGTCGAGCTCAAGGCGGCCGGCACCAAGGAGGTCGGCGGCGTCTTCATCCTGGACGATCCCAAGACCGTGATCGAAGACGACTTCCTGCTGACGATGGTCCGGACCAACACGGGCGCCGGCAGCTGGGATACGAATTCCAACGCCGTCATCGATCTGCACAACGGGACGCTGGTCGTGACGCAGACCCCGGCGGTCCTGCGAGAGATCGAAAGCCTCCTCAATCTGCTGGGCCAGTACCAGTAACCCCAGACGTTTCCCCCACCGGGGCTGCCGGGCGACCGGCGGCCCCGGTTTCTTTTTAGCCGCTTTCCCTTTACCTCCGGGCGCCGGCGGCAACTAAAGGGATGGAGAAGTCGGTGCGAGCCGCGTATAGTAGAGTGAAGCGATGAAGACGATGCTGATGGCCGCGATCCTCGGGCTCCTGGCGCTGCCCGGCTTCGCCCAGGAAGGCGGCAGCGAAACCGATCCGCGCAAGCAGGAGGTCGTCAGCAAGCTCAATACGATGCGCGTCACCGTCAACTTCGAGAACTCCACGATGGAGGAGGCGATCAGCTACCTCCGGGACTACTCCGGGCTGAACATCATCGTCGATGCCGAAGTGTACAAGAACCAATCCGAGGACCAGCTCAAGGTGACGCTGAAGGTCAAGGACCTGCTGCTCAAGTCGGTCCTGAAGCTCATGCTCAATTCGCGCGAGCTGACCGCCATGTACAAGGAAGGCGTCGTCCTCGTCGTCCCGAAGGGGAAGGTCGACAAGGCCGTGACCCTGCAGCTCTACGACGTCCGGGACCTGCTCGTCAAGATCCAGGACTTCGCGGGCCCCAAGGTCGAGCTGGTGTCGCCGTCGAAGGGCGGCGGCGGGCCGCTGACGGGCGCCACCTTCAGCCTGGAGGAGCCCCGGTCGACCATCACCGAAGAGTTCATCACCGAGATGGTGAAGCAGAACACCGGCGACAAGAGCTGGGATGAGAATCCCAACGCCTCGATCAACCTCACCAACGGCGTCATGGTGGTCTCGCAGTCCAAGCGCGTCCACGAGGAAATCAAACGGTTCATCAACCTGCTCCGCCAGTTCAAATAGCCGCCCGCCCTCAGTTTCCGGACAACACCCCCTCCCCGCCAGCGTCCAATTAGGGTAGACTGTTGAGGCGAGGAGGTTTGGCCCCCATGACGCTCCGCCGTGCGTTTCCCTGGCTGCCGTTGATCGCCCTCCTCGCCCCCCTCCGCGGCGCCCTTCCGGCCGCCCCGCAGCAGCAGCCCGACGAAACCATCTACCTCGAGAAGGTCAACAAGGACTTCCTGGACCGCGCCCGCAAGTGCGAGGAATCGCGGGACTGGAAGGGGCTCTTCGAACATTACAACTTCTCGCTGAAGCGCCACGCCCAGAGCGTCGTCCAGATCGCCCCCGACCGCTGGACCAGCGTCCGCGAGTACTTCCTGGCCCGGATCTCCAAGCTGCCCAAGGAAGCCTTCACGTACTACCGCTTCGAGAACGACGGGAAGGCGCGCGCCGCGTTCGAGCGCGCCCGCGAGTCCGGCAGCCGGCGGGACCTCGAACGGGTCGCGGAGGAGTACTTCTTCGCCACCGGCACCGACGAGATTCTCGACAGCCTCGCCACCCAGGCCTTCGACGAGGGCCGCATCGAGGAGGCGCGCGCCTGGTGGGGCCGCCTGCTGAAACTGTACCCCGACAGCAAACTGTCCCGCGCCGTGACGGCGGCCCGCATCGCCCACGCGTGCCGGATCTCGGAGAACAGCGCCGGACTCGAGGACCTCCGGAAGCATCTCGCCGAGAACAAGGTCGAAGAGCCGATCGTCGTGGCCGGTCGCTCGATTCCCCTGGCCGAATATGTCGCGAGCCTGTCGATCCCCATCCGCGCCGCGACGGCGCGCGTGCCCAAGCTGCCGTATGTGCCGGAGCCCGAAGACCGGCTTCGCCGTCCGACCCTGGGCGTCCGCAACGATATCCGCCGCTGGGCCTACGACTTCAACGAGGACCGAGGGGAAGCTCCCGCCGAGCCGCAGGCGGATCTCCAGCGGATCCCCGGCGGCCGATTCCGGGGCCGCGTCTTCCGCGGCGACCTGCAGGCGCCTGCTCCTTATCCGGAATTCCCCCTGCTGCCCGCCTACGCCCGCGTCCGGGGGAAGGAATACGTCATCTTCACCGACGGATCGCGCGTGCTCGCGGTCGATCCCGCCCGGGTGAAGGGCAAGTCGGCCACCGCCGGGGTCTATTGGAAGCATCCCGCGGACAAGGCGGTCCCGAGGCCGCAGACGAACCCCAACGTCGGAACGTACGGGAAGCCCTATATCGGGGTGACCATCGACGGGGAGTACGCCTTCGTCACCATGTACTCGAGCCCCGAGGCCCGCCCCCGCGAGGCGAATCCGGGGAATCAGATGGACGGCTTCGAAGGCGTCACGGCGCTGAAGTGCCTCCATATCCCGACGGGCAAGCTCGTCTGGGACACGGATCTGTCGCCGCTGATCGACGAGTACAAGACCGTCTGCAAGGACTTCTTCGAGCGGAACTTCTCGTACTCCGCGCCGCCGCTGGTGCGCGGCGACCGCCTGTACCTCGGCGTGTGCACGTCGCCGATGGGGGAGCAGGAGAGCCGGGTCCTCTGCGTGGACCGCAAGACCGGGCGGCCGCTTTGGACGACGTTCCTCTCCTCGGTCACCGGCATGCAGGTCGCCTTCATGGGCGTCTCCTATCAGCCCGCGTATCTGCCGATGCTCGCGGAGCAGGGCGGGATGCTCTACGTCCAGACCAACCTCGGCGTGGTGGGCGCCCTCAATCCGTCGACGGGGGCGCTGCTCTGGCTGTCGCAGTACCGCCGCACGGGGCGCCGCTTCCAGCCGAACACCGGGCAGATGGAGGTCGGCTTCCGCCGCGGGGCGAATCCGCCGGTGCTCTGGAACGGGCTGCTCTTCGTCCTGGCCCAGGACCGGCCGGAGCTCATGGCGTTCGACGCCGCGACCGGCGACGAACTCAAGGTCCCCCCGGGGAACGAGATCCACGCCGACCTGAACTGGCGGGAGATCCTGCACCTGCTGGGGACCGTCAACGACGAGCTGGTGGTGACGGGGACGCGCTGGTCCTTCGAGATCAAGCTCCGCGACGAGAACGGCCCCTGCTGGCGGGCGAACTACCTGATCGCCTCGGCGTGCCGGGGCAACGGCCGCGGCGTGATCGGGGACGACTTCGTCTACCTCCCGGTGATCGACGAGGGCGACGGCAACCAGGCCGGCGGCCTGGGCGTCTACGACGTCCGGAACTGGAAGGTCGTGGAGCGGCCGTCCTGGAAGGAGGTCAACGAGGGCGGGAACCTGCTGCTGGCGGGGAACTACCTCGTGGTCGCGACGAAGGGCATCGCGGTCTACACGGACGTGGAGACGCTGCGGAACCAGTATGCGCGGAGGCTGAGCCAGAGTCCGCCGAACGCCGAGCTGCTCCTCGAGTACGGCGAGACGATGCGGGAGAACGGACGCCTGGAGGACGCGGGCGAGGCGTACCTGTCGTTCATCCGGGCGGTGGAAGGCGACGCGCGCCAGGCCGAGAAGGCAGGGGAGGTCCGCCGCGAGCTGCACGGGATCTTCCTCAAGCGGGGCGACGAGGCGCTGAAGCGCAGCGAGGAGTCGGCGTCCCGGCTGGCGGATGCCGTCAAGAGGCTGGCCGAGGCGGTCCGCCAGGGCGAAGAGGCGGACAAGAAGGGGGACGAGGCCGGCAGGAAGCTGGTCGCCGAGCTGATCCGGGCGGCCGAGCTCGACCAGCGACAGTCCGAAGCCGCACGGAAGGCCGACGCGGACAAGGCGCTCGAATGCTTCCGCTTCGCGAAGGAATTCGCCTGGGACCAGGATTCGGAGGCGGAAGCCATCCAGCGGCTGGCCGGAACCTACGAGAGGCAGGGGCTCTGGAAAGAGGCCGTGGCCCAGTACCAGGAGCTCATCCAGAAGGGGCGGAACCTGTTCCATCGCGAGAGCGAAAGCGTCACGCGACTCTGGGACCACGCGGCGCGGCGCATCGACGACATCGTCACCAAGGTCCCGGGCGCCTACGGCGAGGTGGAGAAGCAGGCGGCGGAGTCGCTTAAGAAGGTCAAGGACGGCAGCATCGAAGGCCTCCGTGAAGTGATGGACCGCTTCCCGAACTCCAAGGCGGCGCGGGACGCGTTCGGCAGGATGCGCGACGCGCTGCTCAAGCAGGGGCAGCTCGACAAGCTGCGCGCGCTCTACGGGGACTTCCAGGACCGCTTCAAGCTGAAGCTCAACTTCGACTCCTATAAGGAGCTTCTCGAGCTCCTCCAGAAGCTGGGCGACCTGGACCGCCTCAAATTCGAGCTCACCCGTTTCGGCGAGCGCTTTGGCGACAACTCGATCTCCACGGACGGCCGCGAGGAGCCCGTGAAGGAGTATGTCGCGCGGCGTCTCGCCGAGCTGACCAAGAGCGCCCGCCCCCTGCCCGGATTGAAGGCGCCTCTGCGGCTGATCGGCGAGCTGGATGCGGTCCAGACCCCGGTCGATCAGCAGGGGGTCGCCTCCGGACATCAGCCCCTTTGTCCGCTCGGGGCGGAGCCGGCCGGGTTTGGAACGGACCGCGAACTGTTCCGGCGCGGCTCGTGCGTGGAACTCTGGGACCTGAAGGCGAAACGCCGGATCTGGGCGCAGGTGCATCCCGGCGGCTGGCTGGGCGTCCTCTATGGGGATTCCCCGGCGGGCATCACCGTGCTCGGCATTAAACCCGGCTCTCCCCCCGAGAAGGCGGACCTGAAGAAGGAAGACCTGCTGATCTCCATCGACGGTCGTCCGCTGCGCGGATCGACCGCGGGCGAACTGACGGCGGGACTGACCCCGGGCAAGGCGGTGGAGATCGTCTGCCGCCGGCGGTCGGGCGACGTGAAGATCCGCGCGGTCCCGTCGGCGGTGCCCGTCGAGATGCGCCCGGCGATCCTCGGCGCCTCCTTCACCCGCGAAGGGGCGCTGGCGGTGGCCTGGGAGGACCTGCTGGCCTCCATCGACCTGGCCACGGGCGAGATTCAGTGGAGCTTCCGCGTTTCACGGGACCGCTTCCTCTTCACGGCCTTCCACGCGACGGAGGGCCGGCTGTACGTGTACGAGTCGCTTCGCGCCGATCGTTCTTCGGATCCGATGCGGATGCCGACGGCCGGGACGCCGGTCACCTTCAAGACCTCGGAGGCCCACCATCTCCTGTTCTGCCTCAGCGATTTCACCGGGGAAGTCCTGTGGGCGAGGAAGTTCGACTTCGACGGGGCCAACCCGTACATGGAGAACCGCATCGAGTTCATGGGGCCGTACTTCGCGGACTACGTCGTCTTCCTGCACGTGAACTCGCGGGAGCGGATGAAAGAGTCCTGGCTGTGGATGATCCCGGCGCAGGCGGGGGCGAAGTCGGAAAGCGGACCCCTGAAGGAGCCCCAGCGCCGGCCCCTTCACGGCCAGGAGCTCGCCCACGCCGTCGACGCGGACGGCGGGGTCTTCTACTACATCGGCGACGTTCCCGAGCGGCGGGAGCGGACGCTGATCAGCCTGAGCATCGATCCCGCGCGACAGGGCTTCAAGCCGGTGGAGATCCGCCTGGACCAGCAGCGGTTCATGCCCTACAACCAGAACAGCACCGTCTGCTCGCTCGCGGCGAACCGGGATTTCATCACGCTGGTCGTCTCGCCCTCGCAGCCCGGCGTCGAGTACCGGATCTGGGTCTGGAAGACCGCCGACCTGAAGGACCGCTCGCTGTCGCTGCTGAAGGACCGCACGCTTCCCGTGGGACACGCGGCGGGCCTGGGCATCGGCCCGGAGGACCTGCTCTACGTCTATAATGTCCCCCGCGACCGTTCCGCCGCGCAGGCGGGCGGGCGGGCCTACGTGACCGCCTACCGCCTGAAGGCCCCGCCCGAGGTCGACCCCGTGGCCTGGGACTCCAAGGCGCCGTTCATGAGCGATTCCTCTTCCGCAACGATGATTCACGGCGCGGGGGATTTCGAGATCCTGACCGCACCGCGCGCCTCCCAGCCGGAGGAGCTCTCGGAGAGCCCCTCCGTCACGGTCTATGACCGCCGCGCGGAGGGATATGTCCGCCTGGACCGGATGGATCTCGTGCTTCCCGCGGACCTGTCGGGGGAGAGTCGTCCCTCGGCGGTCACGTGGAGAGGGCGTCTCTATGTGCTGGCGGCGAAGTCCCTCGAGATCTACGGCGACTAGCGCGCCGTTCCGATCAGCCCGACGAGCGTCCGGATGTCCTCGTCCGGCCAGTCCAGCGAGATGCCCGCCATGAACTCCTGGTCCTTCCCCAGCCGGTTGACGCCCGCATAGACGTGGACGATGCTCACCAGCGATTCGAGCCAGTTGTCCTTCCGGATCCAGAGGGGGAGCCTCAAATAGGCGCGCATCATCGGCCCTGAGATCTGCTCGTCGATGTCCTCGCGCTCCACGCTGTTGTAGGCATCGCGGGCTTCGAACGTCAGGCGGACGGGGTAGGAGAAGAGGCCCCAGTCCGACCAGTTGATGTCGATCCCGCCGCCCGGCTTGCCTTCCATGAGGCCGCCGCGGACCGTGACGTGCCGGTCGAAGAGCCAGGGCGCCCGGTAGGCCAGCAGGATCTCCGCCTTGAAGATCGAGGCGTTCTCGTCGTCCTTGATCTGCTGCTTGAACGCGATCGGGCCGGTCTTGTCGAAACTCATCAACGCGGCCCCGGCCTGGAAGTACTTGTCGTCGTCCGGCCCGATCCGGATCCCCAGATGGGTGGTGGAAGATTTGCTGTCGTGGAAGCTCTGGTAGTCGGTGACCACCTCGATCACGGACCGGGAGGCGCGGCTGAAGAAGCGGTCGACGTCCTCCAGAGTGCGCCGCGCGTTCTCGTAGAGCTCGTCGTCCTGGAGTATGCGCCCCACGGTGCCTTCGCCGGTCTCGAGCTTCGTGCCGATGTTGCGGATGGACTCGCTGGCGCGCTCGACGTTGTCGATGGTGGACTTGAGCTTGTCGCCCATCTCCTTGTCGTTGACCATCTTCCCGAGCGCGCCGTCGCCCTTCTTGACCGCGTCGGTGATCTCCTTGAGGTTCTTGCTCGTGTCCTCGACGTTCGTGACGATGCGGTCCAGCTTCTCGGTGAGTTTCTTGTCGTTAAGGAGGGCGCCGGCGGGGCCCTCGGCCTTGTCGAGCTTGTCCGAGATCTTGTTCGTCAGCTTCGTGAGGTTGTCGTTGAGGGTGTCGCCGACCTTCTTGAGCTCCGTCTTCACTTCCTTCAGGGTCTCGACGGCCTCCTTGTGGAGCTCGTCGCTCTTGAGCAGCTTGCCGATGCTGCCCTGGCCGTCCTTGAGCCCCTGCGAGAGGTCCTTGAGGTTGGCGATGAGCTGGCGCAGATTCTCGCGGTTGTCGGTGGCGAGGTCGCCGACCTCCTCCAGGCCGCCGCGGGACTCGCCCGTCAGCGTCTGCTGGAGGTCGAGCGGCGGTTCCTTGGATCCGCGCCGGATCGAGATGATGTAGCCGCCCAGCACCGAGGAGTTCTCCACCAGGATCTTCGCGTCGTGGTACAGCGTCACCGCCTCGTTCAGCTTGACGTGGGCGGTCACGCCGGAGACGGGGTGCAGCTCGATCTTCTCGACGCGGCCGAACTGCATGCCGTCGACGCGGACGTCGCTGCCCTCCCGCAGCCCCTGGGCCCGCTCGAAGTGCACGGTGAGGCGGACGGGCTTGCCGAAGAGGCTGACGTTCTTGACGAGCAGCGTGGCGAAGCCCAGGATCACCAAGGCGACGAAGAACAGGAATCCCAGCCACATTCCGCGGTTCATGTCGAGGGCCTCGTCAGGGGTCCTTCGGATTCGCCGTAAATGAACTGCTTCACCATCGGGTCGTCGGAGGCGCGGAACTCCGCGGGCGTGCCCAGCTTGACGATCTTCCCCTTGACCAGCATGGCGATGCGGTTGGACACGCGGAACGTGCTGCTCATGTCGTGCGTCACGAGGATCGAGGTCACGCCGAGCTTCTTCTGCATGTCGAGGATGAGGTCGTTGATGGCGGTGCCCATGACGGGGTCGAGGCCGGCCGTCGGCTCGTCGTAAAGGATGATCTCGGGATTGCGGATGATGGCGCGCGCCAGGCCGACGCGTTTCTTCATGCCGCCGGAAATCTCGGAAGGCAGCTTCTCCCCGGCGTCCCCCAGGCCGACCAGGGCCAGCTTCTCCTGGACGCGATTCCTCACCTCGTCCTCGTTCAGCTTTTCGTGCTCGCGCAGGGGAAGCGCGACGTTTTCAAAGACGCTCAGCGAATTCAGCAGGGCGGATCCCTGGAAGCAGAAGCCGATCTTGCGCCGGGCGTTTTCGAGCTCCCCGTTCCGGGAAGTCGTGATGTCCGCGCCGTTGATTTTCACGCAGCCCTTGTCCGGCTTGATCAGGCCGATGATGCACTTGAGCGCGACGCTCTTGCCGGCCCCCGACCCGCCGATGACGCACATCGTCTCCCCTTTGAGCACGGAGAGATTGACTCCGTCCAGCACCACGCGGCTGCCGAAGCGCTTGGTGAGATCGGCGATTTCGACGGCGGCCCCGGCCAGCATCGGGCGGTAGTTGATGTCGGCGTCGGCGGTCTCGGTCCCGGCGGTCGGTTCCACTGTCTCTACTATAGCATTCATCGTTGTCCGGGGCCTCCACTACCAGATCAGCCAGGTGAGCAGGTAGTCGAAGACCAGGATCAGCATGAAGCTGATGACCACCGAGTGCAGGGTCGCGCGCCCGACGCCCGCCGGGCCGCCGTCGGCCCGGAGCCCCTGGGCGCAGGCGACGGAGGCGATCGTGGTTCCGAAGAGGAAGGACTTGATCAGGCCGCCGTAGACGTCCTTCATCTTCAGCGCATCACGGCCGTTTTTGAAGAAGATCTCCAGGTCGACGTCGAAGTTCGCCCGCGCCACGAGGGCGCCGCCGATGATGCCGATGACATTGGCGTAGATCGTCAGGGCCACGGCCGCGATCCCCAGCGCCAGGAGCCGGGGCATGACGAGGTAGTAGACGGGATCGATCGACATGACCTCGAGCGCGTCGACTTCCTCGGAGACCTTCATGGTGCCGATCTCGGCCGCATAGGTGGAGCCTACGAGGCCGGCCAGCGCGAGGCACGTGAAGACCGGGCCCATCTCGCGGCACATGCCCAGCGTGACGATGTAGCCCAGCGAGTTCTCCTGGCCGAAATCCCGCAGGACCTGGCCGGTCTGGAGCGACACGATCATGCCGGTGAAGAGCGCCGTGATGAAGACGACCGGGAGGCTGCCCAGGGTGCAGAGGGCGAGCTGGTCGACCGCCTCGCGCCGCTTCCTGCCCAGGAGGACCATGCGGCCCGCGGCTTTGAGCAGGAGCTCGAGGGTATAGCCCGCGCCGCCGCAGGCGGTCTCGAACCACTGCTGGACTTTGACCACGGGGGCGAACATCAGCGGTACAACCCCTTTCGGCGGATCATCCGCTCCACGGCCTCCGGCACGAGGTACCGGATGGAGCGGCCCTTTCGGAGCCGGTCCCGGATCTCGCTGCTGGAGATCCCGAGGAGCGGCGCCTTTACAACTATATGCTTTTTCGGCAGTTTCGCGGGAATGCTGTCGCCGGGCCGCGTGACGACGACCAGGGTGGCCAGCCGGAGGATTTCGTCGAGCGCCTTCCAGCGGGGCAGAAGTCGCGCGGCGTCCGCCCCCAGGATCCAGAAGAGCCCGTCCCGGGTCTCCCCGCGGATCTCCCGCAGGGTGTCAACCGTATAGGATACGCCGCCGCGACGCAGCTCCCGATCGTCGGCTTCGAAGGAGGGGTTCTCCCGAAGTGCGGCCCTGAGGAGCGCCCATCGGTCGCGGGCGGGCGCCAGCCCCGCCGCGGGTTTCAAAGGGGAGACGGCCGCGGGGATGAAGCGGATACGGTCGAGTCGGGCGGTTTCAGCGGCACGGAGGGCGGTGATCAGATGGCCGAGATGGACCGGGTTGAAACTGCCGCCGAACAGGCCCAGTCTCATCACGCGTGCATCCGGAGAGGCGGGATTATAGCCCGCCCGGGGGTCCGCTTGCAAAGCCTTTGCGCCCCGTGATATAGTGAGCATCTCATGCCCCTCGCCGACGACGTACTCCACGGGGATTTCCTCTCGATCAGCCGTGCCATCTCGATGGTTGAGAATGGAAGCCCCGACGCCAGGACGGTCCTGGACGCCCTCGCCCCCCGCGTGGGAAACGCGGTCCGGATCGGCCTGACCGGACCCCCGGGCGTCGGCAAATCCACGACGGTCGACGAGCTGACCGCCGTCTACCTGGCCCGAGGCGAGCAGGTCGCGGTGGTCGCGGTCGATCCTACGAGCCCCTTCACCGGCGGCGCCCTGCTGGGCGACCGCATTCGCATGTCCAAGATGGCCGAGGGGAGCCGCGTCTTCATGAGGTCGATGGCGACCCGGGGCACCGCCGGGGGCCTGGCGCGCGCGACCCAGGACGCGGTCGACCTGCTGGACGCCTCCGGGCGGACGATCATCCTGATCGAGACGGTCGGGGTCGGCCAGTCGGAGATCGAGATCTCCAAGGCGGCGGACTGCGTGATCGTGATGCTGTCGCCGGAATCGGGCGACGGCATCCAGGCGATGAAATCGGGACTTCTGGAGATCGCGGACCTGATCGCCATCAACAAGGCGGACCGCGGGGGGGCGGAGCGGATGGAGCACGATCTGAAGACGGCGTTCGAGCTCGGGCTGCGCTCGCGTCGGGATCTTCCGATCCTGACGACGGAGGCCAACCGCGGCAAGGGGATCCCGGAGCTGGCGTCGGCCGTGGACAAGCTGGTCGCCTCCCGGCGCGAGAGCGGGGAGTTCCAGAACCGGCGCCTCCGCAACATGGAGGACCGGATCAAGCAGATCGCCGAGTTCCTGATCCAGAAGAACCTCTGGGCGTCGAACGGGGCGGGAGGGAAGGTGGCGGCGACGGCGGAGAGCGTCCTGGCGCACCGTCAGTCGCCTTACCAGGGGGCCCAGGACCTGGTCCGGGAGGTGCTTCGATGAGCGGCGAGTCCCCGCGTTCCCGCTTCCCGGGCACCGTCGTCCCGGGGGACAAGGTGCTCTATGACGCGCGCGACCGCGCCGGATCCGATCCCGCGCGCGATCTGGGCGAGGCCGGCGACTTCCCCTTCACCCGCGGCCCCTACAAGACGATGTACCGCGGCAAGATCTGGACCATGCGGATGTTCTCCGGGTTCGGCACCGCGGCCGACACCAACAAGCGCTTCCTCTACCTGCTGGAGCACGGCCAGACTGGCCTCTCCACGGCATTCGACATGCCCACGCTCATGGGATACGACTCGGACCACGCGCGGTCCCGCGGCGAGGTCGGCCGCGAAGGCGTCGCCCTCTGCACGCTGGAGAACATGGAGACGCTGTTCAAGGGCATCCCGCTGGCCGAAGTCTCCACGTCGTTCACGATCAACAGCACGGCGGCGATCATGCTCGCGTTCTATATCGCCGCCGCCGAGCGCCAGGGCGTCTCGGCGGACAAGCTGCGCGGGACCATCCAGAACGACATCCTGAAGGAGTACATCGCGCAGAAGGAGTGGATCTATCCGCCGCTGCCGTCGATGCGGATCATCACGGACATGATGGCGTTCTGCGCGGACCACGTCCCGAAGTGGAACTCGATCTCGGTGTCCGGATACCACATCCGGGAGGCGGGCTCGACGGCGCTGCAGGAGCTGGCCTACACGCTGATGGACGGATTCACGTACGTCGAGTTCGGGATGAAGGCCGGCATCCCGGTGGACAAGTTCGCGCCGCGGCTGTCGTTCTTCTTCAACTCCCACATGAACTTCTTCGAGGAGATCGCCAAGTTCCGCGCCGCGCGGCGGATCTGGGCGAAGCGCCTCCGCGACCGCTACGGGGCGAAGAATCCGGAGAGCTGGCGGCTGCGCTTCCACACGCAGACGGCCGGGTGTTCCCTCACCGCGCAGCAGCCCGAGAACAACGTCGTGAGGACCGCGATCGAGGCGCTGGCCGGCGTCCTCGGCGGGACGCAGTCCCTCCACACGAACTCCATGGACGAGGCCCTCGCGCTCCCCACGGAGGAGGCGGTGAAGATCGCCCTGCGCACCCAGCAGATCCTGGCGCACGAGTCCGGATTGACCGAGCGGGTCGATCCGCTCGCGGGCGCGCACTTCATCGAATCCCTCACCGACCGCATGGAAGCGGAGGCGGAGAAGATCTTCCAGGAGATCGAGAAGCGCGGCGGGATGGTCAAGGCCATCGAGCAGGGATATCCCCAGCTCGAGATCGCCAAGGCCGCCTACCAGTTCCAGAAGGACGTCGAAGAAAAGCGCTATATCAACGTCGGCGTCAACGACTTCGTCGAGAAGGAACCCACGCCGTTCCCCACGCTCAGGATCGATCCCCGCGTGGAGCGCGATCAGATCGAGGAACTGCGCCGGTACAAGGAACGCCGGGACGGGTCCTCCGTGCGGGGCTCGCTCGAGGCGATCCGCGCCGCGGCGAAGGACGGGATGAACCTGATGCCCCCGCTCCTGGAGGGGGTCCGCCGCGGAGTCACGCTCGGCGAGGTCGTGGAGACGCTGAAAACGGAGTTCGGAGAATGGCGCGAACCGCCGATCTACTGGTAACGATGAAGAACGAGAGCCAGCGCAAGTTCCGGATCATCGTCGCCAAGCCCGGCCTCGACGGACACGACCGCGGAGCCAAGGTCGTCGCCGCCGCCCTGCGCGACGCCGGCTTCGAGGTCATCTACACGGGGCTGCACCAGACGTCCGAGATGATCGTGAACGCGGCGCTGCAGGAAGACGCCGATGCGGTCTGCGTCTCCATCCTGTCCGGCGCCCACATGACGCTGTTCCCCGAGATCATGGATCTGATGAAGCAGCGGAAGATGAACGATGTGCTCCTCTGCGGGGGCGGCATCATCCCGCCGGACGACGCCGCGGAGCTTGCGAAAATCGGAGTCGGGAAGCTGTTCGGTCCCGGCACCGACACCCGCGACATCGTCAAGTATCTCCAGGAGGAGATCCCCCGGCGCCGCCCCCGCTAGCTTTTCGGCGGGCTCTCCAGTTTTCCCCGCATCCAGACTTCCGCCTCCGCCACGGTTTCGAAAACCCGCAGACTCACCCCGCGGTTGTAGGCCACGGTCTCCGCGAACTTCATGTTGGACGGGTTGCTCGCGTTCACGTCGACAAACGCGACGAGGCGCAGGCCGGGGTGGGACCGCGGGCTTTTCTCCTCGATGATCTGGAAGATGCTCCCAAGGTTGAGCCGCTCGCCGACGAGGGCCTCCTCGACCAGGACGTTGGGACATTTCTCCTGAAGGCAGATCAGGAGCATCTCCTCGAGATAGCGGCGGATGGTCTCCGGGGTGTTCGGCCCCTGGACGCGGACAAGGAGGTAGCCTTCCCGGCGATCGCAGGTGATGGAGTACGTCACGGCCCGGATCTCCCTTTTTTGCCCGCTCCGGCTCCAGTATACCGTTCCGCGACCGGAGTCTGCACTCCTTGGCGGGCGGGAACGCGGAGGGTACACTAACCGCACCGATGGATGCCATTCGCAGCCGGATCGATCCCGCCGCTCCCGAGTTCAAATCGAATGACGAACACCACCGCGCGCTCGCGAAAATCCTCCGCGAGCGCATGGCCGGCGCGCGCCAGGGCGGTCCGGAAAGCGCGGTCGCGACCCAGCGGAAGCGGGGGAAACTGCTCGTCCGCGAACGCGTCGACAAGCTGATCGATCCGAGCAGTCCGTTCCTGGAGCTCTCCCCGCTCGCCGCCTGGGGGCTGCACGGGGACGAGGTTCCCGCGGCCGGACTGGTCGCCGGGGTCGGCCGCGTTTCGGGGCGGGAATGCGTCGTCGTGGCGAACGACGCGACGGTCAAGGGCGGCACCTATTTCCCGGAGACGATCCGGAAGCATCTGCGTGCGCAGGAGATCGCGCTGGAGAACCGGCTGCCCTGCATTTACCTCGTCGATTCGGGCGGCGTCTTCCTCCCGCTGCAGTCTGAGGTCTTTCCCGACCGGGAGCATTTCGGCCGCATCTTCTTCAACCAGGCGCGGATGAGCGCGCTGGGCATCGCCCAGATCTCCGCGGTGCTGGGGATGTGCACCGCGGGCGGGGCGTATGTGCCAGCGATGTCCGACGAGAACATCATCGTCCGCGGGAACGGGACCATCTACCTGGCCGGACCGCCGCTGGTGAAGGCCGCCACGGGTGAGGACGTGACCGCGGAGGAGCTGGGCGGAGCCGAGATGCACGCCCGCGTATCGGGGGTCTCCGATCATCTCGCCGAGAACGAGGAGCACGCGCTCAAGATCTGCCGCACTATCGTCGCGGGCCTGCCGGCCGCGGGCGCGGGGCCGGCCGGGGCGGCGTCGGAGGACCCCGCCTACGCCGCCGACGAGCTCTACGGCATCCTGCCCCGGGACAACCGGTTTCCCTACGACTCCCGCGAGCTGATCGCGCGGCTGGTGGACGGAAGCCGCTTCCACGAGTTCAAGGCCCAGTACGGCACGACGCTGGTGTGCGGGCAGGCCCGCTGGTGGGGGCTGCCCGTCGGCATCCTCGCGAACAACGGCGTCCTCTTCAGCGAAAGCGCCCTCAAAGGCGCGCATTTCGTCGAGCTCTGCGCGAAGCGGCGGCTCCCGCTCATCTTCCTCCAGAACATCACCGGCTTCATGGTGGGGAAGCGTTACGAGCAGGGCGGCATCGCGCGGGACGGCGCCAAGATGGTCCAGGCCGTGTCGACGGCGGCGGTTCCGAAGATCACCGTGATCGTGGGCGCGTCCCACGGAGCGGGAAACTACGCGATGTGCGGCCGCGGCTATGGTCCCCGATTCCTGTTCACGTGGCCCAACGCGCGGATCTCCGTCATGGGAGCGGAACAGGCCTCCAGCGTGCTGGTCCAGGTGAAGCGCGAGCAGCTGGCGCGGGAGCAGAAGATGCTCTCGGCCGAGGAGGAGCGCGCGATCTCCTCCCCCGTGCTCGAGAAGTACGAGCGCGAGGGCGATCCGTACTATGGAAGCGCCCGGTTGTGGGACGACGGCATCATCGATCCGACGCAGACGCGTCCGGTGGTCGCGCTGGCGCTGGCCGCGGCCCTGAACGCCCCGATTCCCGAGTCGGTCTTCCCGGTCTTCCGCATGTGATCCCATGGGATTCATCGAGACGGAAACCCAGGGCGACGTCGTCACGCTCCGGCTCAACCGGCCGGACGTGCGGAACGCTCTGAACGATGCGGTCATCGCCGAGATGACGGCGTCCTTCGCCTCGCTTCCGGCGACCGCGAGGGCGGTGGTGCTCGCCGGCGCCGGTCCCGCGTTCTGCTCCGGCGCCGACGCGGAGTGGATGAAGCGGAGCAAGTCCTTCACGCGGGAGGAAAACGAGCGGGACGCCGCGGCGGTGTCCGGCCTCTTCCGCCTGATCGACGAGTGCCCGGTCCCGGTGATTGCCCGGCTTCACGGGGCGGCCATGGGCGGCGGGGTCGGCCTGGCCGCCGCCTGCGATATCCTCATCGCCGAGGAGGGGACGCAGTTCGGGTTTCCCGAGGTGCGACTGGGCATCGTCCCGGCGGTGATTTCGACGTATATCCTTCCCAGGATCGGCGCCGGTCGCGCCCGCCGCTACTTTCTGACCGGCGAGCGCTTCGGCGCGGTCGAAGCCCTGGCGATGGGACTGATCCACGAGGTCGCCCCCGGCGGGCAGCTCGACGCCCGGGTGGAAGCCGTCGTCGGGGAGATCCTGAAGGGTGGCGCGCTGGCGATCAAGGCCGCCAAGCGCCTGATCCGCGAAGCGGCGGGGCTGCCCCGCGAAAAGGCGGTCCAGGAAACCATCCGGCTGATTTCGGAGATCCGCGTTTCCCCGGAGGCCCAGGAGGGGCTTGCCGCGTTCCTGGAGAAGCGGAAGCCGAACTGGCCATGAAGGTCCTCGTCGCGAACCGGGGCGAAATCGCCTGCCGCATCCTCCGGACCCTTCGGGAGATGTCCGTCCCCGGCGTCGCCGTCTATACGGAGCCGGACCGCGATGCGCCCCACATCGACCTGGCCGACGAGGCGGTCGACCTTGGCGCCGCCGACCGGTACTTCTCGATCGATGGCCTGATTTCCGCGGCGAAACAATCCGGCGCCACCGCCATCCATCCGGGATATGGGTTTCTCTCCCAGAGCGCCGCCTTCGCGCGGGCCTGTGCGGCCGCGTCGGTGACCTTCATCGGTCCGACCGCCGAGTCGATGGAAGTGCTCGGCGACAAGCGCGCCTCGCGGGCCGCGGCGGAGCGGCTGGGCGTCCCGGTGGTGCCCGGCGCGCGGGAGATCGACCGGTACTCCGACGCCGAGGAGGCGGCCGCCCGCATCGGGTATCCGCTGCTGTTGAAAGCCGCGGGAGGCGGCGGCGGGCGCGGCATGCGGCTGGTCCGGGACCGCGCCGGGCTCAAGGACGCCCACGAGGGGGCCCGCCGCGAGTCGAAGGCCGCCTTCGTCGACGACCGCCTGATCCTGGAAAAATTCGTGTCGCCGGCCCGCCATATCGAGGTCCAGATCCTCGGGGACGGGCGCGAGGCCGTCGCCCTCGGCGATCGCGAATGCAGCCTTCAGCGGCGGTATCAGAAGGTGATCGAGGAAGCGCCGGCCTCGGCGGTCGGCGATGCGGTCCGGCGATCGCTGGCCGAAGCGGCGGTCCGCCTCGCCCGCGACGCCGCCTATCGCAGCGCGGGCACCGTGGAATTTCTGGTCGCCCCGGACGGCGCCTATTACTTCCTCGAGGTGAACACTCGGCTCCAGGTGGAGCACCCGATCACCGAGCTGGTGTCCGGACTCGACCTCGTCCGCGCGCAGGTAGAGCTCGCGCAAGGCGCGTCCCTGCCGTCGCCGGCGGCCTCTCGCGGTCATGCGATCGAGGCGCGGCTGAACGCCGAGAATCCTTATGGCGGATTTCTCCCCCAGTCGGGTCCGGTGCTGATGCTCCACTGGCCTTCGCGTCCGGGGCTGCGCATCGACTCGGGTATCCGCGAGGGTCAGCACGTGACACCCGACTATGATTCGCTGCTGGCCAAGATCATCGCGTGGGGGGCGGACCGGGAGCAGGCCCGCCGGCGGCTGGTGGAGGCGCTGAAGGAGACGGTGCTGCTGGGGCCCGTGACGAACCAGTCGTTCTTGATCCAGATCCTGGAGAGCGACGACTTTCGTCGTGGGGAGACGCATACGTCGACCCTGGAAAGCCGGGACTGGACCGAGCCCGAGCTTCCGGAGGAGATCGCAGGCGCCGCGCGGGCCTGGCTGGCGGGCGGACGCGACGCGGGCGCGACGTCCGGAGGAGCCCCGGGTCCGTGGGACGCTCTCGGCGGCTTCCGGGTGGGCTCATGAGCTGGATCCGCGTGGAAAAGGCGGGCAAGTCCGAGCGCGTCGCGATCGTTCGGACCGCCTCGGGGGCCCGGGTTTCCTGGAACGGCATCACCCGGGAGATCCGGTCGGAATCCTCGTCTCCCGCGTCTCGGGTGTCGACCGAGCGGGAGATCCGCGCGCCGATGACCGGTCGCGTCGTGAGCGTCGCGGCATCCCCCGGCGCCGCCGTCCGCGCCCGCGATCCCTTGGTGGTCCTGGAGGCCATGAAGATGGAGTACCGCCTGACCGCGCCCCGCGACGGGGTGATCGAATCGGTTGCCTGCAAGGCGGGCGAGCGGGTCGACCTGGGGAGCGTCCTGGTGACGCTGGCGCCGTGATCCGAATTGTCGAAGTCGGGCCGCGGGACGGACTGCAAAGCGAAACGACCAGCGTCCCCACGGGCGTCAAGGTCGCCTACGTCGATGCGCTGTCCTCGGCGGGCCTTCCGGAGATCGAGGTCAGCGCCTTCGTGTCGCCCACGTGGGTTCCGCAGCTGTCCGACGCCGGGGACGTCTTCGCCCGCATCCGCCGGACCCCCGGGGTCGTCTACTCGGCGCTCGTTCCCAACGAGCGCGGCCTCGAGCGGGCGATGGCGGCCCGCGTCGACAAGATCGCGGTCTTCACCGCCGCGAGCGAGACCTTCAACCGGAAGAACATCAACGCCTCCATCGAGGAGTCCATCCGCCGCTTCGTCCCGGTCGTGACTTCGGCCCGGGCCGGGAAGCTTCCGGTGCGCGGCTACGTTTCGACCGCCTTCTGGTGCCCTTACGAGGGTCGCGTGCTGCCGGACAAGGTCGTCGACGTATGTCAGAGGCTGCTGGACGTCGGGATCGACGAGGTCTCGATCGGCGACACCATCGGCAAGGCGGTCCCGGCCGAGGTCGACCGTCTCCTCGACCTCATGGTCGATCGGATCGAGGCTCACCACGCACTCCTGCCCGACGCTCGCGTGGACGCGGCCCGAAGACTGCTCACGCTACCCGGTCACCTTGAAGCTCACCGACCGGTGGCTCGGCGAGGAAGCGGCTGAATTCGATGCCGCAGTCTTGGCGTACGAAACGGCCGAGAACGAAGACGAGAAAGAAAGGGCCAGCGCATGAGCGAACCGGGACTCTACGCGCACCTGTACTCGCATATTCGCGACTGCGCGGAATTGATAGACCATGTGATCGTCGATCTCGAAACAGGCGGCGGCACGAGTGCCCAA
>Ga0137409_10002113_pt1 | contig 21394 bp, 24 predicted proteins | sample CZODoug1_16funga_FD_122059 | JGI IMG/M metagenome (GOLD analysis project Ga0137409, IMG submission 122059) | Vadose zone soil fungal communities from Angelo Coast Range Reserve, California, USA - CZODoug1_16fungal (Hybrid Assembly) | ecosystem: Environmental > Terrestrial > Soil > Vadose zone... | reverse complement strand
CGCGCCCGGTGAAGCCATTCGTGGCCGATGCCGAATTCGCTCCAAAGCGTGACTGGACCCGCTGCGCGAGATCGGAGCGGAGGATGCTGTTCATCCTGCCGGTGGGAGCATTCATGCTACCCCCGCGGATCCCGCCGACTGCGGGTCCGCTGAGGATCCCGCCGTTGCCCAGTGTGCCGCTGACGCCGGCAGTGGCGCTCACGCCGCCGGCCGTCGCGCCGACCCCGGCACTGACTCCGGAGCTACCGACGCCCGCCGTACCGCTGACTCCGACGCCCCCCGCCGAGGCCCCGACTCCGGCGCTCGCCCCGCTGCTCCCGACGCCTGCGCTACCACCGACTCCGGCGCCACCGGCACTGGCACCCGCTCCCGCGCTCGCCCCGCCACCACCGACACCAGCCGCGCCGCCGACCCCAGCTCCGCCAGCACTGGCACCGCCGCTGGCGCCCACGCCGCCGCCACCAACGCCGGCGGCACCGCCGACCCCAGCACCCCCGGCACTGGCGCCCACGCCGGCGCTCGCGCCACCACTCCCCACCCCGGCGGAGGCGCCAGCTGCGGCGCCCGCGGCGCCGGCCCCTGCGCCGGCGCCCGCACCGGCGCCAGCACCGGGTCCCGCGAACACGGTCCAGGTGAGGAGGGGCAAGAAGAGAACGGCGAGGACGAAGCCGATCGCGAACGAGCGCGAAGAACGAGTCCCGATGGTCATTGCGGCCTCCGTTTCGATTGAGGCGAGGAAACGGCAAACGACGCCGACTCTCGTGCCTAGATCATCGCCGTGGCCAGCCGCGAGGAAAATCAGGCGAGTTCTGTAGTCGGGGCAAAGGAATCCCCCGACTCCATGGTCGAGCGACCACGTCGCCGCTATTTCGCGCGCTGTGGTTTGACTTGCCCGACGGTGGGTGCTACGGTCGAATGCAACGCAAACGCAGGATTTTTCAGACACGAATGGCCAAGCTCCATCTGATCACGTACGGCTGTCAGATGAACGAGTATGACTCCGAGCGGGTCGCCGGTCTCTTGCGCGAGCACCGCTGGGAGCTGACCGCCGACGAGACCGAGGCCGACCTCATCCTCGTCAACACCTGCGCCATCCGCGAAAAGGCCGAGGACAAGGTGTTCTCGAAGCTCGGTGAGCTGCGTTTGCTCAAGGCCCAGCGGCCGGATCTCGTCATCGGCGTCATGGGCTGCATGGCTCAGCTCCACCAGGACGCCATCCAGCGCCGGGCGCCCGCCGTCGATCTCGTGTTCGGCTCGCCCGCCATCGCCCGTGTCGCCGAGTTGGTCGACCGTGTCCGGCGCGAGCGGCGTCCGGTGCTCGAGACCGGGGAGGGGCCGCTGGTCAAGATCACGGCGCGTCCGCCGTCGGCGCGGCGCCTCAAGGCGTTCGTCACGGTGATGGAAGGATGCGAGAAGCACTGCACGTTCTGCGTCGTTCCCCAGACGCGGGGGCGCGAGCGGAGCCACGCGCCCGACGTCATCGTCGACGAGGTGCGCCATCTCGCCGCCGAGGGCTGCCGGGAGGTGACGCTGCTCGGTCAGACGGTGAACGCATACGGGCGCGACCTGACTCCGCCCACCGATCTCGGCGAGCTGTTCGCACGGGTCGACGAGGTCGAGGGCATCGCGCGCATCCGTTTCACCACGTCGAATCCCTACAACCTCACGCCCAAGCTCATCCGCGCCATGCGCGACGTCCCGAAGGTGTGCGAGTATTTTCACCTGCCGCTCCAGTCCGGCTCCAACCAGGTACTCGAGCGCATGAATCGCGGCTACACCCGCGACCGCTATCTCGAGCTGGTCGCGGAGATCCGCGACGCGGTCCCGACGATGGCGTTCTCCACGGACCTCATCGTGGGCTTCCCGGGCGAGACGGAGGCGGACTTCGCGGAGACGCTCGAGATGGTCGAGCGCGTCGGCTATGACAACGTGTTCGTGTTCCGCTTCTCGCGCCGGCCCGGGACGCCGGCGGCCACGATGCCGGACCAGGTGCCCGACGAGGTGAAGGCCGACCGCAACACCCGCTTGCTCCAGGCGGCGGAGCGCGTGAGCGCGGACCACAGCCGGCGGCTCGTGGGCCGGACGATCGAGGTGCTGGTGGACGGGACATCGAAGAAGAACGCAGGGGAGCTGTCGGGCCGGACCCGCTGCAATCGCGTCGTGAACTTCGACGGGCAGGGGCGCGCGTCCGTCGGTGAGCTCGCGTCGGTGCATATCGACCAGGCGCTGCCGCACAGCCTGCGCGGGACGCTCGCGTCCCGACCGGAGGAGACCGCATGTTTGTCGAAATGAAGGTGCGCGGACTGGCCCTGGACCAGGTCTCGAACATGCCGATCATCATCCTGCGCGACGAGGAGGACAAGCGGTCGCTGCAGATCTGGGTGGGCATCTTCGAGGCGAACGCCATCGCCCTCGAGCTGGAGAAGGTCGCGCCGGCCCGCCCCATGACCCACGACCTGATCAAGAACATCCTGGAGACGCTGGAGGCGCGTGTGCTCAAGGTGGTCGTGACCGACCTCAAGGAGAACACCTTCTTCGCGGTGCTGCACCTGCAGCTCGGCGGGACCGAGTACACGGTCGACTCGCGCCCCTCGGACGCCATCGCGCTCGCCCTCCGGGTGGCGGCGCCGATCTACGTCGATGAGGAGGTCATCCGGAAGGCCAAGAGTCTCGATGTGACGAAAGAGGCCGAGCCGGCCAAGTCGGACGACCCGGATCAGCTGCGCGAGTGGCTGCAGAACATCAAGCCGGAGGATTTCGAGAAGTTCAACAAAGCCTGACGGACGTCAGCCGGTGCGGATCGCGCTCTTCACGAACAACTACTTGCCGTTTTGCGGGGGCGTCACGATCTCGGTCGAGACGCTCCGGCAGGGTCTCGAGGCCGCTGGGCACGAGGCGTGGGTCTTCGGACCGCGCCTGGCCGGCGCGCAGGATCCCTCGGCGCGCATCGTGCGCTATCCTTCGATCCCGGCCACGACCTACCCGGAGTTCGCCCTGGCCGTTCCGTACTCGCGGCGAATCGGCCGGCTGGTCACCGAGCTGAACTTCGACGTCGTCCACGCGCACCACCCGTTCCTCCTCGGTCCTGCCGCGCGACGCCTGGCCCGCCGGGCGGGGCGGCCGCTCGTCTTCACCTACCACACGCGCTACGAGAAGTACGCGCACTACGTCCCGCTGCCGCTCGGCCTGGTGGAGTCGGCCGCGCTGCGGCTCAGCGCCGGCTTCGCCGCCCGCGCCGACGCGGTGCTGGCGCCCTCGACGGTCGTCCGCGACGAGCTCCACGCGCGGGGCGTCCGGACGCCGATCGCGGTCGTGCCCACGGGAATCGACCTCGCCCGGTTCCGGCCGGGCGACCGGGCGGCCGTGCGGCGGCGGCTCGGCGTCGCCGAGGGCGACGCGCTGGTGCTCTACGTCGGGCGCCTCGATCGGGAGAAGAGCGTCGATCGCGTCCTCGTCGCGTTCGAGCGCATCGCGTCCACCGTGGCCGCGGCGCGCCTGGTGCTGGTCGGGCACGGCACGGAAGCCGGGCGTCTGCAGCGACTGGCGGGCAACCTGTCGGTCGCCCCGCGGATCCGCTTCCTCGGCGTGCGCCCGCACGACGAGCTCGCCGAGTGCTATCAGGCGGCCGACGTCTTCCTGTTCGCGTCCGAGACGGAGACGCAGGGCCTCGTGCTCGCCGAGGCGGCGGCCTGCGGGCTCCCGGCGGTCGCCGTCGACGCGCCCGGGTGCGACGAGGTGGTCCGCGACGGCGATACGGGCATCCTGACCAAGAGCGACCCGGCTGCGCTGGCGGAGGCGGTGATCGGGCTCCTGCTCGATCCCGAGCGCCGGCGCGCCATGGCGCGACGGGCCCGCGAGGTCGCCGAGCGCGAGTTCGACGTGCGCCTGCAAATCGACCGGACGATGGCCGTGTATCTCGACGCGATCGCGCGCACGCGATGACGCGCCTGCACGAGACGCATCGGCGGATCAACGCCGAGATCGCCCAGGAAAAGGCGGCGGCGCTCGGGCGGGCGGGCGAGCGGCTCGAGACGGCCCACGCTCACGTCGCGGCAGTCGGCCGTCGGCTCGACGCCGCGCCCGATGGTGATGCGGAAGCGCGGCTCCTGGGCGAATACGAGACCGCGCGGGTCCGCGCGCACCACGCGCGCCTAGCCCTCCTGATCCAGCGCGAAGCGGTCGGCCTTCGCCATCACCGGATCGTGGACCAGTTTCCCGAGCCACCACGCCGCGCCGCGAGCCGATGGTCGCCGGGAAGGTGAGCGCGGCCGTCCCGAACGGCATCCGGCCCGACGGCTCCGGAGCGATCTGGAACCTCGAGGCCGAGACGATGTCGCCCGAGGCGCGCGAGCGGCTACAGTTGGAGCGGCTCCAGGCGGTCGTCCGCTGGGCCGCGGCGCGCGTTCCGTTTCACCGTGAGCGCCTCGGGGCGGCCGCGCCGCGCACGCTCGGCGATCTCGCCGGCCTTCCCTTCGTGCGCAAGACGGATCTGCGCGAGCAGTACCCGTTCGGGCTCCTGGCGGTTCCGCGCGACCAGCTCGCTCGCGTCCACGCCTCGTCCGGCACCAAGGGCAAGCCGACGGTCGTCGCCTACACGGCCGAGGATCTGGACGTCTGGCGCGAGGTGATGGCGCGCATGATGACGGCGGCGGGCGCGCGCCGCGGCGATCTCCTGCACATCGCCTTCGGCTACGGGCTCTTCACGGGCGGGCTCGGCTTCCACGACGGCGCCGAGCGAATCGGCATGACCGTGGTCCCGGTCTCCTCCGGCAACACCGCCCGCCACCAGCTCCTCTTGCAGGATTTCCGGCCGGACGCGATCGCCGCGACCCCGTCGTTCGCGCTGCATCTGGCCGAGACGCTGGCCGAGCAGGGGAGCGCCCCGCGCGAGCTCGGGCTTCGCGTCGGCATGTTCGGCGCCGAGCCGTGGACGGAGGGCATCCGCGCCGCGCTCGAGCGCGCGTTCGGTCTTCGGGCGTTCGATATCTACGGCCTCTCCGAGATCATCGGCCCCGGGGTCGCGGGCGAATGCGAGGCCCGCGCCGGGCTCCACATCGCCGACGATCATTTCCTGCCGGAGATCGTCGATCCCGTCTCCGGAGCTCCGCTGCCGCCCGGGCGTGAAGGCGAGCTCGTCCTGACCACGCTCACCAAGCGCGCCATGCCCCTGGTCCGCTACCGGACCGGCGACATCACGACCCTGACGCTGGGGCCATGCGCCTGCGGCCGCACCTCGGCGCGAATGGCGCGCATCAAGGGCCGGTCAGACGACATGCTGGTCGTCCGTGGCGTGAACCTCTATCCCTCCGAGGTGGAGAGCACGCTGCTGGGCGTGGAAGAGCTGGTGCCGCACTACCAGCTCGTCCTCGACCGCGGGACGACGCTCGCCCGGCTCGAGGTCCAGGTGGAGCCGTCGCCCGAGCTGGTCGCGCGCTGCGGCGGCTTCAGCGCCGAGCACCCGGAGATCGTGACGCTGCGACGCCGCGCCGCCGAGCGGCTCCAGCGCGCGATCGGCCTCTCGATCGAGCTGACGATCGTCGCCCCGCGCACCATCCCGCGCGCGGAGGGCAAGGCCGTACGCGTCGTCGAGCGCGGGTAGAGTATGCTGAAAGCGGAGGGGCCCATGGGCGATTTAGCGCAGACGATGATGGCAAAGATCGAACGGGGCGTCCGGCTGGAATCGGCGGACGAGATGACCGCGGAGTATCGCGAGAACCTCGTCCATCTGCTGACCATGCAGGCGGACTCGGAGCTGGCGGGCGGCTACGGCTACGTGCCGTGGATCACCAAGGCGCCGACGGTCGACGAGAAGCACGTCGTCGCCCAGATCGTGAAGGACGAGCTGCGCCACGCCGCGGTCATGTACGGCCTCCTCGGCGACCTCGGTTTCGACGTGGAGCGCCACGTCCGCCAGCACGACGAGACCTTCACGATGCGCATCGACAACAGCGCCGACATCGGCACGGCGCGCATCACCAGCGACAAGCGGGTCAACATCTTCTATTACCCGATCGACACGTGGGCCGATTTCGTCTTCTTCAACTTCTGCATGGACCGCGGCGCCGGACACCAGCTGGAAGACGTGCGCGGCTGCTCCTATGGCCCGTGGGTACGGGCCATCGACGGCATCTTCAAGGAGGAGAAGTTCCACATCCGCCATGGCGAGTACTGGGTGAAGAAGCTCGCCGAAGATCCCCGAACGCACGACGAGGCCCAGACGACGTTCGCCAAGTGGTACATCCGCACGATGAACATCTTCGGGCGGCCCGGATCGCCGAAAAATCGGGTATATCGCCAGCTCAAGCTCAAGCTCCGTGACAACGACGAGGTCCGCCAGGCCTTTGCCGTCGAGGTCAAGGAGCTCTGCGAGAAGTTCGGCCTCGCGGTCCCGGAGTGGAAGCCCCGGTGGTCCGAGCTTCCTGAAGAAGCCCACATCCCGGGCTAGCGCGACCTACCGCGGCTCGGGAAACCGGGCCTTCAGGTCCGCCAGCTCCGCGGCCGGCGTGAGGTGCCCCGGCGTCAACGGGGCACCTCGATCGATGGCTCGCTGCGCCCTCTGCAGGGCCTCGCTCACGATTCGAACCGCGTCGCTCTGCGACATCCCGTTGGCGCGCATCAGGATCTCGACCGCCTTGGCGTTCGCGTCGAGCTCGCGCTGCTCCTGGGCGCGCTGCCAGTCAGCCTGGGAGCTGACGCTCGCCGCCGGCTCGTGCCCGAGCACGTAGTGCCCGAGCTCGTGGGCGATCACCTTGGTCAAGCTGGCCGACTCGAGCATCCGCACGTTCACGAAGATGTTGCCCTGGCGGTACATCGCTCCGATGTTCAGATTCGTCGCCGGCTGGATCGAGATCCGAACGCCGGGCAGGCGGTAGAGCGCGGTCGTGCGGTCTGCGAAGCCCTGGATCTCATCGACCGTCGCCCGTTGCTGGGGCGTCAGGCTCACGCATCCGGCCAGGAGGAGAGAGGCAACGACGACCACCCACGGGCGCTCGTGGATCCTCATTTCTAGTTTACATAATCCCTCTTATCGGCAGTAGAGCGCGGGCCGGACATCACGTGCCGAGCTCGGCCAGCCGCGCCTTGATCTCGTCGAGGCGCCGGCTGTTCGGAAGCTCGCTGACCGCCCGACGATAGGTCGCGGTCGCCTCGGCCTTCTGGCCGCTGAGCTCCTGCGTGCGTCCGAGCCCCAGCAAGAGCTCCTCGTACAGAAAGTCCTTCGGGCCGAGTCCCTCGAGGGCAACCTTGAACGCCTCGACCGCCTTCGGGTAATTCCGTTCGGCTTCCCACGTGTACGCCACGCCGCCCCGGCTGAGCGTCCGGAGCGTCTGAGAGCCGCCTTGGGCTACCGCGAGCTCGAACGCTCCGCGCGCCTGCGAATACTGCTGCGACTGAAACCGGAGGTTGCCCAGAAGGTACGCGACCTGCGCGGCGTCGCGACCGGAGGGATATTGCGTCAGCGCCGCTTCCAGCTCGCGGATCGCCGCGGCCCGCGTCTCGCTGGTGGCCTCGGGGTTCTGCGCGGGCTGAGCCCGGGTCATGGCCTCGGCGTACACCGCCATGGCCCGCTGCTGGGTCGTGGCGTGCCAGTACCAGCCGCCCGTCACCACGAGGCCCGCAGCCACGATCGCGGCGGCTCCGATGAGGACGGTTCGCGCCGACGGAAGCGTCAGGTTGATCTTCATCGGATTCGCAGTCCTCGACGATACTGCCGTCCGCACGCCCCGCAGCGCCGCCAGCCCTGAGACACGCGCCGCACGAGGTGCCCACAATGGGGACAGCGCTGGTACGTGACCAGTCCGAGCACGAGCCCGAGACCGGCCGCGACGGCGACCGCCACGGCCAGCACCGTGGAATCCACCGAAGCGGGCCTCAGAGCAGATCGACGAAGATGGCGCCCTGCTCGACGGTTACCGGGAAGCACGCCATCTTCACCGCAGGATTGTTGGCGTTGGCGCCCGTGGTCACGTCCCAGCGCCAGTCGTGCCAGGGACAGCTCACGATGCGGCCATTGAGCTCGCCCTCGCCAAGCGGACCGCCCCGGTGAGCGCACATGTTGTCGATGACGTAGTAGGTGCCGTCGACGTTGAACAGCGCCAGCTCCTTGCCCTGGGCCTCGATGACCCGACCTTCGCCCTCCGCGACGTCGCCCACCGCGGCGAGCCTCACACGGCGCTTGCTAGACATTCGCACGGCCTCCCGTTCACCGCCGACCTCTCGCGCGCCGCCTGACCTCGCGCCACCGGAAGCAGTCGCGGGTGTGATCGTTCACCATGCCGGTTGCCTGCATGAAAGCGTAACAGATCGTCGGCCCCACGAATCGGAAGCCTCGCCGGACGAGATCCCGGCTCATGGCGCGCGAGGCGTCCGTCTCGGTGGGACCCTGGCCCAACCGGCGCCACGCGTTCTGGACGGGACGTCCGCCGACGAACTGCCAGACGTACCGATCGAAGGTGCGGTGCTCGCGCCGGACCGCCAGGAACGCGCGCGCGTTCGCGATCGTCGCCTCGATCTTGGCCCGATTGCGCACGATGCCGGCGTCGTTCATGAGACGGCGAACCCGGCCCGCGGTGTAGCGGGCAATTCGCGCGGGATCGAAGCGGTCGAAGGCCTTGCGGTAGGCCGGCCGCTTTTTCAGGATGGTGGACCAGCTGAGCCCCGCCTGCGCGCCCTCGAGGATCAGGAGCTCGAAGAGCCTCCGATCATGGTGCAGCGGCACACCCCATTCGCGATCGTGATAACGGATCTCGAGCGCTCCCCTGGCCCACGCGCACCGGCGTCTCTCCACCGATTTACCCGGAGCAGATGGTACTACGCCATCACCGGACCGCCACCACCTGGACCTTCACCTCGGTCGCGTCCGCGACCGTGCGGTAGAGGGGTCAACGGCCCCGGTAGGTCTTGACGAGCTCGTCCGCCTGCGCCTGGCTCACGCCGGCGATCTCGAACGTCATGGTGACCGAGGCGAACCGGTTCGGCTCGGCCGCGCTGCGGGCGCCCTCGATGGTGACATCGATGCCCGTGAGGGGCACGCCCGACTCCTTGGCGTGCATCTCGATGAGCGTGACGCCGCACGACGACACGCCGGCGAGAAACGCCTCGCTGTTGGTCAGGGCGTCGGGCTGTGGCCGCGACGAGGAATCGAGCGCGACCCGGTGACCCCGGGCGTTGCTCAGCGCCCTCCCGAGGATGCCGCTGTTCGACGACTTCACGCTGTCGATCTTCATGTCGGCCATCTTCATGCCTCCTCGCAGATGATGTGGGCCTACCCCGCGATATATCACACGTTAGCCCCCGGTCGCTCGTGGTGCCCTTTTTCCTGAAGGCCGCCGGCAGTTCATCCCCTACGATGGAATTGAGATGCCACCCACCAAGCCCGCGTCACTCCAGCAGGCGGCGTCCGCGGTGTTCGCGGTGACGACGGTGGTTCCCCTCCTCATCTTCGTCTGGACGCTCCATCGAATCGGCGCGCTCGCGGACGTCCAGTCCCAGGTGGGCCTCGGCCTGGCGCTCGGAATCGCGCTCCTCGGCTACTACATCTTCCGGCGGCTGATGGGCCGGATGTCTCAGCTGATCCACGGCCTGGGCCGTGTCGTCCAGCAGGGCATGCGGCCGGCCAACGACGCGCGGGCAAACCTGGCGGCCGCGGGAAAGGCGACGGGGCTCATCACCGAGTACAAACCGCCGGTCCGCGAAGAGCCCGCGCAGCCCGCTCCGCCGTCGCGCGTGGCGCAGCCCGCGATGGCCCACGCCGCCATCGCCGGCGCGGGCACGACATCCCGTCCCGCGGCGCCGGCCGCGGCGCCGGCTCCCCCGCCCGTCCATCGCAGCGCGCCCATCCCCGGCCTCGGCATGATCCAGGAGGTCGACGATCTGAGCCATGCGATGGCGAAGCTCTGGATGGCCGAGGCGCTCGGATACAAGGGACGCCGCGTGGCCCTGTCGATCATGAACGCGCGCACACCCATCACCGGCATGCTCGTCGACGTGACGCACGACGAGCTCGTGGTCGATCAGGACGGCGCCGGTCAGGTGGGCATCAGCTACGGCCGGCTTTCCGGAATCGACGCCGCGTAGTCTCGCCGAATCTTCGCCTCGCCAGCTCGCCCCGAAGTGACGTAGGATACGCGCACACTCGCGAGCGCCGCTGTGCCTCGTCCCCGGCCTGACGGCCGGACGGGCTTCCGCGGGCGAGTCCACGGGGGGAACCGCGCGATGCCGCACGATCTGATCGTCAAGAACGGCACGGTGGTCGACGGCTCGGGGATGCCCCGCTATCGGGCCGACGTCGCGGTTCGTCACGGCCGCATCGCGGCGATCGGCCGCATCCGCGAGGCCGCGCGCGAGGTGATCGACGCCGACGGCCAGGTGGTCACCCCCGGCTTCGTGGACGGGCACACCCACATGGACGCGCAGGTCTTCTGGGATCCCTACGGCACGTGCTCGTGCTGGCACGGGGTCACCACCGTGGTGATGGGCAATTGTGGCTTCACGCTGGCTCCCTGCGGCAAGCCGGAGCGAAGCCTGGTGGTGCGCAACCTCGAGCGCGCCGAGGACATCGCCGCCGAGGCGATGGACGCCGGCATCGACTGGACGTGGCGGACGTTCCCCGAGTTCCTCGATCGCGTGCAGGGCCTTCCCAAGGGCATCAACTACGCGGGGTACATCGGCCACTCGGCCCTCCGCACCTACGTCATGGGCGAGCGCGCGTTCGAGAAGGAAGCCGGCGAGGACGATCTCAGAGCCATGGAGCGCGAGCTGCGCGACGCGATCCGCGCCGGCGCCATCGGCTTCACCACGTCCCGCTCGCCGAGCCACGAGACGCCCGACCGGCGACCCGTCGCCAGCCGTCTCGCTTCCTGGGACGAGGTGCGACGGCTGGTCGGCGTCATGGGCGAGATGAACGCGGGCATCTTCGAGCTGGCCGGCGAGCGCGCCGGCGGCGACCCGGAGCGGCTGCGCGAATATCACGTGCGGCTGCGCGACCTGGCCGTCGAGAGCGGCCGGCCGATCACGTGGGGTCTCTTCAGCCGGCGGGAAGAGCCCGACCTCTGGCGCACCTACCTCGCCCTGCTCGAGGAGACGGCGGCGCGGGGCGGTCGGATGTTCGCCCAGGTCCACAGCCGGGCGCTCACGATCGTGTTGTCGTTCAAGACCAGCCTGCCGTTCGACCGCCTGCCGGTGTGGCGCGAGCTCCGGGCCCTGCCGCTCGACCAGCAGAAGCGCCAGCTCCGCGACCCCGAGCAGCGCCGCCGTCTGGTCGCCGCCGCGCGCGAGCGCGACGAGCGCCGGCCGGTCGGCGCCGAGCCGCGCGCGGCCGCGTACGACTGGACTTTCGTCATGGATACCGCGGAGGGCCCGCACCGTTCGGTGGCCGAGGTTGCCCGTGAGCGCGGGGTCGATCCGGTCGAGGCGATGATCGACCTGGCCCTCGAAAAGGACCTCGAGCGGTTCTTCCTCCAGCCGATCGCCAACGAGAACCAGGACCACGCGCTCGAGCTGATCAAGCATCCTCGCACGGTGGTCACCTTCTCGGATTCGGGCGCCCACGTCTCGCAGATCATGGACGCCTCACTCCAGACACACCTCTTGAGCCACTGGGTGCGCGCCCGGCAGGCGCTCACGCTCGAGGAGGCGGTGCGCATGCTGAGCTTCGAGCCCGCCACACACTGGGGGTTCAGCGATCGCGGGCTGATCCGCGAGGGCATGGCGGCCGATCTGCTCGTGCTCGATCCCGACACGGTCGCCCCCGAGATGCCGGAGGTGGTGCGCGACCTGCCGGCCGGCGCCCGTCGCCTCACGCAGCGAGCCCGCGGGATCGCCGCGACGGTGGTGAACGGCGAGGTTGTCCTGCGCGACGGCAAGCCCACCGGGGCCCTGCCGGGCCAGCTCCTGCGGGGCCCCTACGCGCGCCGGTCGTGACGGCTCGCCGGGCGCGAAGCACGTGGAGTCAACGTCACACTGAGGAGGAGGTCGTTCCATGAGCTGGACGCTGGAAGAGTTCGCCGTCGCGTGTCAGCGCGCCCTCACCGCCGACCCCGGTCCTACGGGTCGCGAGAAGGTGTGCGCGATCGTCCAGGACGTGCTGAAGGACGAGGCGTTCGTGGCCCGTCACGTCGGCGACGACGTGCCCGAGCGCAAGATTCTGTACGAAGACCCGACGCTCGGCTTCTGCATCCTCGCCCACGCCTATCACGGGGCCAAGGAGAGCAATCCGCACGATCACGGCCCCTCCTGGGCGATCTACGGTCAGGCCCACGGCGAGACCGTGATGAGCGACTGGTCGCTGCTCCAGCCGGCCACCGAGGCGAAGCCGGGCAAGGTCCGCCTCGCCCGCAGCTACACGCTCAAGCCCGGTATGGCGCACATCTACAACGAGGGCGATCTGCATTCGCCCCGCCGCGACGGCCCGACGCGACTGATCCGCATCGAAGGCACGAACATGGAGAAGGTGCGCCGCCTCGCCTACGAGCGCGCGTGAGCACTGGAGGACACCGATGGCGCCAACGAGCTCGCTGAACTATGGGGTCGTCGAGGGCTGGGAGCAGCTGCCGAAGGGCTATGCGCACCGTGACGTCGCCGGGGTCGCCGTCGACGGCGAGGATCGCGTCTACCTGATCTGTCGCGGCGACCACCCGATCATCACCTACGATCAGAAGGGCAGCTTCCTGGGCTCCTGGGGCGAGGGGCAGTTCACCCTGCGCACGCACGGCATCACGGTCGCGCCGGACGGCACGCTCTACTGCAGCGACGACGGCAATCACACCGTGCGGCGGTTCACCCCGCAGGGGAAGCTCCTGATGACCCTCGGGATCATGAACACGCCATCGGACACCGGCTACGACGGCAAGAACACCGCGACCGTCAAGAAGCCCGGCGCGCCCTTCAACCGGCCGACGAATGTCGCGGTCGGTCCCCGGGGCGATCTCTACGTGTCCGACGGCTACGGAAACTGCCGTGTGCACCTCTTCTCGCCTACCGGCGAGCTGAAGCGGTCGTGGGGCGTGCCCGGCCAGGGTCCCGGCGAGTTCTTCCTGCCCCACGGCATCGCCGTGGCCGCCGACGGCCGCGTCTTCGTCTGCGACCGCGAGAACGATCGCATCCAGATCTTCAGCCCCGACGGCGAGTACCTCGCCGAGTGGACTGACACCCGACGCCCGACGCACATCGTGTTCGACGGCCAGGGCCGCGCGTACGTGTCGGAGCTCTGGTGGCAGCCGGGCCAGACGTCGGGACGGTACGGACCGGCGGGGGACATCAAATCAGGGCGCGTCAGCGTCTACGACCGGGATGGCCGAGTGATCGCCCGGTGGGGCGGGCCGGATCCTGTCGCGGCCGGCAGCTTCGCGGCGCCGCACGGCATCGCGGTCGACGCGCAGGGCAGCGTGTACGTGAGCGAGGTGACGTGGACGTTCGCGGGAAGCCGCGGCCACGTTCCCGAGAACTGCCACAGCTTCCAGAAGTTCTCGCTGAAGTCCTGACGAGCGTGGCGCGGCTCGGATCGGCGGCCTGCCGCCGGTTCGAGCCGCCGCCCGCTTCTCGCTAGCTGCCGAATTCGGCCCGCAGCATCACCGCCGCCGCGACCATCGATTTCAGCTTGGCGAAGGCGACGTCCCGCGGAAGGTACTTCATCCCGCAATCCGGCGCGAGGACGACGCGCTCGGGCCTCACGTGGGGCAGCGCGCGCTTGACTCGGCCCACGATCGTCTCGGGCGCCTCGACCGCCGGGTCGTCGAGGTCGAGGCAGCCGAGCAGGATCGACTTCCCCTCGAGCTTCGCCAGCACGGAGCAGTCGAGCCCGGACTGCGCCGTCTCGATCGAGATCTGGCGAACCGGGGAGCCCGCCAGCTCCGGGAGGAACGAGTAGCCCGACGGTCGCTGGTGGATGATCGCCGCGTAGCCGAAGCAGATGTGCACCGCCGACGTGCCCGTGACGCCCTCGAGGGCGCGGTTGAGCGCCCGGAGCCCGAAGTCGCGCGCCTTCTCGGGCCGCGCCTGCATGTACGGCTCGTCGACCTGCACGATGTCGGCTCCGGCGGCGAAGAGATCGCGGATCTCCCCGTTCACCGCCACCGCGTAGTCCATCGCCGCCGCGGCTTCGCTCGAATAGTGGTCGTTCTGGGCCTGCTGCGACATCGTGAACGGCCCGGGCACCGTCATCTTGATCGTCCGCTTCGTGTGCGCCCGGAGAAATTCCACGTCCTCGACCAGGACCGGCCGGCGCCGGCGGATCGGGCCGGCGATGCGCGGCACCGGATTGGGATGGCCGGAGCGATCGAGCGCGGTGCCGGGGTTGTCGATGTCGACTCCGTCGAGGGCCGTCGCGAAGCGATTGGAATAGCTCTCGCGGCGAATCTCGCCGTCGGTGATGATGTCGAGGCCCGCTTCCTCCTGGGCGCGAATCGCCAGGACCGTCGCGTCGTTCTGCGCCTCGGCGAGCCACGGCTCGGCGACGCGCCACAGCTCCCGCGCGCGGACGCGCGGCGGGAAACGGCCGGCGAGCCGCTGCCGATCGATCAGCCATTCCGGCTGCGGGTAGCTGCCGACGAGGGTGGTCGGGAAGAGCATGGCGGGCGCCAGAATCGCGCCCGCCGGGGCCTGCGTCAAGCCACGACGAAGTGGAGCGGTTGGCGTCCTACTCGCCGCTCGCGCGCGGGTGCTCGCGGCCGGACCGGCTCATGCGCCGGCCCGTCGCTCTCAGACGTCTGACGAGATCGTAGAGCGCGCTCTTGCCGCCGCGATAACCGGCGACCCGGATGCGCCGGAGGATGTCGGCGCTCGAGAGCTCGGGCTGGTCGCGGAGCCACTCGACGATCGACGGCACGTAGCGCGCGACGGTCGACGGGCGCCCGCGACGTGCGGGAGCGGACGGCACATCATCCATGACCGAAGTACCAGAGCAAGTTCGATACCGGACTAGGGTTTTCCAGAAGATCAGCAACTTCTGAGGCACTGGCGAAATCGGCCCGATCAGTTTCGCACCCGCGCCGATCAAAGTTGGGGCGCCCCCACACCGAGGGGATTTCCGGTAACGCGACGATCCGGCGCCCCGGATGTGTCCCGGGGCGCCGGACGAGGAAGCCCGCCGCCGCGACTACTTCGCGCTGGCGGTGAACCGATCGGGAAACTGCTTGACGATCGCGACGGCGAGCGGATCGGCGATCATCTGCATGTGGCCGGCGGCGGCGCGCATGGCCGTGTACGCGCCGGCCTGGTCCTTCGCGGCCTGGGCGTCCACGACGCTCTTGAGCGTGATGACGTGATGCTTCACGAGATCGGCCACGACCTGCTTGGGCAGGTTCGGGTTGGCCGCCTGCAGGAAGGCGCCGAAATCCTGCGTGTAGCCGATGAGCTCGCCGACGGCCTTGTCCTGCTTGGCCTTGTCCTTCGTCGCGACGCCCACCGTGTAGTCCACGAAGAACCCGATGTGGCGCCGCCACAGCGGCAGGAAGGCCTGCTCGGCGTCCTTGCCGTACACCGAACCGATGGCCTTCGCGATGTCCACCGAGTTGGCGTCGAGCGCGCCCGCCGCGGCCTTGAACTCCGCGTCGCGGCCGCCGAGCGCGGCGTTGGTCGCGGCGCCGGCGAGATAGGCGTGCTCGCGAAGCCCGAGGTTGAGCGTGGTGCGCAGGCCGGCCGCCGCCGCGTCGGCCTTGCCCGTGAACTTGTCGGGGTACTGCTTGACGATCGCGTTCGCGAGCGGATCGGCAATCATCTGCATGTGCGCGACCGCCGTGCGCTCGGCCGCGTACGCCCGCGCGTAGTCCTTCGCCGCCTGCGCGTCGATGACCGCCTTGAGGGTCACGACGTGGTGCTTGACCAGATCGGCAACGACGCGCTTGGGCAGGTTCGGATTGGCCGACGAGAGAAACGCGCCGAAGTCCTGCGTGTAGGCGATCAGGTCGTTGACCGCCTTCTGCTGCTTGGCCTGGTCCTTCGTCGCGACGCCGACCGTGTAATCCACCGCGAAGCCGATGTGGCGGCGCCACAACGGCAGGAACGCCTGCTCGGCGCCCTCGCCGTAGACCGAGCCGATGGCCTTCGCGATCTCCACCGAGTTGGCGTCGAGTGCGCCGGCCGCGGCCTTGAACTCGGCGTCGCGGCCGTCGAGCGCGGCGCCCGTTGCCGCCGCGGCGAGTATGACGTGCTCGCCGAGCAGCGAGTTGAGCGCCACGCGCAGGGTCGCGGCCGGGGTCGTGGATGCCACCACCATCGGCTTCTCACCGCCCGACATCGGGCCGGCCATCGACTGCGCGCAGCCGGTGGCGAGCACCGCAACACTCGCCAGTGCACAGACAGACTTCACCATCGTTGACGTCGACATGGTCCTTGTCCTCCTGGGTTGGTTGGAATCAGTTCACGCGGATCTCGCCACGCATCGAGGGGTGCCGCTCGCAGAAGTACGGGTACACCCCGGGCTTCGTGAACTCCACGGTCGTGGCCGTCCCCCTGCCCTCGAGCCGCTGATCGAAGCGGCCGTCGCGCTGCTCGGGGGTGCCGGAGGTCACGGTGTGCGTGATGTCGTCCTGGTTGGTCCACGTCACGCGGGTCCCGGCCTTGACCTCGAGCTGACCCGGCCGGAACTGGAAGATCTGAACTCCTACCTGCGACGGCGTCGCCACGGCGATGCCGAAGCCGGCGAGGAGCGCGGCCAGGGTCCCGGTGCCGCTCAGGATGTCTCTTGTCTTCACCGTCGTCCCTCCTTCACCCGATCTACGGGCCGATTCGGCCTTTGGATTCCTTTCCGCGTGGGACTCCGGGCGCGGGCTGCTACCATCGAGCGGCGTGGCGACGCGCTGGTTTCTTCTCGCGATTCTCACCGGCTCGTACGGAGCCGGCGCATTCGGGATGCTGGGAATCTCGCCCTTGTCACCGAGCCTGGTGGCCGGCTTCGGTCTGACCCGCCTGCAGGTGGCGCTGATGGTTCCGTCGATCTATCTGGGCGGGCTTCTCTTCTCGCTGCCCGCCGGACGGCTCGCCGATCGCGTGGGCGTGCGGCCGAGCTTGCTCGGAGGACTCGTCGTCGGCGCCGCTGGGCTTGCGGCGGGAGCCACGGCGCCCACATTTCCCGCGTTCCTCTTCTGCCTGTTCGTCGCCGGCTCGGGATGGAGCGTCGTGAATCCGGCGCTCGGCAAGGCCATCATGGATCTCTTCCCCGCGCCCGAGCGGGGCATGGCGATGGGCATCAAGCAGATGGGGCTCACGCTGGGCGGCATCGCCTCGGCGCTGGTCCTGCCGCGTGTCGCCGCGACGCTGGGCTGGCGCGCCGCCATCGCCCTGTCCGGCGCCGTCGTCGCGCTCGCCGTCTCCTTCATCTGGCGCCCGCTCGGCGGTCTCGATCGCGGCGCGCCGGCGGTCGCTCCGACGCTCGCCGCGGCACCGAGCGACTGGTCGTGGGCGCGGCGCCCGCCTGTCCTCGCCTTCTTCGCGAGCGGGCTGATTCTCGGGATGGTGCAGGCGGCGGTGCTGAGCTATCTGCCGCTCTACACGGTCCAGGCGCTCGGCTTCGACACGATCGGCGCCGGATTCCTCGTCGCGTGCTCCCAGGCCGGCGGCGCGGTGTCGCGCCTGGCGCTCGGGGTCGCGAGCGATCGCTGGCTCGCGGACCGGCGATCGGTGTGGCTCGCGCTCACCGGCGGCGTCGGCGCCGCGACGTTCGCCGGCTATGCCTTCTGGCCTGTCTCGGCGCCGCTCGGCGCCGGAGCGCTGGCTTTTGCGACCGGGGTCGGCGCCTACGGCTGGGTGGGCGTGTTCTTCGTCATCAGCGCGGAGCTGGGCGGTGTCCGGAGGGCGGGTCTTCTGAGCGGCGTGGCGTTCGCGTCGATCGTCGTGGGGCTACTGATCGGTCCTGCGATCTTCGGGTTGCTGCTCGACCACTGGGACTCGTACGCCGTGCCCTGGGTGGTCTTCGCGGCGCTGGCGACGCTGGTCACGACCGCCACGCTCCTGGCCGGACCGGCGATCGATCGCGAGCGGCGCTAGGCGAGATACCGGCGCGCGAGTCCCTCCGCGTACGTCGTCAGGAGCCGGTGCATCTCGCGCATCGCGTCCTCGGCGGCCCGGCGGTCGTCCGCAGTGACGAGGTACTTGAGGATCGTCTTCTTCGTCTCGCCCGACTCCTCCTGCTCGACCGCCTCGTGGACCGCGTAGTTCTGGCCGCCCCACTCCGGCCGCACGCCGTAGTGCTCGACCAGGGCGCGCCCGACGGTGCGCGCGATCTCGACCACTTCCTCCTCGAGAAGCGCCGTCGCGCAGAGCGCGGCGCTCCACGGCCGCACGTGCGCCAGCTCCTGGAAGAAGGCGACGATCGCCGCCATCTCCGGAACGGGCACGATGCGGTCGTACGCGTCGCGCGAGTAGCCGAGGTCGTCGCCGATTCGCCGGAACAGCTCGTCGTGATCGGGCGTGGCGCCGACGCGGCCGCTCAGGTAGCCGAGGTCCTCGACCAGCAAGTGGCGGGCGCAGTCCTTGCGGACCTCGAAGTCGTCGCAGCGCGTGTGAATGCCGCTGAAGATCCGCGGAAACCAGGCAATCAGCAGGTAGTGCTGGGCGATGTGGGCCCAGACCTGCTCGCGGGTCAAGGCGCCGGCGGCGAAGCGCTTGAAGTACTCCGAGGCCCGGAAGGGGCTCCGCGCCAGGAGCTCGCCCGTCAGCGCATCGAACCACTCCTCGGTCGTCATGGCGGCAGGAGTATAGCAAGAGGTGCGCACGGCGGCTCGCATCGCCGGGCGCGCGCGCGTATGATCCGAGCCATGGACACCCGAATTCGTGTCGGTACGAGCGAAGGGCTCTGGGAGATCGACGGAGACCGGGTGGGGGCCATCGCGGCGCTCTCCGGCAAGCCTCTCACCGCGGTCGCCGCCGACGCTGGCCGCACCTGGGCCATCGTCGACGGGCGCACGCTGTGGGAGGAATCGGAGCGGGGCTGGGAGGAGCGCGCCCCGATCGAGGGGCTGGCCGCGACGTGCCTGGCGGCGACGTCCGCCGGGCTCCTGGTCGGCACCGAGCAGGCGCACCTCCTCACGCTGACGGGCAACGCGCTCGAGCCGGTCGAGGCGTTCGACGCCACCGAGGGGCGAGACACGTGGTACACGCCATGGGGAGACCCTGCCGACGTCCGCTCGATCGCGAGCGCGGTCGACGGGACCATCCACGTGAACGTCCACGTCGGCGGCGTCGCGCGCTCGCGCGACCGCGGACGCTCCTGGGCGCCGACAGTGGACATCGAGAACGACGTGCACCAGGTTCTGGCCCATCCCACGCGCGGCGACGTCGTGCTGGTCGCCTCGGCCGAAGGCTTCGGCGTGAGCAGGGACGGCGGCGGCTCCTGGCAGCTCGTCACGGCCGGCCTCCACGCGCATTACCTGCGCGCCGTCGCCGTGGCGGACGACATCGTGCTCGTCTCGGCCTCGACGGGACCGGGCGGCCGCCGCTCGGCGCTCTACAGAAGGCGCCTCGACAGCGACGGGGCGTTCGAGCGCTGCCGGGACGGGCTCCCCACCTGGTTCGACGCGAATATCGACACGGCCTGCCTGGCCGCTGACGGCCCGGTCGTCGTCTGCGGGACCGAGGACGGCCGGATCTTTCAGTCGCTCGATGGCGGAGAGCGGTGGCAGATGCGCGCCAAGGGACTGCCGCCCGTCACGAGCGTGACCCTGGTATGACCGGCGTGCGGCGCGCCGTGGCCGCGATGACGCTCGCCCTGGTGCTCACCGGCTGGGTCGGGGCCTCGGCGCAGATCTACGCTCCCCAGAGTCTCGAGCGTTTCTTCCGTCTCGAATGGGAGGTCAAGCAGGCTCGCAAGGGGCCGGTGATCGAGGGATACGTCTACAACTTCGGCGCCCAGGCCGCCGAGCACGTCCTGCTTCAGATCGACCGGCTCGACAGCGCCGGCAGCATCGTCGGGCGCTCCACGGTCTGGGTGCTCGGCGATGTTCCCAAGAACAACCGGGCGTATTTCGGCGCGCCGGTCAGCGAAGCGGCGAGCTATCGCGTGCAGGTGCTTTCGTTCGACTGGGCGTGCAACGGCGGCAGCGGCGGCATGTAGCCGCCGTCAGTCGACGGGCTCGACGGCGACGCCGCTCCGCATCTGATCGCGCGCTCTCGACGTCGGCCGGCCGCGGGCAATCAGCAAGGCGGCGGCGGCCCCCGACACATCGATGACGACGTCTCGCAGGCTGCCGGTACGCACGGGAATGATCGCCTGGTGAGCCTCGTCGGCCAGCGCGCACGCCAGACACACGAGAAGCGCGATCCAGGTGGCGCGGACCGGTCGTCCCGTTCGCGCAGCGATTGCCCAGAACCAGAGCAGCGCGAGCAGCGCGTACTCGGCGACGTGCGTGAGCTTGCGCAGCACTCTGTGCGTCGCGTGGAGCTGAGCGCTGGACGCGCCGGGCGCCAGCTTCTTGAGCAGGGGCAGGATGAACGGCGCGGTGTTGGTGGTCGCGAAGTACGCCGAGCCCAGAAAGAGGACGACCCCGAGCCAGATCACCGCGAGCGCGTAGCGGGTCGGGGTCATGTGTTGCCAGCATACTCCCCGAGGCGCGACCGCGCACGCGGAGACCGCCGGCCCGAGCGAATTGTTCGATCGAGGCCCCTTAGCTGGCCGCCGACACTCCTGCCGCCTTGGCGGCTTTCTGGAAATCGCTCTCGGTGAACCCGTAGAGGTGCGCGCCGCCCATGAAGATCTGGGCCGCGACCTCCCGCGGAACGTTCTTCAGGAGATTGGTCGAGACGTACGGGAAGTTGGAGTCGAAGTGCGGATAGTCGGTCGAGATGCACATCCGGTCGGCGCCGAGCAGCCCGGCCGTCGCCTCGATCTCCGGCTCGCTCCCCTCCACCGCCGCCCAGCAGTTGCGCCGGAAGTACTCCCGGGGCGTGAGCGAGAGGTACGGGGCGTGCGAGTCGCGGTATTGCGGATAGTCCCACTCGATGCGGGACAGGAGGCCGGGCGCCCAGGAGTTCTGGGCCTCCAGGAAGCCGACTCTGAGCTTGGGATGGAACTCGAAGACGCCGCCGATGATCATCGCGATCAGCGCCTGCTGCATCTCGATCCAGTGGCTCGCGACGTGCCGGTAGAACCGGTTCTCGCCGTAGAGCGGGATCATGCGCGAGTAGAGCGCGCTCACGCCCTCGTGGAAGCCCCAGGTCACGTCCAGCTCTTCGTGCACGGAGTAGAGGGGATCCCAGTAGTTGGAGTGCCAGTAGTGGCCGTTCACCAGATTCGGCCGGATGAACGAGCCGACGGCGCCGAGCTCACGGACGCAGCGCACGAGCTCGCGGCAGGCCAGGTGCACGTCGTGCACCGGCAGCATCGCCACCCACTTGAGCTGGTCCGGGCTGTACGCGCAGAACTCGTGGATCCAGTTGTTGTACGCCTGGCAGATGGCCAGCGAGA
>Ga0137409_10002112_pt1 | contig 21396 bp, 16 predicted proteins | sample CZODoug1_16funga_FD_122059 | JGI IMG/M metagenome (GOLD analysis project Ga0137409, IMG submission 122059) | Vadose zone soil fungal communities from Angelo Coast Range Reserve, California, USA - CZODoug1_16fungal (Hybrid Assembly) | ecosystem: Environmental > Terrestrial > Soil > Vadose zone... | reverse complement strand
AGCATATTGCGCGACATCGATCACTCTCTCTCTGCTGCCCAACGACTTGAATCCCGCGTCCTGCACGCGCGGCCAGCAACGCCATAAACCTATTTCTCATAATACTGTACGTCAATTGCTATTGTGGTATGCTGCAATTAAGACCCGCGTCGAGGCAGGATGCTGGTCATTGGCGAGGACGGCCTGATAGAATTCAGCGCGTCCACGTGGAGACCTGATCTGTGAAATCGCGAACCAAGCTGAAGACAAGCGACAAGCCGGCTACTCCGCGCAAGACGGCGATCGCGCGGCTGGTGCAGTCGAGCGAGCCCAATATCGACGACGACGCCGAGGACCGCCAGCGCAGCGGCGTGCAGTCGCTCGGGCGGGCGTTTGCGATCCTCGAGGAAGTCGCGCGCCACCGCGAGGGCATCGGACTTGCCGAACTCAGCAAGCTGGTGGGGCTGCACAACTCCACCACCTTCCACCTCGCCAAGACGATGGTCTCGCTCGGCTATATGCGGCAGGAGCGGGATTCCAAGCGCTACCGCGTCGGTCGCCCCCTGTTCGCGCTGGCCGCGAGCGCGCTCGACGAAATCGAGATGGTGAATCTGGCGACGCCCATACTGGAGGACCTGTCGCGGGAAACCGGCGAAAGCAGTCATTTTGCGGTGCGAATGGGTGACGCCGTGGTCGTCATTGCCCGCACCAGCGGCCCCGGCGCATTTCAGCTCACCGACAGGGTGGGTGTGGTACGGCCGGCGCACTGCACCGCGCTCGGCAAGATCATCCTGGCCTCGCTTCGGCCCGACCAGCTCAAGCGCTTCCTCGACCGGGTCGAACTCAAGCCGTCGACCAAGAAGTCGATCACAGATCAATCCGTGCTGCTGCGCGAAATCGCCGAGATCAGGCGCAGCGCGATCGCGTTCGACGACGGCGAATTCAATGCGGAAGTGCGGTGCGTCGCCGTACCTGTGTACAATTTCACCGGCGACGTGATCGGCGCGCTGGGCATTTCCGGTCCGATCTGGCGCATGTCCGACCAGGTGCTGCAAAGCCGCGCCAAGCTGGTGCAAACCGCCGCCAGCCGGCTCTCCAACGAGTTCGGCGCCAGGGGCGTGGCGAAGTCCTCTTAAGGGCCCTTGCGGACCTGCCGCGCATTTGGCGTTGACAGCGGACGCTGCGTCCGGAAATATCCCCTCCAATAATAAAAAAGCGTCTCTCACATTCTCGCATACCGGGAATCGGAGGCAGGACGTCGCGACGCGCCCTTGGGAGGAGAGAGCAGTGATGACCCGCTACAGCCGACGTACCCTGTTGAAAGCCAGCGCCGCCTTCGCCGGCGCTTCGGCTATCGGATTTCCGTCCATCGTTAGCGGCCAGACCGAGAAGATCAAAATCGGACATTTGACGCCACTGACGGGTTTTCTCGGCGCGCTTGGCGCCTATGCCCAACTCGGCATTCGCATGGCCGAGGAAGAGATCAACGCGGCCGGCGGCGTCATGGGCCGGCAGATCGACATTACCTCGGAAGATTCCGTCAATCCCGCCACCGCCGCTACCAAGGCGCAGCGCATGCTGGATCAGGATGGCGTCGCTGTGTTGATGGGCGAGATCAATTCAGCCTCGGCGCTGACCATCATGCAGGTCGCCGAGCGCAACAAGAAGCTATACATGCAGATCGGCGCCCGCTCCGACGCGCTGCGCGGCAAGAACTGCAACAAATACACCTTTCACGTCGACATTCCCTCCACCGTAATGGTCAACGCGGTCGGCAAGGCGCTGGTGCGCGGCAACATGATGAAGGACAAGAAGTTCTATACGCTGACCGCCGACTATATCTTTGGCCATGATCTCGCGCGCGCGGCAAAGTCCTTCTTTGACGCCAATGGCGGCAAGCTGATCGGCGATGAGCTGGTCGCGACCGATGTCACCGACTTTAGTCCTTATCTCCTGAAGATCCGTCAGTCGAAGCCCGACGTGGTCTGCTCGAACCTAGCCGGTAATCAGGTCACCAATCTGATCAAGCAATATGCCGAATTTGGCCTGCCCTATCCGATCGTCGGCTTCAATCTCAACACCGCGGACGCCTGGGCCGCCGGCGACGGCAATCTGAGCGGCACCTGGCCGACGGTCTGGTATCACACCTCGGACGTTCCGGCGTCGAAGACCTTTGTCGCCAACTTCACCAAGAAGAACGGCAAGCCGCCGGAAAACCACGCCTGGATCGAATATGTCTCGCTGAAGATGGTGGCGCAGGCCATGAACGAGACCAAGTCGACCGACACCGACAAGCTGATCGCCTATTTCGAGAGGGAAACCCAGTTCGACATCCTGAAGGGACGCAAGGGATACTTCCGCTCCTGGGATCACCAGCTGATGCAGGAAGCCTATCCCTTCACCGTCAAGGCCAAGGGCCAGGCCAAGGACAAGTGGGACACGCTCGACCTTGGCGTGGCCATTCCGGGGCCGGATGAATCGCTCGAAACCATCGCACTGACCAAGGCGCAGAACCCCTGCTCGATGTAATCGCCTTGTCAGCCGCCTGATCGCCACCGAGAGCCGAGGCCCGCCGCCTCCGGGACCTTAGAATGCAATTCGGATTCCTGCTGGAACAGGTGGTGAATGGCCTCGTGCTTGGAGGCTATTATCTCCTGATCGCGCTCGGCCTGTCGCTGATCTTCAGCGTCGGCGGCATCGTGAACCTGGCGCATGGCGCGTTCTACGCACTCGGCGCCTACGCCTCCGTCGAAATCACGAAACATCTTGGTTTCGGTCCGGCCATCGTAATGTCGCCGGTCGCCGTCGCACTGCTCGGCATACTCTTTGAGCGATTCATATTGCGCCGGTTCTATTCGGCCGATCCGATTCTGAGCTTGCTGGTGACCTTCGGCCTTGCGCTGGTCACCGAGCAGGCGATCCGCATCCTCTGGGGCGCGGCGCCCTTGTCGGCATCGATCCCGCCGGCATTTCGCGGCTCTGTCATCCTCGGCGACTTCCTGTTTTCACGCTACCGCCTGCTGATTCTGGCGGTGGTCGCCGCCGTTCTTCTCGGTGTCTGGCTGCTGCTGCACAAAACCTCGTTCGGCCGCGTCGTGCGCGCCGGCATCCAGCGGCCGGACATGGTCGCAGCGCTCGGCATAAGGCTGCAGCCTTACATGACCGCCATCGTGATGCTCGGCGTCGGCATGGCCGCGCTCGCCGGGGCTTTCTTTGCGCCGATTACGATCGTGCATCCGGCGATGGGGGCCGAGATCATCACGGTCGCCTTTGTCGTGGTCGTCATCGGCGGCCTCGGCAGTTTTTGGGGCGTCGTGATAGCAGCGCTTCTGGTCGGCGTGGTGCGCGGCATCACCATCCACTTCGCGCCTGCCGCCGGCGAGGCATCGATCTATCTGCTGATGTTTCTGGTGCTGCTGGCACGGCCGCGCGGGCTGCTTGGCGAGCGCATCGAGAAGTTCGAATGAAGACCGCATCAACAGCTGCAAAATACCGGCCGCTGTTGCTGGCGACGCTCGCGGTCATCGTGCTGCCATTCGTCCTGCAATTGCTAGGGCTCTCGCTCAACACCGGAATCATGGTGGTGGCGCTCGCCATCGCGGCGATGGGGCTCAATCTCTGCATCGGCTACACCGGCCTCGTATCGTTCGGTCACGGCACCTGGTTCGGCATCGGCGCCTACGCCGCAGGGCTGATCCAGCTCCACTGGTTCCGCGGCGAGATCTGGTTGCCGCTGCTGCTGTCGATGGTCGTGGTAGCCGTGGCGTCGACATTCGTCGGCATCATCATCCTGCGCCGCCGCGGCGTTTACTTCTCGCTGCTGACGCTGGCACTGGCGGCCCTCACCTACACCACCGCATTCCGCTGGAGCAATCTGACCGGCGGCGAGGACGGCCTTGGCGGCTTGAAGCGCGGCCATCTCGGACCCTTCAATCTCGATAACGCGCTGAACTACTACATCGTCGTCGCGGTGCTTTGCCTGGGCTTCCTTTATTTGCTGTTGCGGCTGGTGCGCTCGCCATTCGGCCATGTGCTGATGGCGATCCGCGAAAACCAGTTGCGCGCCACGTTCCAGGGCTATCCGGTGGAACGCTACAAGCTCGGCGTCTTCGTGATCTCAGCTGTCGTCACCGGTTTCGCCGGCGCGCTGATTGGCTTCCAGAACTATCTGGTCTCCGCCGAAGCCGTTTCGGTGCCTTTCTCCGGCGAATTGCTCGCGATCGTCGTGATCGGCGGCATGCGCAGCATGCTGGGGCCGGCGCTCGGGGCGCTGTTCTTCATCCTGTTCCGCGAATTGTTTTCGATCTGGACGCCGAATTGGCTGCTCTGGTTCGGGCTGATCTTCGTTGCCTTCGTGCTGTACTCACCGGGTGGCCTCGTCGGCATCTGGGCCACCTTAAGCAAACGCTGGTGGCCGGCACCGGAGGAATCCGCCGCCATGAGCCGACGCAAGATTTACGACGGCCTGCCGCGGCCGGCTTTCCTGATGCCCGAAGGGTTGCAAGGCACGGTGCTGGAGGTGAATGCCGTCTCCAAGACCTTTGGCGGCATCCGTGCCGTGACCAATGCCAGTCTTCAAATCGGCGCGGGCGAGATCCACGCTCTCATCGGCCCGAACGGCGCCGGCAAAACCACGCTGTTCAACCTGATATCGGGCCTGTTTCCGACCGATAACGGGACCATTCGTCTCAACGGCCGCGAGATACAGGGCGTGCCGTCCAATCTGATCTGCCATCGGGGACTTGCTCGCTCGTTTCAGATCACCAACTTGTTCAAAGAGCTCTCGGTCTACGAAAACCTGCGGCTCTCGCTGCAGGCGCGGCGTGACATGCGCTTCAACCTCTGGCGCGACATCGACAGCTATCCCGAGGTACACGCGGAAACGGCGGAACTGATCAAGTTCCTCGGGCTCGAGGGGATCGAAGACATTGAAGGCGGCGAACTGTCCTATGGCGGACAGCGGCTGGTCGATCTCGGCATTGCGCTCGGCTCCAAACCGCAGGTGCTGTTGCTGGACGAGCCGCTGGCGGGCCTCGCCGCCGCCGAGCGCGAACGGGTCTCGAACCTCGTCAAGAACATCGCGGCAAACATCCCGGTGCTGATCGTCGAGCACGATATCGACCGCGTGCTGGGCTTTTCGCAACAAGTCACGGTGATGAACCAGGGCGAAGTGCTGATGACCGGCACGCCCGGCGCCGTGCGCGCCGACAAGCGCGTGCAGGAGATCTATACCGGTACCGGCGTCCCCGAGGTAGTCCACCAACGCACCGACGAGGCCAGGGCAAGCGCGGCGCAAGTTCTCCGCTTCGAGCGCGTCAACACGTTCTACGGCAAAAGCCATATCCTTCACGACGCCACCCTTGATGTGCGCGAAGGCGAAATCGTCGCCCTGCTCGGCCGCAACGGCGCAGGAAAATCCACACTGTTGAAGACGCTGGCCGGGCTGGTGCCAGCCTCGTCCGGCACCATCGAATATGAGGGATGCAACATCGCCGGACTGCCGGCGCCGGATATCGCCCGCATCGGGATAGGTTATGTGCCGCAAGGCCGCGGCCTGTTCGCAGGCATGACGGTGCGGGAAAATCTGTCGCTCGGGCGGCTGGCGCGCAAGACCGACGGCAGCAATGGCGTAGTCTGGAGCGAGGAACAGATCCTCGAATATTTCCCGTGCCTCAAGGAGCGCATGGATGTCGCGGCAGACTATCTCTCCGGTGGTGAGCAGCAGATGGTGGCGGTGGCGCGTGCGATGTCCGGCAATGTCAAACTGCTGCTGCTGGACGAACCGTTCGAAGGACTTGCGCCGGCTGTGATCCTGGAACTGTTCAAAGCATTCGACCTGCTGCGGCGGCACACCGCCATCGTGATCGTGGAGCACAATTTGGACCTGGTACTGGCCTTGGCCGACCGCGTCTTCGCGCTGGAGCGCGGCGCAGTGTTCCATGAAGGACCCGCTTCTCCCCTGCTGACCGATCTCGAATATCGCAAGAAGATCCTATGGCTGTGATTTAGTCCGTCATCGCGAGCCAACGGGTCGCGCGAATGCGCGCCCGATGACAGGCTCCGCGAAGCAATCCATAGAGCCCCTAAGCAAGAATGGACTGCCAAGGACCGACAAGCCTCGATCATAGTTTCGGCGGTGACAGGACAGAAGAAATTGCGACGGGCGGAACGACGGGCCTGCATCGATCACGTCGTAATGAACGTTCTCATCGCCGAACACCGATCTGCACGATGATCAGTGAATTGGCACGTGAGGAAGCAGCTCTTTTGCCTGTCTGACAAGCCACTGCCACAACCTCTTCAGCTTGGCGTTCCTATGGCTTCTCATCGGACTTCGACCTATCGACCCTGGTACGTTCCGCGAATGTATCGTGCCGGCGGTGCGATGACGTGCTGGATGTTTGTGCACTCAGTGCGACATGAATGGTCAGTTTATGCTCTCGCCGACAAGCCACCCTTGTGCCGGCACGTCGCAACGGCCGCGTCAGGTCAAGACCGGCGGCGTCCCGCAGTCCTTCGTTCCTGCACGCATTCTACGATCGCGAACATGAGGATCACAACTAACAGCACGACAACCGATGCCGCCGCGATGACCGGATTGACCTGCAGGAGAATTCCGTCCCACATCTGCTTCGGCAGCGTCGTCTTCAATCCGCCACCGACGAAGAGGGCTATGGTCAGCTCCTCGAAGGACTGCAGGAATCCCGTCACAAAACCGACGGCAACGCCGTTCCTGACGAGCGGGAACGTCACCAGTCGGAAAGTCTGCATTCGGCCTGCCCCGAGCGTCGACGCCGCCGCATCGAGACTCCAGTTGTGTCCCTTGAAGGTCGCTAACATAACCACAAACACGATCGGCATGGCGATGACGCTGTGGCCGATGATGATACCGAGATCCGTCGCCACCAGGGATATCCTGGCAAAAATATAGAAGAGAGCGATCGCGATCACGATCGACGGAACCATCATCGGAGCCATGAACAACAGAAACGCCGCGCCGCCGAACCGGCTACGGGTGCGAGCCACGCCGAGAGCGGCCAGCGATGCGATAACGACCGTGGCGGCGGCCGTTGCGAAGCCAATCCCAAACGAGCGGGTCATCGCACCGAGCCAGAGCGGTGACGCGGCGAACTGCTCGAACCACCGGACACTGAAGCTCTGAGGCGGAAATGAAAGAAACGTGGATGCCGTAAATGCCATGGGGACGAAGGCAACGATCGGGACGAGCAGCGCGGCAATCACTGTCCACGCGTAAACTGAGAGAACTGCGCTGCCGCGAAGGCCGCGAATATTGCGCTTCCACAATTCCTCGACGCCGCCAAACGCTAGCCCCGCGAACCGCGCCGCGGCAAGCCCTGCTCGCCGGACGAAACCTTGCGGGCGCGCTTGCCCTCCGCTGCCGCCGGACACCGACGACAAACCGAAGATGCGGTCATAGGCAATGCATGTCGCAATGGCCGAGATCAGGAGGATCGCTGCCAGGGCGCTGCCGAGTTGCCAGTTCTGCAGCTCGTTGATCTGCAGGATGATCAACTGGCCGATCATGGTGTCCCGAGGGCCGCCCACCAGCGCCGGCGTGATGAAAAAGCCGAGCGACGCGACGAGGACGAGAAGACCCGCCGCTGCTACGCCGCGCATCGACAGCTGGCAGAACACCTGCCAGAAGGCCTGTGCGCTGTTGGCGCCGAGCGTCGACGCCGCCATGGGCAAGCGCCGGTCAATTTGGTTCATCGCCGGAAGCATCGTCACGACCGCCAGCGGCAACATCGTATGCGTCATCGCGAATATGACGGTGGCGCGGTTGAACAGCAGTTGGTCGCCGCCCGCCACGCCGACCCACGTCGCGATCTTAGCGATGATTCCATTTCGCCCGAGCAGAACCAGCCACGAGAAATTCTTGATGAGCGCGCTCGTCCAGAATGGCAGCAAGACGAACAGCGCAGCTATTCGCTGCTGACGGGGTGGCTTGCGGCACAGCCAATAGGCCAGAGGATAGCCAAGCACAAGGCACAGCGCCGTGGTCCAGAGAGCCACCGAGAACGTTGTCCCCAGCACGGCGAGGTAAGGCCCGCCGCTCCATATCTTGACGAACGGCGCAAAGGTCAGCGCCCCCGTGATCTTGTCAATCAGACTCAGCGACAGGATCTGCGCTGTCGGGACGATCAAGAACAGGATCAGGAACGCGATGCCGGGAAGAGCCAGCCACAGCGGATCGAGCACGAGGTTCCGCTTTGGTTGCAGCGAAGAGGTCGCAGGAGACGCAATATCGGTCATGGTCTCAGCGTTCTGGCCCTGTACTTCCGCAGCATCACGCTGCACAATTCAAGCCCGTTTCGCGGCTGGAGCCGCGACGATCGACGATGCATAGCGGTTCTCGGGGCGGCGCAATCCCAAATGATCACGCAGCGTGCGGCCGGCATAGTCGGTGCGGAAGAGCCCGCGGCGCTGCAATTCCGGCACCACCTTGTCAACGAAATCCCTCAGGCTGCTTGGCAGCGCCAGGAACGAGATCATGAAACCGTCGCAGGCGCCCGCCTCGACCCAGGCTTCCATATGGTCCGCCACCTGCAGCGCCGTTCCACAGAAAGTGGCCTTGCTGCGATTGTAGCGTCTCGCGATCTCTCGCAACGTCAGCCGTTCACGAATCATGCCGGCGATTTCGTCGAAATATGCCTTGTGAAAGTTCGAAGACTTGGGGATCCGGTGCTCCGGAACCGGCTGGTCCAGCGGCAGATCCGACAGATCGGTCTCAAGATCCTGTCCGAGCCGCATTACGCCGACATCCGGATGAATAAGATCCTGCCAGCTCTCCAGCTTGTCGCGGGCCTCCTGCTCGCTCTCGCCGATCACGACCGAGATGCCCGACACCACTTTCAAATCATCCGGGTGGCGATCGAATTTGCCCATTCGCTCCTTGAGGTCGTGGTAAAATTCCTTTGCCTTTCCGAGCGTGCCGCTCGAACCGAACACCACCTCGGCAACCTCGGCGGCGAAATCCCGGCCCGTGTCAGAGGCTCCGGCCTGGATAATGACCGGCCTGCCCTGAGGGGTCCGTTCAATATTGAGCGCGCCCTGCACGGTGAAATACTTGCCCTTGTGATCAAGCGCATGGAGCTTTTCGGGCAAAAAACTGAAACAGGTGTTTCGATCGTAGACGAACGCGTCATCCTCCCACGTATCCCATAGCGCTTCGACCACTTGCACGAATTCGCGGGCCTTCGCGTAACGTTCGCCGTGCGGTGGCAGACGATCAAGTCCGAAATTGCGCGCCGCATAGTCGTTGGCCGACGTCACGACGTTCCAGGCCGCACGCCCATGCGAGATGTGATCCAGCGAGGCAAATTGCCGGGCGAGATTGTAGGGCTCGAAAAAGCTGGTCGAAGCCGTTGCGCCAAGACCGATGTGCGTCGTCGCGCCGGCGACCGCGGAGAGCAACGTGATCGGCTCCAGCACGTTCATGAACAAAGGCGACCGGCTCCAGGCCTGGAGATTTTCGGTGCGCGCGGCCGGCGTGTCGGCAATGAAAAAGAAATCGAACTTGCCGCGTTCCGCCAGCTGGGCCATGGCGCGATAGTAGTCGACGTCGGTAGACGCGTGCGGATGAGCCTCGCGCATCAGCCACGACGCCGGGTGAGACCCGTTGGGATGGATCAGTGCGCCGACTACCATCTGCTTCTTCTTGCTCATCATCATCGTCCCTTATGCGTTTCTTTGGTGATTACTCGAGCGCCGGCAAGTCAGCGGCGTCCGCCCATCAGCAACCATTCCTGGAACCGATCGGAGATGGCAGCGTAATTCTTGCCCCAATAGGCGAAATCCCGCTGGGTGAGACCCTTAAGATTTTCGGGAAGCGTAGGCAGGAGCTTGGCACGTTCCGGAGCTATAAAATCATAGGCCTTCAGGTTGCTGGGACCGTTGGCAACGATACTCGAATAGGCCGCCTGCCGTTCGGGATGCATACAGAACCGCACGAACTCCCGCGCCTGCTTCAGCTTCGGCGTCCCAAGCGGAATGGACCAGCCGTCGATCGAATAGAGACCTTTCCATACGATATTCACCGGCGCACCCGAATCGATTGCCGCAATACCGCGCGCCGACCACGTATCCGTCATGTCCACTTCGCCGTTTTGGAGAAGCTGGGTGTTCTGGGCGCCGCTCGTCCACCACACCGCCACTTGTGACCGGATCTTGTCGAGCATGGCAAATGCCCGATCGACATCGAGAGGGTAAAGGTCCTTCGGCGCCACGCCATCGGCGAGCAGCGCCGCTTCCATCACGCCCCTCGGATTCCGGTACAAGCCGCGACGCCCAGGAAACTTGGCGGCATCCCAGAAATCAGCCCAGCTCTTCGGCGCTTCACCCTTATAGACGTCGGTTCGATAGGCCATGACGATTCCGTAGACCGAGAAGCCGAACCAATTCGGCATCAGCGATCCCGGCACCAGATTGTCATTCCTGTCGGCTGCGATGTCCAACGGCTCAAGATAATTCTTGTCTGCGGTCAAGCGCGCGACATCGTCGGGCGTCACCATGCACACGTCCCAGATCTTGCTGTTGGCATCGACGACGAGCTTGAACTGGGTGACCGGATCGGATTCGTGCGCGACGTCGACGACGCGAATACCTGTCGCCTTCTCGAAAGGATCGTAGAAGGCCGTCCGCAAGGCCTGGGCCGGAGCGCCGCCCACGTCGGCGACCGTGATCTGCTCCGCGGCGCCCGCCCGTTTGATCCAGGTCGCCGGCAGGACGACACCCGTCGCGGCTGCGCCGGCGGCTTTCAGAATCCTACGTCTTGTCATCGTCTCGAAGGTCGACATCCCATTTCTCCGTCATGCACTTGAAATCTAAAGGCCTCGAGCGTCCAGCTTCACACCCGATCGCATCAGGCCCGGCTTTGAAACGTGGACCGGCGTTGCCGAGTGAATGAAACATTCTCACTTGGTGATCGTCGAACCGGGTCGCCCCGCCAAAAGACGCGCCTGCTCCTTGTCCCATCGCACGGAGACGCTCTCGCCGATGGCGACTGGTGGCAATCCGGCCTGCCGCCGCACGGCCACCAGTGCCCCGCTGGGAAGACGGACCAGCAGCTTGGTCTCCGAGCCGGCGTAGATGCTTTCCTCGATGCGGCCAGAAAGGAACGCCTCTCCGCCGGCACAGAAGACGATCTTTTCAGGACGAATGACGAGGGCGCCCTGCTCGCCGGTTCGCTCCGCGCATCCGGCGGGCAGCGGCAGCACGCCATCCGCCGTTCGGATGCCTTCGCCCGACACGATCTGCCCGTGCATGACATTCGAAACACCGATGAAGTCGGCGACAAATGCATTCCGCGGCCGCTCGTAGATGTCCTCAGGCGTGCCCAATTGCTCGATCCGCCCCTCGTTCATAAGGCAAATGCGGTCGGCCAGCGCCAGCGCCTCTTCCTGATCGTGGGTCACGAAAATGATCGTCGCGCCGGTCTGGCGGTGCAGCCGCTTGATTTCGATCCGCATGCTGTCTCGCAACTTCCGATCAAGTGCCGACAGCGACTCGTCCATAAGGATCAGTGACGGCTGGTAGACAAAGCAGCGCGCCAGCGCGACCCGTTGCTGCTGGCCGCCGGACAGTTCCCCAGGGAAGCGATCGCCGAAGCCAGACAGGCCGACCATCGCAAGGGTGGCTTCAACCTTGTCCCGCAGTTCGCCCGCCGGCGTTCGCCGCATCTGCAGGGGGAACGAAACATTCTCCCGCACGGTGAGATGAGGAAACAGCGCATAGTTCTGAAACACCACCCCGACGTCGCGCTTGTTGGCGGGATTGTCCGTCTCGTCGCGCCCATCGATGATCAGACGTCCGCCCGTCGGTTCGGTCAGGCCGCAAATGATCTGCAGCAGGGTCGTCTTTCCCGAACCTGAGGGACCAAGGAGCGCCAGCAACTCCCCGGAATAAACCTTCAACTCCATCGGCTGGAGCACCATCGAGGCGTCATACGCCTTTGACACGCCCCGAACGTGCAGCTTCACCCGCGGCGAAGATGGCAACGGCGTGGATACTTCGCGGACGAGCTTCGCATCCGCCACTCCGTGATCCGTTTCGTCGCGTGCAAATCGGCTCCCAATCCGAGAGGCCCCGCCCCAGAGGCGACTTCGAAACGACGGAAAGACGTGGATTGCGTCCATCACGGACCCTGTCAAATCAACTTTCACCGAGTAAGCCCCCCGAACCGAATGGTGTAAATTACGAAATCCAGGTCCCTTGGTTAGACGAAGCCTAATCGCGGGCGTGGCCATTTATTGTGCGGAAGGCGATTATTGATTGGGCTACCTGCTCGAAAAATCGAAGCTCCCGTCTCCGAATCGTAAATTCGACCGGGACCGATAGAACGCTGATCGCTGCAGGCGCCTTTTGAGCTCGGATAAGGAAAGCCGATTCAGAGCATCGGATAATCCAAGTTCACGCACACTCTACACCGCCCTACCGTCCGAACTGACGTCCCCGTCGTCGGTCGAAGAGCACGACAGGCCGCCGTCGTCATTTCCGAAGAGGTGGAAGAGTGAACGAAATATTGGCCTTCGAAAGCAACTACGATTCATTCTGCGACTGGCAAAGCTTGCTGGCACCACTCGTCCCCAATCTCGAGTTGATGAAAGCGGCCGATGTGGGCGAACCGGACCGCGTCAAATACGCGATGGTGTGGACGCCACCGGCCGGGTTCTTCAGACGTTTTCCGAACCTCTCCTGGATTGTGAACCTCGGCGCCGGCGTCGACGGACTTGTCGCGCGCGACGATCTGCCGCCCATTCCGATCTCGCGGCTATCGGATCCTCAGATGACGCGCATGATGGTAAGCTACGTGCTATTCGCGGTGCTGCGTCACGCCCGGGACATTCCGCGCTTCGAGCGCGCACAACGGCGACGGCATTGGCAGGCAATCCGACCGCGGCAGAACAGCGAAATCCAGGTTGGAATCCTTGGCCTGGGCGAACTTGGCGCCGCAGCCGCGGAAGAAATCGCTCGATTAGGCTTCAACACGCACGGCTGGTCACGATCGAAAAAGTGCATGGCGGGCATCACCTGCCATTTCGGCGACTTGGCACTGTTGCCCTTTCTCGAGCGCACGGAAATTCTCGTGGTCATGCTCCCCCTCACGAAAGAGACACGGCGATTACTCGGAAGGGCGCAGCTATCCGCCCTTCCAAGGGGAGCAAAAGTCGTCAATGTGTCACGGGGTGCCGTGATAGACGAGGCAGCTTTCATCGAGCTGCTTCAGGAAGGTCATTTGATGGACGCGACGCTCGACGTCTACGAAACCGAACCACTGCCGGCGCAGAGCCCGCTTTGGGACATAGAGAACGTGCTGATAACACCGCACATTGCCTCGGTCGCCCTCCCCGCCTCGGCCGCCCGCCAGATCGCCGACAGCATCGGACGGCTTCGCGCAGGCCTTCCCCCGCTTAATCTCGTCAATCCGGAACGCGGCTATTGATAGGGGTCAAAAGTGAAGTGAGAAGCCAACATCGATCATGGCACAATGCTGGCGATGAGGCGGTCAAGAAACGCATCGCAACTCGCGATCTGAGATCTCTCGATGTACTCGTCTGCCTTGTGTCCCTGCTCCATCGAGCCCGGACCGCAGACGATGGCGGGAACGCCCAGCCGTTCGTGAAACAGTCCGGCCTCGGTGCCAAAGGCCACCTTAATGGCGTCCGTGCGGCCGAGCAGCCCCTGCAGGCAGGCCACCTCGGCGGATTCCATTGCTACTTGGAGACCTGGATAACGGTTGCGGATGTCAATATCGATGGCGGCTTCGGCAAACCGAGCTTTGTGAGGCGCAACGATGGCGGCCGCGTCCCGAGCGAGCGCTGCGAGAATGGCATCGGGATCGTCATTCGCCAGATACCGGATCTCGAACTCGAGCGTGGCTTGGTCGGGAACGATGTTGAGAGAGGTGCCGCCCCTGAGTACTCCCGCATGAAGGGTCGTGTAGGGCACGTCATAGTCGATATCGCGGGCCCCCGTCGCCGCGATCTCCGACTGCATCCGCCTGATGCTTGCCAGGAGATCAGCCGCGAGATGAAGCGCGTTGAGCGCGAGCGGCGCCGTGGCGGAGTGAGCTGTCGTACCGTGGCAAACCGCGCGCAGACTGACCTTGCCCTTGTGCCCGGTTGCCAATCGCATTCCAGTCGGCTCGCCGATCAGGCAGAGGCGCGGCCTCACACCTAGCTTCGCCAGTTCGTCGAGCATGGGACGCACGCCTACGCAGCCGATTTCCTCGTCATAGGATATGGCGAGATGGAGAGGAGCCGAAAGCGAACGGCGGGAGGTGCGGTCGGCCACCGCCAACATCGACGCCAGGAAGCCCTTCATGTCAGTTGTGCCGCGGCCATGAAGCCTTCCGCCCCGCTCCACGACCTGGAATGGATCGGACGCCCAAACCTGACCGTCAACGGGCACGACGTCGGAATGCGCAGACAGCAGGACACCAGGCACCTCGCCCGGTCCTCGCGAAGCGAACAGCGCTGCCTTGCGACCTTGCGCGTCGGGGAAGCGGAGGCACCTGAAGCCGGCGTCCCGCAAAAAGCCTTCGGCGAATGCAATCAGGGCAAGATTGCTGGCTGAGCTGATTGTCGGAAAGCCGACCAGACGTTCGAGAATTTCAAGCGTTTGCAATACTGACGTCCTGCTTGCTCATCTTTCAGGCATCCCCTCGTCCCCCGGTCCACCGTGGAAGCACTTGTCGACAACAAACCGTTGCCGTGATCACCGCCGCGGGATCATGGAGCAAAGTGCTGGCTGAGGAAATTCAGCTTTTCCGTATCGTTGCTTTCGAAAGCCGAAAGCCCTGGAAGGGCGGCCTGCCTTGCCAAGGCCGTCTTAGTTTCCGACTAACCACCAACCACGATTTTCTTATTTTACCGGCCGCCCGGGAGTCCATACATCGACCGTTGGGCTGCCGTCTTGCGCGATATACTTGAGTCGGGACCAGCTGCGTCACGGTCAGCGCCTCCGGGATAGGCTGGGCATGCGGCCGACGTCCGGGAGCTTGAGGCTATTGGGAACCACGGATGGATAACTTCGCTTTGACGACCGACGAACGCCAGCTCCGCATCGACCTCGCCGCCGCATTTCGCGCTGTCGCGAAGCTCGGCATCCATGAAGCCGTCGCCAACCATTTCAGCGCGGCTGTATCGGCAGACGGCAGCAAATTCCTGATGAATCCCAAGTGGCGCCACTTTTCGCGCATCAGGGCGAGCGACCTCGTTCTGTTCGACCTTGATGCCGCGGAGGGCATCAAGGGCCGGACCGATGTGGATCCCACGGCATGGGCCATCCACGGCCAGATGCACAAGCTGCTGCCGCAGGCGCGGGTCGTGATGCATCTCCATCCGCCGTTCGCCACCACCATCGCGGCGCTCGCCGATCCAGAGATCAAGCCAATCGACCAGAACACGGCTCGCTATTTCAACCGACTTGCCGTCGATGGCAGCTACGCAGGGATGGCCGACAGCGAACAGGAGGGCGCGCGGCTCGCCCGGCTGCTGGGCAATAAATCCCGACTGTTGATGGGAAACCACGGCGTGCTCATCACGGCAAACACGGTCGGCGAGGCCTTCGATGACATGTACACCATCGAGCGTGCCTGCCAGATCCTCGTGCAGGCCTACTCCACCGGCCAGCCGCTGAAAGTCCTGCCGGACGACATCGCCGAAAAGACGGCGCAGGATTGGGAACAGATCACGGATTTTTCGAAAGCGCATTTCGAGGAGATGAAGCGCATCTTGGACGCCGAAGATCCCTCCTATGCCCACTGACCACCTTCGCGATGCAGCCGCCGCATCCATCCGTAGCACGGCGCTATTCGACCGTAGCGGCGCCTCCTTGTGCGTGCCCGACCTCAACAGCGGTACTTCGGACACGCCTAAGCAGAAAGCCGGAAAGTCTTAATTTCCTCGAGAAACGCGATGCGAGATAGTGATCCCAAGGCCTGCTGAGTTGGGCATCGACAACATTGAACAGGAGCGCAGATGATACGGACCGGCGAAGAATATAAAGCCTCGATTCGGGATAGCCGCGCAGTTTACATGAATGGCGAGCGAATCAAGGATGTTACCGTGCATCCCGCGTTCAAGCCGCTCGTTGATATCCGGGCCCGCATCTACGACCTGCAGCATGAACCGGCAACTCGCCACCTGATGACGTATCAGGAAGACGGCAAGGTTCATGCGATCAACAACAAGCTTCCTCTAAGCCAGCATGACTGGTGGGACAAGCGCCGGGCTACAGACACGGTGTTGGAAGATATCGGCGGCGTGGTCACGCGCGTAGGCGACGAAACCGTTGGCGAAATGTGGTCGCTGTTCGACGGGCAAGACGTGCTCAATGAAGTCGACCCGCAATTTTCGAAGAACATCCGGGATCATATCTTGAAGGTCGTCCACGCCGACCCGTTTCACGTTTCCGCGAATACCGATCCGAAAGGTGATCGCTCGAAATCCCCGCAAGATAAAGACCCCGACATGCTGCTTCACGTCGTGAAGGAGACGGACGCGGGAATCATCGTGCGCGGCGCCAAATATGAAACCGCCGCCGCCTACGCCAACCAGGCCTTCACCAAACCGACGATCGCCGACTGGGGCGATTCCGCCTATTCCGACTATGCCGTAGGCTTCATCTGCGACCTCAGCTCACCTCGACTCAAGTTCATCTGTCGTACCGGGTTTGCTGGCCGTGCTCCTGTCGAAGACTATCCGTTGTCCAACAAGTTCGACGAAGTCGACACCCTCGTCATCTTCGACGACGTCCTGATCCCGTGGGAGAATGTGCTGTTCTATCGGCATACCAAAGCCGCAGTGTTCATCCGCGCCACGTTGCATCGCTATTCGGCCTTCGCTTTCGTGCAGCGCAATCTCAAGCTCGCCGACATGCTGATCGGAGCGGCGCTCTTCAACGTCCGTCAAACGGGCCTGGAAAAACAGCAGGCGGTGCAGGAGAAGCTCGCCCAGCTTGCGATCTATCGTGAAGGCATCAATGCCCATCTCACGGCGGCTATCGCCCTGCCCGAACGCAGTCCGGGCGGCTTGATGATGCCCAATCAATCTCTGCTCTACGCTGGACGGGTGCTGGCCTGCTCACAGCTCCACCAAATGATGCACATCGCGCGCGAACTGTGCGGGGGACAGATCTGCGTCACGCCCGACAAGGCGGCATTCGAAAACGCCGAGACCAAGCCATGGCTCGAGAAGTTTTATACCATTAACGAGCGATGGGGAGCCGAAGACAGGCGGCGCTTGCTTGCCTTTGCGCGCGACTTGCTGAACTCGGATTATGCCGGCCATCGCTTGACGTTTCAGTTGTTCGCGCAGTCGGCCCCTTTTGCTCACCTTGCCGCGGTATACCGGAATTTCGACTGGGAGGGACCTCTCGATTTCGTTCGCAAGTCGGCCGGACTGTCCGACAAAGTCATCGACAAAAAGTCGCGGCGCACGGGCGATCGCGCGGTCAGCCAATGGTTTGCACTCGGGCGCGTTCAGGACGCCGCGGAATAGCGAAACATAGCATCTGATTTCCTTGCAACGAGACAGGAGCGTTTCGTGCCAGCCCTCAGCGTTCGACAAGACGAGCCGAGTATCCGTGCGCAATTCGTCGATGGAATGAGTCGCGCCGCCTTTTGCGTTAATGTTGTGACGACCGATGGTCCGGCGGGGCGAGCCGGCGTGACTGTATCCGCGATGTCATCCATATCCGCCGATGGAAGCAACCCAACGGTGCTGGTGTGCATCCACCACCAAAGCCGGACGGCCGCCGCTATCCTTGAGAACCGTACGTTCTGCGTAAATGTTCTTCGCGACGATCAGTCCGATATCGCCGACTGCTTCGGCGGTCGCGTCAACCGCGAGGATGGCGATAAATTTTCCTGCGCAAGCTGGGTCGAGGGCGAAACTCAGGCGCCGCGTCTGGCCAATCCGGTGGTGGCGTTCGACTGCCGCCTCCTGTCGGCCGAGCGAATCGGCACGCATCACGTGTTCGTCGGCGCGGTGGAATCGGTCACGACAGGATCCGGCACGGCGCTCGTCTATGCAGATCGGGCCTACAGCAAGACGCAGCGTATAGCGCCCTACGTAAAGACGACCGGAGCCCAACCGCATTTGACGATCGGCTGCCACCAGGAGTTCGCACCCTATGTGATGCCGGACCTGTTGACCCGCATCTCGGCCGCCTACCCGTCAGGCGTGGCGAGCCTCGTGGACGGAGACCAGCGACGCATAGTCGACAGCCTGAGGTGCGGCGAAACCGATGCCGCGCTTCTGTTTGATTTCGAGCTGGATGACGATATTGCGACCACGGTGCTTGCTGAATGGCGACCCTATGTGCTCTTGCCGGCGGCTCATCCGTTCGCGGAACGCCCTGCCATGGCGCTTGCGGACTTTGCCGATGAGCCGCTCATAGAACTCGATCTCAATCCGAGTAACGTGCGCTACCGCGCGCTGTTCGAGGCCGCCGGCTTGTCGCGCCGGTTAGGCACCGTGACCAGATCTCCCGACATCGTACGAACACTGGTAGCTCGCGGATTTGGATACAGCCTGCTGGCGGCAAAGTCGGCTGAAGCTCTGGTCCGGAACGATCCAACGCTGGTTGCGCGGCCCCTTTCAACGCCAGTCGCACCAATCCGATTGGTGCTCGCCACAGCAGGGCGCGACGTCACTCCCCAGGCGGAAACGTTCCGCACCATCTGTTATTCTTACTTCTCCAGCGACCATCGGGAGGATCGATGATTCACAACCGAATCCGCAAGTTCAATACCAAGGATACGTATCCCGAGCAGCGCCTCGACAACGATTTATGCCAGGCGGTGGTTGCGAAGGGTAGCCTTGTGTTCGTTCGGGGCCAGGTCGGACAGGATCTCGATACGTCAACGAGCGTCTGCATCGGTGACCCGGTCGGCCAGACCGACAAGGCCATGACAAACATTAGAACGCTGCTCGAAGAAGCCGGTGCGAAGCTTGAGCATATTTGCAAGATCACAATCTATATTACCGATCCGCGCTATCGCGAACCAGTCTATCGCAAGACCGGTGAATATTTGAAGGGCGTTTTTCCTGTCTCGACCGGTCTCGTCGTATCGGCGTTGGCGCGCCCGGAATGGCTCGTGGAAATCGACGCCATCGCCGTCATCCCCGAGGCGCCATGACATTCTCGCTGACAGCGCGCTGTCCCGAAACCGGCATGCTCGGGATGGTCATCTCTTCGTCGTCGCCAGCCGTGGCGGCCCGGTGTGTGCATGTTCGCGCCAATGTCGGCGCGGTCGCGAGCCAGAACATCACCGACCCTCGCCTTGGCCAGATCGGCCTCGATCTGCTCACCCGAGGCCTCAGTGCGACCGAGGTTAGTGACGCACTGGTTGCATCGACCCCCTTCATCGCATACCGGCAGCTTGCAGTTGTCGATGCGGCGGGCCGAACGGCATCCTATTCCGGAAGCGGCACTCTCGGCGTCCATGCCACCTGTACCGGCGAAGGAGCGGTGGCAACCGGCAATCTGCTTGCAAACGAGCAAGTGCCCGCCGCCATGATCGCGGCCTATCAGGCCGCATCCGGATCTCCATTCGCCGATCGGTTGCTGACGGCCCTTGCGGCCGGGCTGGACCAAGGGGGCGAAGCCGGCCCCGTCCATTCGGCGGGCCTTTACGTTGTGCGCGAGGCGTCATGGCCGATCGCAGACCTGCGGGTTGATTGGAATGATCGCCCGGTCGTGGCGCTTCAAGAGTTATGGGCTGTTTACAAGCCCCAACTCGAAGACTACGTTCGGCGCGCGCGGCAACCCACCGACGCCCCCGGCTTCGGAGTAGCAGGCGATACCCGGATCTGATCGACCGATATCTCGGTTTCGCATCGATGATCCTGCTGCATTCAAGACCCCAGAGCGAGATCGCGCTGGTCCGTGCAAACCGGAAAATCCGTCGATCGACGGATTTTTCTCTCTGGGGTTCGAGAAGCCGCTCTTGAGATACACGCTACGCCAAATCGAGTACTTCATCGCCACAGCCGAAACCGGCAGCATCACTCTGGCGTCTGAGCGCGTCAATATTTCACAGCCTTCGATTTCGACAGCCATCGCTCATCTGGAGGAGGAACTCGGGGCCCAGCTCTTTGTGCGGCGCCATGCGCAAGGACTCGCGTTGACCTCCGCCGGCCGTGTACTGCTGGTCGAGGCCAAACGGCTTATCGAGCAGGCGGAGCACGTGTACTCCGTCGCGTCCGAAGTCGGAGAGCATGTGCGCGGACAGCTGTCTCTCGGATGTTTGGTAACGCTAGCGCCGATGGTGATGCCGGAATTGTCCCATTCGTTCACATCGACCTACGCGGAGACACGCATCGCTCAGATGGTGGGCGATCACGAGCAGTTGCTGGAGCGGCTTCAGCGCGCCGAACTCGATGTCGCGATTACTTATGATCTTCTGATTCCGGATGAGTTCGAATTCCTTCCCCTGGCCAGCCTTCCTCCGCACGTGGTCGTCAGCGAATCCGGCCCGCTTGCGCGCCACTCCGCCGTCAGCTTGCAGGAGCTTGTAGGCGAGCCGCTCATTCTTCTCGATCTGCCTATCAGCCGTGAATACTTCCTCAGCCTGTTCATGAAGGAGGGGCTGGAGCCGCATATCGCGTCGCGTTCGACGCACCCCGATGTAATCCGGACGATGGTGGCCAACGGCTATGGCTATACACTCGCAAATGTTCGGCCGAGATGCGAGATCGCCTTGGACGGCCGCCGCGTCGTCCGGGTCCGCCTATCCGGCGACCACAAGCCGATGGTGATGGGAATCCTTACGCTGGCTCAGGGACGAAAGTCTCGTCTGGTGGATTCCTTCGAACAGCATTGCCGCAGATTCGTATCTGACGCTTACATACCGGGCATGGTTGCGCCGGCCATGGAACGCCGGATATTCTTAGGTCAGGTCACCGCCGAGACGACGCAGCCTGTCGATTCCAGGGACGAAAGCCTGCCCCCCGATGCGCTCTGACCAGCACCGGTCGTCATCGCGAGGATTGGCATAGCGCGCAGTGCTACGCAGCACCCGCCGAATGAAGGCGGAAACACGGGATTGCGTGCTCGTCGATACTCTCAATCGGTGTTGGTACTGCATTTGGTACGACATGGCCGATCGAGCCCGGGCTTAAGTGCTGATTATATTTTGCTTTTCCCGCTGAGTCGGTCCAGTCCATCACTGGGCCTGCGGGACCCGTTGTGTGTACCGAAAACCTAAACCCGGACGTAGTGGCGATGAAGTCCGCCAAGGATCGGGTTTGAGGTGATGATTCCGGTCCGCTCAACCGGGCGAGAGACTGGCGCATCTTTGTCCAGTGACCGATGTGTTCTAATGTCGTTGTAATAGCGAGCATAGGATCGCAAGATTCGGAGCAGATGCGCCTCGCCCAAGACGATGAA
>Ga0137409_10002111_pt1 | contig 21399 bp, 22 predicted proteins | sample CZODoug1_16funga_FD_122059 | JGI IMG/M metagenome (GOLD analysis project Ga0137409, IMG submission 122059) | Vadose zone soil fungal communities from Angelo Coast Range Reserve, California, USA - CZODoug1_16fungal (Hybrid Assembly) | ecosystem: Environmental > Terrestrial > Soil > Vadose zone... | reverse complement strand
CAACCCCGTGACCTACCGGGCGATCGCAAAAACGTCCTGAACCCAATATGTAGTGGTCGGTGGAGCTAAGTGGATACCCCATGATTATCACCAGGTATAGGCGGATTTTCCAATAACTATTAGTAGGTTATTCGCCTACTTTCTCTGCCTCGAACCTCGCCGCCGCGTGTCCGGCGGCGCGCCGATCCCCCCGCTCGCGCGAGGCCGTAGAACACGGGACGGAGGTCGGCCGAATGCCATCGGGAAGCCCTGGGCCGCCGCGTTCGCGAATCCGGGACGCGCTGCCCCGCTCGCGGGACGCTGCATCGAGCGCCCGGGCGTCGAAGGGCCGCGCTTTCGGCGCAAATCAATGACTTGACCGGCCCCCCGCGTATTGGCACGGCGCTTGCGAGCGATCTCGCGGATACGCCCGCGCCATGCTTCCGGGAGGGAGTCGTGAACCAACTCAAGCTCGCACTGCGTCAGCTAAGGCTGCGTCCCGGCCTGTCGCTGGTCGTGATCCTGATGCTCGCGCTCGGCATCGGCGCGACCACGGCGATGTTCTCGCTCTACCATCAAGTGCTCCTCCGTCCGCTGCCCGTGCCCGAGCCCGAGCAACTGGTGAACCTCGCGGCGCCCGGCCCGAAGCCAGGGGGTGGATATCGGGACCTCGCGATCGGGGACTTCGAAGCTACGTTCAGCTATCCGATGTTCCGCGATCTCGAGCGCGTGCAGACCGGGTTCACGGGTATCGCCGCGAGCGTCAACTTCATCGCGAACCTGAGCTACCGCAATCGTCCCGCCTCGGGCGGCGGTTGGCTCGTATCGGGCAGCTACTTCCGCGTGCTCAACCTGCGGCCCGCGCTCGGCCGGCTCATCGGTCCGGAGGACGAGCCGCGCCTGGGCGAGTCGGCCGTGGTCGTGCTCAGTCACGACTACTGGCAGAACCAGTTCGGCGCCGACCCGAAGGTGATCGGCGAGACGCTCATGATCAACGGTTACGCGCTCGAGATCATCGGCGTGGCGCCCGCGGGCTTTTCGGGCACGACCCTCGGGGCGCGGCCGCAGGTCTTCGTGCCGCTCACGCTCCAGGGGCAGATGATGCGCGTCTCGGCGGGAGATCCCGAGAGCCGCCTGAACTATTGGCTGTATCTCTTCGCGCGGCTCGCGCCCGGCGTCACGCTCGAGCGTGCGGCCGCGCAGCTCAACGGCGTCTACTCCGGAATCCTGAACGAGGTCGAGCTGCCGCTGCTGAGCGGGCTGAGCGGGCCGCCGCCGCCGCCGGGGATGCTCGAGCAGTTTCGCGAGCGGCAGATCGCGTTCTCGTCCGGGGCTCGGGGCAAGAGCAACCTGCCCGCCACGGTGGAGCGGCCGCTCACGCTGCTGCTCGGCGTGACGGTGCTGGTGCTGCTGATCGTCTGCGTGAACATCGCCAACCTGCTGCTCGCGCGTGGCGCGGCCCGAACCGGGGAGATGGCGATTCGTGCGTCGCTCGGCGCGAGCCGCGGCTGGCTCGTCCGGCAACTGTTCGCGGAGTCGTTGGTGCTGATCGCGATCGGCGGCCTGGCGAGCCTCGCCGTCGCCGCGCTCGTCGTGCGCCTCGTCACCTCATTGCTGCCCACCGGTCTCATTGTCGCGCTCGCGCCCGGGCTCAGCTCCGCCGCGCTGCTGTTCGCGGCCGGCGCGTCGCTCGCGACCGTGCTGGTGTTCGGTCTCTTGCCCGCCATGCGCGCGAGCGGCACGAATCCGGCTTACGCGATGCGGGCACATGCGACGCGCTCGTCGGGCGGCCGCGGCACCGTGCGGTTTCGCACCGTGCTCACGACCGCGCAGATCGCGTTCTCGATGGTGTTGCTCGTGCTCGCCGGGCTCTTCACGCGGAGCCTCATGAACGTGGGAAGCGAGAACATCGGCATATACGTCGACTCGGTGGTGAGCTTCAACATCACGCCGCGCCTCAACGGGTACGATGCGCAGCGTGTCGCGGAGCTCTACGACCGCGTGGAGGAGGCCCTTGCCGCGCAGCCGGGCGTGCTCGGCGTCGCCAGCACGTGGCTGCCGCTGCTCGGCAACTTCCCGCAGACCGGGGGCTTTTCGGTCGAGGGCTTCGATGTGGCGCCCGGCGCCAACACGAGCGCCAACATCAACGTGGTCGGATCGGGCTTCTTCGACGCGCTCGGCGTGCCGCTGCTCGCAGGGCGCGTATTCACGGATCGCGACACCGCCGAGGCGCCGCAGGTCGCGATCGTCAACGAGAGCTTCGCGCGCAAGTTCAATATCGGCGGCGAGGTTGGCAGGCACCTCGCGTTGGGCACGTCGACCACCTTCGGCGTCGAGATCGTCGGCATCGTTGCCGACGCGAAGCTCGACTCGCTGAAGAGCAGCGCGCCGCCGATCGCTTACTTTGCGCGCCGCCAGTTCGCCGCCGCGGTCCAGTCGATGTTCTATTACGTGCGCGTGGGCGTGGATCCGGACACGCTGCTCGCGCAGCTCCCGCGCGTCATCGCGCAGGTCGATCCCGAGGTGCCGGTAACGAACCTCCACACGATGACGACGGAGGTCCACAGCAACGTCTACATCGATCGGCTGTTGTCGACGCTGTCGGCGGGCTTCGCGGCGCTCGCGACGCTGCTCGCGGGCATCGGGCTCTACGGCGTGCTCGCGTACAACGTCACGCAGCGCACACGCGAGATCGGCTTGCGCCTCGCGCTCGGCGCGGCGCCCGGGCGGCTCCGGTCGATGGTGCTGAAGCAGGTCGGCGCGATGGCGCTGGTCGGCGCCGCGATCGGCCTCGCCGCGGCGCTCGCCCTCGGGCGGGTGGCGGAGTCCGTGCTGTACGGCCTGTCCGGCCACGACCCGCTGGTGATCGCCGCGGCCGTGGTGGTGCTGGGTGCCGTCGTGCTCGCGGGGAGCTGGGTGCCGGCGCGGCGCGCGTCCAACATCGCGCCGACAGAGGCGCTGCGGTATGAGTGAGAAGTCGGCGGTCGATCGCCGCGTAGGAGACTGGCCATGCTGATGCACCTCGTCAACGATCTGCGCCACGCCGCGCGGCGCCTCTGCGCGAGCCCGGGCTTCACCGCGGCCGCCGTCGCGACGATCGCGATCGGCGTCGGCATCAACACGGGCATCTTCTCAGTGCTGAACGCGGTCGCGTTCCGTCCGTTGCCGGTGCCGGAGTCGGGCGAGATCGTCGGTCTCGGCCAATTGGTCGACGGCACGGAGCGGTACTTCTACGGCGCGCGGATCATGTTCTCGACGGACGAATATCGGACCTATCGCGACAGCGCTCGCACGCTGTCCGGTCTCGTCGGCTTCTCGACCTCGTATTACGTCACGCTCGGCGGCGAGTCGCCGCAGCAGATCGCCGGCGCGTTCGTCACGTGCAACTATTTCGAAGTGTTGCGAACCCCGCTCGCCCTGGGTCCGTCGTTTCGACCCGGGGATTGCGAGCAGGACACGGCAGCGCCGACAGTCGTGCTCGGCCACGACCTGTGGACGACGGCGTTCAGTGCCGATCCCGCGATCGTCGGCCGCGAGGTCGTGCTGGACCGGCAACGGTTCCGCGTCGTCGGCGTTGCGGCCGAAGGCATGCGCGGAGTCGATCTCGTGGCGGTTTCGTTCTTCGTGCCGATCACGACACAACCGCTGCTGAACCCGGAGCTCGGCGCTTTGCACGACGCGAAGTGGAGCTGGCTCACGCTGCTCGGACGGCTCGCGCCCGGCGCCACCCTCGAACAGGCGCGGGCCGAGCTCGGCGTGATCGCTGCCCGGATCGATCAGGAGCAGCCGCCGCGGAAGACGACGTTGCTCGCGGAAGCCCGGCGGCCGGTGCCGAGGCCCGGAGCACGCACGTTCGTCCTCGGCGTCGGTACCGTCGTGATGGCGGCGTTCGGCATGGTGTTGCTGATCGCCTGTGCGAACGTCGCCAACTTGTTGCTGGCGCGCGCGACGGGACGAAGCGCGGAGATCGCCGTGCGGCTGTCGCTCGGGGCAAGCCGGGGCCGGATCGTGCAGCAGCTGCTTGCCGAGAGCGCGTGGATCGCTGCGCTTGGCGGAGCGCTCGGCTCGATGCTCGCCGTCTGGTCGTTCCGCGGCGTGGTCGCGTTCGCGATGACGGCGCTGCCCCGCGGCACGCCGGAGCTCACGCTCGATACGACCCCCGACGCGCGCGTGCTCGGCTATGCGTTCGCGCTCACGCTCGCGGCCGGCGTGGTGTTCGGGCTGCTCCCGGCGTTGCGCGCGTCGAAACGCGACCTGAACACGGCGATTAAAGGCGCGAACGCGTCCGGTCGGCGCGCCGACGGCCGTCTGCAGGGCACGCTCGTGGGCGTGCAAGTGGCTGTCTGCATCGTGCTCACGATCGCCGCGGCCCTACTCCTGCGGGGCCTCCAAGCAACGCAATCCGCCGAGCCGGGCTTCCGCTACGCGGACGTCGCCGTGGCGGAGATCGACTTCGGCGGCTACGACGCGGCCCGCGAGTCCGCGTTCCGGCGCGAGCTCGTGGAGCGCGTGCGCGCGTTGCCCGGCGTCGAAGCGACGGCGCAAGCGGCGCTGCCGCCGCTCAGCGAAGGCACCATGGGGATCAGCGCCGGCCTACCGGGGCAAGAGGAGCTTCCGCCGTTCGGCTTCAACAACGTTTCGGCCGACTATTTCTCGCTGCTCGAGATTCCGCTCGTCCGCGGCCGCGCGTTCACGGCCGCCGACGAGACCGACGGATCGACCGTGGCGATCGTCACCGAAGCGACGGCGCGCCGGTTCTGGCCGGGGCGCGAGCCCGTCGGGCAGAAGCTCGAGCTCGGGGCGAGGCCGAACGAGCCGCGGCGCGAGGTCGAGGTCGTCGGCGTCGCAAGCGACGCGGAGATCTTGAGCGTAGGCGAGGTCCCGTCGGCGTACGTGTACTTGCCGGCGGCGGGGACGCAGCGCGGCCTGCCGTTGCTCGTGAAGGCCCGTGGCGACTACGCGGGCACGGCGGCCGGCGTTCGTGCCGCGGTCGCCGCCCTCGATCCGGAGCTGGTCGTGCGCGTCGCGCCGCTCGAGGCGAATCTCGACATCTGGCGCCGGCTGGCCCAGGTCGTCAGCACGCTCGCGGCCTCGCTCGGCGCTGTCGCGCTCGTGCTCGCCGTCGTCGGCGTATACGGCGTAGTGGCGTATTCCGTGGGCCGGCGGGTGCGCGAGATCGGAGTGCGCATCGCGCTCGGCGCCCGCCGCGGCGACGTCGTCGCGCTGGTGTTGAGAAAGACGATGCGGCCGGTCCTTGTCGGCGCCGCGATCGGGCTCTTGGCCGGGCTCGGCGTCTCGCGGTTGCTCTCGGCCGTGCTGTTCGGTGTGAGCCCCGCAGATCCCGCGGCGTTGGCCGTCGCGCTGCTCGTCGTGCTCGGCGGCGCGGTGGCGGCGGGCGTCGTGCCCGCGCGCCGCGCGAGCCGCCTCGACCCGAACGCGGTGCTCCATCACGAGTGAGCTCCGCGCGCGAGGTCCGCGGGCAACGGCCGAGCGCGCGCCCTATTCCGGCTCGGGCGTCAGCGACACGATCAGGTCGCTGCCGTCGGAGAACGTTCCGGAGATCGTCACCTCGGCCGCGTTTGCGAACGGAGTTCCGTCTGTGTATGCTGTGTTAAACACAGCATCTTAAACACAGCATGTCCGACCGCCCAACCCACGCCGAGCTGTTCGAGAACCTGCGCATCGAGTTGCGCAGCGGCTGCGTGGTCCTCGCGGCGCTGGCGCAGCTGCGCGTCGAGCACTACGGCTACTCGCTGCGCAAGGCGCTGGCCCAGGCCGGCCTCGAAATCGAAGAGAACACCCTCTACCCGATGCTCAGGCGTCTCGAGAAGCAGGGGCTCCTGGTCAGTGACTGGCGCGAAGAGGACAAGCGCAAGAAGCGCTTCTACCGGCTTTCCGCCGACGGGAAACGAATCCTCGCCGACCTTTTCGCCGAGTGGGACGGCATCGACGCCGCGATCCGCCGGCTTCGTAAAGGGGAGATCGATGACGCTGCTTGATCATTACCTCAACGTCGTAGGAGCGGGCTTGCCGAAGGGCTCCGACCGACCAGACATTCTCGCGGAGCTGCGCGGCCATCTCGAGTCGAACATGGACGAGCGTGCCGCCGAGCTCGGCCGTCCCCTCACCGAGTCGGAGCAAGAGGCCGTGCTCGCCGACTTCGGCGATCCCTTCACCGTCGCGAAGCGCTACGGGCGGAAGGCCGGGCGGGGGGTCGCGTTCGGCCCGTTTCAGCTGATCAGCCCCGACTGGTTCCCGGTCCACGGGGTCGCGATTCTGTTCGTCCTCACGATCAACGTCATCGTCGGCCTGGTCGAGGTGGCGCTCACCGGGGCGTCCTTCGCGATGCTCGTTCGTGAGCGCGCCCTCAACATCCTCGGCGTCCTGGTGGTGATCACGCTGACCTTCGCCGGCGTCGACTTCTTCCTGCGCCGCTCCGGTAAGCGGCAGCGCGGCTCCCCCGAGAGCTGGCTCTTCTACACGCCGTATCTCAAGTACGTGCCGAAATGGTATTCGGCGTCGGGCTTGGCCTGCCTGAGCGCGGTTGCGGTCTCGTGGGGGCTTTGGTGGGGAGTGTGGCCCGACGTGGCGCACCTGATCGTCGGCCCCGCGGTCGACGGGCTCGAGCTCGCGCCCTCGTGGCAGCGCCTCCAGTGGTGCCTGTTCGCGCTTCTCCTGGTCGGGGTCGGGCAACGCGCCTTCAGCCTCGTGCGGCCGGACTTGAATTCGCTGCCGTGGGCGGTTCGCCTCGTCCTCAACACCATTTGCGTAGCCCTGCTCTACCCGATCTTCGCCAGCGCACCATTCGTGCTGGCCCCGGACGCCGCGGCGGCGGGTGCCGCGACCCTCGAGCTCGCGCAACGCATCAACGGCGCGACGCAGGGTCTGCTTCGCGGCTTCGGAATCTATTGGGTGGTCAACATGCTCTGGATCGCCCTGGTTTGCGCGGGGCACCTCGCCTATTACCGCCACGGCCGGCGACTGCGCGCGGTCGGCAAGGCGGAGGCCTCGTCCTCGGGCGGGTCATTGCTCGAGTTTCGCCGCGACGGCACCGCGGGGCGGCGACGATGACCCGCGCGAGGCTCACCTTGGCGCTCGGCCTCGCGGCGCTAGCGACTGCGCTCTGCGCCTGCCGCGGCGACGCGCCCGTCGGCGCCGGCCGACTGCAGCTCTGCGGAATCGGCGAGGGCCCTCGCGGCGCGTACTGCGGCACGCTCACGGTCTTCGAGGATCGCGCGGCGCAAAGCGGCCGCACCATCGACTTGAAGATCGTCGTGGCGCGGGCGCTGCGTCGCGTCCCGAAGCCCGACCCGCTGTTCGTGCTCGTGGGCGGACCCACCGGCGGCGCCGCGACGATGGCGGATCGCCTGGCGCCGATGTTTGGCGGCATGCAAAAGGATCGCGACGTCGTCTTCGTCGACCAGCGCGGCACGGGTGCCTCGAATCCGCTCGACTGCGAGCCGGCCGAGCCGACCCTCGCCGCCGTGGTCGAGCAGCCCGTCGAGCGGCTGCGAAGATGCCTCGAGCAGCTCGACGCGGATCCGCGCTTCTACACCACGGCGCCGGCGATGGACGACCTCGACGACGTCCGCCGCTACTTGGGCTACGACCAAATCAATCTCTGGGGCTCGTCGTACGGCACGCGCGCGGCGCTGGTGTACCTCGCCCGTCACGAGACGGCGGTGCGCAGCGTCGTGCTCGACTCGGCGGGCGCGATCGATTCGCCGTTCGTGCTGAACCTGCCGCGCGACGGCCAGCGCGCTCTCGACCGGCTCGTCGCCGACTGCGCGGCCGAAGCGTCGTGCGAGCGCCGGTTCCCCAATCTCGGCGCGACGGTGAGCGCGGTGCTCGATCAGGCTGCAACGAGACCGACCGTTCGCCTGGTCCATCCGCGCACGGGCGCCCCGATCGAAGCGGCCATCTCGCGCGACCTGATCGCGAGCACCGTCTTGGGCGCGCTCTACTTGCCGATGACGGCCTCGTTGCTCCCGCAGATGCTGAGCGACGCGGAGCACGGCGACTTCCAGGGACTCTTGAGCGTGCGCCTGGTCGACGGCCCTCCCGCAGCAGGCACCGGCGAAGGCGCGTTCCTGTCGGTGTATTGCTCCGAGGACGCGCCGCGGTTCACCCGCGACGATGCGGTTCGCGAGGCGGCCGGCACGTTCTTGGGGCTAGCGGCGCTCGACACGCTCTTCAAACCTTGCGCGTTTTGGCCGAAGGCTGCGATCGAGCCCGAGTTCTACGCCGCGCCCGTATCAGACAAGCCCGTGCTCGTGCTCTCGGGCGACTTGGATCCGGTGCTGCCGCCCGTTCGCGGCGAGCAGGTTGCGAAGTCGCTGCCGAACGCACGCCACCTCGTCGTCCCCGGCGCCGGCCACATGACGAGCCTCTCGGGCTGCGTGCCCAAGCTAATCGCGGAATTCTTCGCAACCGCGGATGCGCGCGCGCTCGACGCGAGCTGTCTCGAGGGGATGCACCGGCCGCCGTTCGTCACGAGCCGCACGGGAGGGTCGAACCCATGATCGAGGTCAAAGCACTGGCCAAGCGCTTCGGTGCCGTGCAAGCGATCGACGACGTGAGCTTCCGCGCCGAGGACGGCTGCGTGACGGGCCTCTTGGGCCCGAACGGCGCCGGCAAGACGACGACGTTACGCATCCTCACCGGCCTCATGTCTGCCGACGCGGGCAGCGTCAGCGTCGATGGTTGCGACGTGGCCACGGATCGGCTCGCAGCCCAGAGCCGCGTCGGCGTCTTGCCGGACTCGCGGGGGCTCTACCCGCGGCTCACCCCACGCGAGCACATCGACTATTTCGGCCGCTTGCAGGGCGTTGCCGAGACCGAGTTGCGGGCGCGGAGGGAGGAGCTCATCGCGGGTTTGGGGCTCACGGAGCTCGGCGATCGACGCGTCGCGGCTTTCTCGCACGGCGAGCGCAACAAGGTCGCGCTCGCCCGCGCCTTGGTGCACGACCCGCACAACGTGGTCCTCGACGAGCCCACCCACGGCCTCGACGTCGCGAGCACGCGCGCGATGCGCGCGCTCATCGGCAGCCTCCGCGAGCGCGGCCGTTGCGTGCTGTTCACGAGCCACGTGATGCAGGAAGTCTCCGCGCTCTGCGACCGGATCGTGGTCATCGCGAAGGGCGCGGTGGTGGCCGACGGCACGCCCGACGCCTTGCGCGAGCGCACCGGTTGCGGCGACCTCGAGGACGCCTTCATTGCGTTGGTCGGCCTCACCGGCGGCGACGTCGAGGCGCGAGCATGAGCGCGGGGCGCGGAAGCCTGAAGCACTGCTGGATCGTCTTCAGGAAAGAGCTCAGGGACGGGCTTCGCGATCGCGCGGCGATCACCGGGCTCGCGCTGCAGGCGATCGTGTCGCCGATCATCTGGGCTGCGATCACGCTCGTTGCGGCCCAGAGACTGACGCAGACGGAGCTCGTGCTGCCCGTGGCCGGCGCCGACAACGCGCCGGCGTTCGTCGACTGGCTCGAGGCGCAGAACGACGTGAAGATCGTGCCGGCGCCGGCGGATCCGGCCGCGGCCGTGCGTGACGGTGCGCACCGAGTCGTGCTCGTGATCCCCGCCGACTTCGGCGCGCGCATGGCGAACGGCTTGGCCGCGCGCGTCGAGCTCGTGACCGACGGGGCCGCCGGCGCCTCGACGCGCGCGGCCGACCGCGTTGCCGCCCTCGTCAAAGGCTACGGCGCCGAGCTAGGCTTCCTGCGCCTCATGGCCCGCGGCGTCGCGCCGGAGATCGTGACCCCCGTGCGCATCGAAGCGACCGACGTCTCGCCGCCGGGGCGCAACGGAGGTGGGCTCTCGATCTTCGTGACGATGCTGCTCCTCTGGACCGCCTTGTTCGGCGGGGTCGGCGTCGCGACCGACTCGATCCTGGGCGAGCGGGAGCGGGGGTCGCTCGAGCCGCTGCTCCTGAACCCGGTGTCGAGAACCGCGTTGCTCGCGGGCAAGTGGCTGGCCGCGGCGACTCTCGCCTGCGTCGCCGTGCTCGCGGCGGGCGTGGCGACGCTGCTCGTGCTGCGCTCCATACCCTGGCAGCAATACGGATTGCAGTTGTCGTCGAGCGATGGGGATCTCCTCGCCGTGACGTTCACGATGATGCCGCTGGCCTTCTTCTGGTGCGCGCTCGTGATCTGGGTGTCGACGGTTTCGCGATCCCAACAGCAAGCGCAGACGCGCTACGGCCTGCTGTTCATGACGGTGGTTCTCTCGACGATCGCCACGCTCATGTTTCCGCTCGGCCACGTGCCGGTCGGGGCCGTGCCGCTGGTGGGGCAGCTGACGCTCGGCGCCGACGTGCTCGGCGGCGCACAGCCCCCGGTGTATCGATACGTCATAACGGCGGCGGGCAGCCTGGGTCTAGCGCTCGCGGTGATCGCGGCGACGGCCAGGTTGCTGCGGCGCGAGACGATCGTGTTCAAGAGCTGACGCGGGGGCTTGCAGGTCACCACCAGGCCGTAGTAGATTCTCCTACACCTGTAGGAGACAGCCGTGCCGTTGCCGAAGCTGAGCAAGCTCGAGCTCAAGATCATGGAGACGCTCTGGACCAAGGGCGCGACGTCCGTCCGCGAGATCCAAGAGAGTTTCCCGGCCAAGCGCCGCCCCGCGTACACGACCGTGCAGACGATCGTCTACAGGCTCGAGGCGAAGAACGCGCTGCGCCGGACGAAAAAGATCGGCAACGCGCACATCTTCGAAGCCGTGCTGTCGCGCACGGCCGCGCAACGCCGGTTCCTCGACGAGCTGCTCGGCCTGTTCGGCGGCCGCGCCCAGCCGTTGATGTCGCATCTGATCGAATCCGGCCAGCTCACGCTCGAAGACATCGAGGACGCCCGCGCGGCTCTGCGTGCGCTCCCGAAGAAGGAGCCCAAGAAGGAGTAACCGCCATGTTGACCTCGATCGTCAACCATCTCTGGCAATCTACGCTGCTCGTCATCGTGATCGCCGCGCTCGCGGCGATGCTGCGCGAGCACGGCGCGCACACGCGCTACTGGCTCTGGTGGGCGGCGTCCGTGAAGTTCCTGGTGCCGTTCTCGCTGCTGACGCTGCTCGGCGGCGCGTTCGCCGGTGCCGCGGCGCCCTTCGAGCAGCTCGCGGACTGGTCCGCCGCGCTCGGGCGGCTCGCCGAGCCGATGCCCGCGGCGACCTCCTGGTCGCCGCTCGGCGTGGCGCTTTCGATCGTGTGGGCAGGCGGCTGCGGCGCGGTGCTCGGAAGCTACGTCGTGCGCGCGCTGCAGCTGCGTGCGCTGCTGGGTGCTTCCGTGCCGTACGCCGCGAACCTGCCGGCTCGCGCGGGCCACCGCGTGCCCGACGTGCGGAGCTCCGCTGCGCTCGTCGAGCCGGCGCTCGTCGGCATCGTTCGGCCGGTGCTGTTGCTGCCCCCGGGCGTCGGCGAGCACCTCACCAGAGCGCAGCTCGACGCCGTGCTCGCCCACGAGCTCTGCCACTTCGAGCGCCGCGACAACCTCACGGCGGCCGTGCACATGTTCGTCGAGGCCGTGTTCTGGTTCCACCCGCTCGTCTGGTGGGTGGGCGCGCGGCTCGTGGAGGAGCGCGAGCGGGCCTGCGACGAGGCCGTGGTCGGCGCCGGCCACGACGGCCGCACCTACGCCGAGGGAATACTCAACGTCTGCGAGCACTACGTGGCCTCGTCGCTCAAGTGCTCGGCCGGCGTCAGCGGCGCCGATCTGAAACGGCGCGTCGTCGAAATCGGGAGGGGTCGAACCATGAGCGCAGTGACCGTTCGAAAGAAGATCCTGTTGGGAGCTTTTGCGCTCTCGACGCTGATCGTGCCGATCATCTTCGGCGCCGTGAGCGGCCAAGCCGTCGCGCAAACGGACCGCGGCCTCGTCCCGCTGGTCCGACTTGCGCCGGACTACCCGGCCGCGGCGCTTGCGCAGCGTCTCGAGGGGTGGGTCAAGCTCGAGTTCACGATCACGCCGCAGGGCGCCACGCAGGACATCGTGGTCGTCGACTCCTCGTCGCCGGAGTTCAACGAGTCGTCGGTCGCCGCGTTGCAAAGATGGCTGTACAGCCCAATGCCGGTCGCGCGGCGGGGCGTGCAGACCATCATTCGCTACCAGCTCAATCCATAAGGTCGACGAACCGGTTGCGACTCAGTAACGCGCGAGCCGCGCGCGACCCTAGGAGCTCGCTGTAACCCGGGCCGCGCGTAGCGGCTCGGCTCGGGCGAGTCGCTCGCTTTCCGCGACGGGACGAGCAGCAGCGCTCATCGGCGCTAGCCGAGGCTAGCGCCGGGGATTCTGTCCATCGGCGCCAGCGGCCGCGCCGCCGCCGTTCCCACTACTGCCGCTATTGCCGCTGTTGCCGCCACCGCCACCACCGCCCCGGAAGGCCGACTGCAGCAGATGCGTGAGCGTATGCACGTAGCGCAGCTTGCCGTCCTCGACGCGGAAGAGATGCGTGTCGGGCGAGCCGCTGCCGCCGTTCGGTCCGCCGGCGCCGAACGTGCAATACGCGACCACCGAGCCCGTCACCTCGTCGACGACGAAGCGGCGGTTTGCGATGTTCACGCCGCTCGGCACGCCGACCTCGCAGCTGTCGGAGGGCGACCCCTTGCCGGTGTACGCGCCGCCTTCGATGCGGACGCACGGGAAGCCCCACGGCACCCGGTCGATCTTGCCTTCGAGAAACGCGTCGAGATAGGCGTTGGCGGCCGCAACCAGCGTGTCGCGGCTGTCGCGCTTCGCGGCCGGGATGGGGCCCCAGTTTTCCGCGGACGAGTACTTGAGATACGCGTCGGCGTTGAAGAGCCAGTAACCCGTCGTGGTCCAGAGGATCTCGATCTCGGCGATCTTGTCGTGGTTGACGCGCAGGCGCGTGCCGAGGACGTACGGCTTCTCCGCGTCCGTGACGATCACTTCGGTGAACGTTTGGCACGTGGACTCGTCGAGCAGGCTGCGGTGATGGGCGATCTTCAGCGGCGTCTTGATGAGGCCCATCTCGATGTCGGTGCGCGCCGCGTTCTCGTAGTAGCCCAAGCCCGTCGCGAGCGGCAGAACGGAAGGATCGCCTTTGGTCTGCGCGTCGATGTAGAGGTCGGCGGCGCGTTGCAGGCCGCCGCGCGCGCAGGAGACTTCCGCCGCGCCGGCCAGGGGTGCGAGCAACACGGCCGAGAGCACGATCCAGGGGTAGCTATAGCGTTTCATCGAGCTGACTCCTCGTTCCCTAGCGTGGCGGCAACAGCGCCGGCCGATCCGGCGGCAGATGCTGGTCGATCGCCGTCATCACCATGCCGACCATCACGTAGTCGCCCATCGCGGTGACCATCTCCACGATGCCCGTGCGGCCGAACACCTTCTCGGCCTCGGCGTAGAGCGCCGACTCGACTTTGTGATCGCGCATGATCGCGCGGCCGAGCTTGATGATCAGCGTCTCCTCGGCGCTCAAGCCCGCGGGCTCGCGGTTGTACTTGATCGTGTCGATCACGGCTTGCGGCGCGCCGAAACGCAGCGCCGCGGGCTCGTGCGCGGAGTACTCGTACTGCTGCTGGATTTCCCAGGTCGCGACGAGGATGGCGACTTCCGTGTGGCGGGGGCTCAGCGAGCCGTTGTAGCGGAGGAAGCCGTTCAAGTCGGTGAACACCTGCGCGATCTTCGGGCTGTACAGCGACAACGCCACCGGCCCGGTCGTGGGCGCCGGCCCGGTCCCCACGATCTTGTCGTAGACGGCTTTGCCCTCGTCGTTCAAGTCCGCGCGGGTGAGCGGCGGCAAGCGGGTCAGCGACACCGGATGGACGTCGGGCGGCAGAGCCGCGCTGCCCTGCTGAGCCGATGCCGCACCGGCGAGCGAGAAACCGCCAACAAGGGAAAGCAGGATCGTCGCGCGCATGAAGGTACCCCGCCGCTGTTTTTCGATGCGGGCATCTGAGCATAACGGTGCGCCGAGCGGAAGGTTCGCCGCTCTCCAAAACACCGAGCGCGAACGCCGCCGACTCAGAGCGTCGGCTTGAACACCATTGCCCAGACGGCCGACAGAAGGATCGCGACAAGAGCGGCGTTGAGAATCGCGACGCGCCGCTGCAGCGAGGCAACTCCGGCGTCCCGCGCGGGCGCCGTCTCGAGGCGCTCGATGAGCGCCGCGACCGAGCGGCGCACGACGCTCGCGCCGAGCGCAACCGACAGCACGATCGCGACCAGTCCCCAAACGATCCACGCCGCGAAGCCGATGCCCGATATCGCCATCGAACCGGCGCCCGCCAAGAGCGTGGTCACGGCGGCCGGAAGGAGCAGCATCATTCCGACGCGGCCGCTCTGGCGAGTGGTCACGGCCAGGATTCTCGGATCGATCGCGCGCGCCAGACGCATGTCGAGTGCGCTCGTGGCAATGAGGCCTCCGATCCAGATGCTGGCGGCCACCACGTGCAAGAACTTCAAGACGAAATAGATCGTGTTCATGGCAATCCTTCCGTATCCGGCCAATCCAAGAGCTCCTTCGAGCCGTTGCGCTAACGATAGATATCGAATCATTCGATGTCAAATCGTTTGAGATCGACGCGATGTTCCTCTATGCTGCCGCGCGTGCCCACACTTCCGGGTCGCCCCATTGGTTTGCGCGTGGCCGTCACCGCCAAGGCCGTCAGGCGCGCGTTCGACGAGGCGCTGGTCGAGGCCGGCGGCTCGCTGCCGACGTGGCTGGTGCTGGTGTCGGTCAAGGGGGCCGCCGCGGGCAATCAGCGCGAGCTCGCTGACGCCGCCGGGATCAAGGGCGCGACGTTGACGCACCACCTCAACGCGCTCGAGAAGGCTGGGCTCGTAACGCGTCGCCGCGACCCGGACAACCGCCGCGTTCACGTCGTCGAGCTCACCTCGAGCGGTGAAGCACTGTTCCAGAAGCTGCGGGGCGCCGCCGCTGCCTTCGACAAGCGCCTACGGACCGGCTTGACGGACGCCGAGGTCGCGGGCTTGGCGCGACTCTTGGACCGTCTCTCCGAGAACGCGGGCCTAGCCCGCTAGCGAACCGCGCTCGTGCCGCAGCGCGCCGGCGAACACGCCAGCAGCGGAGATCGAACCGTTTTGGACACACGCGAAGAATTCCGGCAGGGCCTCAAAGAGATCGTCGGTCCGTCCTTCGGCATCTCCGCGTGGGCGCTCGTCACCGGCGTCGCCATGATCAAGAGCGGCTTGAGCGTGCCGCTCGCCGTGCTCATGAGCCTCATCGTCTACGCCGGCAGCGCGCAGCTCGCGGCGCTGCCGCTGATCGCCGCGGGCGCGCCGCTGTGGGTGATCTGGGCGACGGCGTTCTGCATGAACCTGCGCTTCGTGATCTTCAGCGCGCATTGGCGCAAGTACTTCGGCCATCTGCCTCGCGCGCAGCGGCTCGCCCTCACTTTCTTCGCGGCCGATCTCAACTACGTGCTGTTCCTGAAGCGCTATCCGGAGCCGACGCCCGCACCCGGCCAGATCCCGTACTTCCTGGGCAGCGTCGCGTGGAGCTGGTTGAGCTGGGAGATTCCGTCGTTGCTCGGCATCGCGCTCGCGGATCGCGTCCCCACCGACTGGGGATTGGGCTTCGCGGGCGTGCTCGCGCTGCTCGGCCTCGCCTACTCGGCGCTCGTGGGGCGCAACAGCTGGATTGCGTCGGGCGTGGCCGCCGCGGCGGCCGTCGCGGCGTTTCACCTGCCGCTCAAGCTCAACGTCGTCGTCGCGATCGCAGTGGGCGTTACCGTCGGCATGGTGCTCGACCGGCACTGGCCCGACAACGCGGAGGCGCGGCGCTGATGTCGTCGACGCAAGCGCTCGTCTGCATCCTCGGCATGGCGGTGATTACGGTAATCACGCGCGGCTTCTTTCTATTGTCGGAGCGCGAGTGGCCGCTGCCGGCATGGCTTACGCGCGGTCTGCGCTACGCGCCGCTGGCGGCGCTCGCCGCGATCATCGCGCCCGAGGTGCTGCTCACGGACGGCGCGCTCGTCGACAGTTGGCTCGACCCGCGGCTGCTCGCGGTGGCTGCCGGCACGGCCTACTTCTGGTGGCAGCGCGGCATTCTCGGGACAATCGTGATCGGCACCGCGGTGATGCTCGCGGCGAAGCTCGGGCTCGGGTGGTAGTCGCGCAAAGACCCGTCCCTATTTTTCGGCTTTGCGCAGCGAGACGGCGTTGATGCAAAAGCGCAGGCCGCTCGGCTGCGGGCCGTCGGGGAACACGTGCCCCAGGTGGGCGTCGCACACGTTGCACGTGGTTTCGACTCGCTGCTGGCCGTAGCTGGTGTCGAGCTCGTAGGCTACGACGTCGGGTGTAAGCGGCGCGCTGAAGCTCGGCCAGCCGGTGCCGCTGTCGAACTTGTTCGTCGAGTCGAACAGCGGCGTGTCGCAGCAGATGCAGTTGTAACGGCCCGGCTCGAACAGCGAGCAGAGCTCCGAGCTGAACGGCCGCTCGGTGCCCTTGTGCCGCGCGACGTGGTACTGCTCATCCGTGAGCGTCGAGCGCCACTCCGCGTCGCTCTTCTCGACGCGGCGCGGCGGCGGCACGTTGCCGCGCTTTGCGAGCTCGACCACTTGGCCCCAACGCAGAACGCTCGGCGAATCGATCTTCGGTGTGCTCATCGCGGTCACGCCGTCCGCGCAGTGGCACGCCGCGGCAGCTTCCAGCCCGGCCGGGCGAAATGGCACGTGTACCCGCCGGGGTAGCGCAGCAAGTAGTCCTGGTGCTCGGGCTCGGCCTCCCAGAACGGACCGGCAGCCTTCACTTCCGTCACGACGCGACCGGGCCAGAGCCCCGAGGCGTCGACGTCGGCGATCGTGTCCTCGGCCGTGCGCCGCTGCTCGTCAGAGAGGTAATAGACGCCGGAGCGGTACGACATACCCACGTCGTTGCCTTGGGCGTTCTTGGTCGTCGGATCGTGGATCTGGAAGAAGAGCTCGAGCAGCTCGCGGTACGAGAGCTTGGCCGGGTCGAAGACCACCTCGATCGCCTCGGCGTGCGTGCCGTGGTTGCGGTAGGTGGCGTGGGGCACGTCGCCGCCGCTGTAGCCCACGCGGGTGCGCGTGACGCCCGGCAGCTTGCGGATCAGGTCCTGCATGCCCCAGAAGCAACCGCCCGCGAGAATCGCCGTTTCCGTCGTATGTGCCATTGGTGAAACTCCTTCTTGGAGGCAATCGAGGGAATCAATGTAGCGCGTTCGATATGACGACGCCCCGGGGCGAGTTCAACGACCGTCAGCGCAGCTGACTGTCCTTGCTGCCGCGCCGGTTGTAGCCGCTGAAGTGCTTGGCCTCTTGGTCGGCCTTCTCCTGGCAGGCGATGCACAGCTGTACCCCGGGTAGCGCCTCGCGGCGCGCTTCCGGAATCGGCGTGGCGCATTCTTGGCAATAGGTGGCGCTCGGACCTTGCGGCAGCCGGCTCTTGGCGCGGAGCACGCCGTCTTTGACGGTGTCGTCGATCTGTTCTTGTACCGCGCCTTCGCGCGCCCAACCGGTGGCCATGAAAGCGATTTTACTCGACGGCCGGAGCAATCGCCCGGTGGTACGATGCCCCGCGCCCGCGCCCGCGCCCGGCCTGGGCCGTCCGGCCGATCTCGAGGATCGCTGTTCTTGCTCACGCTGTACGCGACGCCCTAGCCGCGCTGCGTGGCAGCGCCGTCCGGTTCGGCCGCGATCTGCCGCAACGCCTGCTCGAACACGGCGTTCGGCTGACCGCCGGAGATCAGGTGCTTGCGGTTGACGATCACGGCCGGCACCGAGTGGATGCCTATCTCTTGCCAGAACCGCTCCGCCTCGCGCACGTTGTCCGCGTACTCGCCGCGCTCGAGCACGTCACGCGCGCGATCCACCGGGAGGCCCACGCGGCCGGCGAGCTCGAGCAGCACGTCGCGCGCTCCGGGGTTGCGGCCTTGGCCGTGATAGGCCTTGAGCAGCGCGTGCTTGAGCGCGCGCTGACTACCGGGAGCTCCTTCGGCGCCCGCGAAGAACAGCAACCGGTGCGCGTCGAACGTGTTCCAGATGTGCGTGCGCGGCCCGAACTCGAAGCCCTCGGCCGCGCCGCGCTCGACGATGCGCGCGCGGTTCGCCGCGAATTGCTCGCGGCTCATGCCGTACTTGGACGTGAGGTACTCGGTCGCGTCCTCGCCGTCCGGTTCCATCGTAGGGTTGAGCTCGAACGGCTGCACATGGAGCTCGACTTCGCGCACGTCGCCGCCGATTCGCTCCAGCGCGCGTTCGAGCGCGCTGAAGCCGATCGCGCACCACGGGCAGGCCACATCCGATACGAAGTCGATTCTCATCGTAAAAATAGGGACGGGTTACTTTTTCCCGGTAGGGGCGTGAAAAAATGGGGACATGCCGCTTTTTCGCAAGAGGGTTGTTTGCCGCGTCGGCAATCGACTGCCGGGGAAGAGGCAACGTGTCCCACTATCTTCTTTCGGCGAAAAAGTAACCTGTCCCTATTCTCGGCTTACTTCGCCTTCTTCTCGACCTGGGTCGCGAGCTCGATGAACACCTTCGCGTACTTGGCTGTGTCGAGCTGCGCCATCGCGAAGTGGCCGCCGCCCTTCAAGCCGCGGTCGGGCAGATACACGTAGCTCGCGTCGACGCCCGCCTGCTGCCACACCGACGTTTGGCACTTGAGCGCGGCCTCGTTCGCGAGCCCCTTCTCCGAGCCGACGTGAATGACCGGAATCTTCGCGAAGCTCACGAGCTTGCTCGGCTTGTCTCCCTGCATCGGACAGCCGCCGTGGTCGACGGGCGCGAAGCCCTGCGGCAGCGCCGGCTCGGTCTTCAAGCTCGCGATCAGCCCCGGCGAGTTGTTGAAGCCCGGCGCAACCGGATTGGCGCCTGCGGCCTCGAATGCGACGATGCCGACGACGTTCTTGGCGTTCAAATCGGGCACGCGGAACGTGCTGCCGCCGCCCGCCGAGTGCGCGAGCAGCACGGCCGGGCCGATCTCGTCGAGCAGCGCCGAGATGGTTTTGGCCGCGACCGCGTCGCCGCAGTATGGCGCGGTGGTCGAGCTCGCGGTCCAGCCGATCACGGCCTTGTTGGTGGGTGTGGGCTCGCCGCCCGCCCAAACCGTGGGATCCGACGTCGAGAGCCGAGAGATGATCGTGCTGTTGGCGGTGCCGACCTTGCCCGTGCCGCAGGCCGGGTTGCTCTGCGAGCGGCCGTGCCCCGGTCGGTCGACGACGTACACGTCCCAGCCGTCGGCGACGAAGTAGTCGGCCCAGCCGTCGCGCCCGTCGGGCGTTTGCATCCAGTCGGTGCCCTGGCCGCCGCCGCCGTGGATCATCACGATCGGATACTTATGCTTGCGAGTTGCCGGCAGCATGTACTGCACGAACATCGCGTTGCTCACGTTGACCGAGCCGTTGTCGCCGGGCTCGGTGGTGTAGCCCACGTACTTCTCGCCCAGGTCTCGCAGCGCAAGGCGCCCGGCCTCGCCGCCGGCGAGAGCCGGTAGCGCCACGACGACGGCCGCACCGGCCGCCGCACTCAAGACCAGATTCGAAATCTTGCTCATGAATGACTCCCCTTTTGGTTTTCCGGCCGAAGCGCGGTTTTAGGGGACAGATTCTATAGCAGAGGCCGGCTGCGCCCAGCCGGCCCCCCTACAATATTCGCCCCCTTCCCCCGTCTACACCCTTGGAATGAGCGGATCGCCTGGAGCGGATGCGGACGGAGTCGACGAGCCTCTCGCGGCGGTAGTGGAGCGTGAGCGGCCGCGGCTGCGCAGCTTCATTCGCCGCCAGGTCCGGAACGTCAGCGACGCGGAGGAGGTCCTCGAGGACGTGCTTTTCGCGCTCGTGCGGGCGAATCGGCTGCTCACGCCGATCGAGCACGTCACGGGCTGGCTGTTTCGCGTCGCGCGCAACCGGATCGCCGATCTGTTTCGCGCCCGCGCGCCCGAGATGCTCGAGCTCGACGATCTGCTGCCGTCGCCCGATGCCGGGCCGGAAGAGGAGTACGCGCACGCGGTGCTGCTCGAGGCGCTCGAGCAGGCGATCGCCGAGCTGCCGAAGGAGCAGCGCGACGTGTTCGTCGCGCACGAGCTCGAGGGACGCAGCTTCAAGGAGATGGCCGCGGCCACCGGCGTGACGATGAACACGCTGCTCGCGCGCAAACGTTATGCGGTGCTGCGGCTGCGGGAGCGGTTGACCGGCATTTACGAAGAGATGACCAAGTGAGGGACCCGACATGAGCTTCAAACGGTTTTGGAAATGGCGTTACATCATTCCGGCGGCTATCGTGCTGGCTCCCGCCGCCATCGCGCTGTTCGTCTTCGTCTGCGGCGGGGCCGTGATGCTGCTCTGGAACTGGCTGCTGCCGCCGCTGTTCGGCTTGCCGGAGGTCACGTTCTTGCAGGGCTTCGGTCTATTCGCCCTCGGCCGGCTGCTGTTCGGCGGGTTCGGCGGGGGCAGCGGCGGCGCGCGCCACGGAAGGATGACGCCGGAGCAGCGCGAGCGATTCCGCGAGCGCATGCGCGGGCGCGCCCGCGGCGCAGACGGCGACGCTCAAACATCTTGACGCGAGGCCACCCGATGAAGGCGATGATGCATTCCGAGTTCGGCCCGCCGGACATCCTGCGGCTCACCGATGTCGCGAAGCCGACCCCCGCCGCGGGCGAGATCCTCGTGAGGGTTCGCGCGGCGTCGTTGAATGCGGCCGACTGGCACATCCTGCGCGGCGAGCCGCGCGTGATGCGGCTCTTCGGCAAGCCGAACGGACGCATTCCGGGCCTCGACTTCGCGGGCGAGGTCGAGCAGGTGGGTGCGAGCGTGGCGGAGGTGCGCGCCGGCGACGAGGTGTTCGGCGCGGGCAAGCGCGGCGCGCTTGCGGAGTACGTGTGCGTGCCCGAGAGCGTGGTCGCGCGCAAACCCGCGGGCGTAACCTTCGAGCAGGCCGCGGCGCTTCCGGTCGCGGGCGTCACTGCGCTGGGAGCGCTCCGCGACCGCGGCCGGCTGCGCGCGGGTGAGCGCGTGCTCATCATCGGCGCCGCGGGCGGCGTCGGCACGCTCGCCGTGCAGATCGCGAAGGCGCTCGGCGCGCACGTGACGGGGGTCTGCAGCACGAGCAACTTGGGCCTAGTCCGCTCGCTCGGCGCGGACCACGCCGTCGACTACACCGCGGAGGACTGCACGCGCACCGACCGGCCGTACGACCTGATACTCCACGTCGCGGGTAACCGCTCGCTGCCGGACCTTCGGCGCGCGCTCACGCCGGACGGGACCCTGGTGTTCGTCGGCAGCGGCACCGGCCGCGAGAATGCGCCCAGTGTGCTCGGGATGCTGCGGCTCATATTCAGGAGCGCCGTGCTGTCACGGTTCACGCGGCAACGCGTTCTGATCCTCTTGGGAACGGTGCGCAAGAGCGACCTCACCTTTCTCAAGAGGATCAGAACGCGTTGCCGCGTGAACCGTGACAGCACGGCGCTCCTGAATATGAGCCGCAGCATC
>Ga0137409_10002110_pt1 | contig 21400 bp, 18 predicted proteins | sample CZODoug1_16funga_FD_122059 | JGI IMG/M metagenome (GOLD analysis project Ga0137409, IMG submission 122059) | Vadose zone soil fungal communities from Angelo Coast Range Reserve, California, USA - CZODoug1_16fungal (Hybrid Assembly) | ecosystem: Environmental > Terrestrial > Soil > Vadose zone... | reverse complement strand
ATCGCCATGCGCAGGACGGGGCGATCGATATTTGGAAAGACGCCCGCGTCGGCACCGGGTAGCGCTGACCCTCAAGGCTGCTTCTCCTACTTCGCCGCGTTCCCCGGGCCGCCGACCGCATGCAACCGCGGCAATCGCTCCTCCGCCGGTGGCAATGCGGGGAATGCGGCGTGCGGTTCGGTCTGATACCAATAAGCCACTGAAAAATAATTATCCGACCTGCCGTTGGCGTGTCCGTGTTCGATCGTCGCTTTCAGCGATTTCGTGAAGGGAATGGGCGAATCCAGGTGGAAGCGGTAGACGCTGCTTCGGCTCCCTGCTTTTTCCTCTCCTACGACGGGTGCACCATAGAGCGCATACGAAAATGCCTTGCCTCCGAAATCGTATGCTCCCAGGAAATAGTCCTCGGTCCCGGTTCCGTTGATCGAAGGCAGCTTTTCTCCATCGACAAAAAACATGTCGTCGCCCTCGCCCCACCAATAGTCCTGGTTCTGTAACACAGACATGCTTACGCCGACGAAATGTCCTCGTCCGGTGGCCTCCAGCCAGACGTAATTGCCCTCACCCGTGAGGTTTTTCGCATCGTGCTGAAGCGGGTCGTCATTGTCTTTCCAATCTCCCGCGACGCCTGGGTTCGGCGAAGCCTGACGGTACTGCGCGTGAAAATACAAAGACTCCGCAGGTAGCGGTTTCGCATAAGCCTGATAGTCGATGTTGTAGTACAGCGCATCGAGTTTCACTTTTCCCGCGTTCTCTATAGTCATTCGCGCATGCGTATGAAACGGCATGGGGAAGTACGAATTCACCCCGTGATTTGGCGCAGAGGACAAAGGCAGGGCCTCAAACGTGAAGTACTCGCCTAGACCCAGTCCAAAAAAGTCGCCGATGGGAGCTTCCACACTGGGCGTCGTTTCCCCGTCCCAATATATCCGCAACACCAATTTTTTCAGGTGGTACATCTCCTCAGACGAAAATGTGAACCAGATGTGCGTAATGATTCCCGGCCCGGATTCGTCCAGAATCGTGAGGGTATCTCCCGGCGCGATCTTTTTGTAATCCCCATTGCCTCCCGAATGGTCGTAACTGGACACTCGTTTCTGTATGTAATCGCGTGGTTCGGCCAATCCTGCCAACCAAGCCTGGCTCTGGCCATAAACTGCTGCACAGCTTACCAGCAGCAAGAACACCACTCGCCCGCACATTCGCGTCATTGAATATCGTTTCCGTTTCATGCTGCTTCCAAATGGAATCGTAGAAACCACACGATACTGACCGAGGGCAGGAAAGGGAATATCGAATTTCGGGAGAGCCCTTCAGCCCCGCCGTTTTGGCGGAACACTAGGCGTGACCTCTCATTGGCGCAGTTTCGTATCGAATCTCAGCGAAAAATCCGTGCACCAGACAGGAGCAGTTTAAAGAAAAATGCTTCAGTAATCGTTTTCAATATTGTGTCGTTAAACATAATATCTGCCAATGCGGAGAAGGTCTCGGCAATCTGGTGTTAGCGCTGTATTTTATCAATATAATTCGCTTGACACCAATTTTTCCACGAGTATATTTGAGTGCGAATTATGTAGTAATCGATTTCATTAATATGCGGTTTCGTGGTAACTTTCTGCAGTCAAACACCGCAAAAGGGGATTCCAGCTCCCGGTTTATTGCTGGACAGAACACATGAAAGGAACGTCACTTGAAAATAGTTAAGGCTTGGGAAGAAAAAGGGGTCGAGATTCCGGCCCCCTTCCGGCGTCAGATAAAGGTGCTGTTCGCTCCAGACAAGGAAGGTGTCGAGGAAATCACCTTCAGCCATGCCATCCTTCCGCCGAACGGTCGCACTGATTACCATCGCCACGACCGGCCGGAACTGATCTACATCGTCTCCGGCAGAGGAATCTGCGTGCACGAGGGAGAGGAGACACTGGTGCAAGAGGATGTCGCACTTTGGGTCCCGGCGGGCGAGCAACATCAGATGATCAACTCCGGTGATGTGCCCTTGAAGCTGGCCACGGTCTTTGTCCCGGCCTTCAAGGCTAGCGATAACTACCGGCGTTGCCTGGATGCAGCCGAAGCTGAGGCCGTGAAGCGATAGCATGCGCCTGGGTATCAGTTCATGGACGTATCCCTGGGCGATCGGGGTCAGTGGATTTCCGCCGCCGGTTCGGCCGATTCGACTGGCGGATTTGCTGCAGCGGGCCGCGGTGCTCAAGGTTGGAGTTGTGCAGGTGGCGGATAACTTGCCGCTCCACGAACTGGACTCGGTCGAGCTCCGCGATGCTCGTGATCAGGCCCTCAGTTTGGGCCTTACGATTGAAATCGGAACCCGGGGTGTCGAGCCCGCCCACCTGCTTCGTTACTTGAGCCTGGCGGTCAGTTTCGACGCGGCGCTGCTTCGAACTCTAACCCGTAGCGTCGAACAGCAACCATCGCTGGAACAGGCAGAGAAATGGATTCGCGAAGTGCTGCCGGAGTTTGAGGCACAAGGGGTCACGCTCGGTTTGGAGAATTACGAAAAGCATTCCTGCCGCGATCTGGCGGCTCTAGTGCGGAGACTGGAAAGCAGTCACGTAGGCATCTGCTTGGATACCGTGAATTCCCTTGGAGCCCTAGAGACGCCAGAAGTCGTCGTCGAAACCCTGGCCCCTCTCACAGTAAACCTCCATATAAAGGACTTCGCGATCGACCGGGTGCCGCAGATGATGGGCTTCGTAGTTAGCGGGGTGCCGGCGGGAACGGGCAAGCTGGCTATCCCCTGGCTGCTTGGGCAAATGCCCGTCGGCAACGCCGTGTCGGCCATTCTGGAGCAGTGGCCACCGCTGCGAGAGTCAGTCGAGGCAACGATCGCGATGGAGCAGGAATGGGCGGAGCGAGGAGTTCAATACCTCCGCGCGTGCGGCTGTACCTAGGAGCTCGATTGAAGAGGCGCTGACAGAAGACGGATGAGGCGAAAGCGGCTCACCGAGAAAATTGATGCGACTTCCGGATGCGCTCAGATCTGACAAGATGCGTTCGCTTTTGGCGCGATTTTCACTTAACAAACAAGAAGGCTGAAGGAGATCCATACGTGTCCGGTATGACCACCGACGCCGAGCCTCAACTCCGGCGCAATTCGCTCGGTCTTCCGGAGCTGGTGTTCCAGGCTGTCACGCACATCGCACCTGCAACCAGCGTGGTGTTCATATTTCCCGCCATTGCACACCAGGCTGGCCCCGCCATGCCGCTCTCATTCGTACTTACCACGATCGTGTGTATGTTTGTCGGCAGTACGGTATTTCAGTTCTCCAAGTATGTGCCGTCAAGCGGTGGTTATTACTCATTCGCCACTCGTGGACTCGGAAGCCGTAGCGGCTTCATGGCGACCTGGAGCTACCTTATTTATGAGATCATCGGCGCTGCCGCAGCGGTAGGTTTTCTGGGCTACCTGCTCTCCGACATGTTGAAAGCGGAGTTCCACCTGGACGTCCCCTGGTGGATTGTTGCAACGGTCACGACTGCACTGATCTGGGTACTCACTCACCGTGGTATCCAGCTTTCAGCGCGGATCACGACCCTCTTAGGCGGCATCGAACTGCTCATTATGTTGGCGCTTGGGATCACCTTTCTGGTCCATCCCGGCCACGGTTCCACTTACCTTGCGCCACTCACGCCCGCTGCATCGCCCCATCACTTCGGGGGCATCCTGGCTGGCATGGTTTTCTCCGTCCTCGCCCTTGCCGGCTTTGAGGCTCCGGCGCCGCTTGCTCAGGAGGCTCGCCTTCCCGCCAAATTTATCGGTCAGGCAGTCATGCTCTCACTAGTCAGTATCGGCGCCTTCTATATCTTCATGTCTTATGCGAGCGCAATCGGCTGGGGCACTGGCGACATGGCCTCCTTCGCTTCCAATCCCAATCCGTACTACGTTCTCGGCCGTTCACTATGGGGGGCGGGCTGGTGGTTCGTCGTCCTCGCCATCATCAACTGCGCTATTGCCGTTGGAATCGCCTGCGCTAACTCCGCGTCACGCGTAATGTATACGATGGGCCGGGCGGGCACACTGCCCGCCAGTTTCGGGCGTATCCATCCTATCTACCGCACACCCGCGGTTGCGATCTCCTTTACGCAGATAGCTGGGATGGTAGCGATTCTTCTCGTCGGCTTGATATTGCGTCCGGACTATATCTTCGATTTCCTGGGAATGATTGCCACGCTTGCAGTCGTCATCCTCTATGTCATGGCGAACCTGGCTTTGACGCGCTATATGCGACGCGAACAACCTGCCCATTTCACGGTTTGGCGGCATGTGCTAGTTCCATGGGTGGCGACACTCGCTCTGCTACCTGTCCTTTTTGTGACCGTCTATCCGCTTCCCCCTTGGCCTTACAACCTGACTCCGTATCTGTTCCTGATATCGCTCATCTCGGGATTCGCCTATATGGAGTGGCGCGAGTGGCGCAATCCTGGAACGCTGAATCGAGGCGCGATGGTGCTCATTCGCGGTGGAAGCGCCGGAGAGGGAGAGGAAGACGCGGAAGGCTGCGAATCCGTATTGACAGAAGAGGAAGGTTGCGAGGTTTTGGAGAGGGAAGGATGACAGAGGCGGGGATGCCCCTCACACAAGTTAAGTGAATACAGGAGAATGACAATGACACCAAAATTTGTATGCCTGACCATTCTTGCCATTGTTCTTACACCTAGCATGTTCGCACAGACTTATACCCCTCCGCCTGAGTCGGCTGGCGGCTGGCGATGGTGCAAGACTCCCGACGAAGTGCGTTCTCTCGCGGGCATGGATCCTGACAAGCTGAACCTGATCCGAGATAAGTTTCTGCAGCTGTTCGCAGGACCGTGGCAAATTGTGATCATCCGGAAGGGCTACCTTGTGGCCGAGTGGTATGGCGTTCCTACCATGCCGACTACAACGTTTGATGGTTGGTCCTGCACCAAGTCGTCGACCGGAATAGCCTTCGGTTTGCTCCTGGATGATAGCCGGAACCACAAACTCCCGCACGATGCGCAGATTGATCTCGATACTCCCATCTATGATTTTGTGCCGGAGGGCTTCCCGCTGACCGATCCAGAGAAGAAGAAAATCAAACTGCGGCATGTACTCTCCATGACCTCGGGAATCCCAGGCGAGGACCATGGGATGATCGGACTGAGCTCTGCACCCGGCGGCGGTGACTTCGAGATTGCTCTGGGAAAGCAGCCGAACCGTTTTGGAAAATGGGCCGCAAAATTGACCAGCGAACCGGGGACAGCCTGGGAATACTCTGACACTGGCTTCGCGCACCTGTCGCTCTTCTTCTACCACGCGACGGGGCGTGAACTTTTCGATTTCATGAAGGAGCGAGTCTTCGATCCCATCGGTATTCAGAATGTCGGCTGGGACTGGCAAGGCGGTGTGGAAGGTAATATCGGGCCGCATACAAATCCGCATAGCGGCTTGCGTTTTTCCGCTCGGGACTTTGCGCGGTTGGGCTACTTGATGGCACATGACGGAAAATGGCAAGACAAGCAGATCGTTCCGCACTGGTGGATCGAGCTGGCCACCAAGAGTTCCCAGAAAATGAATCCCAGTTACGGGTACACTTTCTGGGTTAACACGGATGGCGTGCTCTGGCCAACCGCACCGAGGGATGCCTTCGCTTTCAGAGGGTTTACTGCCAGTCGGCTTTATGTCGTGCCTTCCCTTGACCTGGTTGTGGCGAGGTTGGGATATGCACCGCAAAACTGGGGAGAAGAAAACTTGCTGCCTGGCGTGCTGTCCGCCATTATAGATTCGCCCAGCACCACAAAATGACCATGAATGGGGACACAATGCGCAGGCTACGCTGCGTGTTGGGACTCGTGATCTTCTTCACCTTGGGAGCAACCAGTTGGGCGCAGTTGTCGGAAGCAGCACGGTGGGCCGCACAGGTTGAGAATGCCTACGAGGTCGAGCCCAACGTCACATACCTTGTAGCCAACAACTACGAAGCTAAGCTCGATGTCTATTATCCGCCGGGAGTGAAGGCCCCCTGTGCCGGTGGTCATGACCATCCACGGCGGGGGTTGGATCGAGGGTACGAAGGAAGCATCAATTCTTGGCGCCCTTCCGTACCTCCAGATGGGCTTCGCGGTCGTGAACGTGGAGTACCGCCTCGCCAAGGTCTCTCCGGCGCCCGCTGCCGTGGAAGACTGCTTATGCGCCCTGCACTGGATTGGAAGAAATGCGCAGAAGTACCACTTCGATCTCAGCAAAGTGATAGTGACTGGCGACTCGGCCGGGGGACACTTAGCGCTGACCACAACCATGATTCCATTCTCCGCCGGATTCGAAAATGAGTGCGCTGCTGATGACGACGACGGAAACCACAAAGGGCCATGGACCGATTCCCGTCCGAAAGTCGCTGCTGTCATCAACTGGTATGGCATTACCGATGTGGCAGACATCCTGCAAGGACCTCGCATCCGGTCATATGCCGTTACGTGGCTGGGCAGCGTGCCGAATCGTGAGGACCTTGCCAGGCGCCTCTCACCGCTTACCTACGTACGCGCCGGCCTGCCTCCCGTGCTGACAATTCACGGAGACGCCGACAGGATCGTGCCGTATTCGCACGCCATCCGGTTACACGATGCTTTGAACAAAGCCGGAGTGCACAACCAGTTGCTTACCATTCCCGGTGGCGACCATGGAGACTTCACAGCAGATCAGCAGGTCGTGGCGTTCGAGGCCATCCGCCAGTTTCTGGCAGAGCTTGGGATCACGGCTGTCGCGAAGCAATAAGCCGCATTATGGGTTGCCCGAGCCAACGTATTTTCTGAAACTGAGATCCCACGCCACCCGCTCTCGTTCTCCTTGCAAGCTAACAATCAATCAATTGTCGGTAAGCAGATCTTTCGCGGCAAGTTGATGACCTCCTCCTTTTGCAGCGACGCTGAGGCGTGTGACGAGAAGTCCTTTGGGAACATAAAGCCAGGTACCGACTTGGATGTTCGAGATAGTTCATTTTTCGCACCATCCCAGGTTCTCCTCCTGGAGAAGACTCTTGGCCGGTTCGATGTACTTCCAGCAACCCAGTGCAACAATATTAAGGAGTGCGGCGAGATAGAAATAGACCCTTATATTTCCAGCCCAACCTATGAGGACAGGGAATAGCAACGAACTTGCCAACGAACCCAATGCCCCCATGGTGTTCATTGCCGCTGATAGCGTCCCCGAATACCTGCCGCCCACATCGCAGCAGACGGGCCAACTGGCACTCACTGTGAGATCCACTCCAAATGTGGTCAAAGCGAAGCAGGCGATGAACAATCCCGGAGAGCGCATGAAAGGGGCCGGGAGCAACGTCGCTGCAGCCAGTCCGAACCCCAACATGGCCGGCAGTCTGCGCGACAACTTCCACTTGCCAGCCTTGTACATCCGATCGATGGCAGTGCCGCCCATCCACATTGCCAGCGCCCCACAGTACAAGGGAATACTTGAGTACAGTCCTGCTCCGCTAGTTGTGATGCCGAAGCGTGATTTCAGAAATGGCAACAACCAGCTCAAGCAAATGAAAAACGTAAATTGGGAGGCGAAGTACTGATAGGTAATGAGGTAGAAGTTTCGCGACGAGAGAAAAGCCCGCCAGGGGGTCTTGTTGGTCACGCGAGTGTTCTCGTCCCCGGATGAGAAAGCCTCTATGTTGTGCCGGTTCAACTTGATTCCTGGGGTGTCACGAAACCACCAAAACCAGATCGCGGCCCATATCGCGCCGATGATTCCCAGGAACACAAAACTCTCTCGCCAACCGAGCCATGCCACACACACAGGCGCCGCCAATAATCCGAAAGCCGCGCCTAGTCTGGAACCCATATTCAGAAGTCCCAAGGCCAGCCCCCGCTCGCGCGCAAGCGTCCAGTTGTGGATGGCGCGTGCAGCTTGCGGATAGACACCCGCCTCGGCCAGACCAAACAAAAATCGGATGCCGATCAGGACTGATATCCCAGAGGCCAGTCCTGTACACAGCGTGAACAACGACCAAAAGAAGACGCTGAGGGTGAGAGATTTCCTGGGGCCCCATCGGTCCGCCAACAAGCCGCAAGGGACCATGAACACGGCATAGCCGAGGGCGAAGGCCCCGAAGACCAGACCGAAGCCGAGGTCGCTAATGACCAAGTCATGGGCCATCTCAAGTTTGGCGCCAGAGATGCCTGCGCGAGCCAGAATCGTCAAGAAAGAAACAATAACTATGGCACCTACAACCTCCCAACGTTGGCGGGGGGAAGCTATCGCCAGAGAAGAACTATCATGTTGCGGAAGGAGCACTACGGCGGGATTCGGGCTGGCTGGATTCATTCTGCGGTGCCTATGCACAACTTCGCATTGGTTCAAACAGCAAAGGCCGCGGGCCCGACGTCACGATCGATGCGATATCAGGTGGCTCATCTGACCAGCGGTTTCGCCGGGGTCTCCTTGGTGCTTTCGAATCCGCAAGAAGAACGAACGACGAGCCGGGTCTCGAGCACTACTTGCCGACGCGGTAAGGCCGGTTCACGAACGCGTGCGAGCAACAATTCGGCAGCAGTGCGACCTATCTCAAATGCCGGTTGCGCGACAGTTGTCAGGGGAGGGCGCAGAGACATTGCCCAGGGCATTTCATCGAAACCTACAATCGCGATCTCGCCCGGAATGGCGAGATGGCGCTCATGTATGGCCTGCAGGGCGCCCAGGGTCAGCAAATTACTTCCGGCAAATACTGCGCCGGGGGGATTGGCCAATTCCAGCAATTGCCGCATGGCGGAATAGCCGGCTGACTGCTTGAAAGGGCAGTTGACGACGAGGTTCTCATCCACGGTGATGCCTGAATCGCAGAGCGCGTCTTCGTAACCCGCCTGGCGATCACGCGCAGTCGTAAATACCAGAGGGCCATTAATGATGGCGATACGTTTATGACCTAGCTGGATCAAATGCGAGGTCGCAGCCAGGGCACCCTCCCGATTCGCGACCGTAACCTGATCGATGCGCAAACGTGAAAGGCCGCGAGACACCGCGACCAGCGCCATGCCGGCTTTTTCCAGTTCTGCATAAAGGCTGGACGGCGTGCGGCTGGCGGCGAAGATCAAGCCGCGCACGCCTTCGGCACGAAACAACTCCAGACGGCGCGCCTCCTGATCGGGGTCCTCATTGTAGTTAGCTAGAAGCAGCGAGTAGTCAGTCTTTCCGATAACCTCCTCAATCCCGCAAACTACACTGGTGAAAAATGGATTCTCGATGTCTGGAATCAGGACTCCAACCGCGCGACTCGAACGTACGCGCAGGTCACGCGCGGCGCGGTTGGGGCTATAGGAGAGTGACCGCGCTGCCTCCAGGATTCGTGAGCGGAGCGGTTCTCGGACGCCGGCCGAACCGGAGAGAGCCCGAGAGACAGTAGCCGCGGACACGCCGGCGTGCTGGGCAACTTCCTTGATGGTGGTGGCCAAAGATTTTGGTTTGGCCGAAGTATCTTCTTCATGCATTAGAAATGCAATCCAGTCGCAAGAGAAAGAAATAGCTTAGCGCAATTTGGAAATTCCGCAGTATGGCTGGCGGTCATAGCAACCATAACGAACCGAGTCACAGAATTCATCCTCTGCACATTGTAAGGCAAACATGAAATCCATTACAGCTATATCTGAGGTGCTCCTGCTCAAAGAGTTCTGTCAAGAACGACAATTTCTTCTCGTGGCCGAGGCTAAAATTCTTTGTACTCTATTTTAACTAAACAGTTTATCCCTGTGCCTAGAAATTAATTTAAAAATCTCTTGACACCAAAATAATTGAGGGAGTAGATTTCACACACCAAATTTATGAAATCGATTTCATTCTTACTTTTAGTACATCGGTTCTGGTGCGCCATCTCCAAAAGGGCAGGTCATCCGTAATCGTTCTCAGAATCCTTGGTGGGGAGAGATGAAATGAATACACTTCGACTCGTCGGATGCGTACTTTTACTCACAATCATTTTGAGCTTGTCTTCAGTCGCTGCTTTTGCGCAGGCGGCCACCTTCACGGCGACCCCGAGTCCCGTCCCTCCTGGCCAAACCGTCACATTTACCGGCAATCCCGTAATTCCGGTAACCGTGAGCAATGTGAAAGTAACGCTATGGTTTTATAACAGCGCGGGCGGATATGTGGGATCGGCCTCCGAAACAGGCTTGAACTTCACGGCTAACCAACCGACTCCGGTGACCATTACTTATTCAACCTCGTCGAGTCTGGCGGTTGGAACGTATACTTATAATCTCAGCTACTACAACTCCGACGGCAGTCATGTGTCGGGAGCGCCGGGGCAGACCAACGATGGCAGCTTCGTGGTCGGTACGTCCAGTGGTGCCTCGTACACAATCACGCCATCCCCGAATCCGGTCACTCCCGGCCAGACCGTCACGTTTTACGCCAGCCTCAATCCTAATGTCACCTACAGCGGCGCGAAAGTAACCTTGTGGTTTTACAATAGCTCTGGAGGTTATATAGGCTCGGCATCTAAAACGGGGGTCAACTTCACTGCTGGCCAATCGACCTCGGTGATCATCACCTATGCAACATCATCGAGTCTGGCGGTGGGAACGTATACTTACAATCTCAGCTATTACAACTCCAGCGGCACTGCCTTGGCTGGAGCAACCGGGCAGGTCGATGCCGGCAGCTTCACAGTTGCGGCGGCAGGGATGATCAGCCCGGTTTGCGCGTCAGCCGTAGTAGTGGGACTTAAGTGGTCCGCTGTGAGTGGAGCGGCAACCTATAACATTTCACGCAATGGATCGAATATAGTAACCGGCACGGCTCTTCTCACTTACACAGATCAGGGAGTAGCGGCTTCGACTGCTTACACTTATGTTCTGTCGGCTTTGAATTCGAGCGGAAGTACCGTATCTACACAAACTCTGCACCTTACTACACCCGCAGCAACTCCCACCGGTGATGCCGCGTATTGCCCCAGCTCTGTGATTGCGGGGATGACATGGAATTGGTCCACGGGCTTCAATCAGCAGAACGGAAGCGACTTATGGCCGAATACGTGGGGAGCCGACGGCAACATTTATCTTTTCTTTGGTGACGGCGGAGGATTCTTTGGTTCAAACAACATAGGCCGCGCAAGTTTCGGAATTGGTGAACTCACAGGTTCAATTCCAGCGGCGGGGACTACTCCACAGATCACCACAGTCAACGCGATTAATGTGTATGGAGGGTTTAACGGAACCCATTCCTCCACAATCAACGGCAAGACAAACAGCATCATGGCCATCGGTTCCAACTTCTACGCCCTTGGCGGGATTTATCAATCCGGTGAAGGCGGGCCATCTGGCGGGCCTAATCACTATGAGATGATCCATTCCACCGGTAACGCCTACTCATGGGTGAGTAATTATTCGAGCTGGATCTTTTGTAGCGACCAAACCAGTCCAACTGGACTTTGCCCTACATCATTCGTTAATTTCGGGGCGGGTAATGCCGGAGCGATTGATAACTATGTCTATCTTCTTGGTGCCACTGAGGACAACTTCATCGGCGATGGTACTCTCGGCCTCTGCTCCTGTACTTACTTGGCCAGAGTTCTTAATGACAACACGAGCCTTCTAACGAAAGCCTCCTACCAGGTGTATACGGGAGTCAATGCAGCAGGAGTCGCCCAGTGGAGTAACACGTGGTCGAACATGCAGCCGATCTTTGTCGATCACGGGCCGAGACCAATGCATCTTGGAAAAATGGTTTATAACTCGGCGCTGCAACGTTTCATATCGGCCGCTCAGGGCGGGTCGGTAAACCAAGCCGCATTTTTTGACTCGCCAAATCCCTGGGGACCGTTTACCACCATTGCCTACTACAATTCCAATCTGGATAAGACTGGGGGCTGGGGGAATCTCGGTGATGGTACCTTTGCCGGAGGGCACGGGGATTCTATGGGAATCAACTTCATGAACAAGTGGACGAGCTCCAACGGGCTCACGATGTGGGCGACGTTCTCTTCAAATGGGACGGCGAGTTCAAATGCAAGTCTCACGGCTTTACAAGGCCAAGACATGGATTCATTTAGTGTGGTCAGTGTAACGCTGACATTGCACTAAACCCAAAACCAGTGTTTACGGTTAGCTATGACTCCAAATCCACGCACCCGGGTACCTTGCAGAAAGGTATCCGGGGTTTCCACTGCAAGCCTATGGCGTGTCGGCAACCACTTGCGAAGGCTCGACGGAAGAAGCAAGTCACCCGGGAAGGCGAGGACGGTCTTTATTCCCGCATGTCTGACAGATTTGACACCCTTCGCCACCTCGCAACCAACCAAACAGCACACGCAGCACCGACTCCTGTTGTGTTCTCGGTTTTGCTTCGTGGTTGAACGCAAGGGCGTACGCCCAGAGGATCGTGTGACTCGGTGAGGAGCTAGGAGTGAAGAGTGAGTGAAACAGTTGGCCCGGTGCTTGAGAGCAGGTCAGTGGCCGAGATTCCGCAACCACCGGGACTCGTCATTGGTGTTGACGTGGGTGCCACAAAAATCGCAGCTGGCCTGGTAGACGGCCATGGCAACATTCTCGGGCAGACACGCCTGGCCATGGTGTCGAATGGAACGGCGTGTGCCGGGTTGAACGCAGTAGTTTCTGCCATTGACTCCCTTTCCACCCGATGTACACCCGACCCGAGGACCAATGGTTTGCTTCGTGGCATTGGCATCTGTGCGCCTGGGCCGCTCGATCCGAAGAGTGGTGTGATAGTCAATCCTCCAAACCTCCCGTGCTGGCGTAACTTTGCGCTGGCGGACGAAGTTGCAAACATTTACCGCGTGCCGGTGAGGGTCGAAAACGATGCGAATGCAGTTGCTTTGGCCGAGGCTCAATGGGGAGCAGGGCGCGGTTACGCGAATGTGTTTTACGCGACGATCGGCACAGGAATAGGTACGGGGATCGTGCTGGATGGGCGCATTTACCACGGTCGGACTGGGGCTGCGGCGGAGGGTGGGCACGTCAGTGTCGACTATCGAGGCGCCAGGTGCGGATGCGGCAAACGAGGTTGCATCGAGGTATTTGCATCTGGCCCGGCAATTGCCAGACGCGCGCGTACAAAGCTTGCAGAACGAGGTAACCGCCGGTCAGCTGTACTCGAATTGGCTAACGGCGACATCGAGGCCGTAACTAGCGAGACAATCGGTCAAGCCTATGAGGCAGGTGATCCGCTGGCCACAGAGGTGTTGGAGGAAACTATTGTGTTTCTGGCCCACTGGCTGGGCAACATCGTGGATTTCCTGGAGCCCGATGTAATGGTGATCGGCGGAGGCGTTGCCTTGATGCTCAGCCGGTTCTTCGATGAGATCAAGAATCAACTTCCTGGCTGTTGTGTTAACTCACGTTGTCAGGAGATTCCACTTGTCATGGCCCGGTATGGTGCTGATGCGGGCGTTGCGGGCGCAGGGGCATTGTGGGCAACAGTAAATAACACTCCGTGAGAAGCAACTCTCATACGGTGCTGAGGCCCCGCCGAACACTCTGAAAGTTATCGGCCAAACAGATTGATCATCTTGTCTCGAGAGGAGTCGATATGCGTTTCCATCGCGGTGCGCGCTTCGGCTGCCTGGTGGGACTCGATGGCTCTAAGAATGTCGGCATGACCGATCCATCCGGGCACAGTTTGGGTGCAGAGAGTATCGAGGCGGCTGACGTAGCCCAGGGTCAACTGGAGTTGGCTGGTGACTCTCTCGTTGCCGGCTAACTCCGACAGCCTGCGGTGGAATTGTGTATTGGCACGCAGGATGTCGTTCAGGTTGGCGTGGGGCGCGATTTCGGGAGCTACGATCGAGCGCAACTCCTCGATTTGCTCGGGAGTCGCGGTTGCCGCCACTTTTTCAGCGGCGAAACACTCCAGCAATTTCCTGTACTCGTACATGTCAATGATGTCGCGGACAGAAATGGGGGTCACCATAAATCCCTTGCGAGGTATACGGGACAGCCACTTGTCCTGCATCAGACGGGTACATGCTTCACGCACCGGGGTGCGGCTGGTGCGGCAGCGCACCGCGAGATCCTGCTCGGAGAGAAAATCGCCCGGAGCCAGCCGGGCGGTGATTAGCCAGTCACGCAGGATCCAGTAGACACGTTCCACTTCGCCCAACTTCTGGGCCTTCGCTTTGGTGAGAGGAGTCAATCGAAAACGACCGTTTTGTTTCCGTAAAACAGGATACGACGTTCCAGGTGCCAGCGTACAGCGCGAGAGAGCACGACACGTTTCAAGTCACGTCCCTTCTGGAAAAGTGTTGCCGCCATGGGCGTAAAGAAACTGGGCAATGGCGGCCACAAGACCGGGCGGTCGGGGCCATCGATTAAAAGAATTCCGGAGCGCAAAATAATTAATGACCCTTCCGTAATACCTAAAGTATACTACAAGTATACTAACTTATATGTGCGGAATCGTAGGGTATTTCGACAAGACCACGGCGAACCAAACAGCGGTCGGTGAGCGATTGCTCAAAATGCTGGAGGCGTTGGCCTGCCGCGGTCCAGATTCGGCGGGAGTGGCGATGTTCGGTTCTCATCCTCCCCGGTACCTGGTGGCGCAAGTGAAACTTGGCGACGGCGACAACCTGGCCGAGCGCGCACAATTGGTCACTGGGTTGGCGAAGGAGTTCGGCGGCGAACAGTTTTCGCGGGCCGATACGTATCTGCGCTTCATCTTTAAGGAAGTCGACAACCTGAAACCGTTTCTGTCAAAGATTGAGTCGGTGGGCCATGACGTCGAAGTAGTGAGCGTCGGGCGGCGCCTGGAGATCGTGAAAGAGGTAGGCTCGCCGGGGCGTTTGGAAAAGGCCTTTCATGTTTCGAAGTTCCAGGGCAAATATGGAATCGGCCACACGCGCCTTTCCACCGAGTCAGTTGTCGACCTCAGTCACTCCCAGCCATTCTGGGGACACGGATATGCGGACTTGGCTATCGTGCATAACGGGCATATCACGAACTACCACCAGCTTCGCCGCATTTATGAGCAGCGGGGCGTGCGCTTCTACACAGAAAACGATTCCGAGATAGTGGCCACATTTCTAGCGGACAAATTGCGCCAGGGAAAAGACCTTGAGGCGGCTTTGCAATCCATGATTATCGAGTTAGACGGTTCCTTCAGCTGCCTTGCGGCCACAGACAAGGCGTTCGGTTTCGTGAAGGATCCGTTTTCGTTCAAGCCGTTGCTTTTTGCCGAGACGGACCAGTTTGTGGCGGTGGCCACGGAAGAGGTTGCACTTCGGGGAGCGATCCCGGGCAACTATTCAGCCCGGGAGGCTCAGGCCAGGGAAGTGAAGGTATGGCAAACATAGACGCGGCTGGGCAAAGCGTTCGCGAGATCAACCAGGCGATCCGGCAGAGGATTGGCCGGAAAGAAGCGGTTACCGTGAAGAACCCGGGCGCGCGTCACAATCTCGGAGTGGCGCTGTTGGAGGCCGGCGAGGTTCGAATAGCCGGAAGCGTCGGGTACTACTGCGGTGGTTTGAGCGACGGGGCGTCGATCGAGATTGAAGGCAGCGCTGGATGGGGGCTCGCGGAATCCATGTTAAGCGGGACGGTCCGGGTGCATGGTAATGCCGGCAGCGGTGCAGCGGCGGCTCTGCGCGGTGGCACCGTGGTGATTCACGGAGATGCGGCGGCGCGGTTGGGAGTCTCGCTGAAGGGCGGAACTGTTCTGGTGGGCGGCAACTGCGGTTACATGGCCGGATTCATGGCGCAGAAAGGTACGCTGATCGTATGCGGCGACGCGGGAGAAGCCTTCGCCGATTCGATGTACGCCACGGAATGTTATGTGGGAGGCAAGGTAAACAATTTAGGAACGGACGCCGTGCTGGCCGCGATGGACCCTGGCGACGTTGTGCGACTGGAAGAGACGTTGGCCACGTATCTTCCGCCGGCGTTGCGCAAAACCAAGCCGCGGGCTGTCGACTTCAAGAAAGTAGTATCGGGCCGAAAGCTGTGGAACTTTGACAAACGAGCGTGGAAGATCTGGCAGGAGGCCCTCTAGCGTGCCGGAATTGCAAACAAGTGGAATTTTTGCGGCGAAGGTGATTGAGGACATTCAGTCAAAGGCCGACTCCGGCCTGTATGCCATCCGCGGATTTGGCACGCTGCGCGAGCGTCGCTGGGCAACCTTTGATGACCTCACCTTTCTCCCCTGTTCACTGACCCGCATTCCGCTGGAAGGCTATCGCGAGAAGTGTTCGACGAAAACCGTCCTCGGCAAGCGCTTTGCCAAGAAGCCTATCGAACTGGACATTCCAGTGATGATCACGGGAATGAGTTGGGGAGCATTGTCCTACAACGCAAAAGTGGCGCTGGCGAAAGGCGCAGCCGCTGTGGGATCTTCCAACACTACGGGTGATGGCGGGATGTTGAAGGCGGAGCGCGAGAACAGCAAGACGCTCATCTATGAAGTTTTGCCTTCGCGCTACGGGATCAATATTCACGACATGCGGATAGCGGATGCCATTGAGTTGACCATCGGCCAGGGCGCTAAGCCAGGCACCGGCGGATTGCTCTTGGGATCGAAAGTTTCGGATCGAATTGCCGAGCAGCGGGATTTGCCGATCGGAGTTGATCAACGCAGTCCGGCGCGTCATCCGGATTTTCTAGGGCCGGATGACATGATCATCAAGGTCGAAGAACTCCGCGAGGCCACCGACTGGCAGGTTCCTATCTTTGTCAAGATGGGCGCCAGCCGGGTCTATGACGATGTGAAGCTGGCGGTGAAGGCCGGCGCGGACGTGGTCGTAGTCGACGGCATGGAGGGCGGCACGGGCGCCTCGCCGGCAATTTTTCAGGAACACACAGGCATTCCGACACTCGCGGCAGTTTGCGAAGCGCGGGCCGCATTGCAAGATAGTGGAGTATACGGCGAGGTGCAGTTGATTATCGCAGGCGGCATACGCGACGGTGTCGATGCCGCCAAGGCCATGGCACTGGGGGCGGATGCCTGTTACATCGGCACCGCATCGCTCATCGCTCTCAATTGCAATAAGCCCATTTACGAAGAGGACTATCGCGCAATCGGGGCCGCGCCCTACGCCTGTCATCACTGCCATACTGGACGCTGTCCGGTCGGCATCACCACTCAGGATCCGGATTTGATGAAGCGCCTCGATATCGAAGAGGGCGCCGAACGCGTGCGCAATTTTCTCCGCGCGACGACGCTTGAGATTCAGATGCTGGCTCGCTCTTGCGGAAAATCCGACGTACACCACCTCGAGCCCGAGGACATGGCTGCTCTTACGCTCGAGGCCTCGGCCATCTGCGGTCTCCCTCTAGTGGGCACAAGAAAGGTATTTGGTCGGTAATGTCTTTCTTGCTGCCTTGCCCCCATTGCGGCCCGCGTTCGGTATACGAGTTCCGCTTCGGCGGAGAGGTAACGCAGCAACCGCCAATCGATGCTCCCGAAACTGCCTGGATCGACTATCGCTTCAACCGCGCGAACATCGCCGGCGTGCAAAAGGAATGGTGGTTTCATCGTTCCGGATGTGGGCAATGGATCCAGGCGGTGCGCAACACGATATCGAATGAAGTTCTAGAATCATTCCTCCCGGAGGAGACGGGCCGGTGAAGTTCTTCTTTCAACGCAAACCGGTTGAAGCCACGCCGGGAGACACGATTGCGTCCGCACTTTATCGCGATGGTCGGCGCATATTCAGTCGAAGCTTCAAATATCACCGGCCCCGCGGCTTGCTCTGTGTCTCAGGCAACTGTCCCAATTGCATGATGAACGTGGATGGCGTGCCGAACGTCCGAACCTGCGTAACTCCGGTACGGGAGGGCATGAGCGTGAAATCGCAAAATGCGTTTCCGTCGCTGGAAACCGATTTCCTCTCAGCCACCCAGTGTTTCGACCGGCTCATGCCGGTAGGTTGGTACTACAAGACCTTTACTCATCCCGCCATGTGGCATGCGGCGGAGCCGATCATCCGCAAGGCAGCGGGCCTGGGCGAGATCTTACCCACGCGACCTGCAGAATACGAACATGAATGGATACACACCGATGCCGCAATCATCGGTGGAGGCTGGGCAGGTATCCACGCGGCCCTGACGATGGCCGAACACGGAGATGCAATTGTACTGGTGGACGACCAAACCGCCTTAGGCGGGCAGCTGCGCTACGGGAAAAGTACGGACGCTGTGCCGGCAGATGCAATCGCGAAGTTGCAGGGTGCTGCCAATGTCAGGATTTTGCAAGACAGTTCCTGCTTCGGGATGTATGAGGGAAATCTGCTGGGAATTTTGCAGCGCAATCCTCATTCAGACGCGAACGAGCGCCTGGTGCACTTGCGGGCCAAGCGCGTCGTGGTCGCGACGGGCACTTTTGAAACGCCAATTCTTTTCCCGAACAATGATTTACCAGGTGTGATGCTATCGACCGGAGTGCGGCGGCTCTTGCATCTTCATGGGATTGTGCCCGGTCGACGTGCGGTCGTTCTCGGTGGAGGTGCAGTAGCCGAGGAGATCGCATCGGAATTGCGCGCGGCAGGAGTTGAAATCGCCGCGGTGGTAGAGCCGCGAGAAGTTGTTTCCGCTCGGGGATCAGCGCAAGTCAAGGGCATTCAGACTTCCAACGGTAATTTCACCTGCGACCTCATCGTGATTTGCGGCCCGCATGTCCCCAATGCCGGTTTGGTGGCGCAAGCCGGAGGAAAACTTGAGTGGAACAACGACCGCGGGGCATTTCTGCCGGCCGATTTGCCGCCCAATGTATCGGTGGCCGGCGATGCTGCCGGGGAGATGCTGCCTAACGCGCTCCCTCCGCTCTCCACGCACAAGCGAGCGTTCGTATGCTTATGCAGCGATGTTTCCTGCAAAGACCTTTGCGATGGAATTGCCGAGGGTTTCGACCAGATCGAAACCTTGAAACGCTATACCACCGCGACCATGGGTCCTTGCCAGGGGCGCATGTGTCAGCTGTCTGCGATCGGAATTTGCGCGCATGACACGGGCAGAACAGTAGCTGAGACGGGCGTAACTACTTCGCGCCCGCCGAATCCATCGGTGACCCTAGGCGCGCTCGCGGGTCCAAGCCACCATCCGACGCGCTTCACTCCCATGCACTCGTCGCATCAGCGGATGGGCGCGGTTTGGATGGACATGGGTGGGTGGAAGAGGTCTCGTTATTACAAGCGACACGAGGCCGCGACTGAAAGCGAATCAGTTCTGCTCGAACATAAGAGCGTCCGCGAAACCGTAGGCATCATCGATGTCAGCACGCTGGGCAAGCTGGATGTCCGTGGGCGGGATGCGAGCAGGCTGCTCGACCTTGTGTACACGCATCGATTTTCAGAGTTGCGCGTCAACCAGGTCCGGTACGCGCTAATGTGCGATTCGGGTGGAATCATTCTGGATGACGGCACGATCTCGCGGCTGGCGGAGGATCGCTACTTCGTCACCACCACAAGCGGTAACCTTGATTTCGTCCACCAGTGGCTGCAATGGCAGCTGGTCGGCAAACAGTGGGATGTACACATCTGCAATGTGACGGCGGGTTATGGCGCGATGAACCTGGCCGGACCCAAGAGCCGCGATGTACTCGCGCAGCTCGCTGATTGCGATTTGAGTTCTACCGCATTTCCTTACATGGCATGCCGCGAAGCCAAAATAAGTGAATGCCACGCGCTTTTGTTGCGCATTGGTTTTGTCGGCGAAACCGGATGGGAGATTCATTGCCCCGCGGAATCCGCCGAAGGGGTTTGGCAAAGGTTGCTCGACGCAGGTAAGAAATTCGGAATCGAAGCTTTTGGCGTGGAGGCCCAACGCTTGCTGCGACTGGAAAAGCGGCACGTCATTGTCGGGGTGGATACCGATGCGCTTACCAATCCTTATGAAGCGGGGTTGGGCTGGGCGGTCAAACTGGACAAGGAAGACTTTGTTGGTAAGTCGTTGCTGGCGCATGCCGCCAAAAATCAAACCCGGGAAAAGCTGGTCGGCTTCATTTTGAAAGAGGCAGGCTTGCCGAAAGACGGCGCTGCCATCGTAATGAACGGGCAACCTGTCGGTAGAGTGACCAGCAGTCGCTTTTCACCAATTCAGAATGGAGCGATTGGACTGGCATTCGTTCGGGCCTCGGAGGCCCGGGAGGGCACTTCGATCCAGGTTCGCGTCGATGGCAAACTGACTCCGGCCACTGTGACCATGCGGCCTTTCTACGATCCGGAGGGCCTGCGGTTGCGGCAATGATCCTATGAAGAGATCGGCTCTCCATTCCGAGCATAGTAATGCAGGCGCAACCTTCGGGGAATACTCCGGCTGGGAGTTGCCGGCGTACTTTGTCCGTCCCAATCAGGAAGCGGCGAAGATCCGCGAAAGCGTCGGAGTGGCCGATCTCAGCTATCTGTCGAAATTCGATTTGAAAACCAAGCCGGAACGACTGTCATGGTGTCTGAGCGCAACGCACTATTTGATCCTGGGTCAAGCGTCGAGTCCAGTTCCTGCTGAAGCCATCGATGTCACCAGTGTCTATGCTGCTCTTCGCCTGGCTGGTCCGAATAGCAGGGAGGTATTGAGGAAGTTGAGTTCCCTGAACGTCAGCGATACGGCGTTGCCCAACTTCGGTTGCGGGCAGGCTAGTCTGGCGCACATCCCGGGGATTTTCTTGCGCGAGGATATTGGGGCGATTCCCGCGTTTCATCTCCTGATTACGAGGGACTATGCGGTATCGGCCTGGAAGGCGATCCTTCACGCCGGACGCGAGTTTGGCCTTTGCTCAAGCGGGATAGAAGCACTTCGTTCTTTGTCGAATTAGAAGTTTGAAATCAAATCATGCAGCTTTTTGACAAAACCCGGATGTGGCGGCGCCACGAATTGAAGTCCAGTTACGATGTGGTGATTGTCGGCGCGGGCGCGCATGGTCTGGCGGCTGCCTACTATCTGGGTAAGGAACACGGTGTAAAGAAAATCGCGCTCCTGGACAAGAGCTATCTGGGAGCGGGCGCGAGCGGACGAAACACCGCCATCCTGCGTTCCAACTACAGGACCCCCGAAGGCATTTTGTTTTACGACGCTGCCCTCAAGTTGTACGAGCGGCTGTCACAGGAACTGGAGTGGAACCTGCTCTTCAGCCAATGCGGTCACATGACGCTTGCACACAACGATTCGTCGGTTACAGGTTTGCGCGTGCGTGCCGAGAACAATCAGTTGCTCGGAGTCAACAGCCGGATGATTGATACGGAAGAAATCCGTAAGCTGGCGCCTGCGATCGATCTGAGTTGCGACGCAAGGTACCCGATCTTGGCGGCGCTCTATCATCCGCCGGGCGGAATTATTCGTCACGATGCTGTGGTCTGGGGCTACGCGCGGGCTTGTGATCGAATGGGGATTGAAATCCATCCGCATACGGAAGTCACGGACATCAAGGTGGAGAACAATAGGGCAACCACGGTGATGACCAAGCGCGGGCCAGTAGCCGCGGGCGCTGTATTGAATG
>Ga0137409_10002109_pt1 | contig 21411 bp, 10 predicted proteins | sample CZODoug1_16funga_FD_122059 | JGI IMG/M metagenome (GOLD analysis project Ga0137409, IMG submission 122059) | Vadose zone soil fungal communities from Angelo Coast Range Reserve, California, USA - CZODoug1_16fungal (Hybrid Assembly) | ecosystem: Environmental > Terrestrial > Soil > Vadose zone... | reverse complement strand
CCCGCAAGCCGAGTTTCCTTATGCCAGGCTGCTCGACGAGAGCCGCAGGCGCGGTATTGGCCAACCGGAATTCGAACTGGTCGATTCCGGCGTGTTGAGCGACGATCGCTACTTCGACGTGTTCGTTGAGTACGCACAAGCCGCGCCAGATGACATCCTGATGCGGGTGACGGTTCATAACCGCGCGCCCGAAGTGGCGCCCCTGCACGTGCTGCCGCAACTGTGGTTCCGAAACACTTGGAGCTGGAAGCCCGGTGCCGCGAGACCTTCGCTGCGCATGGCGCAGCACCTTGCCATTCAGGCGGATCACCCCGAGCTCGGCACGTACTACTTTGCGAGCGGCTCGTCACCCACCACGAGCCTGTTCACGGACAACGAGTCAAACGCGAGGCGGCTCTGGGGCGATACTTCGCACACCGGCTACTGGAAGGATGCGTTCCACGCCTGTGTCGTAGAGGGCGACGCCAGCTCGGTCAATCCGGCGAAGCAAGGTACTAAGGCGGCTCTGTGGCACGTGCTCAACGTGCCCGCGCGCGGCAAAGTCGAGCTGCGACTGCGGCTCACCAAGGATGCGATCCCCGCGTTTGCGGACTTCGACGCGGTGCTTGCGCAGCGCATCCGCGAGGCCGACCAATTCTACTCCGTCGTTCAGCGCGGCATGGACAGCGCGGATGCTCGGTCCGTCCAGCGTCAGGCCTACGCCGGCATGATCTGGAGCAAGCAGTTCTTCTACCTCGACGTTCCGCAGTGGCTCATGGGGGACCCCGGGCAACCATCCCCCCCCGCCGGCCGCGCCCGCAATCGCGAGTGGGCGCATCTCAATAACGCTGACATCATTTCAATGCCGGACAAGTGGGAGTACCCCTGGTATGCGGCGTGGGATCTCGCGTTCCATTGCATTCCGCTCGCACATCTGGATCCCGAGTTCGCAAAAGAGCAACTACTCCTCCTGACGCGCGAGTGGTACATGCACCCGAACGGCCAGATGCCGGCCTACGAGTGGGCCTTTGGCGATGTGAATCCGCCGGTGCACGCTTGGGCCACCTGGCGCGTCTTCCAGATCGACCGCAAACACAGCGGCAGCGAAAAGGGCGACCTGGCGTTTCTTGAGCGGGTGTTCCACAAGTTGATGTTGAACTTCACATGGTGGGTGAACCGCAAAGACGCGGAAGGGCGCAACGTCTTCCAGGGGGGCTTCCTCGGCCTCGACAATATCGGGGTTTTCGACCGCAGTGCTCAGCTGCCCACGGGCGGCCATATCGATCAGGCGGACGGCACGAGTTGGATGGCGATGTATGCGCTCAATCTGATGCGCATCGCCCTGGAGCTCGCGCAGCACAATCATGTCTACGAGGATATCGCGACCAAGTTTCTCGAGCACTTCCTGCATATCGCGGAGGCGATGGCGCACATCGGCGGCGATGGAATGGGCGGCGGCGTGGGATTGTGGGACGACACGGACAAGTTCTTCTATGACGTGTTGCACCTGCCCGACGGGCGCATGACACCGCTCAAAGTACGTTCCATGGTCGGGCTGATTCCGCTATTCGCGGTGGAGACTCTCGAGCCGGAGCTACTCGAGAAAGTGCCCGATTTCAATCGGCGTCTCCAATGGTTTCTCGCCTACCGTCCAGATCTTGCCTCGCTCGTGTCGCACTGGTGTGAGGAAGGGCGCGGCAAACGGCGGTTGCTGTCGCTGCTGCGCGGACATCGGATGAAACGCCTGATCACGCGCATGCTCGACGAGAGCGAATTCCTCTCCCCCTATGGCGTACGCGCCCTGTCGCGTATCCACGATCAGCAGCCCTACGTCTATCGCGTGGACGGCATGGACCTCACCGTGCGCTACAAGCCGGCAGAGTCCGATAGCGGGCTCTTCGGCGGCAATTCGAACTGGCGCGGGCCGATCTGGTTTCCGGTCAACTTCCTCATCATCGAGTCGCTGCAGAAGTTTCATCACTACTACGGTGACGAGTTCCGTGTCGAGTGCCCGACGGGCTCGGGTCACTTTGTCACTCTCGAGGAAGCCGCTAGCGAACTCGCCTGTCGCCTCACCCGTATCTTCCTGGCCGACGAGTCGGGCGCGCGTCCCGTCTTCGGTCACCATCCGCAGCTGCAAAGCGACCCGAACTTCAAGGACCACCTGTTGTTCTATGAATACTTCCACGGCGACACCGGTCGCGGGGTAGGTGCCTCGCACCAAACCGGCTGGACTGGCCTGATCGCAAAACTCCTTATGCCCCGCTACTCACGCAAGGAACCCTAATGGACGTGCCCGTTCGCTATGAACACCTGCCGCAGCCCGTGATGCCGCGGGTTCCGCCTCAGAAACTGCTCCTCGGTCAGAAAGCGCTTGTAACGGGTGCAAGTTCCGGAATCGGCCGCGCCATCGCAATGGCCCTTGGGGATGCAGGTGCCGACGTTCTTATCAACTACGCCTCCGGCGCCGACAAGGCCGCGGCGCTCATCGAGGAGATGAAGGTGCGCGGCGCGCGCGCCATCGCCGTGCGGGCTGACGTTTCGGACGAGAGCCAGGTCACGGACATGTTCAAGCAGATGTACAGGGAGTTCGGAACGATTGACATCCTCGTCAATAACGCCGGCCTGCAGCAGGATGCGCCGTTTCATGAGCTGACGCTCGCACAATGGAACCGCGTCATCGGCGTCAACTTGACTGGACAGTTCTTATGTTCGCGCGAAGCGGTGCGCGAATTCCGACGCCGTGGCGTCAAACCCGACGTTTCGTGCTCTGCCGGCAAGATTCTCTGCATCAGCTCGGTGCACGAAGTCATTCCGTGGGCGGGCCATGTCAATTACGCGGCGTCCAAGGGCGGTGTGATGCTCATGATGAAAAGCATCGCGCAGGAGGTGGCTCCCTATCGCATCCGGGTGAACTCGATCTGCCCCGGAGCCATACGCACGCCCATCAACATGGAAGCATGGGATACACCGCAGGCTTACAGTGAGCTGATGAAGCTCATTCCTTACAAGCGGATCGGCGAGGCTGACGAGATCGGCCGCGCGGCCGTGTGGCTCGCCTCCGATTACGCAGACTACGTACACGGCATCAGTCTTTTTGTGGACGGCGGTATGACCCTGTACCCGGGCTTCGAGACGGGTGGTTGACGTGGGCGCGCGAGTTGCACTGCGCAGCCACTGGCCAGAGTACCTGATGGAGGGCTGGGCGCTCGGGATGTTCATGATTTCGGCCGGCGTGTTTACCGCGCTGGTCGAGTACCCGAACTCACCGGTCCGGCAGGCGCTCGCGGACCCGACGCTACGCCGTGCGCTCATAGGCCTTGCGATGGGAGCGACGGCCGTTGCGCTCATCTACTCGCCGTGGGGCCAGCGCTCCGGTGCGCACATGAATCCCGCGGTGACGCTGTCGTTTTTGCGGCTCGGTAAGGTGAAACGTTGGGACGCCGCCTTCTACATCGCGAGTCAGTTCATTGGCGGCACGCTCGGCGTGCTGCTGCTCGCAGCGCTCCTCGGAAAGGCGTTTACCCATCCTTCCGTGGACTACGTCGTGACCATGCCGGGTAAGCAAGGCGTTGCAGTCGCCTTCGTGGCCGAAATCGCCATTTCCTGCGGCATGATGCTGACGGTGCTGTGGGCCACGAGTACGCCGCGCCTCGCGCGCTATACCGGCGTGTTCGCGGGCGTCCTGGTGGCAACTTACATCACGGTGGAGGGACCGCTCTCCGGAATGAGCATGAACCCGGCACGCACGTTTGCATCCGCCGCCCCGGCCGGTGAGTGGCAACACCTGTGGCTGTACTTCACCGCGCCGGTACTCGGAATGCTCCTCGCAACACAGCTGCAGCGCGCGCTAAGCCGTCGGCGTGTATCCGCCTGCGCAAAACTTCTGCACCCTGACGACGTACGGTGCATTCATTGCGGTTATGACCCGGCGCGAGTCGTGCGTTCTGCAATTGTGAATGGCTCGACGCAAAGCAGAGCGACATGACACCCGACCGCTATGATGTACTCATTGTTGGTTCTGGCGCCGGCGGCGCAGCCGCGGCCTATCGCCTCGTACGCGCCGGCTTGCGTGTTCTCGTGCTCGAAAAGGGAGCGGATCTGCCGCGTGACGGCAGCACGCTCGACGTGGAGCGGGTGGTACGCCGCGGCGAGTTTCTCAGTCGCGAGGCGTGGCTTGACGGTGACGGGCGCTCGTTTGCACCCGAGGAGCATTTCAACATCGGCGGCAAGACAAAGTGGTACGGTGCCGCTCTATTTCGCTTCTCGCCTCGAGAATTCGAGTCGGAGCCTGCGCATCAGTGCCTCGGGTGGCCCATCGGTCATCGCGACCTCGAGCCCTACTACGCCGAAGTCGAGAAGCTCCTCGGGGTGCGCGCGATCGAGGTGGAGCCCGACCTCAAGCGCATCATCTCGCGCCTGACTGGTCCTAGGCAAAACTGGACGGCCATGGCAATGCCCATGGGCCTGAGCCCGACGATAGCTGCCCACGAACATGAAGCCGCGCACTTTGACGGATTCGCATCAAACCTGGATCTAAAGGGTGAAGCACAGCATTCACTGCTCGTGCCACTGGCCGGTCATCCCGGATTCACTCTGCTGGCAAATTGCGAAGTCGTTAGTCTCATCGGCGCATCCGGAAGAGCGGAGCGCGTAGTTGGGGTGCGCCTCGCCGACGGACGCGAGTTCACCGCCGCGCGGGTCATTCTCGCCGCCGGCGCGTTGCATTCGCCGCGACTGCTGCAGCGTTACCTCCACGCGACAGGTCTTGCTAAACACCTTGTCGCGGCCGCGAGCGTTGGACGAAATCTGAAGCTCCACCTGCTTACGGCAATGGTGTCAATGTCTGTGTCCCGTAAGCGCGACCTGATCCGCAAGACCACAGTGTTCCTCAACGAGCGCTTCCCGCATTCGAGCGTGCAGCCGCTCGGCTTCGACGCGGAGGTCATCGCTTCGTTGATACCTCCGCTTGTGCCGAAATGGCTCGCCCGTGCGGTAGGCGCGCGCTCCTACGGGTTCTTCCTACAAACCGAAGACGGCTCAAGTCCGGACAACCGCGTGGCCGATGCCGAGGCAAACGATACAACGTTACCACTCATGGACCACCGCGACTCCCGCGTTGCGCAGGCCTCGCGCGAGCACCGCGCTCTCACGCGCGCTTTCCAGCTCGCCCTCGCCCGGGCGGGCTTCGCCAGCTTTACCAAACGCATCGGGCTCGCCGGAACCGCGCATGCCTGCGGCACGCTCGTTTGCGGTGACGATCCGGCGCGCTCGGTGGTGGACGCCAAGGGTAGGGTGCACGGGATGCGTGGTCTGTACGTGGTCGACGCCAGCATCCTGCCACGTTCAAGCCGGGTGAATCCGTCGCTTACGATTTACGCGTGGGCATTGCGGACGGCAGACCTGCTGCTGCGTGAACTTGACTTCGAACAGTCAGTCGATCGAGACACTGCGGAGCCGACTCGTGTCGGTTAGCGACGCAAGTCCAAATTCGTCGCAATGCCACCCGGTGGACGGGCGTCACCGTCCCATGCCTTACACGGTGGGGACCCTCGGCGCGCAAAGTGCGCCGTTGACCGCGATCGCCGAGAGCCCTTTGCTGGCTGCGCTTCCGCTCGCGGAACAGGCGCGACTCCGTCCCGAGCTTGAAGTGATTTCGCTCGCGTTGGGCGATGTGGTCTACGAGTCAGGTGAGCATCTGGAGTATGTTTATTTTCCGACCTCCTGCGTCGCGTCCCTGGTCTACACAACGGCAAGCGGTGTAACTGCTGAAATGGGTTTAGTAGGCAATGAGGGTGTCGTTGGGATTGCGATCTTCATGGGCGGAAAAACCGTACCCAACCGTGCAGTCGTTCTGATCGCCGGAGGCGCTCTCAGGATGAAGGCGAGCGTCGCGCGCCAGGAGTTTGAACGCGGCGGCCCATTCCAGCACGTGCTGCTGCACTACACGCAAGCCTTTTTCACCCAAATCTCCCAGACCGCCGTTTGCAGCCGGCTTCATTTTGTGGAGCAGCGTCTGTGCCGGTGGATCTTGTTGTGCCACGACCGGCTGCAGTCTGACGACTTGCAGATGACTCAGGAGTCTATTTCCCACATGCTAAGCGCCCGCCGCCAGAGCGTGACCGTGGCGGCAGGGCATTTGCAAGACGCTGGACTGATTCAGTACGCTCGCGGCCACATCAAGATTCTCGATCGCGCCGGGCTGGAAAGAGCCGTGTGCGAGTGCTACCACGTGGTAAAGACCGAGTGCGACCGCCTGATGGGATTTCGCGGTGCGTGCATTTAGGACTGCGTCGGCGCTCCTTGTAGTAAGCGCCGCATGAACACTCTCAATTGGTTGAAGTTGTCAGGACGTGTGACATAAACGTTGCCGCCGAAATCGACTTCGGCACCTTCAGCGACTGAGTCGCAACAGAAGACCACAATTGGAATCGCGGGATCGAGCGGCGCCCGCTCACGCAATCGGCGCGCGGCCCCTACGACACCATCGGCCGGTCCATCAAGGTTCATGAGGGCCAGTTGCGGGGGTCTGCGTCGCGCGCTCTCGACGGCGTGCTCTTCGGATTGCACTGTTTCCACTCGATAGCCATCAGTCTTTAGCAACCTCTCGATGCAATCCCGAACCTCTTCGACATCGTCGACGACGAGGATGAGCTGCCCCGCCTTCTCCCTCACGCTCAATGAGACCCCTAGAGCCAGGAATGCCACCATAAATCTCCGAATAACCTATAGAGGCTAGTACCAACAAGCCAGGTGTGAGGACGTTTTGCGCACCCCTGCCTGTCGGTGCCGATCTAAGGTTGGGCCGCCGCGCCACTCACAAGTTTCCTTGTACACCTTTGGCGCGATCTGAGTCGAGCTAGCAGGCTACCTGCGTGCTCCTCGCCGTTGCGCTGATCGCGCCGCACCGCTTTTTCATTCCAAGTGTCAGCTACCGGACAGACTGGGGACCCGGTGAGTCGTAGCTTCTACAAGCGCATCAATCGGAATGGGACAGTCAGCTGTGCATCGCATCGTAGAAAGTCCCGGCAGCATGCCGCGGAGTCACCCCCTCGCCATTCGCCGCGTCACGAGAGTGGAGCGTACATCACTGCGAATGCCAGGTTCACTCGCCATGCCTTCAGGAATTTGGTGGTGCGCGATTTCCCACGCTAGCGAGCCATGCGCGAGCGACCGACAAACCGAAGACTGACGAGCAGTGCGCTCCTCGCGTCCACACCTAACCTCTGGAGACACGAACATGATGAACGAGCCGAAATGGCAACAGTCAAAGCCAGCTGATCGATGCGGAGGGACTCCGACGTCGAGGCCGGTCGACCTTCATCGATTGCTGAAAATGCTGGTCGGTGCCCTAACCGTGTCCGTATTGTGCGGCGTAGCAGCCGCCGATGAGGGCGAGGGCAACAGCCCCACCGAGCTGCGCCAATTCATCGACCAGCAAGTCGGCGGAATTCAAAAGTTGGTGGTTCCGGCCACCGACGCGGCGATCCCGCTCCCGCGAAATCCCGATGGAACCGTGAACCCTCGGTACAAGACAACCGAGGAGAAACGCTTCCTTGGCAAGATGCTCTTCCACGACCCGATTCGGACAGCCAGAATTAACCCGGCGTTCGGTGGCGTGCTGGCCACGAAGCAGACTGGCTCTTGCGGCAGCTGTCACCTAGGCGAGGCAGCTGGGAAGGCGGGCGAAGTGCTCAATTTCAATGTGGGCGGCGAGGGCAGAGGCTACACGGACGAAAATGCGAATTTCGTCGTACGCCGACGGACCCGGTCCGACCTCCCGATCCTGCGGCAGGCCCCGCTCTTTCCGGGTGACACACTGGTGGACGCACTTCCCACGCTGACGGACGTCTACCTCGTGCCGCCGCTACCGGGTCACATTGAGATTGCCACTCCGGCCCGGGGCGAGAAGCTGCCCACCCCTCTTCAGTTGTTGGCGACCGGCCGACTCGATGCCGTGGACAGCGTGGGCCGCCAGTCGCCGGGCATGATCGGATTCGCCTTCAACAACCGTCTCTTGCTTGGCGGGTTTGCTGGCGAGCCCGACTCTGCGCCGGGCGGGCTTAACCCGTTCGGGGATCCGGCGCAGGAAAACCTGACACTGTTGCTGCTGGACGCGCACCGGATGCTGACGGCCGAGTCGGCGGAACTGGAGAGGTTTCCGGCTTTCGTGCAGCTCTTCCGCGTCGCGTTTCCCGAAGAGGCCGCTCAAGCCGATACTGCGCACGACATCGATGTCCTGATCAACGACCAGACGGTCCTTAGGGCAACGGCGACCTTCCTGCGCACCACGGTCACCCGGAACACGCGCTTCGACCGGTTCCTGGCCGGCGACAATCGCGCGCTGACGGCCGCGCAGCTTCGCGGCGCCAAGCTGTTCTTTACTCCCGCCATTGGCGGCGCCAGCGGTGCGGGTTGCTTCTCGTGCCACAGCGGACCGATGCTCAACAAACAGCATAACGACCCGGACGTCGCCGGGATCGGTCAGTTCGTGGAAGAGAACTTCATCAACGTCGGGATTGGCGATCACCCACTCCAGGCCTTGAACAGACTGGTGAGAAATGATCCGAACTTCCACGACACAGGGAGGCAGGAGATCACCATGAGGGCTGACGACGCCTTCAAGTTCCGCTCCTTGACGCTTCGACAGCTCAAGGAGGCCCGCACCTTCTTCCACAACGGCTCGTTTACGAAAGTCCAGGACGTCGTGGAGTACTTCAACGCCGGTGTGCCCCAGGACCCCGTGGCTGGTGCCGCCCCCACGCTCGACGCCAGGTTCACGAACCCCCGCGGACCGGGTTCGCCGCGTGGCCTCGGTCTCAGCGAGGGTCAAATCGATGATCTCACCGACTTCCTCGAGAACGGCCTCTACGATCCTGCGTTCTCCAAGTACGACGCGAACTCAACGACGCGTCTGTTCCAGCCGGATCCGAAGGAGCTTGCGTACTCGGTCTACCGTCCGGACCTTGCCGCCTTGGGCGCCAAGGACGGGTTCGTAATCAGCGGCCTGGCGATGGACAACAACGACGCCTTGTCGCGGCGCGACGAGGGGCTCGAGTTCCTGGACGTGACCGCGCGGGTGAGCATCGCGCCGACCAACTCCCGCCGTAAGGACGACGATGAGCGCCAGCGCGATACCTTGCAGTTCACCAACATCAGTTCATCGGTCGTGGACACCCACCTCATTGTGATAGTCCAGGGTCTGCCCCGTCAGGTTCGACTGGCTAACGCCAGTGGAATCACAGGTGCCGGCGATCCATATCTGCGCGTGTTCCTGCCCAATGGGGTCCTGCGCCCTGGTGAGACCATCGTCAAGAGGCTGGACTTCACAAGGCAGAACGAAGCGTCACACGTGAGATACACGCTTAAGCTTCTCTCGGGACAGGGCAACCCGTGAGTGACCCGGAAGGAAGTGCCTGCTAACCACGAGCCCGGGATCCCGCTGGAATGTGGATCCCGGGCTTTGTGACATACCGACCTAACGAAGTATGCAGCGCACGCAGCGCGTGCCGCGCAGCAAGCGTCGGACTCGGCCAGTCTAGCTCACACGACGCAAGCGACGTGCAGCCGTCATAAACACCAAGTTGCCACCGGAATACTCATGCACTCTCAACGGGATACGTCCAGGCGGTTTAGGCAGCTTGCACTCGCAAGCGCAGTAGCTTCCGTGCTTCTGCCTGCCGCGTTCGCGGCCGACGTGGCCAGCCTGCCGGCCTCGAGCAGCGCCACTGCGCTCGTAAGAGCCGTTGACTCGGTCGGCATTCCGGTCTCGGACCTGGAGCGCTCGGTCGACTTCTATACGCGCGTACTCACCTTTCATAAGGAAGCCGAGCGCGAAGTTGCGGGCGACACCTATGAGCACCTCTATGGGGTTTTTGGTCTGCGCCTGCGGATGGCACGTCTGTCGTTAGGACACGAACATATCGAACTGATGGAGTTCCTTGCGCCACGCGGTCGTCCGGTTCCGGTCGACTCAAGGAGCAATGACCGCTGGTTCCAGCACATTGCCATCATTGTCAGCGATGTGGACCAGGCCTACGCCCGACTTCGCGAGTTCAAAGTTGAGCATGCCTCAAGCGGGCCACAGCGTTTGCCTGACTGGAACCCGAATGCTGGCGGCATCCGCGCCTTCTACTTCCGCGATCCCGATGGAAATCATCTTGAGATCCTGCAGTTCCCTGCAGGCAAGGGAGCGTCACGCTGGCAGGACAAAACGGCACTGTTCCTCGGCATCGACCACACGGCGATTGTCGTCAGTGACACGGATACCAGCATTGCCTACTACCGTGATTTGCTTGGGTTGCGCATAACGGGAACCAGCGAGAACTATGGCACGGAACAGGAGCACCTCAACAATGTGTTCGGCGCACGCCTGCGTATTACGGCCCTGCGCGCCGCCGATGGTCCCGGGATAGAACTCTTGGAGTACGTCGCGCCAAGGACCGGGCGCTCAATGCCGATCGACAGTCAGGCCAATGACCGATGGTTCTGGCAGGTCAACCTTACGACCGAAGATGTGCCCGCGGTGGCTGCGCATCTAATGCGTGCCCACAGCCCGATGGTCTCGAATGGTGTGGCCGCAACCCGGGAAAAAGAGCTCGGTTACACCGCAGGGGTGATCGCTCGCGATCCCGACGGGCATGCCGCTTTGTTCGAGGCGACCCCATGAGAGAGCGGCCGGTGCGGCTAACGGAGCCGATGAGCGGTTGCCCCGCTCACGGGCATCAGACGGCGGGTGCTTGGCGCGGAAACGCCTCAGCCGGCGCATCAACTCTCTCAGAGGCGACCTTAGCGGATGCGTCGGTGCCTGTGATCAATCGGATCCCGCCACCGAAGGTCAAATACGCCCAGAACCAATTGGTCATCGTAGAGATTCGATTGCGCAACCCAACGAGAAATGCCACGTGAACGAGTCCCCACAACCACCAGGCTGGGGCGCCCCACAGTTTGACGAACCCGAAGTCGGCGACCGCAGACTTGCGTCCGATTGTCGCAAGACTGCCGAGGTGCCGATACGCAAAAGTCTGCGGCGGAGCGCGGCCGTCCACGCGTGCGCGGATCACCCGCGCAACGTAAATCCCCCCCTGCTTGGCAGCGGGTGCAAGTCCGGGAGCCGGTTGTCCGTTCCATGCCGTAGCGAGCGCCGTGTCACCGATCGCATAGACGTTGGAGAGGCCCGGAACGCTTAAATCCGCACCGACCTTGACCCGTCCGGCGTTGTCCGCTGCCCTCTTGAGCCACTTCGCAGCAGGCGACGCCATCACGCCCGCTGCCCACAGCACGGTTCGCGCCGCGATACGTTGACCGCTGACTGATACGCCATCCGCGTCAATGTGCTCGACACGGCTGCCAACGAGCACCTCCACTCCGAGCTTCTCCAGAGACCGCTGCGCGATGGCCGCAAGTCGCTCGTCGAAGGCGGGCAGCACTCGCGGCCCGGACTGCACCAGTATCACGCGGGCACTCGCCGGATCAAAGCGACGGAACTCCTTGTCCATGCCAAAGCGGGCGAGTTCAGCAATGGCACCAGCCAGCTCGACGCCGGTCGGACCGCCGCCTACGATGAGGAACGTCAGCTGAGCACGCCGTTCCTCGGGATCGTCAGTCACCTCGGCTTGCTCAAACGCGGTAAGCAGCCGCCGCCTAATTTCTGTGGCGTCTTCGATACGCTTGAGACCCGGCGCAAAGGGCTCCCACTGATCCTTGCCGAAGTAACTGTGCGTCGCTCCGGTGGCCAATACGAGGTAGTCGTAGAGCAACTCGCTCTTACCGATCGAGACTACCTGTCGGTCGGTGTCAATGGAGCTGACCGTTCCGAGCAGTACCCGGGTGTTAAAGGCGTCCCGAAAAAGGGGCCGCACCGGAGCCGCAATATCGCTCGGAGAAATCGCCGCTGTCGCCACTTGGTAGAGCAATGGCTGAAACAGATGATGGTTACCGCGATCGACCAGGGTGATGGACACTCTTGCGCGCCGCAGCGCCGCGGCGCAGCTGAGGCCGCCAAACCCGGCACCGACGATAACCACCCGTGGTAGACCCTCGAGCTCGAATGCCGGCTTACCTTCGAGTTCCGGGAATCTGCGCTTAAGCCAAGCTTCAAGCAGCGAATCCGCGGATATCTGGCCGGCGCCGTGAACCGTGATCATCGCAAGCAGCATGAAGAGGTAAATGTCGTCCGTTTGGCGTAGTTCCATCATCGCTGCTGCCGACGTCATCACAACGAGGGCCATTGCGACGTAGCGCGTCCCGAGGCCCGCGAGCAGCAGTGCGCCGCCCAGTAAGGCGAGCGCCGTGGGGTAGTGACCGGTTGTTCCAACCGGCAGCCACAGCGACAGCACATCCGCCGGCTTGCCATAACCGAAGCGCCCGCTCAATCCAATGCAAAGCAACGCGCTCGCGAGCCACATTCGCGCCGCACTCAAGTAGAGAGGGCTGACGTTGAGCCGAACCCAGGCCGACGCACGCACGATGCGTGGGACTAGCGGCAGCGCACTGTCGGCAAGCCCACGACGCAGCATCCTGTCAAGCGACAGGGTGCCCGCACCATTCACGGTGTACCAGCCGAACAATACGGCCCAGAACAGCTGACTGTCGAAGGGGTGGTAACTGAACTGAATCACCAGCGACAGAATCAACATCGGCACTGCAGCGTATCGGGTCATCAGCCCGATAACCAGAAATACCGGACAGATCAGTTCGATGGCCGCTCCGGTGTAGGCAGCGGTGACGGGATTCATCCAGCTCACCGGATATTCGGTCGCGGCGAGGTTTAGAGCCGTCTGCCAATTCGTCACCTTAAGTACGCCTGAGACGAAGAAAATCTGCGCAAGCCAGATGCGGATACCGAGATCAAGTACGGGCCAAGCGACGCCGCGCAACACGCGGAAAAATTCCGCATTGATGCTCAAAATACGAGGGAGCCATGTCGCGGCTGATTTCGGTACCGCCGTTTGTTTCACTTGCAGGCCCTTTTCCGGTGACATGGTTCCTCCCTTGCGGCCTCGCCCATTCATCGACCACCGCAGTGTTGCAATACCTGTGCCGCCCGGGTCGAAGCGTGCAAGGCCTTAAAATTGGGGCGTACAAGCCTCATGCCGTGTGACGCGCCGCAACAGCATGTGACCGCCGCAGCGGGCCGTGGCAGCCCCACAACGGACCGTGGGAGGGCGCAGCGTTCCTGTTGCATCACCCGTAACCGGCGCGACGGCGAGCCGCGCTCGCCGCAGCGGGCACGTATGTCAGCGGCCTATGAGCCGGCAGTGACGCGCGCATACAGCGGACCTCCATATTGCGCCTGTTCTGAGCGACCGCTGTACGCGAGCGCAAGGACGCTTATTGCCCTTGGGGTGCATTGACACATCGGCGGTCGCGGCCCCAAGGGCAACGGCTGGGCAGTGACCAGCGCCCGCAACGCGAATTGCCCAAGAGAGCGACCTCCCCCGGGCAAGTTCTGTGACACAGCAACCGTTTGACGTTGGGAACGCCGCAGCGCCCGAGCGCATCGGCGATCGAGCATTGTGGCCCGCAGCGTATCCCTGATGTTGGCTTTGCCGTCGACCGACGTGGTTGACGCGCCTGACAGCAGCTAGAGAGAAACCAATGCGCAGCTGCCCTCACCTTGATGGTCTACGTCGAGGGCATGCGCCGGGCGACTCAGCGAATGAAACGCATCCCCGCGACCCATGCCGTCAACGCAGGCTAAAGGAGCGCTGCTGCGCGTTGAACGCTGCCTCATCGCCAAGTGCACTTGCGACAGACTTGCTGCGGGTCTGATGCGTCAAAACACCAATCGTTCGTTCGCTTGCAGTCGGCACGCCGGAACATGCAACCGCGTGAATTGCGGCGAAAGGAGCAGACAGTAAACATCCATCTTGCTAAACTCCCCCTGGGGGGCCCGCGTGACTGCGGGGCGATTTCTACGACCAAGATGACATCAGAGGAGGTCGTGCATTCGGCAACAAAGCATCTATCGCTTGCGCTGGCTGCCTTAACGACTCTGTCATTTGCCGCGCTTTCGTCACAGGCGCGCGAGAACGTACCGGACGAGCACGCTCTCGACGAAGTCATCGTCACTGCGCGGCTACGTTCCGAGAAACTGCGGGATGTTCCCACTCCACTAAGCGTCTTCACTGCCGCTGACATAGAGGGCGCTGGAATCAAGCGTCCCGAGGATTTCATCGCGCTAACGCCCGATGTATCCGTCATCAGCACCTCGGAAGTTGCCGACATGCAGGTGAACATTCGTGGAATCAATTCCGGGCGCGATGCGGACGGCGGTTTCGCGCTGATCGTCGACGGCGTACTACTGCCCAATCGAACCGCGCTGAATCAAGAATTCTCCGACATCCAGCAGATCGAGGTGCTCAAAGGTCCGCAAGGCGCGTTATATGGTCGCAATGCCGAAGCTGGTGCAATCATCGTCACGACGAAGGCCCCCTCGAGCGTGCCCGCGGGGCGCGCGACGCTCGGTTTCGGCAACAACGGAGTGGTTACCGCATCGGCGTTCTACGGCGGACCCCTGAGTGACGCGATATCGTTTCGCGTGGGACTCGATCATCGCAAGACCGACGGCTACTTCTCAAATCGATTTCTCGAGCGAAAAGTCGTCGATGAGTACAAGGAGAACGGCGCCCACGCACGGTTGACCTGGCACCCCAACGTGCTGTCAACGCTGGACCTGGGGGCCAGGTATAGCCGCGTCAGCGGCGGGGCCGTGGCGTTCAACGCCGCATTCGCCCTCCCTGCGTTTGTCGGCGCTCTCGGACCCGACGCGTTTCAGAACGTGAATGACCACTCATTCGACTACATCAGCAACGTCGTTTCGCAGAACGAACAGAGAAATGTCAATCTCTTCGCGAAAGGCACCTTCGACCTTTCGTTCGCCACCTTGACAACTATCGGCGCCTACAATGACCAGACCAATTTTTTCCTGGCGGACGGTGCAAGCGCCGGCTTCAACATTTACTCCACGGTTGCAAGCTGTCTCGCAACGTTCGCAGCGAGACGTGGGGACACGCCGTTAATGCCACCCGCGTTCTACGGCACGGAGCCGTCGAACAGCGTGCTGCCACCGTTTAGCCCGACGACCTGTGATGGATTCCAGTTCCAGATTCGCAACCAGACTGACGAGAGCGCCGAGGTTCGCTTGACCTCGCCCGATGGCCGGCCTCTTAGGTGGGTAACTGGCCTCTACTATGTCGATATCAACCGCCGCGTCGCGGTTGAGCAGGGTGCGGACCTCAACCACGGCGTGACCCTGCAGGCCTACAATCCGCCCTCCTCGCTCAGTCCGACCGACCTGCTTTATGACGACAGTTTCACAAGCCACGCCTACGCGGCATTCGCCAACATCGTCTACGACGCGCGGAACAACGTCCAACTGACGGTGGCGCTGCGCGAGGATGGCGAACAGCAGCACGTTGCGAACAACGTGCCACGCGTACTCGCACCGTTCCTGCAACCGGCGGCCTGCAAGCCCAACTGCTTCATCAACCCAGCCTACAATGTCAATCCGTCGCTCACGAGCATTCCAGCGCGCGCCAAGTCCTTTTCCGCGTTGCAGCCGAAGCTCAGCATCGCGTGGAAGCCGCAGGCGGACCTGTGGCTCTTCTCGAGCTATGGCGTCGGCTATCGAAGCGGAGGCTTCAATTCACAGGGAAGCGCCGCGACCATTCGCACCTACTACCAGAATGCCTTCGGCGCGCAGCTTTTTAACGTGCGAGACGACTTCGACAGAGAATTGGCGAAGTCAGCGGAAATCGGCTTCAAATACTCGGATCCGGTCGGTCGCGTAGCCGTGACTGGCACCGCCTACCGCACAAAGGTTAACGACATGCAGTTCTTCGAATTTTTCGCCGGACCATTCGGCCTGTTGCGCGTGGTAACCAACATCGATGCCGTCACCATCAACGGTGCCGAGGCGGAACTTGCCTGGCGCGCAACGGATCACTTGCGACTTTTCGGAGGGGCCAGCGTCACGCACGGACGAATCGACGCCAACAGGAATCGTCCGTATACGGTCGGCAATGACATTCCCTTCGCGCCAGCATACCTGGCTAACATCGGTGCGGAAGCCACAACCCATCTGACTGCCACCGAAACGACCGTAACCGCTCGCGTGGATCTGACCGCAACCGGACCCACCTGGTTTCACGCGGTCCAGGATAATCGGGTGCCCACATCGAATGGCGTACCTGGAGACTACAGCAAGACGCGACGTGATGCGTTTGCGCTGCTGAATTTGCGACTTTTAGCGCAGCGACACCATCTAGCGTTGACCTTCTGGGTTAAGAATCTCGCCAACAAGCGATATCTGCAAGAGGTAATCACGGCACCTGAAGGGGGGGCCGCTTTCATCCACGACTCGCCGCGTCGCGGCTATGGATTGGATCTCAGCTATGCGTTCGGTGAGTAGCCTCAACGCCGAGCCAAACATTTGAATGAATTCATCAACCACCAACGATTTGACCACGGATATCCGGACGTTGGAATTTGCCGCGGCGCTCCGGAAGCTGCTGGGCCCTGCCCGACTGCCGACAAGTGTTCAGGAGGCGCGCGCCACTTGGGAGGTGCCTGCTGTTTGGCCCGACGCTCTAGTTCGCGCGGGTGGCGCGGATATGATCTTGCCGGAGGAACCTCCGACCCGTTGCATTTCAAATCGTGTGATTCGTCTGCGCGCTCACGCGGTTTCTGTGCGCGTGCTGCTCCCCGAGAAGGTGGACGGCATCTATGTGCACATGCACGGTGGCGGCTGGGCGACCAAATTGCCCATACACTACGATTGCTGGAATTGGCGTCTCGCGCGAAGCTGCAACCTGGCGGTCGTGAGTATTGACTACCGGCGAGCACCGGAACACCCGTATCCGGCGCCTGTCGACGACTGCGAAGTAACCGTGCTCTGGACCATTCTGAGGGGACACGAAGAGTTCGGCACGGGACGTGTGGTAGTCGGTGGCGATTCGTCCGGCGCCAGTCTTGCGGCAGTAACTTTGCAGCGACTGCGGGATCGGCACGATTGCCGCCAAATCATTGCCGCAGATCTGCTCTACGGGATGTACGACCTCTCCCTTACCCCGAGTGTGCGTCGCTGGCGTGATACCGAGCTCGGCGTAAGCCGAGAGATCCTTGCGTGGCTTGTAAGTTTGTACGTGCAGGAGCAGTGCCGGCAAGACCCCGATGTCTCTCCGCTTTACGGCGACCTGCAAGGCATGCCACCGGCTCTTTTATCCGTTGGCACGCTGGACCCGCTGCTCGATGACACGCTGTTCATGCAGGCTCGATGGCTCTCGGCCGGCAACTCGGCGCGTCTTGCGCTGTACCCTGGTGGCACTCACAACTTCGACCGTCTGCCGCTGCCCCTCGCCGATCAGTGCTGGCAGGCCCGGACCGCGTTCCTGCGCGAGCGGCTGACGGCCGGCTGATTACCCTGCCGCGCTCATTCAGGCGTAGTCGGTACGCGCAATGCCGAGCCTCCGGATTCGAAAGCGCATCGTGCTAGGACTCAGATTTAGGAGTTTTGCGGCCCCGTCGGGACCCTCCACGACACCGTGAGTCTGCCGCAAGGCGCGGATAATGTGTCGACGCTCGACCTGTTTGAGCGTCATGGAATCGTCGCCTTCGCTCGTCGCGGACACTTCCATGGAGTTGGCGACGGCCGCTCCTGTCGATTCCGGATCAGACGCCGCGCGGGATGCCAATAGCGACCAGTCAATTTCAAGCGTCGGGCCCGACGAGGAGATCACCGCCCGCTCGATCGTGTTCTGCAGGTCGCGAATGTTCCCTGGCCAAGTACACTGCGTCAGTCGTTCCATCGTTTGCTGGCTGACCTTTTCGATGTTCCTGCCGAAACGTTTGTTGGATCGCGCAAGCAGGTGCATCACGAGCTGCGGAATGTCAGACGCTCGCTCGCGCAACGCCGGAACGTGAACGGGAAATACGTTCAGACGGTATAACAGATCGGCGCGAAACTTACCCCGTTCGACCTCCTTCGCTAAATCGCGGTTGGTTGCGGCAATGACCCTCACGTCCGCGCGCATCGTGTGGCTACTGCCGACGGGCTCAAATTCCCGCTCCTGCAATACCCGCAGCAATTTGACCTGCGCCTCGAGCGGCAGCTCGCCGATTTCATCTAGGAAAATTGTTCCGCCGTCCGCTAGTTCAAATCGGCCAGTGCGCCGCTCGTGCGCTCCTGTAAATGCCCCCTTGACGTGTCCGAATAGCTCGCTCTCGACAAGGCCAGCCGATATGGCGCTGCAGTTCACTTTCACGAGCGGTCGAGCCTTGCGTGTGCTGCGCTCATGAATTGCCCGAGCTACGAGTTCCTTGCCGACACCGGTTTCTCCCGTCACGAGCACCGTAGCATCCGTGCTCGCAACCATTTCCACCTGCCGCAGAGTCCGCAGTAGCGACGGATGGCCGCCAATCATCTCGTGGAAATTGTGTTGCTCACGAATTTCCTGCTGCAAGTAGACGTTCTCAGCTTCCAAGCGGTTCTTCAGTTCCTGGACTTCCACGAGTGCCGCTCGCAGCGCCGCCTCCGCTTCGCGCCGCTGCTGCACTTCCCCTTTCATGGATTCGTACAGTCGAGCATTCTCGAGCGCGATGGCTGCGTCCGCCGATAGAATATTCATTACCTGGATCCGCTTTTCGCTAAACGCCTGCGCGGTCAAGCTATTTTCCAGGTAGAGAATGCTGTTGAATCGCCCCTGATACCCGATTGGCACACACAGGATGGAAAGAGTTCTCCCGGCATCGAGATATGGGTCATTGGCAAAGCGATCGTCGAAGCGGGCGTCATCAATCGCAAGTGCACCGCTCGTTCGCCCGACATACTGCACAACACTGTTCGCGTACCTGCGGTCGGCGTCCGCCGCGACTTCGTCGAGCACTAGGACTTTAACGTTCTGCGCAGAGATTTCCGCGATAACCGTCCACCTGCCGTCGCGTTGCTGCAGAAGAACGCCGCGTTCCGCACCGGCGTTCTCCAAGGCGAGGCGCATGAGTTTGCGCAGCAGCTCCGCTAGATCTGTTTCCGATGCGATCGCCCGCGACGCGCGCGTGATGGCGTTGATGTCAAGATACCGCGCCACGTCAGCGGGCGAAGTTGCCGGCTCCTGCGCAAGATTCCCAGATCTCTCCAAAAGGCCCGCGTAGCGGCTGCGCAGCTCACGTACCTTCGCGACCGCCCCCCATGCCGCATAGCCCTGGCACGCGCTCTCCATAAATGCGGCGGCCGCGCTCGACTGATTGCGGTCGAGCCAGAACCGCGCGAATAACTCACTCGCCAGTGCCAGTTCCCGCGGACACTCCTCCCGACCAGCCGCCTCCAGCGCCTCCAGAAACAGCGATACGGCCGCCGCGCCGTCCTTGCTCACGCGCGCACGCTGCGCTGCGAGGATCAATTCCATGCACCGGAACACGTGCGGCGAATTGCTCGCCCAGACATGCAAGCGTCCGGCGGCAATATTGAGTTTTGCATCGGCCGCGGTCTGCTGCTCCACGTCCATCGAATCGTACAGCGCGCACAGTGTCAGAGCCTGGTAGTAAACGGTCAGAACGTCCCAGATTGTCCCCGGGAAGTCCGTGATGGCACGCTCTGCGTCCTCGGCAACTTCGGCAGCCTGGGAGTAGTCGCCGAAGTAGTACAGCAACGAGAGCTTCACCGTGAAATAAAACATCTCAAACAGCGACTGCCCGCCATACTTTTCTTGGTACTCTGATTCATCGAACCCCGCCGACGTCAGCGTGGTCGCGCCGACGGTCAGCCCTTCGAACGCCGCCCCCCATTGCAGCAGCAACTGCGTCGCATCCGCAAAGCTCGTCATCTTCACGCGTTGTGCGTATTCGACGTGCTTGGCGCAACGTTCGCGGGTCGACCGCAGGTCGCCGTGCGCAAGCAGGCCGAGATGGATTTCATTGAAGTTGGCGTACACCGCATCGCCGAACGCTCCTGACTCATTGCCAAGGCGGAACGCCTCGCGTGCGATCGGCAGTGACGCGGCAATTGGAGCGCCATAAATACTGATTGCCCAGCTAAATGTCATCAGCACTCGCGCCCGCGATGGCAGGTCGCCCTGCCGCGCACTCAGGTCGATCGCCACGCGTCCAAATTCATACGCCGACCGGTAGTCGCTGCGCATCGGTCCGAGGAGCATCGCGGCAAACAACGCATATGCATACGCTGACTCGGCGGCGTTACCGTGTTCAAGCGACAGGCGCACCATCATCGCAGTATTCAGCAACGTCAGCGGCTTATCGCCCGACAAAAACCATGAGGTATGCAGGTTAGCAAGCAGCTTAATGAGAATCCGTTGTTCCGGATCGTCCATCTGAGGCAGATCGAGCAGGCTTGCGATCGAGCGGTCACCCATGAGTCGGTCAATCCGCTGAAGTTCCGCAGCAAGAGCCGCCGGCTTTTCAGCATCGCTCACCGGAAATGTCAGCCCGAACAGCGCCATCGCTGCGCGCCCGGCAACCACCGCGGCATCGTAACGGGACAAATTCTCGTACTGCAGGACGCGGATTATGTAGATCCGCGTCTGATCAATGCGTGTGCGGGCATGACTTAGGAGCGTGTGCAGACGGCGATCGGCAACCGCGAATCCAAGGCATAAAAATTCGCATTCCGCGGCGCCAAGCGCGAGCTCAAACTTCTCCTCGTAGTGCTCCTCCCACGGCAATTCGGCGAGCATGCGCTCGCCAGCCTGAAAGTAAGTGAGCCCAGCCTCGAAGGCCCCCGTTGCTCGCGCACGGTTCGCCGCGCATAAATTCAGCTGCGCAAACTGCAGCAGCTCCGCGCGCGACACCACATGGACCGCGCCCAAATTGACGTGCGATGCAAGATCAAATACCTCCTCTGCGGCAGTATCCGGTTCCCAACGGGCGAGTAACAGGCGGCCGATGCACAGATGCAGCTCCGCACGGTCCTCCATGGGTGTCAACGAGTAGGCAGCCTGTTGAACGCGATCGTGCAAGAATGAATACAATGACGATGCCTCGTCCGGGGCCGGCACGGCTGCTTGCTGTGTCGCACCTTTGATCAGCAGTCCCTCATCGAGGGCGGCGCGCAGATTGTCTAGCAGCGCGGCTTCAGTCTGTTCGCAGACGATCGACAACACTTTGACGTCGAAGTGATTGCCAATCGTCGCGGCGAGACGCAGCGCGTGCTGAGTTCCCGCCGGCATTGCGCGGATACGCCGCGTCATCAGATCAACGACGTTGTCAGTGATCGGCAAGCGCGCAACGGCGTCAAGGTCAACCGTCCACCCGGTCCGATCGTGTTCGAAACGGATGTGACGTTCCTGGTAGAGGGTCTGCAGAAATTGAATTGCGAAAAAGGGATTGCCGCCGGTTTTTTGGCGTACCAGTTCGGCGAGCGAGTGGACCTGTTCTGCCTCGCTATGCAAAGCCTCTTGCAGCAAGTGCACTAGGTCG
>Ga0137409_10001568_pt2 | contig 21413 bp, 25 predicted proteins | sample CZODoug1_16funga_FD_122059 | JGI IMG/M metagenome (GOLD analysis project Ga0137409, IMG submission 122059) | Vadose zone soil fungal communities from Angelo Coast Range Reserve, California, USA - CZODoug1_16fungal (Hybrid Assembly) | ecosystem: Environmental > Terrestrial > Soil > Vadose zone... | reverse complement strand
GACGTAGCGCAGGGGCACGCCCGCCTCGGCGAGCGCCTCCTCGAAGGAGAACGAGCAGCCGATCGCGAACGCGACCAGGTCATTCGTCCACAGGTCGCGGATGTCGGTCACTTCGCCTTTCAGCTCGCCGTCGCGGAACACGCGGTAGCGCGGCACGTCGCTGCGGATGTCGAGGTCGTCGCCGAGGGACGGAATGCGAGGATCGCCCGCCTCGGAAACTCCGATCAGCGGGCAGGGCTTGGGGTTACGCTCGCAGTAGCGCCGGAAGTCGTCGGCGAAGGCGCGCGGCAGGATGCAGACGTTGCCCTGGACATAGCCGGGCGCGAGCCCCGCGGTGATGCCCGCAAAGGCGCCCGAGCGCGCCGCGAGTCGCACCGCGCGTGGATCGGCCCGGTCGACCGTCACAGCGCTAGCGGATCGGGGAGAACGCTGTGGGTTTGAGGATGCGGTTCTCCTGCGTCAGCAGGAGCGGCTGCACCTTCTTGAGGTAGCCCTGCCACGCCGGGTCTTTCGCCATCTTGTCGCGCCGCGCCGCGCGGTCGTCGAGGCTGTCGAAGCCCCACATGAAGACGATCTGGTTCAGGTTTCCGGTCTCGGCGGTGAAATAGCCGATGAACTTACCCAAGTAGGCCTGCTGCAGCGGCAGCCCCTCCTCCGCGTACAGCTTCACCATCTCGGCAACCTTGCCCGCGTGCAGGGTGTAGATGCGCTCTTCGACGATCATGAGTGCTGCTCCTTCAAGGCGACGCTGCCGCGGTCGATGACGAAGACGCGATCGACCAGGCGCTCGGAATGCTGCAGGTCCGACTCGGACAAGATCACCGACATGCCTTCCTTTTTCAGCCCCGCGACCACCTCGACGAGGCGCTGCGCGAGCGCGGGGGCGACGCCCTCGAAGGGCTCGTCGAGCAGCAGCAGCTTCCTGCCGCACACCAGGGCGCGAGCGAGCGCGACCAGCTTCTGCTGCCCGCCGGAGAGCTGCGAGCCTTTGCGCTGCGCGAACTCGCGCGCCTCGGGGACGAGCGCGTAGGCGCGCTCGAGCCGCGCGCGGCCGTCGGGGGCGCGCGCCGCCCACGCGGGAACGAGCGCGTTCTCCTCGGCGGTGAGCTCGGGCACGAGCCGCCGATCCTCGGGCATGTAGCCTATCCCCAGGCGCGCACGCTCGTGGGTGGAGAGCGCAAGCAGGTCGGTGTCGCCGAAGCGCACCCTACCGCTTCCGATCTTCAGCAGGCCCATCAGCGACTTCATGAGCGTCGTCTTCCCCGCGCCGTTGCGCCCGATCAGGCCCGCCATGGTCCCCTGCGGCAGCTCGAGCGACACGTCGCGCAGGATCTGCACATTGCGGATCGCGACGTTCAGTCCCGCGACGCTAAGCATGGAGGCTCCCGACCACGTAGCGCCTCACCTCGGCGTCGCGCAGCGCGGTCTCGGGCGGCGCGTCGGCGATGATGCGCCCGTCGTAGAACGCGAGCACGCGGCCCGCGAAGCGGCTCACCACTTCCATGTCGTGCTCGACGAAGATCACCGTGGCGCCCTCGGCCTTCACCGCCTGCATGATCAGCTCCATGATGCCGAACTTCTCCTCGGCGGAGACGCCGCTGGTCGGCTCGTCGAGCAGCAGCACGCGCGGCTTCGCCGCCATGGTGAGCGCGATGTCGAGGAGCTTGCGCATTCCGCCCGGCAGCACCTGCGCGTTCTTGTCGCGGTGGTCGGCCAGGCCGAAGCGCCCGAGGATGCGGTCGGCGACCTCCTCGGCGGGGGCGTCGTGGCCGGGAACGTCGGGGCGACCGGAAGAGAAGAAGCCGCCGCGCCCCGCGCCGTGCAGCAGGATGCCGAGCGCCACCATCATGTTCTCGCGGACCGAGAGCGAGCTGTAGAGCTGCGGGATCTGGAACGAGCGGCAGATCCCCAGGCGCGCGATGTCGCGCGGCGGCAGCGCCGTGATGTCGCGCCCCTCGTAGCGGATGCTGCCCGAGTCCGGCTTGAGATAGCCGGTGATCATGTTGATGAACGTGGTCTTGCCGGCGCCGTTCGTGCCGATCAGGCCGACCACCGAATCCTTTTCGATCGCGGCGCTGACGCCCTGCGCCGCGGTCACCGCGCCGAAGCACTTGTGCAAGCCTTGCGCGTCCAGGATCGCAGCCATCAGGCGTTCTTCCGGCGCCGAAACAGCGACCACAGGCCGTCGGGCAGGAACACGATCGCGGCGAGTAGCGCCAGTCCCATGCTCATCTGCCAAGTGTTGGGCGACAGCCCGTAGGCGACCGAATGGATCGCGCCGAAGATTAGCGCGCCGAGGAACGGCGCGACCACGCTCCCCGAGCCCGCGAGGATGGCGATGAAAACGAACTCGCCCGAGGTGGTCCAGTACGCCATCTCGGGGTCGATGTGGCCGACGGTGGTCGCGGCGAGCGCCCCGCCCGCTCCGGCGAGCGCCGCGGCGATCACGTAGTTGACGTGGATGGCGTAGCGCACCGAGGCGCCCATGTACTCGACGCGGATCTCGTTGTCCTTGATCGCCGGACCGAGGCTGCCGAGCGGCGTCTTAAGGTAGCGGTGGGTGAGAAATGCGGCGGCGAGCGTCACGCACGTCGCGGCGACCAGCACCGTGTAGCGCACCCATTCGGCGCCCGGCCGGACGCCGAAGAGCGTCGCCTTCGCCAGGTTGAAGCCGTCGGTCGACCCGAGCGTCTCGCTCTTTACGACGAGGCCGTAGAAGATCATCGACAGCGCGAGAGAGAGCAGACCGAAGAAGATGCCGCGGTATCGCGCGAGCAGGAACCCGAGCACGAACGCGACGAACGCGGCGGAAGCGGCACCGGCGAACATCTGCAGGAAGACGTCCGAGACGCCGAAGGCGCGCGCCAGGCCCCCGGCCGTATACGCGCCGACGCAGTAGAACAGCGCCTGTCCGAACGAGACCAGCCCCGCGCGTATCAGCAGCGAGAGGCCGAGCACCACCAGCCCCTGCGCGCAGGCGATGGTGAGGATGAACAGCAGCCACTGGGGCAGCGCCAGTCCGCCGACCATGATCGCCGCGAGGATCGCGACGAGCAGCGCGGGGGTGCGATCCGGCTTCATATCTTCCTCGGCTCGGCGAGGCCGAACAGGCCCCGCGGCCGGAACGCGAGCACCAGCGCCATCACCGAGTAAATTACGAACAGCTCGACCTGCGGCAGGTAGTGGACCGACAGCGAGCGCACCAGGCCCACGATCACCGCACCGAGCGCCGCGCCGGGCAGGCTGCCAAGGCCGCCGATCACCACCACCGCGAAAGACAGCACGATGACGTCGACTCCCAGCCCCGGCACCACCGACACCGTCGGCGCGGTGAAGCTGCCGCCGAGCGCCGCGAGGAAGCAACCGAGCCCGAAGGTGACGAGGTAGAAGCGGTCGACGTTCACGCCCAGTGCGCGGCTCATCTCGGGGTCGTGGATCACGGCGAGCAGGAGCTTACCGACGCGCGTCGCGCGCAGCACCCAGGCGAGCCCGGCGGCGAGCGTGAGGGCGAGGCCGACCAGAATCAGGTTGTAGGTCGGGTACTTCAGCCCGCCGACCTCGAAGCTCCCGAGCAGCGCGTAGGGCTCGGCGACGAAATACGGGTTCACGCCCCAGATCAACTTGATGACGTCCTCGAGGACGAGGAACAGCGCGTAGGTGACGAGCAGGATCACCACCTCGTCCTTGGCGTACATGAAGCGCAGCAGGCCCCGCTCGATCACCGGCGCTGCCACCAGCGTCACCAGCAGGGCGCCGGCGAGCAGCACCGCGTACGAGAGCATCGGCGGGTAGCCCCGCGCCAGCCAGGCGGCGGTGAGCGACGCGCCCGCGTACGCGCCGAGCGCGTAAAAGCTGCCGTGCGTCACGTTCAGGATCTTCATGACGCCGTAGACCAGCGTCAGTCCCACCGCCGCGATGAACAGCCACGCGGAGTAGATGATGCCGTCGACGATGACCGGGCCGAGCTGGCTCAAGGCGGTCTGCACAAAATCCGGATGAAAAAAAACGGCTGCTCGCTCGCGGGCAGCCGCCTCCGATTTCGCTCTCGATCTACTTCTTCTTGAAGCCGCCGTTGATCCAGTCGGCGCTCTTCACGCCATCGGGCGGGGTCACGACCTCGGCGGGATAGCGCTTCACGTTGACCATCGTGAGCTTGCCGCCGACGCGCTTGGTCATGCCGTAGGCGGTCTCCATGACCGCCTGGTGGCCCTTGCCGATCGCCATGCGCACCGTGCCGCCGGGGCCTTCGAAGGTGAGGCGCTCGAGCGCCGCGCCGAGCTCCTCGTTGCTCGGGCGCTTGCCGCCGTTGGCGGCCATCGCCTTCTCCCACGCGGCCTTCACGCCGAGGATCGCCTGCGCCATCTGGTAGGAGGCGTAGTTGGGTGGCGCCTGGAAGCGCGCCTCGAAGCCCTTCGAGAACCAGCGGTTGTAGCTGTTGTCCGGCGCGTAGGGGCCGAAGGGGCCGCGCGCGCCCAGTACCGTTCCGTCGGGGATCTGCGCGGCGAGCTTGTGCATGGCGGTCTCGCCGGTGGTGAGGATGGTCACGCTCTTGTCCATCAGCCCGCGCGGCGAGGCCTGCAGGATCAGTGCCTCGAGGTCGCCGTCCCAGAAGCTCGAGTGGATCACGTCGGCGCCGGCGCTGAGCAACGAGGAGATCTCGGCGTTGTACTGGCCCGCGAACAGCTTGGGCATCTGCGAGGTCTTGACCTCCACGCCGGGGGCGAGCTGCTTCATCGACGCTTCGAAGTCGCCCCAGGAGTCCTGGCCCCAGGCGTAGTTCTGGTTGAGCCCCGCGATGGACTTCACGCTGCCCTTGGCCTCTTTCACGTAGAGCGCCGCGCCGACCGAGTCCATGGTCGCCGTCGGCGAGGTGCGGAACACGTACTTGTAGTCGGCGTCCTCGAAGATCCGCGGCGTGCCGCAGTCGAAGAAATTGGTGAACTTCTTGAGCTCCTCGGCCACCGGCGCGATCGCCAGGCAGTTGCCGCTGGAGATGTAGCCGATCACCAGATCGACGTTGCTGCGCTGCACGAGGTTGCGGTACTCGGTCACCACCGAGGTCGCGGGACCGGCCTCGTCGATCCCGACCATCTCGATCTTCGAGCCGCCGAAGCCGACCTTACCGTAGGGCGCGGGGCCCTTGCCAGCGTTCAGCTCGTCGACCACGAAATCGGCGGCGTTCTTCGCCGGCACGCCGAAGGGCGACGCGGCGGGACCGGAGAGGAACATCACGAAGCCGATCTTCACCGGCTGCTGCGCGAGAACGCCCGCCGGCGCGAGCGCGGCGGCGAGCAAGCCGAGGGTGGCGAGCCTGAGTTTTTTCACGATTTCTCCTTGGTGGTTCGCGCCGCTCGTTCGTCGACGGCGGCGTCGGTTTGGCCTGTCTGCGGCCCAGTTTGCAGCAGGACCGCGAGGACGGTCAAGCCGCCTTCGTCAGGGCGCGCGCAGGGAGACGGCGAGCGCGACCAGATTCTGCGGAACCACGCGGATCAGGCCGCCGCGCGGGCTGTCGATGTCGGCGATGAGAAAGAACGAGATCGACACGACCAGCGGCAGGACCAGGAGCACGACGGCTTCCTGCCTGAAGCTGTGCGCGCGGTAACCGACCAGCACGTTGCAGCACACGGCGATCGCCAACATCAGGATCCATGCCGCCGCCGGGATTCGGTTCCACCAGGCCGCCTGCGTGTAGCCCTGCGCGTTCAGCACGTCGTTCATGCCCGAGACGACCAGCGCGATCACGGGCGTCGGGTTCGCCTTGGCCGGCGCCCGGATGGCAGACCATAGGTCGCGTTGCAACCGGGCGGTGAGGACGTCGATCTCCCGGACCTCCTCGAGGTCCCGGGTCACGTAGTACTGGATGCGCTGGTCCAGGTAGCCTTTCAGGAGCACGCGCACCTTCGCCGCGTCCGCGGCGGGCAGCAGGTCGGCGCGCACGTACTCGGTGCCGATCGCGTTCGCCTCGGCCTCCTCGAGGTTCTTGCGCTGGTCGTAGCGGTTCACGGCCATCGAGAAGCTGAACCCGATGATGAGTCCGAGCAGCGTCAGCGTGGCAGCCAGGATCAGGCCGAAATCATCGCGCACGCTCTCGTGCAGCTCGAGGCGTCTCCTGAGAAACGGCCCGAGCCACGCGGAAAACCACATCACAACGAACGAGACCACGAAAACCAGCAGCGGGTAGTCCACTAACGGTCCCATTTCCCCTTGACTCCCTTTCCGGGGCTCAGGCCCCAGGCAGCTTGTAGTCCCTGAAATCCTGCCGCAGCTTCGTCTTCAGCAGCTTCCCGGTCGCGGTATGCGGCAGCTGCTCGACGAAGACGACGTCGTCGGGCAGCCACCACTTCGCGACCTTGCCCTTGTAGAACTCGAGCAGCTGCTCGCGCGTCACCTCGGCGCCCGGCTTCTTCACCGCCACGACCAGCGGGCGCTCGTCCCACTTGGGGTGGCGCACGCCGATCACCGCGGCCTCGGCGATCGCGGGGTGCGCGACCGCGATGTTCTCGAGGTCGATCGAGCTGATCCACTCGCCGCCCGATTTGATCACGTCCTTCGAACGGTCGGTGATCTGCATGAAGCCGTCTTCGTCGATGGTCGCAACGTCGCCGGTCGGAAACCAGCCTTCGCGGAGGGGATCGCCGCCCTCCCCCTTGAAGTACTCGTCCAGGATTGTCGGCCCGCGCACGAGGAGGTCGCCGAAGGCCTTGCCGTCGCGCGGCAATTCCCTGCCCTCGCCGTCGACGATCTTCATCTGCACGCCGTAGACCGCGCGCCCCTGCTTGCACTCGAGCTCGTGCTGCCTGTCGCGCGGCCATGCGACATGCTTCGTCTTGAGGGTGCCCATGGTGCCCAGCGGGCTCATCTCGGTCATGCCCCAGGCGTGCCGGCACTCGACCCCGTATTCGCGGAAAGCGTCGATCATCGCCGGCGGGCAGGCCGAGCCGCCGACGATGGCCATCTTGAGAGTGCTGAACTTCAGCCGGCTCTCCTTCATGTGTGCCAGCAGCGCGAGCCATACCGTCGGCACGCCCGCAGTCTGAGTCACCTGTTCCGACTCGAAAAGTTCGTACAGGCTCTTGCCGTCGAGCGCCGCGCCGGGGAAGACCAGCTTCGCGCCGTTCATGGTCGCGAAATAGGGGATGCCCCAGGCGTTGACGTGGAACATCGGCACGACCGGAAGGATCACCGAGCGCGCCGAGCAGTTGAAGATATCGGGGAGCGATGCCGCGTAGGCGTGCAGGACGGTCGAGCGGTGCGAGTAGAGCACGCCCTTCGGGTTGCCGGTCGTGCCGGACGTGTAGCACAGGCTCGCGGCGGTCCGCTCGTCGAACACCGGCCACTCGTAACCGCCGTCCTCGCGCTCGAGCAGCTCTTCGTAACACAGTAGGTTCGGCACATTCGCCTTGGGCATGTGCGCGCGGTCGGTCATCGCCACCCAGCCCTTCACCGACTTGCACGCCGGAGCGAGCTTTTCGGCCAGCGCGACAAAGCTCAGGTCGAAAAAGACGTACTTGTCCTCGGCGTGGCTGACGATGAACGCGAGCTGCTCGGGGAAAAGGCGCGGGTTGATGGTGTGCATGACGGCGCCCATCCCGGAGACGCCGTAGTAGATCTCGAAGTGGCGGTACCCGTTCCAGGCGAGCGTGCCGACGCGATCGCCTTCCCTCACTCCGAGCCGGGCGAGCGCTTGCGCGAGGCGCTTCGCGCGCACTTGCGCCTGCGAGTAAGTGGTACGGTGAATTGGCCCTTCGAGGCTGCGGGAGACGATCTCGACGTCCCCGTGGTTGCGGTCGGCGTGCTCGATCAGCGACGACACCAGCAGCGGCATGTCCATCATCTGGCCGCGCATGTTTCCCTCCTCCGGGAGCCCTAGGCCCGACGAAAACTACTCTGCGCGAAAATCCGTGTCAATCTACAATCATCCAACCATGAGCGTCAGGAAGCTTTTCGATCTCGGCGGGAAAATCGCGCTCGTCACCGGCGGCTCGCGCGGCCTGGGGCTGCAGATCGCCGAAGCGCTCGGGGAGATGGGCGCGAAGCTCGCGCTCACCGCGAGAAAGGCCGACGAGCTCGACGAGGCGCGCGAGCACCTCGCGCGGCAGAGCATCGAGGCGCTTCCGGTCGTCTGCGACCTGTCGCAGGCCGACGCGATCGCGCCCATGGTGTCGAAGGTGCTGGAGCGCTACGGCAAGGTCGACATCCTGGTGAACAACGCCGGCGCCACCTGGGGTGCGCCTGCCGAGGAGCATCCGCTCGAGGCCTGGCAGAAGCTCGTGAATCTCAACCTGACTGGCACCTTTCTCGTCACGCAGGCGGTCGGCAAGCGCTCGATGATCCCGAACCGCTATGGCAGAATCGTCAACGTCGCGTCGATCGCGGGGCTGCGCGGCAATCCCGTCGGGATGCTGAAGACGCTCGCGTACAACACGACGAAGGGCGGCCTGGTGAACTTCACGCGCACGCTCGCCGCCGAATGGGGCGAGTACGGCATCACGGTGAACGCGATCGCGCCGGGGTTCTTCCCCTCGAAAATGACCCAGGGCGCGCTGGAGAAGATCCGCGACAAGATCATCGCGCACGTGCCGCTGCACCGCCTCGGCAACGAGGAGGACCTCAAGGGCGTGGCGGCGCTGCTCGCCTCCGACGCGTCGCGTCACATCACCGGCCAGATCATCGCCGTCGACGGCGGCTCGAGCGTGGCCTAGCGCACCATGGAAGGCTCGGCCGCGATCAGGATTCCCTTCACCGAGCACCTCGGCGTGCAGCTCGTCGAGTCGAACAAGGAACACGCGCTCGTATCGTTGCAAAGGCGTCCCGAGCTGCTCAACAGCTGGGGTGCGACCCACGGCGGCGTGATCATGACCATGCTCGACCTCGTCATGAGCTGGGCGGTGCGGGGCCACTACGGCGTCGCGGGCGGCGTGCTGACGGTGGACCTCTCGGTCGGCTTCATGAAGGGCAGCTTCGGCGACAAGGTGATCGCCGAAGGCAAAGTCCTGCACGGCGGCAAGTCCACCGCCTTCTGCGAAGCCGAGGCGCGCGACGACACGGGCACGCTGCTCGCCAAGGCGATCGGCACCTTCAAGCTGCTTTCCGACCGGGACAAGAAGAACGGCCAGACCTCGCCCCGGCCGGACGCCTAGGCCGCTCTCGCTGCTCCCGAGCGCGGCGTCAGCAGCGCCAGGACGACCGCGACGGCGATCAGCGCCGTCACGTCGCCCAAGAGATGTCCGCGGTGCTGGCTCATCGCGAGCGACTGCGCTCCCATGATCGCGCCATGCACCACGCTCGACCACACCGTGAACCAGATCAGGCTGCGATGCGCGAGCGGATCGCGCGACGCGATCAACAGGAACACGCCGAGCGTCGCGTAGATCCCCAGGATCATCTGCAGAGACTCCGTCTGTCCCCAAGACCAGCCGGACGGCCAGACGATCGAGAGAGGATAAATGCCGAAGATGAAGATCAATCCCACTACGAGCAACGCGACTTTCAAGTACTTGATGCGGTCGGTCTCAGTCATAATGCTCCCCCTTTTTTGAGTTGTGACATTACGGACTGCTGCTGGTGACCCTCCCGGTGACGATGATACCGCTTGCGGACCCCGGCTGGCGCCGACGCGCAATGCTGCGACAGCCTGCTACTGAAACACCTCGTGCCAGGTCGCCGGGCTCGAGGAGTTGAGCGTGCCCGAACCGAAGGTCGCCACCGGCACGTCCACATTGACGGCTCTCGCCACGCCGTTCTCGTCGATCAGGTTGAGGCCGAAGGTGTAGGTCGCAGCTGCCGAAGGCGTCGCCGAGAACACCAGCGAAAAATCGCCGCCCTTGTCGATGGGCATGCGGTCGACAGCGGCTCCTGCGGTGAACGTCGTTGCCGCCTGACCCCAGTTTTCATTCTGGGCCGTGGCGTCGGTGACCAGCGAGTACCCGTCGTTGCCGTAGGTGAATCCGCCGGGCACGCTGATCGCTACCTGATTGAGGTTGTCGCAGGCTCGGTTGGTCACGGAGAAGGTGAGCTGCTGGCTGGTGCTGGTCGTGTTGGTCGTGGTCGGCGAAACGGTGACGACGAAGCCGTCGACGTCCTGCGCGGGCGCCGTGACCACGGGCGAGGTGATCGAGCCCGGATTGGCGGTCGCTGATCCCGTCACGAAGAAGGTCGGCTTTGCTGTGGGGGGAGCAGGATAGTTGCCGACGATAGTCACGGGCGCGGTCCAAGTGTATTTGCAGTTGCCGCCCACCGGCAACGGGAACCCGCTGGTGCAGGACGTCGTCGGCCCGGTGAAGGTGCCGATGGTCGTGCTGGAGCCGCCGCGCGTCAGCGCCGAGGGCGTGATACTGGTCAGGGCACCGGACGTGTTGTTGGTCACCGTCATGACGAAGGTCGCGGTGTCGCCCGAGAAGTGGCAGGTCGTGTCGGCCACGTACGGACCCGTAATCGCGATCCCCACGCTCAAGGGGCTGACGCTCAGCACGTTCGACTGGCCGGTGCGCGAGGTCGCGGTCGTTCCGGAGCGCACGTCGGTCACGCTGTACTTGACCGTGCCGCTGTCGCTGCTCAGCGTGGTGCAGGTATAGGTCATCGTGCCCGTCGAACCGGCGGTGAGGTTGAACGGGCTGGGGCTGGTGGTCGTGAGCGAGCAACTCGGCGAGGAGCCGCCGAAGGTTCCCGTCTTCGTCGGCGTCGGCGGCGTGGGGTTGGCGACGATGGTGTTCAGGGTCGCCGACGAGATGTTCTTCACCGTGATCACGACGCGGAAGGTCGTACCGGCCGCGATGGCGGACACCGACACGCCCGAGGTGTCGGTGGTCTGCATAGCGGTGATCTGGAGCGATTGCAATATCCACGACGGAAAGTTCGTATTGGTGGTATTGGTCGTGTTTCCCGTCGAGGTGATGCCGTTCGCGAAATTGGTGTCGATCGTGAAGTACGCGCGCACGTCGCGCAGCACCTCCGTGCGGTCCAGCGTGCTCTTGCCGGCGGTTATGACTACGCTGACCGAAAGAGACGAGCTTGCTGGTATCGCGTCGTTATAGGTACTCGCTTGATACGTGATGGATGTCGTGGTGAACGCGGTGCGAGTCCAGTTGAGTGGCGCTGCGGACGCACTGGTAAACACTGTCGCTACGCACCCGGTGCCGGTGCATGTGCCCGGCAGGCGTATGCGCAGGCGGTAGATACGATCCGTGGTACTCGTATTGTTCACGCTGAACGTCAGCGTCTGGGTCGAGCTCATGTCGAACTCGGGCACGGGCGTCAGCGTGGCGGTGAACGTCCTCGCCGCGAGTGCCGACGTGCTCGCAGCGGCGAGCAAGGCGAGAAAACCCCAGCGAATCATTGTCCTCATGACCTCTGGAGCAGCAATTTCCGCGCCCGGTCGGCTCCCCGATGAGGAATTTTCACGCATTCTCAGCGCTGCAGGACCCGGTTCGACGCGCGCTGGGCGCTTCCGGCGCTTCCAGCCGAGGATGCCAGCGCCTCGTAGTCGTTCGAGCTGCCGCCGGTGCTGTTGGCGAGCTGCGGCCGGACCGGCACACCGATAGCCCAAGCCGGGCATCCCGCCCCGAGCAGCCGGGTGAGGGCTTTCAGCGTCATGATGCCGCCCGCGCGGATCGAGCTCTTGTAGGAGATGTCCTCGGAATTCGCGCCACCGTCGTCCAGGCTGATCGTGCCCACGTCGAGAAACTTCGTGTTGTCGGTGATGCGCAGCTGCGCCGGCGCGACGCAGGTCGCCGAGACCGCTAGGGCGTCCAGGGTGGTCGTGACCGGATAAGCGATGTCGTCGCGTGAGTGGTTCAAAGTGCCAACCCCGGTCCCCGCAATCAGGACACCCCGCGTCAGCCCGGTGAACGCCGGAAGGTTGCCGCATGCGGCTAGGCTCGACGTCGTCCCCGTGTACGTCACGAACTCGGCGCCCGCGCTGATGTCATCGTCGATCTGGAGGGTGCCGGAGCTGGGAAAGCGGTTGACGGTGTAGACGCAGATCGACGCGCCGGCTCCGCTCGCCGTGCTCAGCAGGCGCCGCCGCAGCTTGGTCGCCGACAGGGTGGACGACGTGGTGAACGTTCCGTTGCCGAAAGATATCGCCCCCGAGGACGGCGTGGGGTCGGTGCTGGAGCGGTACCAGTCGACGTTCTGAGCCATGCGCCGCGACTCGTATTCCAGGCCGCTTTCCGTGAGGAACAAGCCTTGGCCGGCCCGCAGGTTGTCGACGGCCGCGCCCTCCGAAGTGCCGACGACCATCGAGAGGGTCGCCGTCAGCAGCGCGATGACCACGAGCAGCGCGATCGCGACGATCAGCATGACCCCCCTCTGGCGCAGGCGGCGGGTCACGGGAAGTTCCTCGGATGTATCGTCGCGCGCAGGGTGTCGGTCACGTCGTTGTCCACCACGGTCACTCTGACGGTGACGTAGTAGACCTCGGTGGCCGCTGCGGCCGCGTTGATTCCGTCGTTCTTGTAGTAGACGAGGGTCAACCCGGTCACGAAGTCGGACAGCGGCTGCGCGCTGGTCGTGCCGCAGGCGGTCGAGGGGCCGTCGCTGCTGCGCATGAGGCGGTTGTTCACGGCGTCGCGGTAGAAGCAGACTCCGTTGCCGTCGATGTCGAAGAAGCGCACCTGCGCGGCCGATGCGATGTCGAGGTCCGCGGCGATCGGGGACCGGATCTGGCGCAGCTCGCGCGTCATGCGCTCGAACGCGACGCGCACCTGTGAGTCGGAGTTGGTGATGTCGCGCGCGAGGAAGTACGACTTGAACATGCGGGACATCAGCGTCGAGGCGACCGTCGCGACGATCGCGAATATGACGAAAGCCGCCACCATCTCGATGAGCGTCAGGCCGCGGGAGAGTCGCCTATTCAATAGTTCGCCACCATGGCGTCGATCTCGGCGACCACGGTTCCTTTCGGTCCGGTTGCGCGCACGCGCACGCATTTGAAGTTGGTATCCGCGCTCTGGCAGGTGTTCGTCGTCCCGAACGAGCAGGTCGAGGCGCCTGTGAAGAAGCACGAGACAACGGCGTAGGTCGACGGAACCAGGCAGGCCTCCTGCGCCCCGGCCGGCGCCGCGCAAGGATCGAAGGTCGCGCTCGTGAATCCCGCGAAGTCGAGGCGATTTCGCTGCGCGAGGATCAGCTCCATCCTCCCCTGCGCGAGCTGCAGGCCCTGATGCATCGCTTTCGGCTCTGGCGCTGAGCGCAGGGCGCCCGTCATGCCGAGCACCAGCCCGCCCAACGCGACGCTCACGACGACGATGAAGACGAGGGTTTCGATCAGGCTTATTCCGCGGCAGCGGCGCGGAAACATTGCACGGCGCCCGCGAAGCACGGATGCGGTCATTGCGCCGTCGCCTTTCCGGTCACGGGATTGACGACCACCGTTCGCGAGCCGCCCGTGGCCGTGAGGGTGATGGTCGCGTTGCTCGCGGGGGCGGTGAAGTTGGTCGGCTGTCCCTTGGTGTCGAACTCGATGTAGGCGCCGGTCAGGTTCGCGGGCGAGACCGCGGTGCTGCCGGCGAGGACGATCGCGGCGGACGAGCCGGTCGCGGGATGGGCGACCGCGGCCGTGCACGGCGTCGCGTAGCTGTTGGCGTTGCTGCGAAGCTGGTACCCCGTGGCGGTGAAGAAGATGCAGTAGCGTCCCTGGCTACCGAGCGCGGCGCCCCGCGTCATCGACAGGGTCTGCGCATAGCGGACGTCCCTAGCCACCTGCTCCGCCTGACCCGTGAGCTCGATCGTGTTCTGCGAAAAGCGGGGCAGCACGATGGCGAGGATGATGCCCGCGAGAACCAGCACCACGATCAGCTCGGTCAGCGTAAAGCCCCGTTCGCGCATACGCGCATTCTGCATGCGCGCCGCGCACGGGGCAAGGAACACTCTCTCGCGAGTGGAAGGCGAACGCGCTGTGGGCCCACATCGCCGCGAGCACCGCGAGCGTGAGCCACACGAGCACGATGAACCCCGCCCCGAAGCGCCCCAGCCAGGTTCCGCGGAGCCGGAGTTGCGACGCCCGCGCGCGGCATTCGGCCATCACCTCCGCCGGCACCATCTTCACCGCGAGCACGATCGCGAACGGCAGCAGGACGATCTCGTCGACGAAGCCGAGCACCGGGATGAAGTCCGGGATGAGGTCGATCGGGCTGAGCGCGTAGGCGACGATCGCCGCGAGGAAGACCTTCGCGTACCACGGCGTGCGCGGGTGGCGCGCGGCGAGGTAGAGCGCGAGAACCTCGGCCTTGAGCGCCCGTGCGCGCTGCTTGAGGCCCTCGATCAGCGACACGTCAATCCGCCTTGATCCCCGCAGCCCGGATCACCGGCCACCATTTCTCGATCTCGGCCCTGTGGTACGCGCCGAGCGCCGCGGGCGTCTGCTGGTCGCGCGGCGGAATCTCCTGGCCGAGGTCGGCGAGGCGCTTGTGCGTCGCGGGATCGCCCAGCGTCTGGACGATCGCGTCGTTGAGCCTGTCGACCACGGCCTTCGGCGTGCCGGCCGGGGCCCAGATCCCGTGCCACACCGCCATATAGAAGCCGGGCAGCCCGGCTTCGTCCACGGTGGGGATGTCCGGCTGCGCTTCCAGGCGCGTTTTCGCGGTCACGGCGTAGGCCCGGATCTTTCCGCCGCGGATCAGCGGCAGCGAGCTCGCGGCCTGGTCGAACATCAGCTCGATATTGCCTGCCATGATGTCCTGCAGCGCGGGTGCCGAGCCGCGATAGTGAACGAGCTGGATCTGCGTGCCCGTGATTTTCTGGAAGTAGACGCCGCTGATGTGCGAGGGCGTGCCCGCGCCGCCCGTGCCGTAGGAGACCTTCTCCTGATTGGCCTTGACCCACGCGAGCAGCTCCTTCAGATCCTTCGCGGGCGCAGCATTCTTGGACACCACGATCTGCGGATTGCTGGCGACCAGGGCGACCGGCGCGAGGTCCTTCAGCAGATCGTAGGGAAGCTGGTAGATCGCGCCGTTGATCACGTGCGTACCGATATGCCCGATGCCAAGCGTGTAGCCGTCGGGCGCAGCGCGCGCCACCTTGCCGACGGCGATGCTGCCACCGGCGCCCGTGGTGTTCTCGACCACCACCGTCTGGCCGAGCGCGCCCGTCATCCGCGCCGAAAGGATGCGGGCGATGGTGTCGGTGGGGCCGCCCGCGGAGAACGGTACGACCAGAGTCACTGCGTGAGTCGGGAACCCTTGCGCCTGCGCCGCCGCCTGGATGCATCCGAGCAGCAGTACTGCGACCGTGATTCGGAAGGCCTTCATCTCAGCCCCTCCCCTTTCCCTCGCCAATGTATTTGTAGACGTATGCGCCGAGCGCGCCTCCGGCGATCGGCGCGACCCAGAACAGCCACAGTTGCTCGAGCGCCCAGCCTCCGGCGAACACCGCGACGCCGGTGCTGCGGGCCGGGTTCACCGAGGTGTTGGTCACCGGGATGCTGATCAGGTGGATGAGCGTGAGCGCGAGGCCGATCGCGATGGGCGCGAAGCCTTGCGGCGCGCGCTTGTCGGTCGCGCCCAGGATGACGACGAGGAACATCGCGGTCATCACCACTTCGCTCACCAGCGCCGCCACGATCGAGTAGCCGCCGGGCGAATGCGCGCCGTAGCCGTTCGAGGCGAACCCGGCGTGGACGTCGAACCCGGCCTTGCCGCTCGCGATGAGGTAGAGCACCGCGCCCGCCACGATCGCGCCGGCGACCTGCGCGACGATGTAGGGCAGCAGCTGGTCCTTGGAAAAGCGTCCGCCCACCCACAGCCCCACCGACACCGCCGGGTTGAGATGGCAGCCGGAGATGTGGCCGATCGCGAACGCCATCGTCAGCACGGTGAGCCCGAACGCGAGCGAGACGCCGAGCAGCCCGATGCCCACGTTCGGAAACGCCGCGGCGAGCACCGCGCTGCCGCAGCCGCCGAGAACGAGCCAGAAAGTCCCAACGAACTCCGCCACAGGTTTTTTCACGGTCTTCTCCTCCGGTCTACGAGGAGGTCTACGACTCGAGATGCAGCGATCGCGCGCGCACCATGCCGGCCTCCGCTGCCGGGCCTGCGCCCGGCTCAGCCGGCATGGTACCGCGACCTATCGCCTGTGGGTCGGTATGGCCCGGATGGCTTCCTGAAGGCGCTACTCCGGCAGCGTCACGCCCGAGCCGCCCAGATCCTTGGGCATATCCTTGAACTTCGGCAGGCCGTCCATGATGCGCAGCCTAGTTTCCTGGTAGTTCACGTGCAGCGCGGCCTGGTACGGGTAGGCCGGAATCGACGCCGCGTACACGTCGACGACGCCCCAGAGCGGATGATCGGTGTAGAGATGGCCGCCGCAGGTCTTGCACGACTTGCGATAGCTCGTGGGATTCTTGCTGTAGGTGAGGATCTTGTCCGCCCCTTGCGTGACCCGGACGCTCTCGGGCTTCCACAGGGTGAATCCGTTGACCGGCGCCGCCGACCAGGTGCGGCAGGAGTCGCAATGGCAATAGCCCATCGCGACCGGCTCGCCGGTGACCTCGAAATGGACCGCGCCGCAGAAGCAGCGCCCCTGGAAAGTATTGCCGGCGTGAACGTCGTCGATCGAATGAAGGGTGTCGGGCGCGCCCATGGTGCTGTCCTTTCTGGATAATGGAAACGCGCGGCGCCGGAAATGGTCCGGTTCCGCATGCGTGCCAGTATCCGCGCCCCGCCGGCCCGGCTCTTTACCGAAACCCCGCCGCTCTTGATCGAAACGCCGCGACGCTCAGGCGCCGCCTTGCACGAATCTGACGTCGGCGATCCAGTTGCGCTTCCTGCGCGCGAGGCGGTCGTCCTTCCCCTCGCCGTCAAAATCGTGCGACCCGCGGCGAAGCAGCGAAGGATCGACGCCCTCGAAGGCGTTCACGCTGACCACCGCATAGAGGTGTCCGTCGATGCGGCTGGTGACGACCGGTACGACGCCGCAGCGCGCGCACACGTGAAACTCGGCGGTGCGCGTGCCGTGCGCGTACTTCGACACGAGCGCGGGATCCCTGACCGCCACCTCGAGCGCGCCGCGCGGGTACGAAGTCCACACGCCGCCGTGCTTGGCGCAGAACGAGCAGCTGCACGCGCGTGCCTGGATCTCGGTGGGACTCGGCTCCCAGGTGAGCGAAAACGAGATGTTGCCGCAGTGGCAGGTGCCGCGGATCAGCATGGCGCGACTAACCGTCCTCGCCCTTGTGGGTCTTCACGACCCAGAAGCCGAGCGCGCCGAAAAACGTGGCGACGATGCCCAAAAAAGTCCAGAACCAGACGAAGCCCTCTCCGTCGGACCGCTGAGCCGAGTCCGCGATCTCGCCAAGCGAGCTGAAGCCGGTGATCGCGACCGCGAAGCAGATCGCCGCGAAAACCGCCGAGAGGATCACGCTCAGCTTCATCGAGATCTTCAAGGCCGTCCCTCCGGTTGCGCTCAGGCCTTGCGGTTCGCAAGGCGGTCGTACGCGAACGCCCCGGCCAGCATCGCGACGAAGAACGCGAAGAAGGGCACGGCGAGCGTCACCAGCGCGGTGACCGCGGGCCCCGGGCACAGCCCGGCAAGCCCCCAGCCGACACCGAAGAGCGCCGCGCCGCCGATGAGCCGGGGATCGAGGTCGGTTTTCGTCGGCAGCGAGAACCCGTCCCCGAACAGCGGGTGCGGGCGCTTCAAGATCCAGCGGAACCCAGGGATCGAGACCGCGAGCGCGCCGATCATCACCATCAGGAGCGTCGCGTCCCACTTCCCCGCGACGTCGAGGAAGCCGATCACCCGCGCGGGATTCACCATGTCCGACACCACGAGCCCGAGACCGAACACGAAGCCGGCGGCCAGAGCGGCGAGCAGCCGTTTCGCGGATGAGCTCATGCGGCGTGCCGTACGACGAACACGGTGGCCATCGCGGTGGCGACGAAGACGAGCGTCGCGACGATCGAGCGCTTCGAGCCGCGCGCGATGCCGCACACACCGTGGCCGCTGGTGCAGCCGCCGCCCATGCGCGTGCCCACGCCGACGAGGAGCCCGGCAACGATCATCACGGGCAGCGACGCCTGGACGGTGAGCGCGAGCGGCGCGCCCCGCGCGAGGATGAACGCGACGGCGCCCAGCCACATCCCGGCGATGAACATCGCGCGCCAGGCGGAGTCGGAGAACGGCGGCGCGAGCAGGCCGCCGACGATGCCACTGATCCCGGCGATGCGGCCGTTGGCGAAGAGCAGAATCACCGCCGCCGCGCCGATCAGCATGCCTCCGAGAAACCCGTAGCTCACGCCTCCCACCGCGTCCTCCTACTCGATCTTCGGCGCCAGCATCATCTCGCCGCCGCCGAGGATGAGCCGGTTCCACGTCGGCGTGACCACGATCTCGTTCACGCACACATGCGGCGGCGACTCGGCGACGAAGCGCACCACGCGTCCGAGGTCCTCCATCTTCAGCATCCTCGCCTGATCCTCGGGCGAGGGCGGCTTGGGACGCGCGCGCTGCATCGGCGTCACCGTCTCGCCGGGATGGATGACGCAGCCGCGGATGCCGTGCATGCCCTCTTCCAGGTTGATCTGGTGCGTGAGCCCGGTGATCGCCTGCTTGCTCGCGTTGTACGCGGCGCCGCCGACGTAGCCCTGGTAGCGCGCGAACCACGAGCCGATGTTGATCACCAGCCCGTCGCGCCGCGCGCGCATCGACGGCAGCACCGCGAGCGTGCAGTAGAGCGCGCCGTTGAGGTTCGCCTCGACGACGCGGTCGAACTCCGACGCGACGAGGTCCTTGAAGAAGCGCTTGGGGATGTTGACGCCGGCGCAGTTCACGAGGATGTCGACCCGGCCGTGGCGCTGCAGGATCGCCCGCGCCGAAAGCCCGACCGCGTCGCGGTCGGTGACGTCGACGGGCTCGGCGTCGGCCGAGCCGCCGAAGCGGTCGATCAGATCCTGCGTTTCCGCGAGCGAGGTCGCGCGCCGCCCGGTGACGACCACCTTCGCGCCCGCCCGCGCGATCTCCACCGCCGCGGCCTGCCCGATGCCGCTTCCGCCTCCCGTGATCCACGCGATCTTGCCGGCGAGACTCATGGGTGCGAATGACGCGGTCTGAGGGTCATGTGGCGGCCTCGGAGGTTTCCAGGATCGGCGGCAGGGGAGAATCGAGAGCCGCGCACACCGCGCGCAGCAGCTCCCCTTCGGCAAGCGTCAGTCTATCATCGGCCATCACCACCGCCACGCAGGCCTTGATGAACGCCGGCTTCCTGAGCGGAGCCAGCGCTTTGAGCTCGGTGAGCGCGCCGTCGACGACGTCGAAGCGCAGCTCGGAAGTCGTGCTGAACACGCCGCCCGGGAGCCCGAGCGTCTGCATCCCCTTGTCGAACGCCGCCATCCCACCCCCGCCCGCGTGCGCGAACAGGGACAGCACGATCGCCGCCTCGCGCGCTGCCGAAGACAGGTCGCCGTGCCTGACCCGGGGAGCGCCCTTCGCCTGCGGGCCGAGGTGGCGGCGCAGCAGCGTCTGCAGCACGAACTCCCCCAGGCTCACCTTGCCGTCCGCGGCGATCAGACCCTGGACCAGACGGAGCACGCTGTCGCGCGTCTCCTCGGGCAGGAGCTTGAGCGACGGAAGCGCGAGCGTCAGCACCGGAAGGCGCATCCGGGCGCCGAGCGGAGCGAGCGCCTGCGCGAGCCGCGAGCATTGCGCCGCCAGGTCCTCGCCGCCCTCCTGCCGGACCAGGGCGAGCTGTGCCGTGCGCACCTCGCCCGCGCCGAGCAGCAACGCAGCGACGACCGCCTTCGCGCCGGCCTCGCTCCCCGAAGCGGCGCGCACCTCAGGTGGGATCTCCTCGAGGAGCTGGCGCGCGTGGTCAACGTGAGCCGCCGAGGGACTGCCGATGCTCGCGACCAGCGCCGCCGCGGTCGGAGCGGCCGCGCTCGCGTACGGCGGGCTGGAAAACGCTGCGACTACGGGGCTGCCCTGCGCGGCCTCGGCGCGCTCGCCGCGCTCCTTCAGCAGGCGCGCCGCCTGCGGACCGAGCAGGCGCTCCATGCGCTCCTCGGTGGGCGGATGCGTTCGCAGCCAGGGTATCTCGAGGAACTCTCCGACCGGAGCGCCGATGCACATGTGCGAGAGCTCCTCCGCATGGCGTTGCACGATGGCGCTGCCGCGCTGGGAGATCTTGTAAAGCGCGCCGCCGATGCCGTCCGGGTTGCGCGTGAACTGCACCGCCGAGGCGTCCGCGAGGAACTCGCGTTCCCTGGATACCGCCGCCTTGATGAGGCGCCCGGCGAGCACGCCCACCGAGCCGATGAGCCAGAGGACGAGGCCGACCAGGAACACACGGAAGTCCCAAGCTCGCCGCCCGCTGCGGTCGTCGCTGCTGCTGCCGCCTCCCCGCATGAGGACAGCGCCCGCCGCTCCGATGAGCACGATGCCCGCGATCACCCCGAGCAGCTGTATGTTGAGGCGCATGTCGCCGTTGAGGATATGGCTGAACTCGTGGGCGATCACGCCCTGGATCTCGTCGCGGCCCAGGCGCTCGATCGCTCCCTCGGTGACGACGATCGCGGCCTCGTGGGGGGAATAGCCCGCCGCGAACGCGTTGATCGTGCCTTCCCCGTCCATCACGAACACCTGCGGCACGGCGATGCCCGAGGCGAGCGCCATCTCTTCGACCACGTTGAGCAGGCGCTTCTCTCCGAGCTCGCCCGTGTCGCGCCCGATCCGCCGCGCCCCAACCATGTCTGCGACCGCCACGCCGCCACCCGATAGCTCACGCAACCGCAGCAGCGTCCCGGCGAGGATCACGCCGAGCACGATGACGGTCGTCACCCAGTAGGCGGCGTGTGGCACTGCCGCGAGCGCCCTTACGACTGGAAAGAAAGGCTGGTCCGTCGCCCAGAGGAAAATCCAGCCGCCGACGACGTTGATCGAGAGCGCGATTGCGGCAACCGCAATCACGAAGGCGACAAGAATCCACCCGGTCCTGCGCCGCGCGCGATGCTGCTGTTCGAAGAAATCCATGGCAGCCCCGCGGGAAAGCCGAAGGGCTAGCTGAACGACACCTTGACGGGCTTTTTCTCCTCGGGAGACTCCGTCGCCTCGAGCAGCGTCGCTTCCCTGAAGCCGCCGAAGCCGGCAACGAAGTTGTTCGGGAAGCTCTCGATCCCGGTGTTGTACTCCATCACCGCGTCGTTGTACGCCTGGCGCGCGAAGGAGATCTTGTTCTCGGTGCTGGTGAGCTCCTCGGAGAGCTGCATCATGGTCTGGTTCGCCTTGAGCTCCGGATAGGATTCCGAGAGCGCGAACAGCTTGCCGAGCGCGCCCGAGAGCCCGGCCTCGGCCGCGATCATCTTCTTCATCGCCTCGGCGTCGGCCGGGTTCGCGGCGGCGCGCTGGTTCGCGCTCTGCGCGCCCGCGCGCGCGGCGATCACCGCTTCCAGCGTGCCGCGCTCGTGCTTGAGATAACCCTTCGC
>Ga0137409_10002108_pt1 | contig 21418 bp, 22 predicted proteins | sample CZODoug1_16funga_FD_122059 | JGI IMG/M metagenome (GOLD analysis project Ga0137409, IMG submission 122059) | Vadose zone soil fungal communities from Angelo Coast Range Reserve, California, USA - CZODoug1_16fungal (Hybrid Assembly) | ecosystem: Environmental > Terrestrial > Soil > Vadose zone... | reverse complement strand
GTAAAGGTAGCGCGGGTCCGGAGTCACTCCAAACGGCTGCTCACGCAATTGGTAGAAATCGAGGACCATTAGTTCTATTTGTCATTCGCCGGGAACGACGCAACCGCAGGAGTAGCCAGGAACAATTCGACTTCTTCCCGAGGCTCAGCCTCCGTTCTCGCAGATAGTTTGTTTTGGGAGAGGAGCATCTCAGATCCCCATTTGGATTGCCCAGATAACCTTGCTCGACATGCAGATGGACCGGATCAATTTGGAATGGCTGGGGTTGCCGTTGATTGGTCGAGCCGAGCCTGAAACGCAACAGGTTTTGCCGGGTGTACGCTAGTTACCCAGCTACGATCAAGTTCAACCGCCACTGAACGCTGCAGCAGGCTTACGGACAGAACCAGCTTCATTCCGGACTTGATTCTGACAATGATTCCAGTCATGCCGCGCAGAGGTCCCTCTTCAATTCGCGCTACGCGGCCGACCTGCAGGTACGGCCAAGGCATCGTCGAAAGGCCATTCTTTACGACACGCTGAATGGCAGCGATCTCTTCTTCGTCGACTGGAATGGGTGATTTGCCGACTCCGACGATCTGGATTACTCCCGGCGTCATCAGAACGGGCAGGCGGTTCTGAGGGTCCATGCGGCAGAAGAGATACCCAGGGAACAGCGGCACTTCGACTTCCTTCATGCGATCGGACCAGCGCCGAGTGTATTTGCTGACGGGCAAGAGGCACTCATAACCGGCGTTTTCCAATAGCAAAGTCGCATTCTTCTCTCTTCCAGTTCTGGCCATAATCGCGAACCATGGCCACTGTTGACCGCGAATACGCATAGTGACTCCGCTTGAGAAGCTACCGCCGTTGGAGTCCCAAAATTAGCAGACCCAGAATCGGCGAAGGCCTAGGTCCCTGGAACGCAACCGCCAGCGCAATCCACCTTCGCTGACCAGGGAGAAACTTGGCCCGTGCGCAACCATATCCGGTGCAGAAACTCCTCACAATCCGGTCTTAACCTTAAATATCAAGGCGGACAATTCCCGACGCAATCCTGCGAAGGTTCTTCGCCGTCTCCCTGAACGCCGGGCGAGTGGGTCGGGACTGCGTGAACGATGTCTGGCCTGCAGAAGGTGGCTACTGACCTGGGCAAACGCGCCTTCCGCATATAGCGTATAGCGGCTCGCGCCCTCAATTACGATTCACCGCGCACAATCTCACTCAGGTATTTCCCTTGCGCCAATTCCTTGATTCAACTGATGGTCTCCCCGTCAAGGATCTGACTATTCTTTGGGGTACCCGGCGCAACTATGAACAAAACGCTAGACATCCATTTGACTAGGCGCCATGCTTTTTGATTCGCCAGCTTACTTCCTGTTCCTGATACCAGTCGTGCTGCTGTACTGGCGTCTCAGTCATCGCGCCCAAAACATTTTCCTGCTGCTCGCTAGCTACTTTTTCTACGGCTGGTGGGACTGGCGTTTCCTCGCACTCATGATTGGCAGCACCGGTGTGGATTTCCTGATCGCGCAGAAAATTGGCCCCGGCCGTTCGGACCCTAGCAGAAAGAAGTGGCTTGTTTTTTCCCTCGTGTTGAATTTCACGATTCTCGGCGTTTTCAAATACTTGGATTTCTTCGCAGGGTCTTTCTTGGGGGCTCTGGACAGGTTAGGCGTTCACAATATTCCGTTGCCGTTGATTCGCATTCTTCTTCCGCCGGGTATTTCGTTTTACACCTTTCAGGAAGTCGCCTACATCGTGGATGTATATAAAGGCAGGATTGAGGCGTCCAGATCTTTCTTCGACTATGGACTCTTCATCAGTTTGTTCCCTCATTTGATTGCCGGTCCGATACAAAGGCCGGGGCATCTGCTTCCGCAGGTCCAGAAGGAGCGCACCTTCGACGCGGATCGCTTTTTCGATGGCATGATGTTGATTTTTTCGGGTCTCATTCGCAAGTGCGTGGTCGCTGATAATTGTGCGGTGCTGGCAAACGCGGTTTTTGGCGGACAATTCGGTCCCTCAAATTTCTGGCTTGTACTTCTTGGGACGTACGCATTTACCTGGCAAGTCTATGGAGATTTCAGTGGTTACAGCGATATCGCCCGCGGCAGCGCGCAACTGCTAGGTTTCCATTTCATGGTCAATTTCCGCCAGCCCTTCCTTGCTAATCGTCTTCAGGATTTCTGGCGCCGCTGGCACATCAGCCTGAGCACCTGGCTCCGAGATTACTTGTATATTCCCCTCGGCGGAAGTGCACATGGCCAATGGAAAACCGCGCGTAATCTCTTCATCACCATGGTTCTTGCCGGTCTCTGGCACGGCGCAAATTGGACCTTTGTCGTCTTTGGTGCGATCCATGGTGTGGTGTTGGCTGTCGAGCGGTACTTTTTCCCGGCCAAATCTAAATCGGGAGGCGTAGATCTTCCCCAGCGCTCGGTCGGTTTCTTTTCCCTTTGGGCGCAGAGAATTCTCACTTTCAATGTCCTTGGCCTGAGCCTCGCTTTTTTCCGGGCGACCTCACTCACATCTGCGGTGCAACTACTCGCGGGGTTATCCAATTTCGCCTGGCGGAGTGAGTACGCTTCCGCGTTCTTCATGCTCTGCCTTTTCTCTATCCCTCTCTTCGTTGTGGACCTCTTGCTGGAGGCCAGCAACCAAGAATATCCATTTGCAACATCGCCTTATGCCGTTCGAACCGCCCTGGCTGCCGCCGCACTTCTTGTGCTGACACTTTTCTCGGGGAGCAATCTCAATGCCTTCGTGTACTTCCAGTTCTAAGCCCGGTGCTCTCTTCTACGCAAAACTCTTGGTTGGGATCTGTGTCCTTCTCATCGTTGGTTTTGAATTCTTGAGTAATTTTCTGCTCAAACACCGCTCCGAAACCTATGCTCGCGTTTCCCGGCAATATGCCGAAGCCGTCAAGATGCGCCCCGCAAAGCCCGGCGAGCCGACCTCGGTTCTAATCATAGGTAACTCTCTCCTACTAGAGGGGGTCGACGTGGACCGTTTAAAGAAATTGACCTCCAGTCAGATGCACATCTACCCCATCTTCCTTGAAGCAACCGGGTATTATGATTGGTTTTATGGGTTGCAGCGCCTTTTTCGGGAAGGAGCGAAACCCCAAGTCGTGGTTCTCGGTGTTGGAGTGGATAGCTTCCTCGCAAACAGCGTGCGCCAGGACTACGCTCCACTGCTGTTATTTGACCTAAGAGACTCTCTCGGTGTGGCTTCCGATCTTAAGATGGATCGGACGGCCGCCAGTAATCTTTTACTGGCTCATTCGAGTGTCTTCTGGGATACACGCACTGTCCTTCGAACGCAGATTCTCCGTCACGCTGTTCCCCATTACCCAGAGCTCGTCGCGCTACTGAAGCCACAGCCTGCCATCCCGCCGCCCCATCAATTCCAGACCACAGCGAATTCTCGGTTGGAGCGCCTTCGTGAATTATGCGAAGCGCACGGCGCCAAACTGATCATACTTTTCCCGCCGACTCCGTCGTCCGAAGATGCGGTCCTACAAATGACCCTCGCTTCGCGGAAGGCCGGCGTGGACACATTGGTGCCAATCGATCCCGCAGCGCTCTCTGCCAAGTATTACCAGCCCGATGAACTTCATCTCAACTCCGAAGGTGCCCAGCTCTTCACGTCAGCATTGGCAACTTTCCTTCCCAAGACGCTGGATCATGAACCGTTGGCTTCGCCAAATTGATGAGTCGGAAGTTAATCTCTTCTTATTCCTCGAATGGTTTGCTCACTCGGCTTTCAGCGCGTATGGTCTTTGGTAGCGGCAGGTTCGAAACTGCGCCTGGCGAAACCCAGCTTGCCCGTGGCTACAACAATGTGGTCCACTCTCGCCTCCGCCTCCACCAGCGCCACATCTTCAATGAACTTGAGGACATGCAATTCAATTTCCATTCTGTCTCCCGGGACCACTGGTGCCAGGAATCTCATGTTGTTGATGGAGCCAAGCACCAGGAACTCCCCTGGTCGCGTTCCGGTTCCGGTCGTCTTTGAGAAGAGAATGGAAGCTGATTGGCCGATTGCCTCCACAATCAGCGTCCCTGGCATCACGGCGTGCTCGGGGAAATGACCCAGAAAGTGGATTTCGTTTCCCGTCACATTCTTTGTTGTTCGGATGCTCTTCCCCGGCTCCAGCGAGATGACGCTATCGACCATTATCATGGGAAACCGCTGCTTTAGAGCCGCCCGCACTTCCTCAAATTTCATCAAAGCGGCGGTCATCTAATAATTGTCCTTTTCTGCGAAATAGGTCGACGAACATACCCCAACACGTCTGACGCTCATTTCCGTGCAAGCGGCGCTGGGAAGCAGACAAGCAGGATTCGAATCAAGCGATTGAGGCCGCAACCCTTTGGATTGCATACGCCCTCAACGCGACCGTAGAATCATTGCGGTGGCACGCGGCAGAAACCGTGTGCCGGGGCGCGCTACGCCGGCATCAGAAACCAGTCGTGTCACGCGCAGCCCGACAGCCTCCGCCATTTGGAGTGGCTGGCTTTCCTGGTTGTACTCAAAGACATGATCTCGCTGTGGGGACTCGATAGCCGTGCTGAAGAACACGAGTCCATCTTGCGAAGTGCGGTGAACAATTACTTTGAAAAGCGGCCTCGGGTCCGACAAGTGCTCGGCAAGCATAGCGGATATGACCCCTTGGTATCTTCCGTTGCCGCTCGCGCCGTCAGTTTTCAGCGCATCGTTGACCGCGAAGCTGACGCGATCTCCGTGGCCGGAGGCGGCTAGCAGGCGATTTGCTACCGCTACTGCTGGAGGGCTGATGTCGAAACCATCGATTCGAATGTCCGGTCGCTCCTCCGCAGCCAGGAGACTCAAGACACCGTGTCCTGCAGCCAGCTCAAGGACAGACGCGTTTTGAGCCAATCGCCTCAAGAACTCATCTCGGAACATCGCGATATGCTTGATCATGGATGGCCAAAGGGCATAAATGAGAATGGCAGCCCACATGTAAGGCACGGCATAGCCCTCATCTTCGTAAACGCCGGACATGATTTCCGGCATGCCTTCAGGAGTGTACTTGCCCGCGCGCTCGTAAAGCTTCTGGGCCTGAGCGACGCCGATGCAATACCTCGCATAGCCACACGCTGCATCGTCGAATACCTTCTCCCCATAGGCTGCCTCCGCCCAGCGTGCCAGCGGATTCAACAACCACGAGCAGAGTTCTTTGTTCGCTTCGAAAGTCGTCCGTGCACTGGCCGCGAACGGCTTTGCTTTCCGATCCAGAGCCCCAAGAAATAGTTCCGCATGCTCCATTTGACACCTCGCTTGTCTCACTCGTGTGAACGCACATGGCGAACGAGACGCACCATCGGACGGATCAGATCGACTCCATCCCAAGGAGAACTGAAAAGATGCATCCGGCCCATTTTCACCACCCGATCGACGCCTTTGCGACCTGCGGCTCGGGCGAACTCTTCCTCCCGGTGGGCGGATTTCACCGCTAGCCCCAGTGTCTGCACCGTTCCATCGAACTTCGATATAACTTCCGAGAGGTCATCCGCCAGTAGCACGCTGAGCGTGCGACCCTGCGTCGGCTTCGGTATTTCAGTGCCTCTCCCCAACAGGATGGTCCAATCTGGTGAAGCCGGGAACACGGCACGGTTGGCGGCATCTTCAAGAAGCCATGACGCACGGGCCAGGCAAATCCCCGACGTCAACGAGGGTTCTATTTGCTCACGCGGATGCGCACGGTTTTCCTCTTCAAGAGCCTGTCTCAGATCGTTCACGAATTCATCGGGATCGCATCCGGCACTTTGCTCGAGAAATAATGCTTGGGGCGAAGAGCACGCCCGTTGGTCAAACTGCCACACGTCCCGTGCAATCCGCCGGCACCAAGACGCCCGTTCAGCCCGATCGCCCCAGGTCTCGGCATCCATCGCCGCAGCGGAAAGCCGTGGACCAAAGACCGCGACGCGTGCCCAATGAGGAAAAGGCAGCTTACGCAGTTGCGAAACCGCCTCAGCACCGCCCCAAATCATGGCGCCGTCCACGGCCTGCGCCATGGCTTCGTGTAGATCTGTGCGCGAATGATCGAAACTCACCATGAATGTGCGTTCAGTCAACAACCCGCTCCGATCGACCTCGTGCAGTTTCTCCATGATCTGCTGTGTTATCTCGACCAAGCCGCCTGGTATACGGACCAGACAGCCATTACCGCCGAGCAAGGCGCACGTAAGAGAAAGGACCGGCTGGATTTCAACATTCCCCGCTGGCCAATGGCCGACTACTCCCAGTGGAAATGCCCGCAGCCTTGCACTTCCATCTTCCCGCCAACCGCCGTTCAGAAAATCCGGGCCCAGTTCGCGTAGAAGAATCGGCTCTAAGGTACCCCGGCGGAGCCAAAGTCGCAGAAACGCCAACCCCGGAACTTCGCGCAACTCGCGCCCGTCCAGTGCCGCGGCCCATTGCTCAAAAACCTCGAGCATCGTCTGCGGGGCAATCTCCTTTTCCCGTACAGTCTCGCGAAGCTGCTGCGCCCCACAAGTAATCTCTTGAGGGGAATGCACTGCCGAGTTCAGCATCAGGTCATTCATGCAGACCGTTCCCCATCCCTTGTTGATAGCGAGTCGTTTCCAGGTTACCGCAACCCCGAACCTCCGCCTTCGGCACTCGTCCCACGAACCGGAAACTGGTGCCGCGCCTTCCACACGGGCACTCTTCGTAGTCGATGATTTCGGCCATATCTTCAGTCAGTACCAGAAACCCCGGGAAACTGGTCGGCAGCACGCTGCAGACCTGCACCAAGCCCTGCTGTCCGGCTGCAACCGGCTCTAGCGTCAGTGGATTTCTCACGACGACCTCTCCAAAGGCAGGCACATGCTTGTTGCCGTGCTCACAATCCGGATAGATGACCCCGACATTTTCCACCATGCCGTAAAAGTCGACGACACGATCGGGCGAGCACCCAAATACCGATGCCACCCCTGCGGAGAATATTTCCCGCGTGACCGCTTCTCGTTGCAAACGCTTCCATCCCCCGCTGTGAAGCACACGAACGTTGGGAATGTCGAGGGTGATGCCCTGGCGCTGTAGGCGCTGAACAAGCTGGGTCCAGATAACATAAGTAAATCCATAAGCCAGGACCTCGGTCTCTCTCCACTTTGCAGCGCAATCGAGAAGTTTCTCCAGATCGAGACCTGTATTTCCCTCCGGGTCACGCCGCAAACAGCAAACCACCTCTGTCGCAAAGGACCCCAGGCCTTGAATGGCGGCCCCACGCGCCCCCAGTTCACCCTGTGTATTTAGGTTTTCTGGCGTGTCGATCACCAAGTAGGGCCGGCGCGCCGGTCCGATGAAATCCTTGATGATCGTGGTTACGCCTTTTGTCATCCGCTTGGAAGTCTCGCTATCGAGTACTACACGGCTTGGCACCTGGCCAGTAGTGGCACTGGATGTGAGAGTACGCTTGACCTCGTTAGCGCCAACCAAAGCCAGCGGCGGATTCGATTTGAAGGTCCCGACGGGCAGGTATGGCAGCTCGGCAAGGGTGTTCGCCCTATGAAAATGCACAGGCCAGTGTTCCACGTAGTTGCAAAACCGCGGATTCCGGTCGCAGGCGTAAGCAAGTTCCTTCTTCAGCAGTGCGAGCAAGGAGTCGTGTCGTTCCTGCGGATCTAGCCCGTAAAGCGGGGCCATCAACTGGCTCTCGATGCCTTGCGCGATTTCCACCGGTGTGTTCATGACATCGTCCGTAACTGAGATCGGGCAAGCTTGCCGTTTTCCGTTTTCGGCAGTTCTGGGACTACTGTCACTGAGAGACAGGTCCACTGGTGCGGCAGTGCACGCCGAACTCTTTCGGCAACAATGCTGGCGCCATCGTCCGCAACGATGAAAAGCTCGAGCGCTTCTCCCGCTTCTGGATGGCGTGTCCCCGTGACAGCGCACTCGTAAACACCGGGGACGGCGGCAACTCTTCTTTCAACTTCCCCAAAGCTGACTCGGACGCCGCGAATCTTTATGAATTCGCTAGTCCGTCCTTTGACCCACAGGTATCCTTCGTCATCACGGCAGGCGAAGTCGCCCGTGTTGAGCCAGCCGTCGCCAAACTTCTCCTCCGTCCCTTCGGGGTCATCAAAGTATCCAAAGCAGACCGACGGACCGCGCACCTGGATCTCGCCGGTTTGCCCCGCTGGTAGTTCCCGCCCTTCGTCATCAACGATGCGGATCATTAGATTGTCCATCGGCAGACCAACACTACCGAGCTTTTCGCCCAAGCGATCCGGCGGTACGTAGGAAATCCGGGCTGTAGCCTCGGTCTGGCCATACATAACAAAGAACTCTGCTGTTGGCACGATGCTGCGCATCTCTCGGACACTTTCTGGGGCAAGCGCCCCCCCTGCTTGAAGAAAGCGCCGCAGTGTGGGTAACTGGATGGACCTGAGGTTCGTGCGCCGGAGGAGAATGTTGTATACGGTCGGCACTCCCGCGAACGTTGTACAACCGAACGTATTTATCGCGCGCAGGACTTTGTCAGGGAACATGAATCTCGACTCGAATACAACTCCACCCCCCTGATACAAATGGGAGTGCATAACGCTCGCGCCGAAGCAGTAACTCACTGGCATGATCAGCATGGCCTGATCGTCAGGCCCCAGACGCTGGCTTCGGACAATGGCCTCTGTGTTCGCTCTCAAGTTGCCATGGCTGACCATCACCAGCCGAGGTGCCCCGGTGGAGCCCGAGGTGGGCATCAAGACCGCGAGGTCCTCTTCCTTACACGGTGCCGGCGGTAACGAGTGCGCAGGGCGAGCGTCAAAAATGCCCTCGATCCGCGTAACACCATTCTTTATTGCCCAATCACAGTGGACTCCTTTACAAATCCATATGGCTTTCGCGCGCGCTCTCGCCAGGATCGATTCCCCGGAGGTTGCGAGCGCGCGCTCATCCACGAGCACGGGTACCAGCCCCGCATACATGGCCCCCAAATACGCCAGAGTACTTGCGGGGCTCAAACCACAACTGATCAGCACTCGGTCGCCCACTTGCAAACCGGCAGACAGAAACCCCGCCGCGAAGCCGACGACCAGACCGGGAACTTCCTTACCAGAAAGAGTTTGCCCGGCCGCCGCGTCGATCAGATGAGAATTCGTTCCCAGCCGCCGGATCAAGCGACCCGCGAAGTTCGCATCATTAGACCCGCACACCTTGGACCTTGCCGAGCTTGGATTGAACTACTCTGCAGATTTCCTTTAGGTTCTCCATCGCCATTAAGTCATCCACATCGAAACTCACACCAAAAGCGTGCTCGAGGTTGCTGGCCAGCTCCACATGCCCCATCGAATCCCACGCGGGAATGTCGTTTGGCGTCGAGTCTAGGGTGATAGTTTCCGGATCGATGTCGAATGTAGAGTTAAAGGCGGTTTTCACTTTCGCCAGCAGTTCTTCCATGATTAGATTCCCTTCTTCTCTCCTATCGGTATTTCTTTCAGCCACGACGGTTCCCTCTTATGAGCCGCCTGATCCTTACGCAGCGGTTCGGTCCTCTTGAACATGAGGAAGCGGCTTACGCTGAACGCTCGCACTTCCTTCCACTTGTTGGTCACGCGAGTGCACCACTGAGCCGGAATATTGTCAGCCCAGTAAAAACCATAGGCCTTTGTGTATCCTTTCGAACGAAGAGCTAACATCGCGCTATTCTGGAAAGCCGCGGATATGCCGCCTTTTCTTTCAGCCGACGCCACAAATATATCGAAGGTATATACATAGTCTTTCGACCAGCAACTAAACCCAAATCGTCGGAGATCTTCATGCAAACCGCGAGGGTCGTCTGTATCTTCTGCGACGTAGTGCCAAGTATCGCCAACAACCACGTTGTCTCGTGCCAAGGCGTATCCGCCGCATCCTTGCTTTAGGTAATTCAAGGCCTTTAGATATCTGCTGTTGACAGCAAAGCGATAGATACCTGACGCAAGCATGTCTTTGTCAATTTCAAGCAGTTTAAGGTTTGCGCTCGCAAGTGGCTTCGAACGTTCCGTTAGCTCCGAAAGATCCTTCTCAACAACAATGGCTGTACGCTCAAGAAAGAATACTTCCTTAAGAAGGGACCTCCATCCACTTGACCTGACAACATCGGCGACTTGAGTTATGCGCATTCTGACGTCGCTCAGCATTGGGAGCTACTCACCCGCAGCCACGTCATGCAAGTCGGAATTTGACCTGAGCTCGCTGGACTCTCGCTCAATTTGTGGCGTCCTTGATAGATGCAGAAGCTAGACCCTCCCCTGAATAAGCAGCCCTCTTTTTTCTCTGAGCCAAGAAAGGACTTGCCATGGCTTCGAATTGGGGCCTCCTCGCCGCACAGCAGAGCCTCGGCGAATCCACGCTCTGGAAAACCGTCGTGCCCATCAAAGGAAACAACACTCATATGTAGCTCCACTCGGCCGCCCCCATCGTCATACAGCAAGTTGCGAAGACCGTACTCCTCGTGCAGGAGTGATCAAACAGTCCTAGACAACCCGCCTACTCCGAGGTCCCAATTTGCCTTCGAATCGACCGCATCTTGGTCTGTGATGCCATAAGGTACAAGGCGGGTTTAACTGTAATCTCTAATAAGGTATGAACCCGAGGTGTGCAATCGGGGCAATCGTCTCCGATCTGCACCGTCTGTATTTACGGGCTGTATTGCTTGGCGTTATTCCGGAACAGCTTGAAATGGATCGAGCCGCTGCGTGAAACCCAATTTTAAGGGAAGCCCCAATTCCCCGGGCTATATTTTCTTGCTCTTTCTCTGCCCCTAAGCCGTAGGCGTAGCAAATGCTTACCTTTGTCTTGCACACAATGTCCAGGGTTTTACCAATTCCCGGACTGTTGAAATGTAAAAGGGCTTTCGCCCCGGAGACCTAAGTTGTTTCCTGTTCGCAAGATGCCTCTACTACCGGATCACCAGACGCCACGGGCCGCAAATTGCTCCCAGACACTTGGAATTGCAATCCTAAGTCTGTCCCTCCATTGCAAGCGAAGTGGAAAGGTTGGGTACTAGTACGAGGAAAGAACTTCACGTACTTTGCTACCAACATCACACGAAGATGCTTCTTGCACCGCCCACCGAGTCTGCGGAGGGAACGTTGTACGCCTGCCACGAGCTTGGCTGCTTAATCCGATACTTCGTCTCCTCTGGATACTTCCTAGACATGAAAGACGCAAAAGCCGCTGAACTGGAAATAATACCTCGTGTCGCCTGTTCCAAAGATGCGCAACGCATGTATCTAGCCGAGGTTATGCCTGGAAGAAAAAGCTTCCGCCTGTGGAAATGCCCGCAATGTGATGCGCGTAAAACCAATGAGGAGATTACCGGTGGGCTAGGGAAAAAGATAGGAGCATGAGAATCCGGGAACTGTTTCGTTGGCACGAACTTGAAAACCTTGCGTCTCTCAGCTAGTAAGACCTTGCCCACGGCTCCACTCTGCCGGACAATTCCAGACCGACGGCGAACCTTCCTTCCGACAGACGCTGGCAGTAAACGATCCGCCCGCGCGCCCGCACGCCCTCTCTTGGTAAACTAACCAGCACTCCCTGCCCAGGGTGCAACTTCTGCTCCATGAGAACTCGTGCGCCGTGGGCGCTCACGTTTTCTGTCAACAACCCTTCGTTACGCTTTGCCTCATCTTCGAGACAAACCTCTACTCTCACTGTCCTCGCGACCCGCTTCTCGGATCGGCCACTCGACATAGCCCTCCTGGCGCCACAGAGCCTGCAACCCTAGGGAGCTTGTTCACTGTTAGGTCGTTCACTCTCCGATAGGCACTCTGTGAGCGTACTAGCGTGATCTGGTTTGTCCACCGACTCTTTAAGAGCGACGTACGCTTTCGCACGTTCGGATCGATGAATTGAACCTTGGCGCTGCTGCAATTCGTTACCATCCTCCAGCTTGGTGGACAAGCGGAGGAAAACCGCAATTTCCCTGCCGGTAATCTCTTTAGTACGCTCTAGTACTGGTGGTGGTCACTGTTTCCAGCAATTCGCGCCGAGGCGGAAGAGCTCACTTCTGCAGCGCGACCGCCTGCATTAGCGGCCTTCCTTGTCTGAGTGGGACTGGCCCGTGGCTGTGGCACCTCCGACCGCGACGCTTCGTTTTCTTTTCAGAACAACATGCCCCCACGCGCGCGTCCCAGTCGCTGCAGAGCATGTCGACTGCTCTAACCTGTCCAGTCGCCAACAGGTTTGCCAAAGGGAAAACTAGCTGCGGAAGAATCCTTGAGAACAGTCCGGCGGCCATTGAAGATTGGACTACACGGCGAGCGCCTCCGCGGCCTCGTTGAGCACGGCTGTTACCAGCAGAGCAAGGCGCACGATCCGGAGTTGGAGCTGCTGTTCACCCAGGCCGAAACAGCCTGGTAAACGTCGAGGCGGCCGTTTTGTAGGTCCGGGGTGAGTTGAACGGCGTGGGAGAGCGCGCTAGCCGCCGCTGCCTGGTTCAGGGAAGGTTGAGCGCTCAAGAGCAGCGCAGCTGCGCCTGCAACCAAGGGAGAGCTGAAGGAAGTTCCGGAAGCGCTGGCGTAGGTGCCCCCTGGGAATGTGCTAACGACGTACTCGCCCGGAGCCGCGATCCAAACGTCGGCGCCGCCGTAGTTGGAGAAGGAAGAACGAGCGTCCCAGTCCGTGGTCGAAGCGATGCCCATCACGCTTCCGTTCATCGCGGCGGGATACACCGGAGCGCTGCTGTTTTCATTGCCGGCGGCGGCAACCAGGACCACGCCACTCTGGTTGGCGTAGGAAACTGCCTGACTTAAGGCGGCCGACGGTGTGGACACGTCAAAGCTCATGTTCACGACGTTCGCCTGGTGTTGAACGGCGTAGTAGAGGGCTGCAACGATGTTGGAAAGGTAGCCGCTGCCGCTGGAAGTGAAGGCTTTGAGAGGGAGAATCTTAGCCTCCGGCGCGACGAGATGGACCAGCCCGGTCGTCATCGTGCCATGTCCGAATGCAGAATAGGGCCCACCATCGAGGACAGCCGCCGAAGATTGATCGAGCACAGCCGCGCTGGACTGCTGGACGATCACCGGGCCTTCATTGTCGGAGTCGTCGTTACCGCCGTTCTGCAATTGCGGGACATCCAGCCATTCAGAAGCGCCCGCCTGGTTGCGGGTGAAGTCGTAGCCGGGCAGCAGGACCGGCTGGAGAACCGGGTGGGAGGTGTCGACACCTGTATCAATCACGGCCACGATTCCGCTTCCACTGATGTTGAAGCCATTTTGCGCGTCGGTCAGGCGGATGATCTGAGCGGCAGGTTGCGCGGCGTAGCCGTGCCAGACCAGTGTGCCGTAGTAGTCGACTGGCGTTCGATCATTCAATCCCGGAGGGATGTTGCTGATTGGCTTTTGAGGAATGGGCAGGAGCTGGTCAGGCTCGATACTTTTGATGCCGAGGAGGGATTCGAGAAAATTCAATGTGCCGTTCAACAGATTCGAGATGAGATTACCTGCTGAGGTGACCAGAAAGGTCTGGCCGAGGGAGCCGTCGAGCGATCCCTGCACCTGGCAACCGGCAATGTGGCAAAGTCTGAACACGGAGGACAGTCCACCCGTGGTCCGAACGATGTAACGGTTCTGGGCCGCAGTGGGCTGTACCCCTGCGGTTGCAATGGCAATCAGAACGGCGAAAATAAGTAAGATACGCTTCATAGAATAGATTCAGCCCTTTCGGTCAATCGTAAGAGTGCGATGCCGCTCACGGCTCCCAAAACTATGCGCCCTTGGTTCGTTCGTAGAATCGGGCAAATACCTGATATTTGATCGATCAACTCCGCGGTCGCAAAATGCTTCATCTTCATCCCCCATCAGGCTTTCCCTGAACTTCCGGTCCTTAGTGAATGAGCGCCGATAAAGCTCTCACGGAAAAAAGAGACTGAGGGGACGAAAAATAAAGAGCAAACGGTTTTAGCTAACCTCCTTATTTTCAGCTATTTTCCCGACGAGCACGAAGGGCGCCCAGAAATACGGGTGGGGATTTTGCTGTCGAAGGTGTTTCATAGCTGATTGTAGGGCAACGGCCATATCCCTTGTTTGAATGTAGTTTCCGTAGAACTCCTGCATGAGCGCCGAAGTGCTCTCGTCGTGGACGTCCCACAGGGAGAGCAGTAACGAGGTCGCGCCGGCGCAAAAGAGTCCGCGTTCCAAGCCGAGGAGTTCGTCGCCCGCCGAGACGAAGTTCATGCCGGTGGCGCAGCCGCTCAGAGTCACGAGTTTGGCCGGTAAACGAATCTGGTAGAGGTCGTACAAATTCAAGTAGCCATCCCCGAGCCGGATGCCGGAAAACATTGGGTTGTCTTGGCGATAAGTGCCGTGCGTGGCGATGTGAAGCACACTGCCCGTTGAGCCGCGCTCGCGAAGAATCTGCGAGGTCGCTTGGGCGCCGAGGAAAAGTTCAGGATGGGGCAAAATCGATGCGACGGATTGCACTTCATTCAGGATGTGCGGGGCCCGCTCGTCGGGGATTCCCATCACCAGAGTGTTGGGGATGTCACTCGTGTTTTTTTCCTGGCACAGGGCAAAGACGGCTGCGCTGGGGGCGTAGGAAATTGTGTGTGTATCGCAAAGATACTCGTCTCCATTTTTCAAGGCATGGAAGGGAAGAAAGTGCAGCGCGCCATGCGGTACGAAAATTAGATGCTTGGCGTTGAGATGTTCGCGGATGGGAGCAATGAGTTCTGCGTAGAGCGCTTCCAAGTGGCCTTGAGTCGCTGAGAGCAACGGCTGCTCAAAATGGTGAGTATAAGCAGCCCCCATTCGAAATTTTGAAAGCTGAAAGCGGAGCAGGTGGAGAGAGTGGAGGACCCGGGAGACCACGCTGACAATACTAATCTTGATAGATTCGCGCGTGATGACGGCGGCGATGAGCCGATCCCCGGTCGAATAATACTCGACCAGCGTTGTATTCATGGGCAGAGCTAATTGCAGTCGAGCCAGCGAGAAGTCCGCTGGAGCCTCGAGGGTGGCGTTTTCGAGTTCGTTCGCGGATAGTTCGCGAAGCGTTCGTAAAAGCTCGTTCTCGCGGGAAACCGCTTTTTCCTGCCATTGTTGCAGACGTTTGGAGGAACTCTCTTCCGGGCGCAATTGTTCCAGCTCGATGCGGTGGTAATACCAGTTCAACTCTTCGCGCAAATCGCGGATTCGCGGCACCAGTTTGCTCTGACCGGCATTTCCTATGGGGAGGCTCTGGCCGCTCTGAAAAATCATTTCCGTCATGCTGCGAGATTTTGCCGCTTCGATGCAGGCAAAGGCCTCGGCAGCGGCGGATCCGCCAGTCCCGCCGCTCAAGTGCAAATCCACCAGGGCTTCGTACACTTGCAAGCGGTTTTTCACGAAAGAAATTTTCAGCTCCTCGGAGTGCAAGCGGCTGCGCAGAGTTTCCAGCACTCTACGCGCCTCGCCAAATGCCGCGAGAGACGCAGGGCGGTCGCCACGGCCCTGCGCAAGTTGACCGCGGAGGAAGTGCGCCTGATAGGCAAGCGCCGGCGCTTGCAGGCGCTCACTCTTGGCGACGGCAGCTTCCGTCTCCGATTCCGCGACAGCCGTCTCTCCCATCTGCAACGCGATGCGCGCGAGGAGAAGGTGTGCGAGCACAGCTTTTCCGGAGAGCAACGATTGATCGAAAAATACGACCGCGGCCACACACAACCTCCGCGCCTCAAAGTACCTCCCTTCATGGAAGAGCAGTAGTCCCTGGTACAAATCCAGTAGCCAGGGCCAAACTAGATTTTTTTCTTGTGCAAACATCTCGCGAGCTCTGATGAAACGTTCGAGGGCATGGACTGTTTTTCCTTGCTGGCCGTACGCGATCGCTTCGTTTGCCAGCGTTTTTGCAGCTTCGTAACCCATACCTAGCTTCTCAAAACGCAGGAAACCTTCATGCGCCATTTCCCGCGCTTCTTCGCTCAAGTTCAGCTCGAGGTAAATCTCCGAAAGGTCGAGTTGGCAGAGAGCGAGATGATAAGCGTCGCCCGATACCTCGCAGGCGCGCCGCGTGGCAAAAAGCATTTCGATGGCGCGGCTGTATTCGCCGCGGAAGTAGTACAAGTAAGCAATATTGTAGTCGGCTTGGTCGCGCAGTAGTGGCATCCCGTACCGCTCGCACGCGTCGCGTGCTTTCTGATGACAGTCCAACGCCCGGGGAAAGTCATTCAAGCTGACTAAACACATCGCCATATTGCTCAGGACGACGGCAATACCCTCTGCATCCTTGTACGGCAGCAGATCCGCATATGCGCTCTCGTAATGAGCGATAGCTTCATCGAAGCGATCCTGCCTGTGAAGGATGTTGCCGAGGTTGATTTTCAGACGTGCGAGACGCTGGCGGTCGTTGAGACGTGTGAAGATCTCTCTTGCTCGAGCCGCAGTCTTGAACGCCTTATCGTACTCACCTAGTAAGATGAGCGGCTGGATTGAACTACTCAGAGTTCGCGCGGCTTCTTTCTCGACCTTGAGCGCGTCGTACAATTCGACGGCCCTTTCGTGGTATTCGACTGCCGCGGCGTTATTTCCGCAAGCGTAGAGCGCGTTAGCCTTTGCCCTCAGGCCGAGAGCCAGGGTTTCTTTCTGCCGCAATCTCCTCCCGATTAAAACGGCAGTTTCCGCGAGGTGCAGCGCCTCGCGCGTGTTGACGCGAACCCGCTCAACGACCAGTTGAGCCAGTCGTTCGACAACCTCGACGCGCACAAGAGTCCGGTGGCGAGCGAGAAACTTCAAGCGCGCCGGTTCACTCTGAAGTTGCCCCAGTTGAGAAAAGAGTTCCTCCGGCGGCGTTAGCTTGAGCGTCGTAGACATCAGTGGAAGCCCAATTCGTCCAGATTCCGCCTCATCCCACGTGCGCCGAACTTTCTTTTCAGCTCTGACCATAACCGGACTCATCGGCGAGCGCTCTCTTCCGCATTTTTGAAATAAAGCTGCTCGACGTTCCAGGGGACGTATGCTTCGCGAACGGCGGGATGGGAATTACCGACATGAGGGTGAGGGTTTCCGTACGACCTGAAGAGGGCCCGGTTGCTATCGCATTGCCTTCTCCAGATGAGGTACCTGGTGCTGTCAATCGCGATGGGTGGCGGACCCTGGGAATCGAGCGACATTTATGCTGGACTCTTGATCGTGCGTTTGGGCAGTGTCCCGATGATGCTCTCTTTAGGTAAACTTTGATCTAGCAGAGGGTTGATTTGCATGCCGTCATATTTGCGCATGGCTGACCACATGACGATGCGGTCTTGAAACTTCACACCGACGCCAAAGCGCTCGTCTGCCAGCCTTTGACAATAAACCACGTTTCCGCAGGTCGTTTCTTCGTTCAGGGCAGTTACTTTTACATTGTCACCAGTTTGCCAGGGTTGTTTAGAGAATATGCGAGCGCCATGAGCACTGATATTATCTGTGAACGTCCTCTCTTCTCCATGAGCGCTCGCACAGTCTACCTGCGCAAGCCGTACGATGACGATGATGGGGAGCCTCCTTTCTAGTCTGCCACTGAGCATATGGTCCAAAGACATGTCGTTCATACCTAGATTGGGCAATCTTGAAGCGTGGCGGCGCGCTGATTCGGCGAGAAAACATCACCAATATTCGGCTGGGCGCGATTTTGATTGCCGGTCGATGATTCCTCTCCATAGTCCGGCGACTGGTCCCTTGAGCGGTCCCTTGGAGACCCCGTCATCCTCTCGCTTCCGTTTGGATACACTTCTTCGGCGACGGAATCAATCGAGCAAAGACCTGAGTGCACCCTCGGGTGAATTTCGTAGGCTCAATGGATCGGGTAAACCCGCGATTTGGTCTCAGCGATCAAGCAGGATTCGCGCGGACAAACCTATCTTAGTCCGGGTGTCTCCCGAGCCGTAATGGGCACGTTTCGCTCAAAATCGAAAAAGCCCAGAAACCGATTGACTGCCCAGGAGCGGCAAGTACTCGTGTTGGTTGCAGAGGAGAAATCGACGAAATGATCCGACCGGCGAAGGAAACAGGTTCTGTTCCTTTGTATTCCCACGCGGAGGAAGCAAGGTCCGTAAGTGTTTGATTTAATGGAGCGGCCTATCGGAATCGAACCGACACCTGAACCTTGGCAAGGTTCCGTACTACCACTATACTAAGGCCGCTTACTGACCTTCTTTTTATAACACGACCGGTGGGCAGCCACAAGCCTTCCCATCTCCTGCCGGCCCAAAGCCAAACAGTTTACAACGAGGACTTCTCAGGAAACTTGAGTAATGCGGGCGGACTTTACTACAGGCGAGCGGCGCTGACGCTCCGCAAACCGGGTAGCCTTATCCTTGTCCGTGTAAACGCGACCGAACTTTTCCCCGTCGGCATAAAAAACACTGACAAGGTAGTGGTGATGTTTGCGGCGACGATCTTTGCCGAAAGAAGTCTTGCCTTGAATTCCCGTCTTATTGGTCTCGACTTTTGTCACGTTGGCCACCCTATCGGAAAAGAATACGTACAGCACTATCGCAGAGTAGCAGGCGCCGCACAAGTACCAGAGAAGGTAGTATCACGCGTTCCATTACACCTGGAAAATGCGTGAGCGGGAACGGAAAGTTCGCGTCGGAGGAAGAGTAAAGTGCGGCCGAGAATCTGGGTCGCAATGTGCGCCACGCTCAAAAGACCCGCAAAAATGCCGGATTAGTGGCCGGGCGGCACGCAACTTTTGAGCCTGGCTAGACATCCAATGTAAGTGCTTTTATTAATAAAGAGTTGCGAGGCTTCGGGAGGGTGGAACCTACAGGCCAATTTGTCCGGAAATTTGTTGTGCGCCACGAAACATTTTCCGAGTTTCAACGTCTTTACTTGTGAGGAGAAGATAAGCTGAATGTGGCGGAGAAACATAATGACCATAACAGTCCCAAAGCTACCGCCCCTCGTGGAAGATCTGCGAAACCATTCGCAGGAACAGATCGCTGAATTGCGGCAACTTCTCGCTGTGGGTGCGCCTTCGCGGCCTGATCCGCGCCGGCCTGGTTTCTATGAAGTGGATGGATTTGCGGATACGTATTACGTGTTTAAGTATCCGACCGGCACAAAGGTGCTGTTGATCGGTGTCTGGGATCGCGAGAGCGATCCGGTAGCAGCCCTGGTGGCGTGTTCCTGCCCAGCGGCGTAACTCCCTTTCACGGCAAACGGAAGAAACAATAAGAAAGGCGTCCCGGCCAGAGCCGGGACGCTTTTTTTAGTCTTCCTCCAACTCCAGCGCGGCCGAGTTGATGCAATAGCGCATTCCTGTTGGCTGCGGTCCATCGTCAAATACGTGCCCGAGGTGCGCGTCGCACCGGCTGCACTTCACCTCTGTACGCCTCATCCCGTGGGTGGTGTCATTCTCGGCCTCAACCGCCTCTTCTGTGGCTGGAGCGTAGAAGCTGGGCCAGCCGGAGCCGGAGTGGTATTTTGTTTCAGAACGAAACAGCGGCTGGCCGCAGCAAACGCATTTATAGATGCCTGCCGTTTCAGTGTCCTCGTACTCTCCTGTAAAGGCCGGTTCCGTCCCCTTCTGTCTTGTCACAAAGTATTGATTCTGCGTAAGTTGTTTCTTCCAGTCCTTCTCATCCTTATGGATCTTCTCAGCCATTGCTCCTCCCAAGGGTGGGTTCCGTTCAGGTGCATCCCGTGCAGTATCAGATTTAGCGCACTAACTTGGCGTTTCAGCCGTTACCTCAAATAGTCATACGGGCGAAAGTCCGTCAAGAAAGCTACCACACCGAGTTCGGAATGCTCAAAAATACCAACAAATGGTGCGAGTGTGAACTCTTCGGGGGGAGGTGCTTCTATCGCTTAAATGCGGAATCCGCTTTATTTGAGGCTGGCTTCACTTCCAAAAGCGCGGGTTTGACGGAAAAAACATGAATCTCGTTTTTGTCGGGAAACACCTGACATTTTACGAGGACCTGTTGCCCTTTGTGCGCTGCCAAGGCATCCGGATTAATTACACTCCAGACATCGTTTTCTTCGCTCACCAGCTTTTTTCCATCTAGACTGATTTGTCCTTCAATGGAGACTGCTTTCCTGGCGACGCTTAAGGTTTGTGAACCGCTTGGCCTGCTTTCGGCGGCCTTTGAGGAATGCTGCGCCGCAGCAACGATGGGCATCAGCAGGGCAACTGCGAGTATGACCACAGACCACTTTTTCATCGGGCACCCCTTGGTTCTAAACGGATACCGCAATGCAGCGATTCTAGAACTCTGAAGTCCACGGTCAAACGGGAAATTTAGATGCGGAATATCTCAAATATTGCTCTATCTTTCCGCGTTCCCGCGTGCGCGTCCGCGTAAGACGTGGAAACAAAAACCATCCCGGCCTTGGGCCGTCTATGAAGAAAACGGAGGTTCTGCCGATGAAACGGCTTTTCATGCTCGCTCTTCTAGCTTCACCGTGGTCGCTCTTTGCTCAGGACGTCATGTTTCGCGGGAACCCGGAGCACACAGGTATATACAGTGCTGCCGGCGTCCCAAAGTTCACAGGCATCAAATGGCAGTTTCATACTAAAGGGCAGATCCTATCGTCCCCAGCGGTTGCCGGTGACACTCTCTATGTTGGCAGCGGCAACCATTGCCTCTATGCCCTGGATCTCGCTACCGGGGCGCAAAAATGGCTATTCCAATCCGAAGGCCGCATCACCTCGTCGCCCGCGGTTTCCGCGGGTGTCGTTTATTTCGGGAGTTACGATGGCAATTTCTATGCTGTGGACGCCGCGAACGGCAAATTGAAATGGAAATTTCAGACTGGGGGCGAGCGCCGTTTCTCTGCTAAGCATCTGCATGGCGCCGCGCCGGCTTCGGAAACCATGCCAGATCCTTTCGATTTTTACCTCTCCTCGCCGGTCGTTTGGAATGGCGGAGTCTACTTTGGGAGCGGAGACACAAATGTCTACGCGCTGGATACCGCTACTGGCAGTTTGAGATGGAAGTTCAAGACGGACGATGTCGTTCATGCAGCTCCGGCGATTTCTGGAGGCACACTTTTTGTTGGGAGCTGGGATAGCTACTTCTACGCTCTGGATGCTGGCAGCGGGAAAGAAGTTTGGCGCTTCAAGACGGGCGAGGATCCGGACATTCACAATCAGGTTGGCATTCAGTCTTCCGCGGCTGTGGCGGACGGTGTGGTGTACTTCGGCTGCCGCGATTCCAAGTTTTACGCCCTGGATGCGGCCACTGGTAAGGAGCGCTGGTCTTATTCGAATAAGGGCTCCTGGGTCATCTCGTCGCCTGCGCTGTCCGATGGCAAGGTCTATTTCGCGACGGCGGACACGGGGTTGCTTCATGCGCTGGAAGCGAAGTCGGGCGCCCTGCTCTTCACCCTGGAATTCAATCGTTGGCCGATGTTCTCTTCGCCGGCGATAGCGAGTGGAATACTGTATATCGGTTCTCATCAAGGCAAGCTCAACGCCATTGATCTGAAAGCGCAGAAAGTAGCGTGGAGCTTCGAGACCGAAG
>Ga0137409_10002107_pt1 | contig 21424 bp, 27 predicted proteins | sample CZODoug1_16funga_FD_122059 | JGI IMG/M metagenome (GOLD analysis project Ga0137409, IMG submission 122059) | Vadose zone soil fungal communities from Angelo Coast Range Reserve, California, USA - CZODoug1_16fungal (Hybrid Assembly) | ecosystem: Environmental > Terrestrial > Soil > Vadose zone... | reverse complement strand
CCGTGGAAGGCGCGCCACAAGGTAAACCAAACGTTCAGGACCACGCGTGTGAAGGACAACGATGGCGTTGTCTTGGAGGTGAAAGAATGGAAGGACGGTCCACTGAGCTGTTCCTGCAATGACAACGATCCGCCGGCCTGCGGCGATAAGTGCGTAAAGGTGCTCGCTTGGTCAGCGACAGCGTTGGCATTCATCTAGGTTTGCACGCATTCACTTGTACCCGCAATTCCGTAGGCCAGGAGCATCCCGATGCACTTCGAGCAGCGAGAACTGAAGCCTCACGCGGAGCCGGTCTCTGCATCCGAGCTCAAGGAGGGCTCGGTTTACTTCTCCGTTCAATTCATTGATTCGGAAATGCTCATTCCGGTCATCGAGCCGCTCGTCTTCATTGGCAGGAATCTTATGCCCGGTGACGTAGTCAAGTTGTATTTTCAAGACGCCGACTCTTACGGGCGTGGGCTCCCGCATAGCGATTCTCGCGCCTCTTTATATGGACAGGAGGAAACGGAACTGAATCATATCTTCGAGTATGAGCGCGCGCTGGACGTACTGATCAGGTGCTCCGTCAGGCGGAGGAAAGGGCTCGGCGCTGAGAACGCGTGAATCCCTCCGCTGGATAGTACGCTCGAATTAGGCTACGACGTCAAACGGCAACTATGGCGTCGATCATTGACCAGCGCGGAAGAGTGAGTCTCCATGGATACGATGCGATGGATCGCCGGAATTCGCGCAAGGACCCGCTCAACCACCGAGACTCTCCTACGGACCGCACGGCTTCTTCGCCCAGGTAATCGGACCGCAACGGCGAGCTTGCGCAGAAAGCTACGATAGCCGCGAGCGCTCCATCTCGCAGAGCTTGGGTGCAGCAATGGTCAATCCGTGCTGCAGGTCTCGCTAGATTGGAGATTGCCTTTCGAGCAGTGATCAGATGGAGATATGGCAGCCGTAACCGCAGTCTGGTGAATTGCCTTTCGTTATAGCAGTGGTTTAATGTCGAGGTACCGAGGAAATGAACTCACGACGTCACGCGTCATCCTGATTCATTCGGCGCGGCTCGGGGCCCTGGCGCCCGGTGGCCTCATACGCAAGACTGATGCTCGCACTCGGGCAAATCCACTAAGTTGTCCGCATGTCTCACGGGGCGGGCCAGGTCGCCGACGCCAGCACGCGGCCGGTGGACCGCTCCTGGACGAAGGCGACCAGCCGTAGCCGCGCCGCGACCGCGCCGAGGTCCACCTCGCCAGACCAGGCGGTTTGCTCGACACGGCCGATGTGCCGAAGCTCGCGCACCACGCGGAAATGCGACAGCGTGCGGCCCGCGTTCTCGCCTCGGGCCACGCGCGCCGCCGGCGGATCCTCCACGGCCGCGAAGAGCACCTCCGCGCCGGAGTGGGGCGGCAGCTTCGCCTCGAGATGGAGCGTGTTCCCGCTGCGCCTGGCGTTGAGCGTCCCGTGCGGCTGCGCGGCAGCGGCGACCGCCGCGGAGCGCGTCGCCGCCTCGTCGCTGCCGACGACCTCCGCGCGGCCGTCGATCACCGCTTGCGGAGTATAGATGCCGCCGCGCCGGAGGCGCGAGGCGTAGACCTGCTGGCGCTCGGTGAACACCGGGCTCGAGTACGGATCCTTCCAGCCCAGCGAGTCCCAGTAGTCGACGTGCTCGGAGAGCGCGAGGATCTCGACCCCGCGCACGGGCTGGTCGCGCACCAGGCGCGCCAGGAGGTTGTCCGCAGCCGGGCAGCTCGAGCACCCTTCCGAGGTGAACAGCTCCACGAGCACCGGTACGGGGTCGCCGGTGCGCGCCGGCAGCGTGGCCAGGACCAGGGCAGCGGCGAACGCGCGGAACATCCGGCCTCCGAGGCTCCATCGTACCAGTGAAACGAAGATTCTGCGTGGTACACGGGGGCGATGCCGCCTTTGGAGCCGGGCATCCATCTGCTGCACAAGCCGGCGGGCCCCACCAGCTTCTCCCTGGTGCAGCCGTTCCTGTCGGAGGCGCGCGGCCGCAGGCCCAGGATCGCGGTCTGCCATGGAGGCGCCCTCGACCCCTTCGCGGAGGGGCTCCTCCCCATCCTGGTGGGCCGCGCCACCCGCGCCTTCGAGCTGCTGCACCCGATCCCGAAGGAGTACCAGGCCGAGGTGTCCTGGGGCGCCGAGACCGACAACGGCGATCCGCTCGGAGTGGTCGTGGCCCGCGGCGACGCTTCGGGGCTCGACCCGGCGCGCCTGGACGCCGCGCTCGCGACATTCGTCGGGTGGCGCGAGCAGGTCCCGCCCGCCACCAGCAACAAGCGCGTCGGCGGCGAGCGCGCCTATGCGCGGGCGCATCGAGGAGAGCTCGTCGAGCTTCCGCCGGTGCGCGTCTACCTGCACGAGGCCCGGTGGATGTGGCACGACCTCCCGCGCGCGAGCGGGCTGCGGCTCGTGGTGCGCGGCGGCTACTACGTCCGGTCCCTCGCCCGCGAGCTCGGCCGCGCGCTCGGCTGCCGGGCTCACCTGACCAGCCTTTCGCGAACGGCCATCGGGCCCTGGCGCGATCCGGGGCCAGGGCGCCGGGAGCTGGTCAGGGGCGCGCAGATCCTGCCGTGGAGCGCCGTGCGCGCCATCGACGCAGAGGAGGCCCGGGCGCTGCGCGGCGGGCCAATCCCTCGGGGCGAGTTGCGCCCACCTGACTGGGTGCTTCCGGCGGGATTCCCCGATCCCCAGGCCCCCGTCCGCGCGTGGCTCGACGGCTCACTGGTCGCCCTGCTGCGCGAGCGGGACGGGATGCTGTGGCGGGAGATCGATCTCCGCGGGCTGTAACCCTACGCCAGGCCACCCCTTCTGGGCGGCAGCCCGGCGTCGAAACCGCCCTGCGCGCGGCAAGCGGTTACCTCGGGATGCCGCTGTCCGTCGTGCCTGTCGTGGTCGAGCTGTTGCCGGGGATGGTCGTGGTGCTTCCCGGCGTGGTGGTGCTACCGGGCGTAGTGCTGCTTCCCGGCGTAGTGCTGCTTCCCGGCGTCGTGGTGGTGCCCGGCGTCGTGGTCGTGGGCGTCCCGGTCGTGGTCGAGCTGCCGGTCGTGGTCGAGCTGCCGGGCGTGGTGGTGGTGCCGATCGAGCCACCGGTCGTCGGGGTCCCGGTGGTGCTGGTCCCAATACCGGAGTCGGTCGTGCCGATGGTGCCGCTCGAACCGACGCCGCCGCTCGAACCCTGGCCGCCGGCCGCGCTGGTCCCGCTCGGGTCGGCGCCCATCGTGCCGCTGGTCGAGCCCGTGGTTCCAGACGACCCGGTCGTCCCACTCTGGGTCGAGGTGGCGGTCCCCTGCCCACCGGCCGAAGTGCCACTGGAGCCCGCGGTCTGGCCCAGCGCGGCCACGGCGACCACCAGGACGCCGCTGGCCACAAACGTCGCGAATTTCTCCTTCATCGTCATTCGGTGCCTCCCTTGGTGTGGAACCGGAAGCTACGGACGGCGTGCCACGGTGTGAACCCGACTCTCGCGCCGATGGGGCGCTTTTTGCCCCCGGCCGCTACAGAGGCGGTCGAGCGCCGGCGGCGCAGGCGGCCTACCGGCGCCTCCGCACTGGAACCGCGCCGTCCGCGGCGCCAACTTGGCGGCGTGAAGCTCGTCGTGTTCGGCCTGACCATCAGCTCGTCGTGGGCAAACGGCCACGCGACGCTGTGGCGGGGCCTTGCCTCCGGGCTCGCCCGTCTCGGCCACTCGGTGATGTTCTTCGAGCGCGACCTGCCCTTCTACGCGCCCCACCGCGATCTCATCGAAGTGCCCGGCGGGCAGCTGTGCCTCTACCGCGACTGGGAGGAGGCGCTCCCCCAGGCGCGCGACGTGCTGGCCGGCTGCGATGTCGCCATGGTGACCTCGTACTGTCCGGATGGGGCCGCGGCGGGGGAGCTCGTCGCCTCCTCGCGCGCGCGGCTGAAGGTCTTCTACGACATGGACACGCCGGTCACGCTCGAGCGCGCACGGCAAGGCGGCCCGGTGGAGTACGTCGGCGCCCGCGGACTGCGCGACTACGACCTGGTGCTGAGCTTCACCGGCGGCGAGGCATTGGCGGCGCTGCGCGACCTGCTCGGGGCGCGCCGGACCGCCACGCTGTACGGCAGCGTCGATCCGTCGGTGCACCACCCGGTCGCACGCCAGGAAAATTATCAAAGCGACCTCTCTTACCTGGGCACCTACGCGGCGAACCGGCAGCAGGCGCTGGAGACGCTGTTCCTGGATCCCGCCCGCCGTCTACCGGGGCGAAAGTTCGTCATCGGCGGCGCGCAGTACCCGGCCGACTTCCCCTGGCTGCCCAACGTCTTCTTCGTCCGCCACCTGCCGCCCAGCGAGCACCCTGCGTTCTATTGCTCCTCGGCGCTGACGCTCAACGTGACGCGCGCCCCGATGGCGGCGATGGGCTGGTGTCCCTCCGGCCGGTTGTTCGAGGCCGCCGCGTGCGGGACACCCGTCCTGAGCGACGACTGGCCGGGGCTGGAGAGCTTCTTCACGCCCGGGGAGGAGATCCTGGTGGCGCGCACGGCCGCGGAAGCGCAGGAGGCGCTCGCGCGCACTCCCGCCGAGCTGGAGCGCATCGGACGCGCGGCCCGCGACCGCGCGCTCTCGGATCACACGGCGGACCGGCGCGCGCGCGAGCTGGTGGAGCTGGTCGAGCAGGAGGTCTGAGGATGTGGGGAGTCATCCCGGCGGCGGGGATCGGCAGCCGCATCCAGCCGCTGGCGTTCTCGAAGGAGCTGCTGCCGGTGGGGAGCCGCCCGGACGGCGAGGCGGAGCGCCCGCGCGCGGTCAGCGAGTACCTGGTGGAGCGGATGCTGCGGGCGGGCGCGAACAAGCTGTGCTTCGTCATCTCGCCGGGGAAATCGGACATCGTGGAATATTTCGGCGGAGGCATCGGCGCCGCCCACGTCTGCTATGCCGTGCAGCAGCGGCCCGCCGGGCTATGCGACGCGCTCTTCCGCGCGCTCCCGTTCGTCGCGCCCGAGGAGGACGTGCTGGTCGGGCTGCCGGACACCGTCTGGTTCCCCGAGGACGGGTTCTGCCACCTGGGGCGGGGGCTCTCGTTCCTGCTCTTCCGGGTGGAGCGCCCGCAGCTGTTCGACGTGGTGGTCACCGGCGTGCAGGGCGCGGTGGAGGAGATCCAGGTGAAACCCCCGGAGCCGAAGAGCGACTGGATCTGGGGCGCCTTCAAGCTGACCGGGCGCATCCTCTCCGAGCTGCACGACCTGTGGCTCGAGCCCGGCCGCCGCGACGAGTACGTCGGCACCCTGGTGAACGCCTGGCTGGCCCGCGGCGGCCGCGCCGAGGGCATCCGCGCCGGCGAGTCCTACGTCGACGTGGGCACCCTGCACGGTTACCGCCAGGCCATCCAACTTCTCGCCTCGCACTCGAGCTCGTCGCTCGGCGGCTAGTCCCTCGACGCAGAGGTTTGGATTGCCGCTCAGGCCATGCGCTGGAACAACATGGAGTGCGGCGCAAGGAGAAAGCGATGCCTCTCGACCACTATGTCACGCTGGGCCGTTCGGGCCTGCGCGTAAGCCCGTTCTGCCTCGGCGCCATGACCTTCGGCGAGGATCTCGGCTGGGGAAGCAGCGTCAAGGAGTCCGAGTCGATCATCGACCGCTACCTCGAGCTCGGCGGCAACTTCATCGATACCGCCAATCTCTACACCAAGGGGCACTCGGAGAAGATCATCGGCGATCACGTCGGCCGTCACCGCAACAGGCGCGACCGCCTGGTCATCGCGACCAAGTTCAGCGGCAACCTCTACGTCGGCGATCCCAACGGGGGCGGCTCCAGCCGCAAGTCGATCGTCGCCGCGTGCGAGCAGTCGCTGCGCCGGCTGCAGACCGATTACATCGATCTCTATTGGCTGCACAACTGGGACCAGCTCACGCCCATCGAAGAGACGATGGCGGCGCTCGATGATCTCGTGCACGCCGGCAAGGTGCGCTACCTCGGCGTCTCCGACACGCCGGCGTGGAAGGTGACCCAGGCGCAGCTGATCGCACAGTTTCGCGGCTGGGCGCCCTTCGTCGGACTCCAGATCGAGTATTCGCTGCTCGAACGCACCGTCGAAGGCGAGCTGATGCCGATGGCCAAGGAGCTCGGCCTCGGCGTGACGCCGTGGTCGCCGCTCAAGAGCGGCATCTTGAGCGGCAAGTACACACGCCAGAATGCGGGGAGCGTGCAGCCCACCGGCCGCGCATGGGCCGCGGGCTTCCTTCATGATAAGGCCTACGCCGTCATCGACGAGCTGCAGCGCATCGCCGGGCAGCTCGACACGACCGTCGCTCGCGCGGCGCTGGCCTGGCTGCAGGGCCGGCCGGGGGTGACGTCGACCATCCTCGGCGCGCGCACGCTGGCGCAGCTGGACGACAACCTCAAGGCGCTCGACATCACGCTCAGCGCCGAGCAGTCGGCCGCGCTCGACAAGCTGACCACGCCCACGCTCAACTTCCCGGCCGAGTTCCTGACGATGACCCGCATGATGCACGCCGGCGGCACCACCATCAACGGCGAGAAGTCGGAGCTGTTGCCTGCGTTCGGTCCCACCAAGCCCGACGACCACTACTAGTGCAGCCACCGGGTCGCCTCGACAGCACGCAGCGGCGCGTCTTCCGCTGCGGTGGACCGCTACCGCCCGGTCGTGGCACTAGGTGTAGTCGCGGATGATCACTTCGCCGGGCTTGGGGTCGGCGAGGAGCAGCTCCAGCGCGTCCATCACGATCCATTTCTGCAGCGCGTCGTCGTTGGGGCGGCCCAGGGAGTGGCCGGCGATGAAGCCGCGGGGAGAGAGCGCGCGGGGAGGGCGGGCTTGCGCGCTCTCCTCAGGCTCCACCGTGATCAGCACCGTCGGAACGCCGAGCATCTCGATCGCCCGCTGCACCGTGACCACGGTGCGGTGGCAGAGGCGTCAGCCTCCGGTGAGGAGCACGGCGTCGGGCCGGGCGGCCGACACGGCGCGCGCGAGCTGCGGGACGGTGGTCTCGCGCAGCTCGCGCAGCGCCTGGGAGTAACCCATCGCGAAGTGCTCGTCGGTGAGGCCCGCGATGCGCCCCTCGCGCGCCAGCGACCGGAGGCGGTCGATGGGGAACACGCAGTTCACGTCCTTGTCGATGCAGCCGTGGTCGTAGTGCGAATCGTCCACCGCGAGCTCGCTGGCCGACAGGCTCCCGTCGATGCGCCGGAAGGAATTGTCGCCCTCCAGGTTGAAGGGAGCGTCGCTCTTCGCGCGCACGCCCGCCGTGCTGACCAGGCAGACGAGCGACTCTTCCAGCTTGCGCTTGAACGGCGTGAACGGCACGCAGTAGCGCGACAGCTCCAGCGACTTCTCCACTGCTCACCTCAGCTTGTCGAGAGCCTCCATGATTTTGTCGGTGGGCGGCTGCTCGGCGATGTTGTGGATGTCGATGTAACGGATGATTCCCTGCCGGTCGACGACGAAGATGGCGCGCTCGGTGGTGCCCGAGCCGCGCAGCACCCCGTACTTCACCGCCACGTAGCCGTAGGGCCAATTGTCGCTGCACAGGGGATAGGACAGGCCGCCCATCGACTTGGCCCACGCCTCGTTGCTGAACACCTGGTCGGTCGAGATGCCCAGGACCTGGGCATTGCGCCGCTCGAACTCGGAGAGGTCCTCCTCGTACGAGGGCATCTGCGCGGTTCAAACGGGGGTGAACGCCGCCGGGTAGAACGCGAGCACCACGTTCTTCTTGCCCCGGTAGTCGCTCAGGCGGACCTTCTTCTGCGGTCCCCCCTTGCCGGCCCCATCCCCGGTGGCGGTCAGCTCGAAGTCGGGAGCTTCCTCGCCGACCTGCAGCCGCCAGACCGGCCTGTTGGGTTGTGCCATGTCGGTTCCTTTCCGCGCCCGAAGCGCTCGCGCACTCTACTCATTTGCGCGGCGGGTTGCCTCCCCGCGCGAGCCGAGGGTCGCCCGTTGGACGCCGAATGCGTTGCGCCAGCCCGGGAGGCATGACATGCCTCGGGCATGCGCTGGGCGTCCGCGCTATCGAGGAAAGAGCGGACCGGCGAGGCCGTCGCGGACGCGGCGGCCGAGGTCCGGCGCGGGCTTGCGGGTGCGCCGGCCGACCTGGTGGTGGCGTTCGTGTCGCCGCACCACCTGGATGCCTCCGCGGGGCTGCCGGCGCAGGTGGAGGCGGCGCTCCCCGGCGCGCTGCTGGCCGGGTGCACCGGCGGCGGCATCATCGGGGCCGGACACGAGGTGGAGGATGCGCCTGCGCTGTCCTTGACCGCGGCCTCGCTTCCCGGAGTGCGGCTGACGCCCTTCCACCTCGAGCAGCACGAGATCCCGGAGAGCGCGGACGCGCAGGAGTGGCGCGATGCGGTCGACGTGGACCCCGCAACCCGGCCGCACTTCTTGCTGCTCGCGGACCCGCTCACGGTGGACGCCGGCGACCTCATCGCCGGCCTCGATGCCGCCTATCCCGCGGCGAGCAAGGTGGGCGGCCTCGCCAGTGGCGGTCCCGTGCCTGGCGCGAACCGCGTCTTCCTCGGGGCCACGGCGTATCGCAGCGGCGCCGCCGGAGTCGCCCTTTCCGGGAACGTCGCGGTGGAGACCATCGTCGCGCAAGGGTGCCGGCCGGTGGGGAAGCCGATGATCGCGACCCGCTGCCAGGGGAACGTGCTCCAGGAGGTAGACGGCCACGCGCCCATCGAGATGCTGCGCGAGCTCTACTCCTCGCTTCCGCCGCGCGACCAAGAGCTGTTCCGGCATTCGCTCTTCCTCGGCATCGAGATGCGCGACTCCGTCGAGTACCACGAGGGCGAGCTGCTGGTGCGAAACCTGGTGGGGATGGATCCCCGGACGGGCGCGCTGGTGATCGGCGCGGCGCTGCACCCGATGCAGGTGGTGCAATTCCTGCTCCGCGACGCGCGCACGGCGGAGGAGGACCTGGCGCGCCTGCTCGACCGCAGCACGGCGCGCGCGAACCCTCCCCGGGGAGCGCTGCTCTTCTCCTGCCTGGGCCGCGGCGCTCACCTCTTCGGCAGGCCCGACCACGACACCGATCTCTTCCGCTCCAAGATCGGCGCGGTGCCCCTGGGCGGGTTCTTCTGCAACGGCGAGATCGGTCCTGTGGGTGGCGCCACCTTCCTGCACGGGTACACCAGCGCCTTCGCACTCTTCCGCGAGGCAGCCTCGTGAAGCTGAACCGCCGGATGCAGCGCGATCTCGGCGAGCTGCGCAGCCGCACCATCGACGCCGAGCCGCTGCTCCCGGGGAAGTGGCCCGACCTCACCGTCGCCGAGGTGAACGGGTTCGTCCTGCTCGACTCGTTCCGCCGCAAGCCGTCGCTGCGACCCGCGGACTTCGACGGGCCGAGCGCTCTGGAAGCGTGCGCCAACAAGCTCCTCATGGAGAAGATGCTCGATCCGCGCCTGGTGGCGGCGTGCCCGCTGTTGCTGCTCACCGCCGGCTTGCTCATGGCGGAGGCGGTCTCGCGCAAGCTGGCCGCGCTCCCCGGCCGCTTCAACGTGATCGTCTCCTACGATGGCGAGAGCTGCGCGGTGCGCTTTCACCGGATCCGTCCGGGGGAGCGCTGGCTCTCCGAGGACCTCGAGGCGTACGTGGACGAGGGCGTGCTGGTGGTGGAAGCGGGCCCAGGGCTCACGCCCTTCGCGCAGCTCGCCGCCGCCACGGCCTCCTGAGCCCCATCCAGTCTAGGGATAGTCTTCAGCGTCGTGCGCGTGGGCCATCGCCTGCTGGACGCGCTCGGGCAGCTTCTTTGGATCCACGATCACCTTCTCTTCCACGACGGCGGTCACCGCGTCGAGGGGGATGACGAAGTCGCCGGCGTTCTCGATGTCGACCACCAGCTCCGGGCGCCCGCCCGGCGCTACCTCGCGCACGGCGCCGACCTCTTCGTCGCCGCCCTCCGGGAAGACGTGGAAGCCGACCTCGATCATGGGAAGCTTGCGAGCCATCCCTACAGCTTTTCACCAGCCGGCCGCGCCGTAAAGCCCGCCCGTCCGCTTTCCTGGCGCCCTCGCACGCGGCGCGCGCGATGTGTATCTGTCGCGCGACCAAGGAGGAACGCCATGGCAGAAGGGAAGGTCGCCTGCCTGCTGGGACAGGGGTTCGAGGACTCGGAGTTCCGCATTCCGTACGACCGCGTGCGCAAAGAGGGGTACCAGGTCGACATCATCGGGCCGAAGGCGGGCATGGAGCTGAAGGGGTACAGGGGCAAGGAGGTGGTCAAGGCCGACAAAGGCATCGACGAGGTGCGGCCGGAGGACTACATCGGCTTGCTCATCCCGGGCGGATACTCGCCCGACCACCTGCGGGCCGACCAGCGGTTCGTCGAGTTCGTCAAGCGCTTCGACGCGCTGAAGCGCCCGCTGGCGGCAGTCTGCCACGGACCCCAGCTTCTCCTCAGCGCAAGGCTTGTCCGCGGCAGGACGCTGACCGCCTGGCCGACGGTGCAGGTCGACCTCGAGCTGGCCGGCGCGAAGGTCAAGGACGAGCCGGTGGTGACGGACCAGAACTGGATCACCAGCCGCAAGCCGGAGGACCTGGAGGCGTTCAGCGAGGCCTTCGTCCAGGCGCTGCGCAAGGCGGAGCGCGCCACCGCCGACGGTGAGGTGCGACCACGGGTGTAATGTCTCCTCCGTGAAGGTCCACCAGGAGGAGATCGATTTGCCGGCGCGCGGGCGCGGGCTCCACGACGTGACCTCCGAGATCCGTCGCGCCGCCGCCCGCGCCGGCGTGCGCACGGGGCTCTGCAGCGTGTTCGTCCAGCACACCAGCGCATCGCTGGTCGTGCAGGAGAACGCCGATCCCGCGGTCCTGCGCGACCTGCAGCGCTGGGCCGACCGCATCGCGCCCGAGGACGCCGACTACGAGCACGACGCCGAAGGGCCCGACGACATGCCGGCGCACCTCCGCGCGTCCTTCACCCGCACGGCGGAGACGGTCCCCCTGCGCGACGGCGAGCTGCTCCTCGGCACTTGGCAGGCAATCTACCTGTGGGAGCACCGCCGCGCACCGCACCGCCGGCAGCTGGTCGTGACCGTGGTCGGAGAGTGAAGGCCTTGACGACGCGCAAGTCCGATCGGGTCAGACGCCCGCAAACCATTCGTAGCCGAGGTCCTCCCAGTAGCCGCCGGTGCGGACTGGCTGGAAGACGATTTCGTCCACCCACTTCACCATCTTGTAGCCGAGCTTGACCGCCGAATAGAGGCGCAGCGGCGCACCCTCTTCTCGCGACATGTCCGTGCCGTTCCGCCCGTAGGCCAGGATGGTCTGCGCGTGCTCGGCGCTCTCGCGGTCCCAGGTCGAATAGTAACGGACGGGCGGCGCGCCCTCGTCGGGCTGGCCCTGCTCGAAGCTGCGGAACTCGACGAAGTGCGCGCGCGGATCGGCGCCGCAGAGTCGGGCAATCTCCGAGACGCGCACACCGTCCCAGGAGGCGACGGCCGACCACCCTTCGACGCAATGGTGGCGCACCCGGAATCCGGTCCGCGGCAGCCGGCGCAGATCGGGGAGCGAGAGCTCGAGCCGTCTCGCCACCAGACCGTGTACGCGGAGCGTCCACCCGGGCGGCGCGGCGGGGTATTCCTCGGCCACCTTGTAGAGCGGAAATTCACCTTCTTCGGTCATCTCGCTGGCGGGCTCCTCGCGCGCGAGCTTGCGGGGGCGGAAGAGGCCGCGCTGCACGCGATCGTTGAGGCGCTCGGTCAGGCCGAGAAATCCCTGGTGGGGTCGCCCGGCGTCGCAGGCGAGCGGGAGGAGGGCAAATGCGAGGAGCTTGCGCCGCGAGACGATCATGTGCGCCGCCCTCCCGTGAAGATCGATGCGAGCGCGCGCGGGTGGAGCAGCACGAGCACCACATGCGCGACGGCGAACGCCACGAGCGCCGCGAGCCCGAGGAGATGGATCGCCCGCGCGCCTTCATAGCCTCCAAACAGCGCGGCCAGCGCCGAGAGCTGCACGGGCTTGTAGAGCGCCAGGCCCGACAGCACCTCGACCGCGCCGAGCACGATGGCGAGCGTGTATGAAAGGCGCTGCAGCCCGTTGTACAGCCCTTGCTCCGGCGCGGATTTGCGCAGCCGCAAGTAGTGCGCGGCGGTCTGCAGCGCGCTGAGCGCGTCGCGACGCGGGTGGAATGCCCGCCGCTGCCACTCGCCGGTGGCGGCGAGCCAGATCAGGTACACCAGCGCATTCGCGACAAAGAGCCAGGCGAGGCCGAAATGCACGTGCCGCGCGCCCGCCAGCCACTCCCCTGCGCGCATCCACCCGGGCGGCGTCCAGCCCTGCAGCGGGTACCAGCCGGCGGGAGCACCCTGCGGCCCCATCCGGGGAAACGCAGCCAGGATCTGCAGGCCGCTCGCTGCCATGAGCGCGAGCAACGGCACGTTCGCCCAGTGCGTCAACCGTACCGTGAGGGGTTGGTCGAGGCGAGGGCCGGCCATAGCGGCAAGCTGCTCTCCGCCGAGCCGAGCGGCAAGACCTCTACGAGGTGGATGACGGCCGTGCGGATACTCCAGATTTCAGAGCGCGGCGCGGAGGATGCCGAGCAGGTCGTCCTCCGACCGCTCCGCGCTGGCCATGGGGCGCACTGCCTCGTGCAGGTCGGCGTCCGACAGCTCGTACGCGGCGAGGTGGTTCGGGAGGCCGAGCTGCGAGACGAGGCGCGACACTCCCTCGGCCGCGGTAGGGGCGTCGAGCGCCTCGGCGATGCGCTTCATCGTCTCCGGTGCGCGCGGGGCGAGGTAGCGCAGGACGTGCGGAAGAAGCAGGCAGGAAGTGACGCCATGGGGGATGTCGTGGCGCGAGCCGAGGCGCTTGCTCAGCGTGTGGCTCAGGCCCTTGGCGGCGGGGCCGGGGAGCAGGTACGAGTGCCAGGCGCCGAGCTGGCATTCGGTGCGCGCCGCCAGGTCGGCGGGGTTCGCCTTGGTAGCGAGCAGCCCCTTGCGCAGCCGGCGCAGGCCGTCGAGCGCGGCCACGTCGGGCAGCGGGTGCTCGCCGGGAGCCAGCAGCGTCTCGACGGCGTGGTCGACCGCGCGGATCCCGGTGGTCAGCCACAGGTCCAGCGGCGTCTTCACGGCCAGCTCCGCGTCGTAGAACACGGCGGCTGGGCGCAGCTCAGGGGCGGCGACCCCGACCTTCTCCTTGGTGCCTTCGGCGGTGAACCCCGCGCTGCCGGCCAGCTCCGCGACGGACAGCGTGGTGGGGACCGCCAGGTGCGGGAGCGCGCGCTCGAGCTTCGCGCCGCGCGCGCGCGCGGGCGCGTCGGGGAGGGTCATGTCGAGCCCGGTGGCCAGGGAGAACGCCACCGTCTTGGCCGCATCGATGGGCGACCCGCCGCCGAGCGAGAGCAGGGTGTCGGCGCGAGCTTCGCGCGCGGCACGCACGGCGTCCATCACCGACCGCGCGGGGGCGTGCTCGCCGATGTCCGCGAAACGGCCCGCGAAGCGATCGCCGAGCAGCGCTTCGACGGCGGGCGCGAGCGCCGGCTCCCGCACCGCGCTCTTCGTCGTCACCACGAAGACGCGGCGCCCGCCTACGCGCCGCAGCTCGGCGTCGAGCTTCTCGCGGAGGGATCCCGCGCCCCAGTGGATGGCTTCCGGGTTCGAGTACTGGAAGGTCGGCATGGCGCTCCTCGCCCCACCCGGCGGCCTGGCCTGGACTGCATGTCATAACGTTCGCGCCATGAAAAGCGTAGCGCCGCCCTATCGGCGGCGGCTAGCATGCCGCTCTCGTGCCCGCCCGAAAGGAACTGCTTCAGGTCGCCGGACGAGAGGTGGCCATCTCGAACCCGGACAAGGTGTACTTCCCGCGCGCCGGGTACACCAAGCGCGACCTGGTCCACTACTACCTGGCGGTCGCGGAAGGCGCGGTGCGCGGGGTGCGCGGCCGCCCGATGGCGATGAAGCGTTTCGTCGACGGCGCGGAGGGCGAGTTCTTCTTCCAGAAGCGCGCGCCGGCGCAGCGGCCGGTCTGGGTCGACACCGTCGAGCTGCGCTTTCCCTCCGGCCGCACCGCGGTCGAGGTCGTGGTGAACGATGCCGCGCAGCTCGCCTGGGTGGTGAACCTCGGCTGCATCGACCTGAATCCCCACCCGGTGCGCGCCGACGACCTCGAGCACCCGGACGAGCTGCGCGTCGACCTCGATCCGGTTCCGAACGTCCCTTGGTCGCAGGTGCGCGAAGTGGCACTGCTCACGCGCGAGGTGCTCGAGGAGCACGGGCTGCGCGGCTTCCCCAAGACCTCCGGCTCGCGCGGCATGCACGTCAACGTGCGCATCGAGCGCCGCTGGACTTTCCCGCAGGTGCGCATCGCGGCGCTCGCGCTGGCCCGCGAGGTGGAGCGCCGCGCGCCCGCCATCGCGACCAGCAAGTGGTGGAAGGAGGAGCGCCACGGCGTGTTCCTCGACTACAACCAGAACGCGAAGGACCGCACCGTCGCCTCGGCCTACTCGGTACGCCCCACCCCGGACGCCCGCGTCTCGACGCCGCTCGACTGGAGCGAGGTGCCGGAGGTCGATCCCGCCGAGCTCACCCTGGCCACGGTCCCGAAGCGCTTCGCGGAGCGCGGCGACCCCGCGGCGGCCATCGACGACCAGGCCGGCTCGCTGGACCGCCTGCTCGAGCTGTCCGAGAACCAGCGCGCGGCGGGGCAGGGCGACGCGCCGTGGCCGCCGCACTATGCGAAGCAGGAGGGCGAACCTCCCCGCGTGCAGCCCTCCCGCCGCCGCCGATAATCGAAAGCGACCGTCGCGGCCGCGGCGGCCGCGCCGCTTTCTCGCTCCACCCCGCCGGGTCAGCTACGCTCCTCCCCGGTGGCGCAGAATTCCCGCATCCAGGCGTTCGACTGGCTCCGCGGCATCGCCGTGCTGGTCATGATCCAGACCCACGCGCTCTCGCTCCTCCGGCCCGAGTTGCGCACCGGACCGCTCTGGATGCAGCTGCAGTGGATCGACGGTCTGGTGGCGCCCGCGTTCATCTTCTCCGCCGGGTTCTCGCTCGCCTTGGTGCAGGTGCGGGGCGCTTCCGGGGGAGCCCGGTGGCCGCGGTTGCGGAAGACGCTGCGGCGGCTGGGCGAAGTGCTGCTCGTCGCCACGCTGGTCAACTGGATGTGGTTCCCGCTCTTGAGCCAGCCGCGGTGGATCTTCCGCATCGACATCCTGCACTGCATCGGGCTCTCGCTCCTCCTCGCGCTCCCCATTCTCGCGGCGCTGGCGCACCGCCCGCTGGTGTTGCGCTGGGTGGCGCTCGGCCTGGCGGCGGTCGCGTTCGGCGCCTCGCCGCTGGCGGAGCGCGTGCACGGGCCGCTCGCGGCGCTCGCGAACGGGAGCACCGGCTCGGTGTTCCCGCTCCTCCCCTGGGCCGGGTACGTGTACCTGGGCGCCTCGGCCGGCGCGACAGCTGCGGCGGGCGATGCGAAAGCGCTGGCGCGCTGGGTCGCCGGCTTGCTCGCCGCAGGCGTCGTCCTGTGGCTGCTCACCCCGCAGATGACGGCGATCTACCCGCTGCACGAGTTCTGGGTGACCAATCCCGCGAACCACGCCCGCCGCTGGACGCAGGTCTGCGCGGTGGTCCTGGTGCTGATGGCGGCGGAGCGGTCCCAGGGGCGCTGGCGTGCCTCGGCCCCGGTCCGATTCGTCGAGGTCTTCGGCACTTCGTCGCTGGCCGGTTACTTCTTCCACCAGATGCTGCTCTACAAGCAGATCGGCGGGTTCTCCTTCGACGCGGTGTGGGGCAAGCGCTGCGACTGGACGCAGTACGCGCTGCTCACGGCGGTCCTGATCGCCTGCACCTTCGTGCTCACCTGGGTGACCGACCGCGTCTACCGGCGCGCCTGGGCCGGATTCGGCGCGCCGACCGCCGTGCAGAAGGCCTGAAAGGCGTAGCGCCGCCCGGACGGCGGCCGCTAGCTCAGCTGGCTTTGCGGGGGCCGCTGCCCTCCGGGAGGCATGTTCTTCGCCGCGAATTCACGGGCGCCCCTGGCGAGCTCCTCGGGGCTGAGGTCCTTGACGTGGGTGGCGATGCCCCAGACCTGTCCGAAGGGGTCGATCACCGACCCGTAGCGGTCGCCCCAGAACATGTCGGCGAGCGGCATGCTCACGCGTGCGCCGGCCTGCACGGCGGCCTGGAACACGGCGTCACAGTCCGCCACGTAGAGCTGGATGATCGCCGTCGGCTTGTGCGTGGGCGAGGGCGCGGCGGTGGGCCCCTGCGGCATCTCGTCGCTGAGGAACACGACGGAATCGCCGATGCGGATCTCCGCGTGCCAGATTCCGCGGCCGTCCGGCCCTGGCATGCGCATCAGCTCCTGCGCGCCGAAGGCCTGCTTGCAGAACTCGATGGCCCTGGCCGACTCGCGCAGGGTGAGCTGCGGGGTCACCGTGTGCATCCCGGCCGGCGCGCCCGGCGCTCCGGCCGCGCGAGGCGAGGAACGGGTCGAGGTTCCTGCGGAGCGCCGCGCACCCGCGCGGCGGCCGGCGGGCTTGCGGGCGGGTGCCTTGCGGCGTGCGGGCTTCTTGGAGGCTTTCTTCTTCGCCATGGTGTCCTCCTCGGATCGCCTCCGGAAACCACGCCGGGAGCGCGACGTCAACGGGAGTCTACGATCTGTAGATTACAGCCTCGCGCGTCACCTTGCCGCTGCGCCCAGGCCCGTCGGACCGCCTGCGGGCAGCGGCCTCGAGCCCGGCACGAGACGTGAAAGACAGGTCCCCGGGAACAGACCCCGGAGGAAGACCATGACGCGCTTGGGAATGGTGGTGCTGGGATTGGTGGCGACGGCCGCGGCGATCGCCGTGGCGGTGGGAGTCGCGACGGGCCCCTCGCAGCAGGCCGTGTCGGCCGAGCTGACGCCGGCCCAGGTGGCGGAGCTGCACGGAACGCAGGCGCCCGCCAAGGTCCGCGCGCCGGCCCGGCCGGCCGGCGACGACGAGGACGGCGGAGGGAAGTGGCTGCCGCAGGACGGCGACGGCGAGGACGGCCCCGGCTCGTAGGGGCATCCCACGACGTTCGCGCCGTGAAAGACGCAGCGCCGCCGAATGGGGCGGCGACTGGCTCAGGGGCAGGACGGCAGCACGATGCCGAGCGGCGCGACGGTGCCGGCGATGTTGCGACTCCAGCAGTTGCCGTCGCCGGTCCCCGTCCACACCAGGTCGCCGGCAAGCTCGGCCGGCAGGCGGGCCAGGTCGGGGTTGCCTCCGTTCCGGAGCACGACGTTCTCGGCGATCCGGTTCCCGTTCGGCAGCGGCTCGATGTCCAGGGTGGCGCAGACGTCGGGAGGCAGGCCCGCGGCGCTGCAGAAGTCGGTCAGCGCGATGCCGAGCGAATCATTGCCGATCACCAGATTTCGGCGGATGACGTTCCGCTGGGTGGACACGGCGAGGATCCCGGTGCCGGCTGGGACGAGGCACACGTCGCCTCCGGTGCATTCGTTCGCCCGGTTGTTGAACGCCGACACGTTGTCCTGGAGGGTGTTCGCCTCGTTCACGCGGACGTCCAGGCCCGGCAGCGCGAAGGTGAGGAAGCCGCCGGTGTTGTCCGTCGCGAGGTTGCGCTGGACCGTCACGCCGGAGCTGTTCTCGACCTCGAACCCGCTCACGTTCGCCTGCGCCACGTTTCCTTCCACCAGAACGTTGCGCGACTGACCGACGTAGATCCCGGTGTCCTTGGCGCCCGACGCGTGGTTTCCGATCACGCGACCGCCGACCACGTGCGACGGGAAGATCCCGTACTCGCGGTTGTCCACGGCCGTGTTCCCCTCGACGACGATCCCATCGGCGCACAGAAGGAAGATGCCGTCGCCGGAGAACCCGCGGACGGTAAACCCGCGCACCGTAGCGCCGTGCAGTCGCTGCGACGCCGTCGAGACGCAGGTCGCCGGCTGCGCACCCGCCGGCGAGAAGGCGATCCCGTCGTTCTGGCCGGCGGCGCTCTTCAGCGTGGCGCCCTTGGGCGCGATCAGGCTGATTGCGTCGGTGGTCACCGAGACGGCGCAGACCTCGGATCGATCGTGCGGGCAGGGGCGCCCCGCCTCGGTGTACGTGCCAGGGAGGACGGTCACCGTATCCCCGGGCCGGGCGCGATCGACGGCCGCCTGGATGGATTGACCCGGACGAACCACCAGGTTGGCCGCCGCGGCCGGAAGCGACGCAGCAACGCACACCGCGAGAGCGCGCATGGGAGGCCCCCTTCCGCCGGCTCTGTAGGCACGCCGGCGCCTGCCTGTCCAGCAGGTCCGCTGGCTGGCTCCGGCCGGGCGCGCTAGGCTGCGGGCGTGCGGAAGATCTATCTGGTGCGCCACGGGATCGCGGGCGATCCGGACGAATGGAAGGGGCCCGACGACTCGCGGCCGCTCAACGCCAAGGGACGTCGGAGGTTTCGCGACACCGCGCGCGCCTTCGCCAAGCTGGGCGACCGCATCGACCTGCTCTGCACCAGCCCCCTGGTGCGCGCGGTCCAGACTGCCGAGCTGCTCGCCGATGCGATCGACCTCGACGAAGTGAGCGTGCTGGAGGAGCTCCGCCCCGAAGTGCCCGTGCAGCGGTTGCTCGAGCGGGTCGCCGGCCTTTCCGCCAAACGGATCGCGCTGGTGGGACACGATCCCCAGCTCAGCGGCGCGGCGGCCGCCCTGGGCAGCGTCGAGCCGGCCCGGATCGACTTCCCCAAGGGCGCGATCGTGCGGTTCGACGTGGAGGATCCCGCCGCCCGCAAGGCCGAGGCGCGCTGGTGGCTGGAGCCGGGCGAGAAGAAGCCGCACGACGGTCTGCCGGTGAAGTGACGCGCTGAATGGCCGAGCGGGACGAGCTGCCGCGCGTCGTGCGCCGGACGGAGAGCCGCGCGCAGGCGGAGGAGTGGGCGTACGTGCTCACCGCGCTGGGAATCCTGCACGAGCTGCGGGAGGAACCCGGCGGCGTCTCCGTCGCGGTGCTGCCGGAGGACGCGCCGGCCGCCGAGGCGGCCCTCGCGGCGCACGACGCGGAGAGGTCGCGCCCGGCGCCGCGCCCCCAGCCGGAGTACGGGCGCAGCTTCCTCTGGCTCGCCTACGCGGCCCTGCTCGGCTCGTTCCATCTCGCCACCGGCCCCCGGGACGAGCGGGTGGTCTGGTTCGCGCGCGGGAGCGCGGACGCGGAGGCGATCCTGCGCGGCGAGTGGTGGCGCGTCGCCACCGCGCTGACGCTGCACGCCGACTACGCGCACGCTGCCGGCAACCTGGTGGTGGGCGCGGTGCTCCTCTGGGCGCTCGCACGGCGCATCGGTCCTGCCGCTGCCGCCTGGATCGCGCTGGCTGGAGGCGTGCTGGGCAACGCGCTCACCGCCCTCGTGGCGCGCCGCGGGTATGTCTCCGTGGGCGCCTCCACCGCCGTCTTCGCGGCGCTGGGAGCATTGGCCCTGCTGCAGGCCGTCGCGCGGCGGCGAATGGCACTGCTCGCCCTCGGCGCCGGATCGGCGCTGCTGGGCCTGCTCGGAACGGGGCAGAACGCCGACCTGTTCGCGCATCTCTTCGGATTCGCCGCGGGCGGGGCGCTCGGGGCAGCCGCGGCGCCCCTGGCGCGGCACCCGCCTCGTCGCACCGTCCTGCAGCCCCTGCTCGCGCTGGCGGCGCTGGCCGCGCTCACGGCGTGCTGGAAGCTCGCCCTCCGCGGCGTCGGAGCAGTGCCATGACGTCCGCGCGCTGAAAAGCGCTGGCGCCGCCCTTAGCGCCGCGCTCTGGGCGGTGGCTAGTTGATCTCGGTGCGGGGCGGGGCCGGGGCCGCTTCGGGGCGGGCGGCGGGACCGGCGTGGTGGTGCACCATGCGGAAGCGGCCGTCCTCGCGGACGAAGAAGTTGGTAGCGATGAGCGTCGCTCCGGGGAGCCGCTCGAGGCAGGTCACGAACGCCGCTTCGCCGAGCAGGTGCGCGACCGCGCTCGAGCAGGTGATGGGCGAGGAGCCGCCGCCGCGCAGGATGCGCCGCCAGCTCTCCATCACGCGGTCGCGGCCCACCAGCGCTTCCCATCCCGGATGCACGCAGGCGACCGGCGCGCGCCGCGCCCAGACCACATCCATCGCCTTCGCGTCGGACTCCGCGAACGCGGAGTAGAAGGCGGCGTTGGCGGCGAGTACCTCGTCCTCGTCAGTCATGCGGCGGCCAGCATAACAGGGGTACAATCTCGCGATGGATCGAAAGAAGCTCGAGGAGCTGCACCGGGCGCACGTCGCGCGGCTGGCTGCCGACACCGGGCAGGCGCTGCGACAGCACGGGTACGACGCGCTGGTGGTGCACTCGGGGTCGCCGCAGAAGCGCACCCAGGCGGACGACCAGTACTGGCCCTTGCGCGTGACGCCTGAGTTCCAGCACTGGCTCCCGCTCTCCGAGGCTGGCTGCGCGCTGGTGGTCGAGCCTGGGCGCAGGCCCCGTTTGCTACGCCTTCAGGAGACCAACTTCTGGGAGGCGCCCGCGCCGCCCGACACGGACCACTTCTGGGGCGCGTTCGACGTGGCCGAGGCGAGCTCGCCGGCGCAGATGCGCGAGCTGCTCCCGCGCGGGCGCCTGGCCTTCATCGGCGACGAGGGGGCGGCCGCAGCGGCATGGGGCATCGGGGACGTGAACCCGCCGCTGCTCGTGGCCGCGCTGGACCAGCTGCGGGTGCAGAAGACGCCGTACGAGGAGGAATGCGTGGCCGAGGCGAACCGCCGGGCGGCGCCGGGGCACCAGGAGCTGCGCCGGCTGTTCGTAGGCGGAGATCGCGCGGAGCTGGAGCTGCACCTCGCGTTCCTCGGGGCGACCAGGCAGGACGACGCGGAGACGCCGTACAAGAACATCGTCGCTCTCGGCGCCCACTCGGCAACGTTGCACCACGTGAGCTATTCCAAACGGGCCCAGCCGGCGCAGACCCTGCTGGTGGACGCCGGGGCGTGCTTCGCCGGGTACTGTTCGGACGTGACCCGCACCTGGGTCAAAGGCGGGGGCGCGGCGGCATCTGGTTTCGCGGGGCTGGTCGCGCAGGTGGAAGCGATGCAGCAGCGGCTCTGCGCGCAGGCGCGCGCCGGGTTGCCGTACGAAGCGCTGCACGACGAGTCGCACCGCCAGGTGGGCGGGATCCTGCGTGAGACGGGCCTGCTCAAGACGTCGGGCGAGGAGGCGGTCGCCGCCGGGGTGACGCGCGCCTTCTATCCGCACGGCCTGGGCCATTCGCTGGGGTTGCAGTGCCACGACGTGGGCTGCGCGACCGTGAAGCCGCGGCCGGACAACCCGTTCCTGCGCAACACGACGGTGATCTCCGATCGGCAGTGCTTCACCATCGAGCCGGGCATCTACTTCATCGACGCCCTGCTCCGGCCACTACGCGAAGGCCCCCTCGCCCGCACCGTCGACTGGAAGCTGGTCGACGCGCTCGCCCCACTGGGCGGCATCCGCATCGAGGACGACGTGGTGGTCCACGAGAACGGCGTCCGCAACTTGACCCGCGAA
>Ga0137409_10002106_pt1 | contig 21429 bp, 16 predicted proteins | sample CZODoug1_16funga_FD_122059 | JGI IMG/M metagenome (GOLD analysis project Ga0137409, IMG submission 122059) | Vadose zone soil fungal communities from Angelo Coast Range Reserve, California, USA - CZODoug1_16fungal (Hybrid Assembly) | ecosystem: Environmental > Terrestrial > Soil > Vadose zone... | reverse complement strand
GCGGCCGACCCCCATTCCACTCATGATTTCGGCAAGGACATCATCCCCTACATCGTGCAGCATGGCAGCGCGGTCGCGCATCATTTCTCGCGCTCGTGCGTGCGCACCAGCGGACAGGCCGCGTCCTACTGGCGCGACGTTGGCACGCTCGACGCCTATTGGGCGGCCAATCTCGACCTCACCGACATCGTGCCGCAGCTCGATCTCTATGACCGCAACTGGCCGATCTGGACCTTCGCGGAGATCTCGCCACCGGCCAAATTCGTGCACGATCAGGACGGCCGCCGTGGTCAGGCGACCTCGTCGCTGGTCTCCGGCGGATGCATCGTGTCCGGCGCCGCGGTGCGGCAGTCCCTGCTGTTCACCCGCGTTCACGTCCACTCCTTTGCCGAGATCGAGAACGCTGTCGTGCTGCCGGACGTCGATATCGGTCGCGGCGCCAGGCTCAAGAACGTCATTGTCGATCGCGGCGTGCGAATTCCTGCCGGTCTCGTGGTCGGGGAAGACCCCGACGTCGACGCGGCCCGGTTTCGCCGGACGGAAGCCGGCATCAGCTTGATCACCAAGGCAATGATCGACAGATTGGACGGATGACGGCCATCCAGGTCCTTGCTGTCGCTTCGGAAATCTACCCCCTGGTGAAGACCGGCGGTCTCGCGGACGTGGTGGGCGCGCTGCCCCTGGCGCTCCGCGACAACAACGTCGCAACCACGACGCTGGTGCCGGGATATCCAGCCGTGATGGCGGCGATCCGAGCGGCCGAGCCGCAACTGACGATCGAGGACCTCTTCGGCGGCGGGGCTCGCGTACTTCGCTCTCAAGTGGCCGATCTCGACCTCCTCGTGCTCGACGCACCACATCTCTTCGACCGCCCTGGCAATCCCTACACAGGGCCCAATGGCAGCGACTGGCCCGACAATGCGTTTCGCTTTGGCGCACTCGCATGGGTCGCCATGCAGGTCGGTCTCGGCGCGATCGCGGGCTATCGTCCGGACATCATCCACGCCCACGATTGGCAGGCCGCCCTCGCCATGGCCTACCTCGCCTATCAGGACAGGCGCCGGCCGGCCACGGTGCTGACCGTGCATAATCTGGCCTATCAGGGACAATTTCCGGCTGATCTCTTGCAGCGGCTGCGGCTGCCGCCCCATGCGTTCTCGATCGACGGCGTCGAAAGCTATGGCAACATCGGCTTCCTGAAGGCCGGCCTGCAATTCGCCGATCGAATCACGACCGTGTCGCCAACCTATGCACGCGAGATTCAGATCTCGGAGAATGGTTGCGGCCTTGACGGATTGTTGCGCGCACGATCCGCTGTGCTGACAGGAATCCGCAACGGGATCGACGTCGATGTCTGGAATCCGGAAACCGACGCGCGGATCGCGTCCCGCTTTGGTCTGGCCACGTTGTCAGCAAGGGCGCCAAACAAAGCCGCACTGCAGCGCCGGTTTGGTCTCCGCGATGAACCCGACCGTTTGCTATGTGCCGTGATCAGCCGCATGGCCTGGCAAAAAGGGCTCGACGTGCTGGCTGATGCAGTGCCGGCGCTGGTCGCGCGCGGCGCACAGCTCGCGCTGCTCGGGTCTGGCGATCCGGAGTTGGAGCGGCGCTTCACCGCGCTCGCGCATGATCACGCTGGGCAGATCGGATGCGTCCTGGGTCATGACGAGGATCTGGCCCATCTGGTCCAGGCTGGCGCCGATGCCATCCTGGTTCCGTCGCGGTTTGAGCCATGCGGCCTGACGCAGCTCTGCGCCATGCGCTACGGCGCCGTACCGGTGGTCGCCAAAGTGGGCGGGCTGGCCGACACCGTCGTTGATCTCGCGACCGGCATCCAGTTCTACCCGGTAACGCGGGACGCACTCGAGGCCGCCCTTCATCGCACAGCCGACCTGTGGTCTGGCCGTGCGGCATGGCAGGCCCTGCAGGCGAACGCCATGCAAACGGACGTGTCGTGGGCGGAGCCGGCTGACGCATTCCTCCGGCTCTATAGAGGATTGTTGACGCCTAAAAACTAGGCACCCTGCAATTCCGCGCATTGTTCAAGCTGCTGTGATCAGGCGCACTTCTTGCAAGCCATTCTGAATGGATTTGGGCGGGGGCGACATAACGGGGCGCACCATGATGTTGGAATTCCCTGATCGCGAGCGAGCCCTGCGGGACGATGTCAGGCTGGTCGGACGAGTGTTGGGCGACACCGTCCGCGAGCAGCAAGGCGATGCCGTCTTTGCGACGGTCGAGCGCATCCGGCAAATTTCGATCGCGTTCCGGCGCGAGGGCGACGCCGGCGCCCGGCGCGAGCTCGAAGCCATGCTCGATAGCCTCTCGCATGACCGCACCATCGAGGTCGTGCGCGCCTTCAGCTATTTCTCGCATCTCGCCAATATTGCCGAGGACCAGCACCAGATCCGCTGCATGCGCGCGCCGGCGGACGGTGGCCCGCCGGGATCGCCCGGAACCATCCAGAACACTCTGGCAGCGCTCAAGCTGGCGCAGGTGCCACGCGCGATCTTGCAGGCGCTGTTCGACACGATCCTGGTGAGCCCTGTGCTCACCGCGCATCCAACCGAGGTGCGTCGCAAGAGCGTGCTCGATCGCGAAATGGAGGTCGCCCAGCTTCTCGCAGGCCGCGATCGCCTGGCACTCACACCGGTGGAAGCCGCCGCGACCGACGACGCGCTTTCGCGCGCCGTCCTGATCCTCTGGCAGACCAGCCTGCTGCGACGCGGGAAACCCACGGTCGTCGACGAAGTCGCCAACGGGCTGTCGTACTACGACCACACGTTCTTCCGCGAGCTGCCGGGCTTGTACGCGGATCTCGAAGATGGTCTCGCGACCATCGATCCGGCCTGGCGCAATATGGAGCTGCCATCTTTCATTCGCATGGGAAGCTGGATCGGCGGCGATCGCGATGGCAACCCGTTCGTGAACGCGGAGGTGCTGCGCCAAGCCATCGAGATGCAAAGCAAGCGAGTGCTCGATTTCTATCTCGATGAATTGCATCTGCTCGGCGGCGAGCTGTCGCTCAATCGCTCCCGTATCAGCGTGTCCTCCCAGCTCGAGGAGCTGGTGCGCCGCACGCCCGACGAATCTCCTCGTCGCGCATCGGAGCCGTATCGGCAGGCGATCGTGGGAATTTACGCGCGCCTCGTCGCGTCCGCCCGCGGACTGGGACAACACGTGCTGCCGCGCCATGAGGTCGCTGACGCCAAGCCCTATGCGGGCTCGGCCGAGCTGCGCAGCGATCTCGACATCCTCTACCGGTCGCTCCTCGCCAACGGGTCGGCCATGATTGCGCGCGGGAGACTGCGGGCGCTGCGGCGGGCGGTTGAGGTGTTCGGATTTCATCTGGCCAGCATCGACCTGCGGCAGAACTCCGACGTCCATGACCGGACGCTCGCGGAGCTGTTTGCGGTCGGATCGGGCGTCGACTATCTCCGCATGGACGAGCCAGCCCGCACGGCCCTCCTGCTGGCCGAGCTCGCCACCGCGCGACCCTTGATATCGCCGTTCCTGACCTATTCGGATGAGACAACCGGTGAGCTCAACATTCTGCGCGCCGCCGCCGAAATCCATCGCCAGTACGGCAAGGATGCCGTGCCCAATTATGTGATCTCCAAGGCGACCACCGTCTCCGATGTCCTCGAAGTGGCGCTGCTCCTGAAGGAAGTCGGTCTGCTGCAGACGAGCGAGGGCAAGCTCGATCTCAATATCGTGCCGCTGTTCGAAACCATCGACGACCTCCGCAACTGCGGCAAGGTCATGGATTTGCTCCTGTCCACTACGGACTACACCCGCCTCCTCGACAGCCGCGGCCGCATCCAGGAGGTGATGATCGGCTATTCCGACAGCAACAAGGACGGCGGCTTTCTGACCTCGGGCTGGGAACTCTACAAGGCCGAAATGGCGCTGATCGGCGTTTTTCGCAGCCACAATGTCGGCCTGCGGCTGTTTCACGGCCGTGGCGGATCGGTCGGACGCGGTGGCGGACCGAGCTACAACGCGATCCTGGCGCAGCCTGCCGGAGCCGTCGAGGCCGGCATCCGGGTCACCGAGCAAGGCGAGGTCATTGCCGGAAAGTTCCTCAATCCCGAGCTTGGCCGCCAGAACCTGGAACATCTCGTCGCCGCCATGCTGGAACTTGCGTTGCTGCATCCGCAGCAAGCCGCGCCGCGCCCGGAATTCATTGAAGCAATGGAGGAACTCTCAGAGCATGCCTATCGCGCCTATCGGGCGCTGGTTTACGAAACCGAAGGGTTTGAGCGCTACTTCTGGGAATCGACTGTGATTGGCGAAATTGCTAATCTGCATATCGGCAGCCGGCCGGCCTCACGGAAGCAATCGACCCGGGTCGAGGACCTGCGGGCCATCCCCTGGGTGTTCGGCTGGGCGCAGTGCCGCCTGATGCTGCCGGCCTGGTACGGATTCGGTGCCGCTGTCAGCGGCTGGATCAAGGCGCATCCCGAGAGCGGCATGCCACTGTTGCAGGCAATGGCCTCTGAATGGCCCTTTTTTCAGACGCTGCTCTCGAATATGGACATGGTCCTGGCAAAGAGCGACATAGGAATCGCTGCACGCTACAAGGAACTGGTCGGAGATGCCCAACTGCGAGAAGCGATTTTTTCCCGCCTGCGCGGCGAATACGAGAATTCCAAGCAGGCCCTGCTCACGATCCTCGGGCAGCAAACACTGCTGGAGCGCAATCCCGCATTGGCACGAACAATCCGCGACCGCTTCCCTTATATCGATCCGCTCAATCACGTGCAGCTCGAGCTTTTGAAGCGCTATCGGGCCGGCGACACCGACGAGCGCGTCGTCCAGGCCATCCACCTCACCATCAATGGCATTGCGGCGGGCTTGCGAAACAGCGGATAGGCAAGAGATGAAGTCACTCTTTATCGGGCAGAGCTACATCGACATCACATTCCTGACCGACGAATTCCCGACCGGCGATGACAAGACGGTGGCGCGCGACTACGCCGTCTCCTTCGGCGGCAACGCGGTGACGGCAGCATTCTGCTGCGCCAAGCTCGGGATGGCACCGGATCTGATGGCCTCGGTCGCAGATGACTGGCTCGGCCGCATGTTCGTCGACATGGCGGCGAAATACGGAATCTCCGTGCACCATCGCAAGGTGGCGCAATCCTCGCTGTCTTTCATCATGCCGAAAGGTGGACAGCGCGCGATCGTGCGATGCCGGGATGACAGCTTCAAGCATCCGTTTCCAATGCTGAACCTGGCCGGCTGCCGCGCGCTCCATGTCGACGGGCATCTTGCCGATGCGGCGATTCACTATGCCAAGATCTGTCATGAGGCCGGCATCCTCACGTCGCTTGACGGTGGCGGCCTGCGCTCCAACACGCACGACCTCCTGGCATTCATCGGCACTGCCGTCGTTGCGGAGCGGCTGTGCGAGCAGATGAAGCTGACGCCGGGCGAGATGCTGACTTATCTGCGTTCGCGCGGCTGCCGCATCGGCGCAGTTACAATGGGCTCGCGCGGCATGATCTGGTACGATGAGAGCAAAACCGAGCGCTTCCTGCCGGCGCTCAATGTCCCGGACGAGAAGGTCATCGACACCAATGGCGCCGGCGACATCTTCCACGGCGCCTACATGTATTCCTATCTGGTCGATCCGGCGGTCCCCTGGGAGCGGCACTTCACGTTCGCGCGCGCGGCGTCGGCCTATGCAATCCAGCACCTCGGCAACGAAGCGAGTTTGCCATCGCTTGCCCAAATCAACGAGACCGCGGCTATGTTCGACGTCCGGCGGCAGAGCCCGGCCGAGCTCGAGGTGGTGTCGGACTCTTGGAGCGACGCCAAAGTCTCGCGGCCCGCGGCACTGCGCCGCTGAACACCAGAACGGAGCGCTCGGGCGCAGTGAATTGCGTGCCGGCCGCAATGGCGCGACGGCCGAGCGAGTCGCTCGTCGTATCGAGCACGCGCATCCAGGCGCCGCACTCAGGGATTTCCGGCAGCGTGAACTCGATGGCCTCTGCAGCAGCGTTGATGACAACAAAGACAGCCGGCTGTCCGCGCTTGATCGGCGCCAGCACATAAGACAGGAAGTGCCCGTTCGGAAAGCGCCAATCCTCTTCGATCATCTCGCCCGCATCGGGTGTGAGCCACAGCACATCGTATGTTCCATCGGGCCGTTGACCCTCGAGCCACCGGTGACCCTGAAGCTGCGGGAAGCGCTTGCGCAGTTGCGCAAGCTGGCCAATGAGCGCGGTCATGTCCTCGCCGTCGCGCCCGAGCCCTGACCAGTCCACCCAGCCGATCTCGTTGTCCTGGCAATAGGCATTGTTGTTGCCGGACTGGCTGTTGCCGACTTCATCGCCAGCGAGCAGCAGCGGAACGCCTTGTGCCAGCAGCAGGCACGACAGGAAATTGCGCCGCAACCGGCGACGCACGGCAACGATGTCGGCGTTGTCGGTCGGACCTTCCACACCGCCATTCGTGCTCAGATTGAGGTCAGTGCCGTCGCTGTTGTTCTCCTGATTGGCTTCGTTGTGCTTGCGCTCATAGCTGACGAGGTCGGCAAGCGTGAAGCCGTCGTGCACGGTTACGTGGTTGATGCTCGCTCTTTGCGTCCGGCCGTGATGCTCGAAGATGTCGGCAGAGCCGGTCATGCGGGTCGCCATCTCGCCGGTGAGCCCGCCTTCGCCGGCCCAGTAGCGGCGCAGCGTCCGGCGAAACGTATCGTTCCATTCCGACCACTCTGGCGGAAACCCGCCGACCCGGTATCCACCCGGACCGAGGTCCCAGGGCTCGGCAATGAGCTTGGTCTTGGCGAGCAGCGGGTCGCTCCAGATCGCCTCGAAAAACTTGGAGTGGGCATCGAATCCGTCCGGCCCGCGCGCGAGCGTCGTGGCGAGGTCGAACCGAAAACCGTCCACGCCGAGTGTCTCGACCCAGTAGCGCAGCGAATCGACCACCATTGTCCGCACCATCGGGTGCGACAAGTTGAGCGCATTCCCACAGCCGCTGAAATTTTCATAAAAGCGCGGATCGTCGTTCTTGAGCCAATAGTAGGAGCGGTTGTCGATCCCACGAAAGCTCAAGGTCTGGCCGAAGTGATTGCCCTCCGCGGTGTGGTTGTAGACAACGTCGAGAATGACCTCGATGCCGGCGTCATGCAGGCGCTTCACCGTCGTACGAAAGTCGTCACGGGTTCCGTAGCGACGATCCGCGGTGAAGAAGCTCAGGGTGTTGTAGCCCCAATAGTTGCTCAGTCCACGCTCGGCCAGGAACGACTCGTCGACGACGGTGTGGACGGGCAGCAATTCGAGCGTCGTTACGCCCAGGCGCTGCAGATGCTTGATCATCGCCCGCGATGCGAGGGCACCGAATGTGCCGCGCAACTTCTCTGGCACGTCCTCGCGCAGCCGCGTCAAGCCTTTGACGTGGGCCTCATAGATGACGGTGTCCTCCCAAGCGATCTCGGGGCGCTTTACCTTTCGCTTTGAGCCCGACAGCGGTGTCACCACCGCCTTGGGCATGACATGCGCATTGTCGCGCCGGTCGAGCGACAGGTCCGCGCGAGCGCTATTGAGCTGATAGCCAAAATGCAGGTCGCTCGGGATGAATGCGCCCGCGAGCTCTTTTGCGTAGGGATCCAGAAGGAGCTTGTTGGCATTGAAGCGATGCCCCTCATCGGGTTGATAGGGACCGTGGACGCGATAGCCGTAGAGTTGTCCTGGCTCGACATCGCTGAGATGGCCATGCCAGATATCGTTCGTGCGTTCCGGCAAGGCGAGACGTGTGCGCTCGCGCTCTCCTGATTCATCGAACAGGCAAAGCTCGACCTTCTCGGCATGCGCGGAGAACAACGCGAAATTTGTTCCACGGCGGTCGGCAGTGGCCCCGAGCGGATACGGCATCCCCGCGGACACGCGCATTCACGCCTCCCGGACGAGGAAGACGGCGGCGAGGGGCGGAACTACGAGGCGCAATGCGTGCCGACCTCCCTCTGTCGCGCTGATCAGCGCGCCAGGATTGCCGACGTTGCTTCCCCCGTAAACGGCTGCATCGGTGTTGAGCACCTCGCGCCAGACGCCAGAAAACGGCATCGGGACGCGATAGTCGCGCAGAACCTGTGGCGTGAAATTAACGACGACCAGGCATTGATCACGCTCGCCGCGGCCTTTGCGCAGCCAGGCGAACACGCTGTTGTCGATGTCATCGAGGATCAGCCATTCGAACCCTGCAGCGTCACAATCACGCTGGTGCAAGGCCGGCGTTGCCCGATAGAGCGCATTGAGATCGCGCACCAGCGATTGCATTCCGAGGTGCTCGCGTTGTTCGAGCAGGTGCCAGTCGAGCGAGTGCTCGTGCCGCCATTCCTGCTCCTGCGCAAATTCATTGCCCATGAACAGCAGCTTCTTGCCGGGGTGACCGAACATGAAGCCGTAATAGACACGCAGGTTCGCGAAGCGCTGCCACCGGTCGCCTGGCATCCGGCCAAGGAGAGAGTGCTTGCCGTGCACCACTTCATCATGGGACAGCGGCAATATGAAATTCTCAGTGAAGGCGTAAAGCAGCCCGAACGTGATTTGGTGATGATGATACTTGCGATGAATCGGATCCTTGCTGATGAACGCGAGCGTGTCGTTCATCCAGCCCATGTTCCACTTGTAGCCGAAACCAAGCCCACCATCGTGCACCGGCCGCGTCACCATCGGCCAGGCAGTCGATTCTTCTGCGATGGTCGTCGTGCCTGGACAGTGCGCGAACGCTTCCGTGTTGAAGCGCTTCAGAAAGGCGACGGCTTCCAGGTTCTCGCGCCCGCCCTGCTGGTTCGCAATCCAATCGCCCTCCGGACGGCTGTAGTCGAGATAGAGCATGGAGGCGACCGCATCGACTCGCAGCGCGTCGATGCCATAGCGCTCGAGCCAGAACAGTGCGCTGGCGACCAGAAAATTGGCGACCTCGATGCGTCCATAGTTGTAGATCAGCGTTCCCCAGTCGAGATGACGCCCCTGGCGCGGATCGGCATGCTCGTAGAGAGCCGTGCCATCGAATCGCGCGAGACCATGGTTGTCGTCGGGGAAGTGTCCGGGAACCCAATCGAGAATGACGCCCAGCCCGGCGCGATGGCAGGCCTCCACCAAAGCTGCAAAGTCCGCAGGGCTTCCGAAGCGGCTCGTGGGCGCGAACTGGCCGGTCGGCTGATAGCCCCAGGAGCCGTCGAATGGATGCTCGGTGATGGGCAGAAACTCCACATGCGTGAAGTTCAGATCGCGCACGTAGCGCGGCAGCTCGTCCGCAAGCTCCCGGTAGGTGAGCCAACGATGGCCTTCTTCAGGGCGTCGGCGCCAGGAGCCGAGGTGCACCTCGTAGATCGAGATCGGTGCATCGAGCGCATTGCAGCCGGACGGCACCGCCGTCGGGCGATGGAGCTTTCCGATATCGACGACGACCGACGCCGTTCTTGGCCTGACCTCCGCCGCGAAGGCGACCGGATCGGCCTTGAGCGGCAGCCCCTCTCCGTCCGGGCCGAGAATGTCGAACTTGTACCTGTCCCCTGCTGCAACGCCCGGTGCAAAAATCTCCCAGAAGCCATTGCCGCGCACCCGCATGGCGTGACGGCGTCCGTCCCAGAAGTTGAAGTCACCGACCACGCCGACGCGCTGCGCGTTCGGCGCGAACACCACAAAGCCCACGCCCGCAACGCCGTCGAGCTCGCAAGGGTGCGCTCCGAGCTTGTCGTAGAGCCGCAGGTGATTGCCCTCGCCCAACAGGTACAGATCAAAATCCGACAGGACCGGCGGAAAGCGATAGGGATCGTCCATTTCCACGATCGCATCACCAAAGCGCGCACGCAGCCGATAGCGCGAGGCGCCCTCCAGGCGCGGCCCCGAAAACAATCCGGCGGCGTGGATCCGATCGAGCGGCGTTGAACGATCGTCATCCCAAAGCGCAGAGACCTCCTGGGCGTCCGGCAGGAACACGCGCAGGACAGCGCATCCGTTGTCGACATGGGGCCCAAGATAGCTGAACGGATCAGCGTGCCGCCCTTCGATAACGGCGACGGCTTCGGGAGGAAGCGGCGTCATGGGGCAGCGTTCGCCAATGCTGCGCACACCCCATGGCGATCGGCCACACGCGCGAAGCCGCAAATTCCGTTGAATTGAATCGGGTGGCGGCGCAAGATTTGCAGGCCTGGACCGGAGTTAGGGGCAACGCGGAACGGGATCGAGCCGACAACATTATCGAGGGCACCGAGGGCGCTAAGCAAGCGCCGCGTGTGAACGAGTTCTCATCCGATACTGCCCAAAATACAGGCATTAAGGTTCCATGGACCCCATTCTCGAGCTGGCCGCCAAGTGGGGCATTGAGGCCGCACATTACGATGGGCTTGGTCGGCACTGGCAGGTGGATCCATCGGTGTTGGCGCGCATTCTCGAGGCGATCGGCGCACACGGGAAAGAGCCGCGCCACCCTGAAGCCGCGGCCGAGCACGTCACGCCAGCCTTTCAAGGCAATCACACACTGCCGCAGCGCTCCTGGGGGATCGCCGTTCAGCTCTATGGCATTCGCTCGCACCGGAATTGGGGACACGGCGATTTCACCGATCTTGCCAACCTGATCGACATCGCGGCCGAGCTTGGCGCTTCGGGGATTGGGCTCAATCCGCTGCATGTTCTGTTCGATGAGCGGGCCGAAGAAGCGAGCCCCTATTTTCCCAGCAGCCGGCTCTTTCTCAATCCGCTCTATATCGACGTCGAAGCCATTCCAGAATTTCCCCGCGCTGCGCTGGCGGACTTTGAGTCTCCCGTCGCGGCGTTGAGGCAGTGCGATTTGGTCGACTATGCCGGCGTTGCGCAATGCAAGGCGAAGGCGCTTGCGCTCGCCTTCGATGCTTTCCGCAAGCTCGCGACGCAAGCGCGTCAGCGCCAATTCAACGATTTCAAGCACGCACGTGAACCGCTGCTGCAATCGTTCACAGTGTTCGAGGTGCTGCGCCGGCGCTTCGGCAAGCCATGGTGGGATTGGCCGGTGCGCAAGCCTGATCGGTCGTCCCTGCCTGACACGCTGTCAACGGATGCGGATGAGCTCGACTACTACGCCTTCGTCCAATGGATCGCCGACCAGCAGCTCTCGGCCTGCCGGACCAAGGCGCAAGACGCCGGCTTGCCGATCGGTCTTTATCTTGATGTTGCGGTCGGCGTCCGCGCCGATGGTTTCGACGCCTGGTGCAATCAGGATTTCATCCTGCCGTCGCTCGAGATCGGCGCTCCGCCCGACCAGCTCAACACCGAGGGCCAGCGTTGGGGCCTCGCCGGGATCAATCCGCTGAGCCTGATCGAAAGCGGCTGCGCGCCGTTCCGCCAAGTCCTGCGCGCATCCATGCAATATGCGGGCGCGATCCGCATCGATCACATTCTGGGGCTCAAGCGCTTCTATCTCATTCCGCGCGGAGCGCGCGCCGATCAGGGCGCTTATGTGCGCTTTCCGTTCGAGGTCCTGCTCGCTGCGGCTGCCGAAGAAAGCAATGCCAGCCGCTGCATCGTCATCGGCGAGGATCTCGGCACTGTTCCGCCGGGCTTCCAGGATACGCTGGCCCGCTATGGCATCTGGTCGTTTCAGGTCATGCTGTTCCAGCGCGCGGCCGATGGCGGCTTCATCGCACCAGAGCATTATCGCGAGAGCGCGCTCGTGACCTTCGCGACCCATGACCTGCCGACATTTGCCGGCTGGCTGTCGGCTCGCGATCTTGCGGTCAAGCGTAGCCTGGGGCTCTATCCGGGCGAAACCGACCAAGATCGCGCCAATGCCAGGGAGGCGCTCGGCCGCGCGATGGCATGGCGCAGATTGCCGAAGATTGATTGCCTCTCGGTCACCCGGTTTCTCGCCGACACGCCGTCGCGGCTCCTCATGGTGAGCTTGGAGGATGCGCTGGGCGTGGTCGAGCAAGTCAATCTGCCCGGGACAATCGACGAGCATCCGAACTGGCGACGCCGTCTCGCCGTGCCGCTGGAAGAGCTGCTGCAGGCGAGCACGCTGCGCGCGGTTGGGAGCGTTATGGAAGCGGCGGGCCGCGCTTCGAGGCGGCAAGCTCGCTGATTGTGAACCGCCAGATTTCGGCAAAGGACTGGAGCGGGTGAAGGGAATCGAACCCTCGTCATAAGCTTGGAAGGCTTCTGCTCTACCATTGAGCTACACCCGCGCCGCAGCAGGCGCCTGGCAGACGCTGCGGGGCCGCAAACGCTGGTCGACGGAATGTAATATCGCCGTGATTCTGTTCAAGAATCGAAGCGCCCCATAACCGTCCGGACCAACGATTGCCGCACTGCCTCCTATGTCCCACGACCAAGCCCGCGGATCAACCCTGTGAGGCACAGCGCAATCTGCCTTCTGGCGGCCGGCGCGAATGCCTCTAGTGCAGCCGCGCCACAAGTGGACCTCGTAGCGCGGCAACAAGCCATCTGATGATCGGAGGTGGCTTGCCAGGGCCCTCGCCGGCTTCAATGACATCGGCTATCGCCGCTGCCGCTGCCGGCGACGCCAACTGGAGAGTCTCGGCCGCCTCCTTCAGGCTGCCCAGGTCGTCCAGCTCCAATGCTTTCCCGAAGGCGTTCCAAAAAGCTTCTGACGCCTCATCTGCGATTACGCGCTGAATGTGATTCATCGTCCCAGCCCCGCTTGCCGCCGAACCGATTCGGCCCCCTTAACAAATTAGATAGCAATCGGCCCCCGGTGCTAGCGGCCGATTGGGGGGCAAGGGTGAGCGGGTGTTGAAAAGCGGCTTCCGGCTTATGCAGCCCGCTTGTGCGTTTTCCGCCCGCCAGCTTCTTTGGCAAGGCAACGTCGCAACATAGCGGCCTCCTCGGGATCAAGCCCCGGAAGCGCGGCGTCGCAGAAAATTGCATATCGGTGTCCTTGAGTGGCTGACCTGAGCTACAGGTCTGCCAATGTGTCGCCTCGAAAGGCTCGAGAGAAATGCAGGTGGTGGACGGGGATGGATTCGAACCACCGTAGGCGTGAGCCAACGCGTTTACAGCGCGTCCCCTTTAGCCGCTCGGGCACCCGTCCGCCGGGCGCGTTATATAGGTGGAACGGCCGCCGACTCAAGCATGCTTCTGGTTCCGGCGCCGGTTAGCCAGTAACGCGAGCGCAGACAGCAGCCCATGCCCCATACCCGACCGCAAAAGCCTGGAAAACCGCGCCATTTTGCCAGGCCGCAGCGGCCCAAGGGTGGGCGGGATGGTGGCCGGGAGGGTTTCGGCGGGCGCAGCCCCTACAGCGACGGTCCGGCCATCCTCTATGGCTGGCATACCGTGATGGCGGCGCTGGAGAACCCGGCCCGCCGCATCCGCAAGCTTTTCGCCACCGAGAACGCGGCGCGGCGGCTGGCTGAGAACGGGGTGGCGCTGCCGGTCGAGCCTGAGCTCATACGCCCGGACGCGATCGCGGCCCGGCTCGGTCCCGATGCGGTGCACCAAGGGCTTCTGGCCGAGGCCGATCCCCTGCCCTCGCCCGAGCTCGAGGAGCTACCGGCGACCGGCATGGTTCTGGTGCTCGACCAGATCACCGATCCGCATAATGTTGGCGCCATCCTGCGCACGGCGGCGGGTTTCGCGGTCTCGGCGGTCGTGACCACGGCGCGCCACAGTCCAGAGGCGACCGGCGTGCTCGCCAAGTCGGCCTCCGGCGCGCTCGACTATGTGCCGATCGTCACCGTGCAGAACCTTGCGCGCGCGATGAGCGAGATGAAGGAGCGCGGCTATCTTCTGGTCGGGCTCGATTCCACAGGCGATGCCGACCTCGCCGAGGTCGCGCTGACGTCGCCGCTCGCGCTGGTGCTCGGCGCTGAGGGCAAAGGCCTGCGTCAGCTCACGCGCACAACTTGCGACCGCGTCGCGCGCCTTGATCTGCCGGGCAAGATCAAGAGCCTTAATGTCTCGAATGCGGCCGCGCTCGCGCTCTATGTCGCAAGCCGCCGCCTCGCTTCCAGCTGAGCATGATCCCGAAAAGTGGAAACATGCTCAAACAGGTCTACGGGCGCGGGTTCTGCCAGGGCTTGTGCCATGGCGGCAGCAGGTAGGAATCCCGATAGGTCGGATAATAGTAGGTCTGCCGCATCGCCGGATAACGCGCGGGCCGCGTGTGAAAAGCTTCGAACGTCGGCGTCGTGACGATGTGCGGGCCGCCATACACCGGGCCCTGCTCCACAATATAGAACGGCTTCACGTAAGCTCGGCGCGGCGCCTTCACCACAACAACAGGGGGCGCACAGGGCGCAGCGCATTCGCAGCAGGCGGCGGCCGGTGTCGCGGCGCCCATCGACGCGGTGGCTGCAAGCGCGACCAACACAAGCGAGCGTGGAAACATTCGGTTCTCTCCTCTTACCTTCAATTCTGTGACCTTCAATTCCGTGATCTTTAGTTCTGTCTCGGCGCCCGACGCCGGCGCGGCTCGACCTGCGGCACGACCGTAAGATCCACATTGGCGGGCGGCTCGCCCCCGTTCGCCGGCACTGGAGCCGACTGCGACTCCCACTGGCGGTGATAGCTTTCCGCGGGCTTCGGCAGTTCGCGATCCGGCGGCGGCTCGACCTCGAGCCGGCCATAGCCTGGCCGACGCCCCAGCGCAGGGAAATAGGGAAGCTCGTAGCTGGGTATCGGCCGCTGCGGCGGGCACGCCACCACGGTCACTGGCATGCCAGGCCGCGCCAAACCCCAGTCACCCTCCACCACGCAGAAGGAGGCGTCGCCACCATTGATGATCACGGGAACTCCGGCCCGACCGGGTATTACGATTGCGGGCGCGTCACCTCCCGCCTGAGCGGGCGAGCCAAGAAGATTAGCGACCTCAATAATCCACAGGAGCGCGATCGTCCGCATCACGACATCCGTCCCTCAACACCACCGGCAGTCTCGCAGGCAATGCTGAAACCGGTTGTCAACGACACGCGGCATGCGCGCGGTTTCGCGCGGCATTGTTAACCGATTCCTACCGGCGCGCGATGCCGTCACCGGACTGCCGGCCGCAAGCCACCGCCGGCGCTTCGTTCGCCCGAGTCAGCTCCTCGTGGACGTTGCACAACACCACCTCGAGGTCGTCGTGGGATAGTCGCGGCCCGCACAGCGCGCTCCCTTATCCGAAAGTCTTATAAGGGCGCCTCCCTTATCCCAAAGTCCTATTTATAAGGGCCGCCTGTGCAGCAATGCTGCTTCTTCAAAATGTTCCGACCCGGCTCCAGACCGGGCGGACCGGTGGCAACCGGGGGATCCACTGCCGTCATTGGCGTCCTCCACATAGTCGTGCCGCAAAGCTCCGAAGCTTTTGAGACAGGAGGAGATAATATGGCTGGCCCGCAAATTCCGCAAAACTTCCGGACCGTGATCATCGCCGCGTCGGTGGGAAACGTCATCGAGTGGTATGACTTCTATATTTTCGGCAGCTTGGCTTCGATCTTGTCGGTCAAGTTCTTCGAGCAGAGCCATCCGGTTGCGGCGCTGCTGAGCACGATTGCTCTGTTCACCGCCGGATTCCTGATCCGTCCCTTGGGGGCATTCCTGTTCGGATGGATGGGCGACAAGGTGGGCCGCAAGTACACGTTCCTCGTGACCCTCAGCGGTATGGGGATTGGTACGGGGTGCATCGGGTTGATCCCGACCTACGCGGATATTGGTCTGACCGCCGCGTTCCTCCTGTTCGGCATGCGCATGATCCAGGGCCTGTGCCTGGGCGGCGAGTATGGCGGCGCCATCACCTACGTTGCTGAGCACGTGGAAGACAAACACCGCGGCTACTACACCGGCTGGCTGCAAACCTCTCCGACTCTTGGCATCGTAGTGTCGTTGGCCGTCATCATCGCGACGCGTACCTACTTCGGCGAGGCCACATTCAACGAATGGGCATGGCGCGTTCCGTTCCTGGTGTCCTTCCTGATGGTAGCAATCGCAATCTACATCCGGCTCCAGCTGCGGGAGACACCGATCTTCGAGGAGATCAAGGCCAAGGGGCAGATGACCAAGAACCCCTGGAAGGAGGCCTTCATCAGCTCGAATATCAAATACATCCTCATCGCCACCATCGTGCTGATCGGGCAGGGCGTGGTCTGGTACAGCGGTCAGTTCTGGGCACTGTACTTCCTGCAGCAGGTTTCCAAGGTGGACGCGCTGAGCTCGGCCTATATCGTGGGAGCCGCGCTGCTCATTGCGACGCCGAGCTTGATCTTTTTTGGCTGGCTGTCCGACAAGATCGGCCGCAAGCCGGTGATCTTGGGAGGCATGTTGCTCGCGGCGGTCACCTACTATCCGCTATATTCGTGGCTGGGAACGGTCACGCAGCCTGGCAATATCGACTATCCAATCGCGATCTTCATCATATTCATCCTCGTTTGCTACGTCGGGATGGTGTATGGGCCGGTTGGAGCGTTCCTGGCGGAATTCTTCCCTGGCAGGATCCGCTACACATCGGTGTCGGTGCCGTATCACATCGGCAACGGCTGGGGTGGCGGATTGGTGCCGTTCATCACCTCAGCGACCTTCGCGGCCACGGGTAGCCTCGGCTACGCGCTGATCTACCCGATCGCGGTTCCTGCGGTGTGCTTCGTACTCGCGCTCTTCCTCATGCCGGAGACTCGAAAAATAAGCATCTGGAATCCGGAACCGGCTAAGGCAACAGCCTAGCAAGACAAGTCACGTGCGGGGCCACTCGGCCCCGCACAGCTTGCAGCCCCATCTTGAGGAGCCAGGGCGCAGGGCCATGTTGGGTTACGCGCGGGCCCGGCGCCGAAAGTAGATCGCAAGTGCACTGGCCGCGCTAACCCAACCTACTGAATCACTGCTGCTTACCGCGGCTGCGAGCCTTCCTTCTGCCAGCGGATGCGGCTCTGCTTGAGGCCGAGCGAGACGAGCGTGGCGGCAAGCCTGATCGGCGCGCCGATCCCCTCCACCACTGGCACACCGAGCTCCTTGCTCAGCCATTCCGGCTTCATCTGCACCGGGCACTGGGTGATGCCCTGCGGGATGATCACGTCGGCGCGATCCTCCTCGATCAGCGCGCGCGCCGCCATCAGGAACGACTCGATCATCTGGTCGCGATTGTCAGCGATGTGCTGCACATAGAAACCCGACGCACGACGTCCGGCGATGAACTGTTCCATGCCATAGGCGATGCACTGCGCGCGATGGCGGTTGATCGAGGCCGGGTGATAGCACACCACCCCGAAATGCTCGCCGACCTGCGCGGCGACATGCAGCGTCGCCTGCAGCGGCCCCACCACCGGAATGTCGACCGCCGAACGCCCGCCCTCGACTCCGATGTCGAGCATGCCGAGCGGCACCACCGCGTCATAGCCCTCCCGCTCCGCCTGCCGGAAGGCCTCGTGAAAGATCGGCGCCGCAGCCTGGATCTCGGCCGGGGTGAGGCCATCGAACGGCCGTGCCGGCACGGAGAGAATGCCGACCTCGACCTCGGCCGATGAATAGCTCAGCGCCGCCTCCTCGCGCAGCCGGCGCTGCTCCACAGGATAGTCCCCGATGACGAATGCAACCCGGATCATGATGCTCGCGTCTCCCGTCCGTTTGCCTGCGACATTCCGGCATGGCCGACGATATCCGGCAAGGGGTTGATTGACGGGCCGCAGGTTTTGTCCAACCTTGCGCCCCGATAACAGAGGAAACACCCCGGTGAGCCGCCCGTCCAACTCCGGCAACGATCTGCGCTCGTTGATGAACGAACTTGAGGAGCTCGGCGAGCGCTGCTGGAGAAAGACTGTGTACAGGCTCTTGATCCGCGCGCTCGCCGTGCTCGCTCTTTTCGGCATCGCCTCCCCCGCCGCGGCGCAGGATTTCTATCGCGGCAAGACCATCAACCTGATCGTCGGCAACGCCGCCGGAGGCGGCTACGACCTCTACGCCCGCCTGCTCGCGCGCTACATGGGCCGCTACATTCCGGGTGAGCCGAGCTTCGTGGTGCGCAACATGCCGGGCGCCGGTGGCATGGTGCTAACCAACCACATCTATTCGCAAGCGCCGCGCGACGGCCTCACGCTTGGCATGATGTCGCGCTCGAACCCGATCGAGCCGCTGCTTGGCAACAGCTCGGCCAAGTACAAGAGCGAGGAGTTTCTCTGGGTCGGCACCCCATCGAGCTATGAGGACGACGCCTATTGCATCGTGATCCGCGCGGACTCACCCGTCAAATCGATCGCCGATCTCAAGCCAGGCGGCCAGACGCTTCGGCTTGGCGGCCTTGCAGCCGGCGGCAGCGATACCGATCTCGTTCTCATTTCGCGCGACGTGTTCAAGCTCAACATCCAGCTCATCCGCGGCTATCGCGGCACGCAGGAGCTCAATCTCGCGATCCAGCGCGGCGAGGTCGAAGGCCGCGGCATCGGCGTCACCTCGGTCGCCAACACGTTTGCCGACTGGCACCGCGAGGGCAAGCTGCGCTTCCTGCTGCAGTTCGGACACGAGACACGCTGGAAGGGGCTGCCCGACGTGCCGACCGCGCGCGAGCTTGCCACCACGCCCGAGGACAAGTCGCTGCTCGAGCTGGCGGAGCTGCCGTTCCTGATGGCGCGCCCGTTCTTCGGCCCGCCCGAAGTGCCCGGCGCGCAGGCGGCCATTCTCAAGAAAGCGTTCATGGAGACCCAGAAGGACGCTGATTATCTGCGCGAGGCCACACAGATGCAGCTCGATATCAGCCCGCGCTCGGGCGACGAGATCGCGGGTGTGATCAAGCGCATCGCGCAGACACCGGCGGCCCTGGTGGCGCGATACAAGGAAATTCTGGGATCGAAGTAGCGATGCGTTTGTCTAGACGAAGACATGGTCGCCGACATAAACACAGCATGTTGGGTATAGTTGCAATTCCAAATGTAGTCAAAAGCTCCCCCTTGCGCAGGCCGGCCTTAGGTCGTCATCCTGGCGGCCCACGCTATCGAGACACCAAAGTTGCTCCTCATGTCCGGTGACATGGCCAACAGCAGCAAGATGGTTGGCTGCAACTTGATGGATCACGTGCAATTCGAATTGATCGCGTCATTCCCAGAGCCGATTTATCCGTTTCGCGGACCGCAAAGCGTGACAAGCATCGAGACGTTCCGGGATGGAGCTTTTCGAGGCCACCGTAGCGCATTTCGAATGACGATTGGCAACGACGGCTGGGGACGGACGGGATCGCCAGCGACTGTGATCAGCAACTTGCTGAAGGCGGGAGTCTATGGTTCGACGCTTCCCAACGCAGTCGGCCCACAAATCCAGAAGATGATTCGCCTCAGCTTCTCAACGGAAATGCTGGCGGATGTCAAAAACCGGGTGCAATTGTCGCAAAAGACTGACTCGGCCCTGGGTCTTCCCCGACCGCAGTTTACATTCGATGTTGGTTCGTACTCGCAAGACGGGCTGCGTGAGGGATTCGAGACGGCAAAAGAGCTATTTGGCGTGATGGGCGCGACCATAAGTCCATCGGCAAAACCTCTCGAACCAGGCGGCGGCGCGAGGATGAACTGGAATACTGCGGCCCATATCATGGGAACCTGCATCATGGGCGCAGACAAGAACGACTCTGTAGTGGATAAATGGGGGCGTAGCCACGACGTGCCAAGTTTGTGGATTGTGGGTTCAAGTGTTTTTCCAACTAGCGCAACGGCAAATCCGACATTGACCGTGGCTGCGCTTGCCCTGCGAACCGGAGCCGCCCTCCATCGGGCAATGCACTGACTCCGACGGAACGTACAGCGCATTGAGCATTCGGCCGTAGGCGCACTTGTTATTGGTCTACTGATTGAGCACAGGATCATCCATTCGAGGAGTCTGACATGGCGAGCCAACCCTTTAAGCCGACGAAGGCTCTGGAGGTGAGCGGCATTTTTAAGAAGGGTCATTTTAAATTCGGCATGCGCAGTAACGCGCACGGAAGCCCGGGACAGGAGGTTCACGACGGCGACACTGTCGGATTGAATACTACGGCCAATTTCAGCTCGCGATTCCTCGGCATCGACGCCCCAGAGATCAGCTTTACGATTCGTACGGAAAGTACGTTTGTTCCCATCGGAGACGCCAAGTGGGTGGCATTCTGGACATCCGGCGAATGGAAGAATATGCCGCTGCAGCCGGAGCTTCTTGATCATTTGGTGGCGCGCATCGGCGATGGCAGCCAGGTTGCCGCCAATCATAGGGTCCTCGCGGACGCGGCGAGGAATGAGCTTATCCGCCTGATTGAAGGAGACATGCAAGCGTCCGGCAAGGACAAGGAAGCCTTCTGGTTCTTCCTGGCGTTTGGATACGAGTTCCTGGATCAGTATGGCCGCATGCTGTGCTATCTCCATCCGGAGCGCGCGAATTTCACTCCGCCGGCAGCGCCCGATCCGCGCAGCTATAATGAGCGAATGCTACAGTCCGGCGCGGTGGCGCCGTATTTCATCTTTCCCAACCTCCAACCCTTCCTTGCAGAACAGCCATTTGATGCGCAAAACCTGACACCAGCCGGGTTTTGGAAAACCATCAATGACGCCAGCAAGCTTCAAGACGCACGCCAGCGTGTTGCTGACGCGCGCAATGCCGGTCAAGGAATCTTCGCGCCACAGAACGGGCTGATTCTTCTGCCGTATGAGATTCGATTCATTGCCCGCAAGGGCTCAAAAGGCCCGGACCGCTATGTGATCAATCTCGGAAACAGCGGCAGCAATCAAATTGTAAAGCCGGAGCTATACTTCACGATTGGAAACCTCGAAGATCGATTGTTCATTCCAAAGGAGTTCGTGCCGCTGTTCCTTCTCAACGGCTGGGTTGTTGCATAGTCGGCGAGTTGTCCGGGAGCCACGCATTCCTGGCAACCACGACCAGCGCACTCCGATCGCATATTTGGCAAAACGAAACCGAATCAAAACAAAGGGCGCAGTCAATCTACCCGCGCTGCCCGCCTGACTTCGTCCACCACCGAGGCCGGCGCATCGACGATATCAGTCACGAGCTGCGCCAACCCCTCGCCCGCCATCGGCGTCATCTCCATCAGCTGGCGCTCGGCTTCGGCGCGAAACTCCGGGTCCTTCATGGTGGCGTCGAAGGCGCGCCGCAGCGCCGCGACGCGCTCGGGCGGCACGTCCGCGTTGGTCGCGATGAGGCCCGACCTGCCCGACGCCCACGGCTATCCAAATTCGGCGATCGCGGATGATCTACAAGGAACAAGAGCGAGGCGTGGAGCGTTAAGGGTCACATACGGGAGCGACACCCATGCCCTCCAACACGCTCGCTCGGTCCTGGTTGTTCAAAGCCGGCCTCACCGGCATTAAGCCTGCCTGGTGGAAACGCGCCTACATCGCCCTCGTGCTGCGGCTCTTACCGTCCTCATGATTGTTCCGACTAGTGGTCCGATTCCGAAGTTCGTCAAAGCTCGCGGCATATTGCGGTACGAACTTCGGAATCTTAGGACCACTAGCAACTCTATGAATCTAGTGCGGCTTTTGAA
>Ga0137409_10002105_pt1 | contig 21431 bp, 15 predicted proteins | sample CZODoug1_16funga_FD_122059 | JGI IMG/M metagenome (GOLD analysis project Ga0137409, IMG submission 122059) | Vadose zone soil fungal communities from Angelo Coast Range Reserve, California, USA - CZODoug1_16fungal (Hybrid Assembly) | ecosystem: Environmental > Terrestrial > Soil > Vadose zone... | reverse complement strand
CAGATCGATCATTCAACGCGCAGGTCGACCGGGTCGCTGAAGGCGATGATTGAACTCGACGCCGAAGCGATCTACCGCACTTTGCTGGCGCGCTTGCGCGAGCAGACCATTGGCCGCGACGTGCGCCTCGTTGGCGTGCACAGCGGTGGCGCCTGGCTGGCGCAGCGCCTGCGACGCGATCTCGGCAGCGATCCGGCGATCGGCATTCTCGACGTGAGCTTTTATCGCGACGACTTCAATCGCGGCGGCTTGAAGCCAGGGGTGCAGCCATCGCAGATTCCATTCGAAGTCGCCGGTGCGGACATCGTTCTGGTCGACGACGTGCTCTTCACCGGCCGCACGGTGCGGGCGGCGATGAACGAACTGTTCGACTACGGCCGCCCGGCGCGGATCGATCTTGCGGTGCTGATCGATCGCGGCGGTCGCGAGTTGCCGATCGCCGCGACCGTCGTTGGCCGCACGATCGAGGTACCCGCCGACGTCAAGGTCGAACTGTCGCGCGACCCATCGCACGTGCTGCATCTGACGTTGGAGCAGGCACCGCGTGCGTGATCGAACCATCCGATTGATCCGGGGCGGCGAAGGTCGCGCCGGCGCGGACTTTTCCGGAGTGCTGCGATGAGCGCATTACCTGCAGCGGCCGGCGGCGCCAGCGAGATCACCGGCACCGGTACCGGCACGAACGCGAACATGGGCGCGAACGTGAACATGGGCCCGAGCACGATTGCGAGCGACAGCGCGCCGCGCGCGATCGCACCGCTCGCGCGGCGCAATCCGCAACTGAATCGCAATGGCGAGTTGCATCACCTGCTGTCGATCGATGGCTTGCCGCGCGAGATCCTCGAGCTCATCCTCGCCACCGCCGACCGCTTCATCAACGTCGCACAGCGCGAAGTCAAGAGCGTGCCGCTGCTGCGTGGGCGCTCGATCTTCAATCTGTTTTTCGAGAACAGCACGCGCACGCGCACCACGTTCGATATCGCCGCGCGGCGGCTGTCGGCCGACGTGTTCAATCTCGACATCACGCGCTCGAGCACGAGCAAGGGTGAGTCGCTGCTCGACACGATCGACAACCTGGCGGCGATGCAGGCCGACCTGTTCGTTGTGCGCCACGGCTCGAGCGGCGCGCCGTATCTGATCGCGAAACACGTGGCGCCGCACGTGCACGTAATCAGCGCCGGCGACGGGCGGCATTCGCACCCGACCCAGGGTCTGCTTGATATGTACACGATCCGCCACTTCAAGAAGGATTTTCGTGGCCTGACGGTAGCGATCGTCGGCGACATCCTGCACTCGCGCGTGGCGCGCTCCGACATTCATGCGCTGACGACACTGGGCGTGCCGGAAGTGCGCGCGGTCGGTCCGCTGACACTGCTGCCCGCGGGACTGGAACAGATGGGCGTGCGCATCTGCACCCGCCTTGCCGACGGCCTGCGCGGCGCTGACGTGGTGATCATGCTGCGGCTCCAGAACGAGCGCATGCGCGGCGTGTTACTGCCGAGCGCGCAGGAATACTTCAACAACTACGGCCTGACGCCGGAAACGCTGGCGCTCGCCAAGCCCGACGCGATCGTGATGCATCCCGGGCCGATGAACCGCGGCGTTGAGATCGACTCACATGTCGCAGACGGTGCGGCCAGCGTGATCCTGCCGCAAGTCACGTTCGGCATCGCCGTGCGAATGGCGGTGCTGTCGCTCGTTGCGTCGTCGGCGAAATTCAACTGATGAGAATTCTGGTTGCGCTGGTCGCTGGCGAGATCAGATCGCGCCGGTGACGCTCATGTCAACGTCGACCGCCTTTGTCGTTTGGCGCCCGCGCTGCTGCAATCCACCGGCCACGATGATCGCCGCCAAGATGAACTCGCGCGCATGAAGATCGCGATTACCGGCGGCCGCGTGATCGATCCATCCTCGCAGCTCGATCGCGCGGCGGATGTTTTCATCGCCGACGGCCGCATCGCCGCGGTCGGCGAAGCACCCGACGGATTCGCCGCCGAGCGCACGATCGACGCGCGTTCGCTGCTCGTCGCTCCCGGGCTGATCGACCTGTGCGCGCGCATGCGCGAGCCCGGCGTCGATGGCGCGCTCAAGACCGAGATGCGCGCCGCGCTCGCCGGCGGGGTCACCGGCGTCGTGTGTCCGCCGGACACCGATCCGCCGCTCGATGAACCGGGACTCGTGCGCATGCTGCGACAACGTTCGCGCGAGGCGGCCGGCGCGCGCCTTTATCCGCTCGGTGCGTTGACCGCCGGACTCGCCGGCACGGCGCTGGCCGAGATCAAGACGCTGGCCGACACGGGTTGCGTGGCCTTCATGCAGACGCGCTCGCTGCCGCACGACAACGGCGCGCTGCTGCAAGCGATGCGTTATGCCCGGACCTTCGATCTGCCACTGTGGCTGCGACCGGTTGAGGACACGCTCGCCGGCAACGGCGTCGCCGGCGCCGGCGCGGTGGCCGGCCGACTCGGCCTGCCTTCGATTCCGGTGGTCGCCGAAACCGTCGCCCTGCTCACCGTGTTCGAATTGCAGCGCGCCACCGGTGCGCGCGTGCATCTGTGCCGGCTCTCGTCGGCCGACGGCGTCGAACTCGTGCGCCGCGCCAAGCGCGAGGGCCTGTCCGTGACGGCTGACGTCGCGATTCACAACGTGCATCTGATCGACGTCGACATCGGGTACTTCGATGCCAATTTCCGTCTCGATCCGCCGCTGCGCACGCAGCGCGATCGCGATGCGATCGGCGCCGCGCTCGCCGACGGCACGCTCGATGCGATCTGTTCTGACCATACCCCCGGCGCAGAAGACGACAAGAATGCACCGTTTGATGAAGCTGCACCGGGCGCGACCGCGCTTGAAACCTTGCTGCCGCTGGTTCTGAAGTGGGCCCGCGCCGCCAAGATTCCGCTCGTGCAGGCGCTCGCCGTCGTCACCAGCAATGCCGCGCGTGTGCTCGGAGAAGATACCGGACGCCTCGTGGTCGGCGCCAAGGCCGACGTCGTTGTGTTTGATGCGGAGCGGCCGTGGCTCGTTTGCGCCAGTGAACTCGCGAGCGCCGGCAAGAACACGCCGTTCGCCGGCTATGAGCTCGAAGGGCGCGCGTTGCACACGCTGGTCGGCGGCGAGTTGCGGTTCAGCCGTTGATTGGCGGCTGCGCGTCGCTCGTGGCGGCCGACGCCGGTGCCTCCCCACTCCCCCATCTTCCCTCGATCGCGGATGTTCTATCAGGCCTTGCTCTATCTGCTTGCGCCCTTCGTGCTGCTCGCCCTGCTGCTGCACGTGCTGCTGGGCCTCGTGGTCGCGCTCGTGATCTTTCCGCCCCTGTCGCAACAGGTTCGCAATCGGATCATCCAGGTCTGGTCGCGCATGGTGTTGCGGATCGTCGGTGTGCGACTGATCGCACCGGGCAATGCCGCTGCGCCGGCGCGACGCGGCTGCATTGCAGCCGCCAATCACATTTCGTGGCTCGACATCCTGGTGCTGAACGCGATCGCACCGATGCGATTCATCGCCAAGGCCGAGATCGCTCGTTGGCCGCTCGCAGGTTGGCTGGTGTCGCTGGTGGGCACGCTCTACATCGAACGTGGCCGCCGCCATGCGGTGCATGCGCTGAATCGCGCGGTGCGCGAACGCCTGCACGCAGGCGAGACGATCGGCATCTTTCCTGAAGGCACGACCAGCGACGGTTCGCTATTGCTGCCCTTTCACGCAAACCTTCTGCAGCCGGCCCTCGACACCGGCGCCGAGATTCGTCCGGTCGCGTTGCGCTATTCGCAGCAGGGACAACGAACACGCGCGGCGGCGTACGTCGGCGATGATTCGCTCGCGCAGTCGCTTTGGTGGATCGTCACTGCGCCGCATCTGACGGCCGAAGCGCTCTGGTTGCCGGCGTTGCCGGCCGACCGCAGCAACCGCCACGCGGCCGCGCGGGCGCTGCGTGCAGCGATCGGAGATGCGCTTGCCTTGAGCGGCACCGATCAGTCCGCGCAGCGCGGTACTGCCGGAGCGGAAAATTCCGTCGGCGCTGTGTCCGCGCGCGACATTTGAGATGGAGCCGGCGCGCACCTCCTAAAGGGCGCACACCGGCGGCCGCGGTTCGATCTCTCGCGGCAGTCGACCCTGGATCGCTCGCAGCGATCAGCCGAGTTCGCCGGCACGCAGCCAGCTGGCGCGTGCGGCTGCGGCATCAGCTTTCCTCTCTTCGCGCGCCGGTGTTTTCGTGACAGTCGCCGACGTGGCATCCAGTTGGCCATAGCGCACTTCGCCCGCCTTGATGGCGGCGGCGAGCTCCGCCTTGACCTGCACGCGTGTGAGCGTACTCAGCACGGGTTGCGGGCCCGGGAGCTCCGCCCTCTCGTCCGCCAGGGCAGCAAACGAGGCGACGCTCAGCGCGCCGATCAGAACAAGATTCGCCGTTTTCATAGTGCAGCTCCTTTTCATGGGTTAAGTAAAGTATTTGGCAACATTCCATTCGCCGCGCATCCGTTTGCTTGTGCTTCCGGCAGGCACGGCCTCTTGTTGCTGATACGGCTGATCGTCCGCGTTGGATGTCAAGCGCAGGCCGTTGATCGACCGAATCTGTGTGCCGGGTTGCACCCGGCGGCAGGCATCATTGCGCATGCGCTGGCCAACGAGATGCGTGTCAGTCGCACGCGCGGCGTTTCGCTTACAACGCCGGCGGTATCGGTCGCGGGTGAGCGACGAGTTGATCTGGAAATCGTGTGTAAGAATTTGCCGGTGCCAGCGACCGCCAATGCCTGACGCGAAGCCCGGCGCCGCTCGCTTGCCTCGACTCGTTGAGAGGAAGGCCCATGTTTCGTCGCAGCTTCGCCGTCTTGTTGTTGATCGCTGTCGCCACCGCCGCCAACACGAGTGCGGTCCCTGCGACTGCGGTCCCTGCGAGTGCGGTCCTGGCTGCGGTCGCCGCCGGCGCGAAGACACTGCGCATCGCCACCGCGTTTGATCCGAACAGTCTCGATCCGCACGCGCAGGCGCTGCTCTATCACACGCGCATCGTCTCGCAGATTTATGAGTCGCTGGTGAGCCGCGATCAGAAGTTCGCGCTCGAACCCCAGCTCGCGACGTCGTGGCAGCAACTGAGTCCGGCGCTGTGGCGCTTCAAGTTGCGGCCGAATGTGGTCTTTCACGACAACACGCCGTTTGCCGCTGACGATGCGATTTTTTCCTTGCTGCGCGCCCGCGCGCCGACGTCGCAACGCGAATTTCAACTGCGCGGCCTGGCCACCGTACGGAAGGTCGACAACCTGACCATTGATTGCGAGCTGTCAGCACCCGACGCCGTATTCCCGGACAAGCTCCTGCTGGTCGCGATGATGAGCAAGGCCTGGTCGGAGCATCACGGCGTAGAGAGACCGCAGGACTACAACGGCAAGCAAGAGACCTACGCCGTACGCAACGCCAACGGTACTGGTCCGTTCATGCTGGTGAGCTACGAGCCCGACGTGAAAACCGTGCTCGATGCCAATCCCAAGTGGTGGGGTCGCGCGACGATGAGCGGCAATGTCGACCGAGTCGAATATTCGGTGATCAAGGCCGATGCCACGCGTCTCGCCGCACTTGCTTCAGGACAAGTCGATCTGGTCCTCGATCCGCCGTTTCAAGACGTGGCGCGCCTGCAGCAGGATCCCAAGGTGCATCTGGTGCAAGTGATCGGCATGGGCACCCAGTACCTGACCTTCGATCAATCGCGCGACGAGTTGCTGAACTCGGACGTCAAGGGTCGCAATCCGTTCAAGGATCTACGCGTGCGGCGCGCGGTGGCGCAGGCAATCGACGTCGATCTGATCGTGACCAAGGTGCTGCGTGGACAAGCCGGTTCCACGGGCTCCCTCTTCTCACCGCTCGTGACAGGCTACGTCCCGGAACTGGACAAGCACCTGGCCTTTGATCCGGCCGCCGCGCGCGCCGCGCTCAAGGAAGCAGGCTACCCCGATGGTTTCGCCGTGACGTTGGACTGCGTCAACGTGACGTTTCGCGAACAGGTGTGTCAGGCCGCAGCCGCCATGTTGACGCAAGTCGGCATTCGCACGCAGCTGCAGAGCTCGCCGTCACCCCTGTTCTTTCCCAAGCTGTCCCAGGCCAATACGAGCTTCGTCGAATTTGGCTGGACGCCGCAGGCCGACCCGTTTCCTTCTTTGCTGGGACTGCTCCACACGTACGGCGCACACGGTGCGGGCATCTTCAATCCGGGCCGGTACTCCAATCCCAAGCTGGATCAGTTGATCGACGCCATCGGCGTCGAACCCGATCTCGCCAAGCGCACCGCAATGACCGGCGACGCGCTGCGCCTTATTGCCGCCGACATGCCGTTCATTCCACTGTATCGCCTCAAATTGACATGGGCGATGCGCACCGGTGTCACCGTCGTGCAGTGGCCCAATGACGTGCTGGAGCTGCGCTGGGTGCACGTGGACTGAACTTGGGAGGGTCGGGTCCCTATCCGGGCGAGGGAGCGCCGCAGGTTGGAGCGCTCCCTGATCTCGTGCCGCACTATCCTTTCACCGCTCCCGCCGTCAATCCAGACACGATGCGCCGCTGGAAAATCAACACCAGCACGACCACCGGCACGGTCACGATCACGGACGCCGCCATGATGTTGCCCCAGGGCAGTTCATGCACACTCGATCCGGTGATCAGCGCAATCGCCACCGGCACGGTGCGCTGCGTGTTGGTGAGAGTGAAAGTGAGAGCGAACAGGAATTCGTTCCAGGCGGCGATGAAGGCCAGCAAGCCGGTGGTGACCAGCGCTGGCCACAGCAGCGGCATGAACACCCGCGTGATGATGGTCCAGGGATTGGCGCCGTCCATGATCGCCGCCTCCTCGAGCTCCTTGGGCAACCCGCGCATGAACGTGGTCAGCACCCACACCGTGAACGGAATTGTGAAGGTCATGTAGGACAAAGTGAGGCTCAGCAGATTGTTGTACAGGCCGAACCAGCGAACCAGCTCGAACATTCCGGACAACACAGCGACCTGCGGAAACATCGATACTCCCAGGATCACCATCAGCAACATGCCGCGGCCGCGGAATTGGACCCGTCCCAACGCGTACGCGGCGGTGACGCCCAGAAAGATCGATAGCGCAACGACCGAAATCGACACGATCAGGGAATTCAGAATGTTTTGCGCAAACGGCTGCTCGCGGAACACCGATATGTAGTTGTCCCAAGCCCAGGCCGTGGGAAAGTACTCGAGCCGGAACAATTGCGACGCCGGTTTGAGTGACGAGACAATCGCGTAGTAGAACGGGAACACCGCGTAGAAGATGATCACCGCTACCAGCAGATAGAGTCCGGTCAGTCCCAGGATTCGCTTCATGGCTACTCCTTGTCGAACCGGACGCGGCCGACGACCATGTACAGGACGATCAACAGCCCCACGGTCGTGAACAGTAGGGTCGAGGCAGCGGACCCGTATCCCACCTCCTGGAAATCCACCAGTTGCTGGCGCGCGTACACCGACATCGACATCGTGTCCTTGCTGTTCGATGTGAGCACGTAGATCAGGTCGAAGATGCGCAACGCGTCGAGGGCGCGGAAGATCACGGCCACCATCACGGCCGGCCGGACCAGAGGCAGCGTCACCTTGAAAAACACCTTGATCGGGTTGATGCCGTCGACGCGCGCCGCTTCGTAGCAGTCCGACGGCAACATCTGCAGGCCCGCCAGCAGCAGCAAGGCCATGAACGGCGTGGTCTTCCAGACGTCCACCATGATCACCGCGATCATCGACAGGTCCGGATTGGCGGTCCAGGCCAGCGGATGGGCGATCAAACCCAGTTTCATCAGCGCATCGTTAACGATCCCGAACTGGTCATTCAGCATCCAGCTCCACATCTTGGCCGAGACGATGGTCGGCACGGCCCACGGGATCAGCACCGCCGTGCGCACAATAGCGCGGCCGGGGAATGAGGCATTGAGCACAAGCGCGATGATCATCCCAAGCACCGTCTCCAGGGTCACCGAGATGACCGCGAAGTAGACCGTATTCCAAACCGCGCGCCACCACTCCGGATCGACTAACAGACCGACCCATTTGCCGTTCTCGTCGGCCAGGTAGTTGGCGATGCCGATGAATTTCCACTGCGACAGATCGGACAGATTGGCGTCAGTGAAGCCGAACCAGATCGTGCGCAGCAGCGGCCAACCGGCCACCAGCAGGAGGAGAAACAGCATCGGTGCCAAGAACAACCAGGCGGCACCGACGCGCGAGCGGGTTAGTTCGGATTGTTCGGTCATTTTTTTGGCTCCTACTGAGCGCTTGTCACCGCAAGCTGCGCCCTTCCCTCACCGTCTTCCCCCTCCCGGAGGAAGGGAATGAAACCAGCCAAGAATAGAAGCAACTCCCTTAACTGCCTCGGGCGTGGCGAGATTCGCCGCTACTTCTTGCTCCCCATCCTCGGCAGCGGCCGCAGAATATCCGTCGCTGCGGCCGCAGCCTTCTCCCAGCCTCAACAAATCACCACTTGCCGCCTTTTCCCATGCGCGTCAGCTTGTCGTCCAGCGCCTTGACCGCGGTCGCGGCATCGCTCTGCCCGGACAGGACTGCGCTGGTCGAGTTCCAGAACTCCGAACTCACCTGGTTGTATTTGGTGCCGGTCGGCGTCGAGGGACGCGGCACGGCATTGACAAACGTCTCATAGAGAGAGCCGAAGAACGGCACCGCGGCGAGCACCTCCTTGTCCTTGTACAGGGCGGCGATAGTCGGGTTGTACGACGCTTCGATCGCACGGCGCTTTTGTTCGGCCGGGCTGGTCAGGTACATCACGAGGTCGGCGGCCTGCGCCGGGTTCTTGGAGTACTTCGATACGGCGAGCTGCCAACCTCCCAACGTTGCGGCATGGCGGCCGGCGGCGCCACCCTTGGGCAGCGCGATGACGCCGACCTTGTCCTTGATGGGACTGTCCGGGCTGTTCGCGAGGTTCCACGCGTACGGCCAGTTGCGCATGAACACCGCGTTGCCGGACTGGAACACGCCGCGTGCTTCTTCTTCGCCGTAGTTCAACACGCCCTTGGGAGTGATCGTGTTCACCCACCCGGCCGCCATCGCCAACGCCGCGATCGCACCGGGATTGTTGATCGTTACTTTGCCGGCCGGATCAACGATCGTGCCGCCGTTGTAGCTCGCGACCCATTCGAGCGCGTCACACGTCAAGCCCTCGTAAGCGCGGCCTTGCCAGACATAGCCCCACATCTTGTCGTTGCCGGCCTTGCGCTCGCCGTCCTGAATCTTCTGCGCAATCGCGGTCAGCTCCTCCCATGTCTCGGGCGGTTTCGCGTTGTACTTCTGCAGCAGGTCCTTGCGGTAATAGAGCACGCCCGCGTCGGTAAACCAGGGCATGCCCACCAGCTTGTCGTTGACCGTGTTGTTTTTGACGATCGCGGGGAAATGCTCGTCGGCCATCTTGCCCGCATATTTCTTGAGGTCAATGAAGTGGTTGGCGAGAATTCCAGGCCACACCACATCGATCTGGAACACATCGATGTCGGATGCGCCGGCCGCCAGCAGTTGCTGGTACAGCGCGAGCCGCTCGGTGGTGGAGTCCGGAGTGGAGACCAGGGTGACCGTGTTGCCGGTTTTCTTGGCCCAGGCTTCCGCCCCGACCTTGCACATCTCAAGTTCCTTGCCGACCGCGCCGCATGAGACCGATATGGTCGCCGCGTGAGCCACGCTAACAACCGTCAATGTCGCGGCCAATGTGGCGATTCCGGCCGTGATTGACGCGGCGTGTTTTCGAAGATCCATTGCTTTCTCCCTGTGGTGGCGTGGCGGCCGTGATTGCGCCATCTGTAATCGCGCCGCTTACGCTCCGAGCGTTTGCATCTGCATTGGCGTATGCAGTCCTAAGCTAGATGTCTTTTTTCTTCGTTGCAAATTGCACTTTCAAGAGGGCCGCGTTGCAGTCGGTTGCTGCCGATGCAGCGCCGCGGCGTCGATCCTTGCCTCGGCGCACTCCTCAGTGCCGCGTTGCCGCCGACGCCGTACTCTGGTCGTTCAGGCGCCGAAACGCGAGTCCGGCCTCGTTGAACAGGTGGGAGGATTGTTCCGGCACCGTCAGGCGCAAGGTCTCCCCGTTCCTGACCAGGCTCTGCGGCGCCAGGCGCGCATTAAGCAGGCCCTCCTTAGTCCCTTGTGCCTCGACATAGGCATAAGTCTCATCGCCGAGGTGCTCGAGCACCATCACCAGGCCGCCGATGCCGGAGCCGGGAGTGTCCGACACCGTGAAGTGCTCGGGCCGGATCCCCAGGATCACCTTGTCTCCCGGCTTCGCACCTTTGGCATCGACCGCGACGCGAATGTCGGCGCAGTTCGGCACTGAGATGACAGCCGCATCCGGCTCGACCCGAACCAGTTTGGCGTCGATGAAATTCATTTTCGGCGAACCGATGAATCCAGCCACGAACAGATTGTTGGGATGGTGATACAGCTCCAAGGGCGCGCCGACCTGCTCGACGTTACCCTTGTTGAGCACCACGATCTTGTCGGCCAGCGTCATCGCTTCCACCTGGTCGTGCGTGACATAGACCATCGTCACCTTCATGTCCGAATGCAACTTGGCGATTTCGATCCGCATTTGCACACGCAGCGAGGCATCGAGATTGGACAACGGCTCATCGAACAGGAACACCCTGGGTTTGCGCACGATCGCACGGCCGATCGCCACGCGCTGGCGTTGCCCACCCGAGAGTTCCTTCGGCTTGCGCTCGAGGAGCTGATCCAGCTGCAGGATCTTCGCCGCGTACAGCACCCGGGTTTTGACCTCGTCTTTGTCCTCTTTCGCCAAGGTCAGTCCAAAGGCCATGTTTTCGTACACCGACATGTGCGGATAGAGCGCATAGGACTGAAACACCATGCCGACCCGGCGCTTGGCCGGCGCCAGTCCATTCGCGCGCACGCCGGCCATCATCAGGTCGCCCGAGGTGATGTCCTCCAGACCCGCGATCATGCGCAACAGCGTGGATTTGCCGCAACCGGAGGGGCCGACAAAAACGACGAACTCGCCGCTCTCAATCTGTAAATCAACCCCCCGGATGATCTGGACATCCCCGAAAGCCTTTTTCACCTGCCGCATTTCAACTTCGGCCATGTATTCCTCCAGCTCGTTGTTCTATATCTATCGCTCGCCCAACCATTGCCGGACCAGTGCAATGAGTCCGCGAGCTTACTTCTTCACGCTGCCAAAGAATGCGCCATAGGCGGGCAGCTCAATTTGTGCCTCGCGCCGCGCGGCCGCGAATCCGTGTCCGGTCAACGGCACGACCTCCCAGCCGCGCGGAATCGCAACCGCAAGAGGGTCCGCCGAAAGGTTGAAAATAGCCAGAACTCTTTCCGGTCCGTGCTCCCGCACTAACGCCAACGCATTCTGCGGCGCATCGATGAACTTGATGCTCCCCTTTTGCAGCGCTGCTTGCTGGCGGCGCCAGACTAGGAAGCGCCGGTTGGCATTCAACACCGATTCGGCAATCTTGTCCTGCACGTCCACCGCCCGCTTGCGGTGTTCGTCCGGAGTCGGCAGCCACGCGGCCCCCTCGGAGAAACCGGCAAACTTTCCTTGCGCGCTCCACGGCATCGGCGTGCGGCAGCCGTCGCGACCCTTGATTTCCGGCCAGAAAGTGATTCCGAACGGATCCTGCAACATCTCAAACGGAACATCGGCCTCCGTCAATCCCAGCTCTTCACCCTGGTAGATGCAGATGCTGCCGCGCAGGCTTCCCAACATGGCGACCAGGACTTTGGCCAGCGCCTCCGGAGGATTGACGCCGCCCCAGCGGCTGAGTACCCGCACCACGTCGTGATTGCTGAGTGACCAGCACGGCCAGCCATCGCCGATGCGTGCTTCCAGGCCTTCGACGGTGGCGCGAATGTGTTGCGCACTGAACGTGTTGGTCAACAGGTTGAAGATGTACGCCATGTGCAGCCGATCGGCGCCGGACGTGTATTCGGCCATCGTTGCGAACGGATCGTCGGCGCCGATTTCGCCGACGCTGGTGGTCGCCGGATATTGGTCCAGCAGCGCGCGCAAACGCCGCAGGAACAGGAGGTTTTCCGGCCGTGTCTTGTCGTACCGATGCTCTTGAAACGCGTAGGGATTGGTCGGCGCAACCGCGCCATCGGTGCGCGGCCGATCGCCCCATGGTGGGTTGTCGCGCAGCGCTTGGTCGTGAAAATAGAAGTTCACGACGTCCAGTCGAAAGCCGTCCACACCGCGATCCAGCCAGAATTTCCCGGTCGCGAGAATCTGATCCTGAACCACTTCACTATGAAAGTTCAGGTCCGGCTGGCTCGCCAGAAAGTTGTGCAGATAATATTGCCGCCGGCCGGTGTCCCACTGCCAGGCCGAGCCGCCGAAGATCGATAGCCAGTTGTTGGGCGGCGTGCCGTCCGCTCTGGCATCAGCCCAGACATACCAATCCGCCTTGGGATTGTCGCGACTCGCGCGGCTTTGCTTGAACCAGGGATGCTGATCGGACGTGTGGCTGTAGACCTGGTCGATCATCACCTTCAGGCCGAGCTCATGAGCACGACGGATCAGCCGATCGAAGTCATCGATCGTGCCGAAGATCGGATCCACGGCACAGTAGTCGGAGATGTCGTAGCCGAAGTCCTTCATCGGCGACTTGAAAAACGGCGACAGCCAGAAACCGTCGACGCCGAGCCGCGCGACGTAGTCGAGCTTGGCAGTTATCCCGGCGAGGTCGCCGATGCCGTCGCCGTTGCTGTCGGCGAAGCTGCGCGGATAAATCTGGTAAATCGCGCCGCCGCGCCACCAATCCTTGCCGGCCGGCGTCGCGCCGATCCTGTCTGCCATCTCCAGGCTTCTCCCCGTGCGTTTTTATGTTGCCCGCCGCTGGCCGCGGCCGCAACGCCTGAGCGAACCGGCGTTATAGACCTTTTGTGGCGGGTTTTCGATGCCTTTTGAATGGCGTCCGCCGGCAAGTCGCGGCGCGCCGGTCGCGGCGCCGACGCTAATGATGCGTAAGGTCAAAGCGTCGTCGGTAACAAACCCACCGCGCGCCCGGGCCATCCAAGCAGGCCGCGCATCTCCGAGAAACGTAGTTCGCCGCGCAGCAGGCGCTCGATCGCGCGCCAAGCGGCCGGCCAGCGCGTCGGCAGCGTGAAGACACTGCCGGGCCACCACAAATAGACGTGCGCCCAGCGCCGTGCTTCGAGCAGATCGGGCATCAGCTGTGCATCGATCGCAGCCTGGTACGCGGGCCTGCCGTGGCCGCGCGCCAGGTCATCGGCAATCGCTTCGGCCGCGATGCGCCCACTACGCAGCGCCCAGTAGATGCCTTCACCGGTGAACGCTTCTACCAAGCCGCCGGCATCGCCGGCGAGCAGCACGCGGCCGCGCGCGATCGCCGCACCCGGCGGCCGCAACGGCAGCACCGAGCCAAGTGAGTGCGTCAGGCGGGCGCCGGGAAAGCGAAACGCCCAATGCGAGCGCGCGTAGTTCATCAGGCCTTGGGCCTTGCGCGAACTGGCGGCGAAGCAGCCGACGCCGACGTTCAGATGCTCGCCTTTGGGAAAGACCCAGCCGTAGCTGCCGCGCAGCGAGCCGACATCGAGCGAAGCGCGCTGCTGCCAGGTGTCGATGGTCGCGCGATCGACCGCCAGCTCACATTCGACCGCCGGCAGCAACAGCCGCTCGCGCATCAGGCCCAGCGTCTTGCCGATCGCGCCGTTGGCGCCATCGGCGGCAATCAGGTAGTCGCCGCGCAATGCGCCGCGCGCCGTGTACACGGTGACGCCGCGCGCATCGACATCGCAGCCGGCGGCGGCGACGCGATCCAGCAACGTTACCTCGCCGGTCGCGAGCGCGTGTTCGACCAGGAATTGGTCGAAGCGCGCCCGCCGCACCATGTGCAGCAGCTCACCGCTGCCCGCGAGTGTTGCCGCCGCACCCAGGCGCCAGACGAGATCACAGCGCGTCACCCGGTGTTCGAGCACCGGCGCAAGATCGAACGGCAGCAGGCGGCTGACTTTGTAGGTAAGTCCGCCGCCGCAGGTCTTATCGCGAGGCAGAGATTGCTTTTCGAGCAGCAGTGTGCGAATGCCGCGACGGCCGAGCTCATACGCGGCGAACGCACCGGCCGGCCCGGCGCCAACGACGATGGCTTGATAGTCGTTCACAGCGTGAGCGTACCGGAGCGGCGGTCGAACGCATCATTGCTCCGCATCACATTGACGGCGGCGCGCGGCGCGGCGTCGGCGATAATCCGAGCAAGAGGATCATTCCAGCGCACGATAGAACTCGACACCGATGAGCATCAGCCGCTTTGCCTTCCCCACTGCGATTACCTTCGGCGCCGGCGCGCGTAAGCTGGTCGGCGACCATCTGCGTGCGCATGGCTTGCAGCGGCCGTTGCTCGTCACCGATCGCGGAGTCGCGAAATTGCCGGTGCTCGCGGATTTTCGCAGCGCGCTCGGCGCCGGCTTGAGCGCTGATGTCTTTGCCGGCGTGCACGGCAATCCGACCGCGTCGCAGGTGATGGATGGCGCCACCTGGTACAAAAAACATCGCGCCGATTGCGTGATCGGATTCGGTGGCGGCGCGGCGCTCGACGTGGCCAAAATGGTCGCGCTGATGGCCGTGCATGAGGGACACGTGCTCGAATACGCTTGGGATCACCCGCAGGTCAAGACGATCGCCAAGCCGTTGCCGCATCTCATCGCGTTGCCGACCACGAGCGGCACCGGCTCCGAAGTCGGCCGCTCGAGCGTGATCAGCGAAGACGACACGCACATGAAGCGGATCATCTTCTCCGCGAAAATCCTGCCGCGTGCCGTGTTCGCCGATCCGGAGCTGACCTTCGCGCTGCCGCCCGGCGTCACCGCCGCCACCGGCATGGATGCGCTGACCCACAACATCGAGTCGTATCTGTCGCCGGAATATCACCCGTTGTGCGAAGGCATCGCGCTCGAAGGCACGCGCATCGCGGCGCGCTCGCTCGCCAACGCCGTGCGCGAACCACACAACCTTGCCGCGCGCGCCGACATGATGATGGCGTCGATGATGGGCGCGATTGCGTTCCAGAAAGATCTCGGCGCCGTGCATTCCTGCGCGCATGCGCTGGGCGCTGTGTGCGATCTGCACCATGGGCTGGCCAACGCATTGATGATCGAACCGGTGCTGGAGTTCAACCTGGAAGTGGCACACGGCAAGTTCGCCGAACTCGCGCGCGTTGCCGGCGCCGGGTCCGCCGAGGCGTTGGTGCCGTGGCTCGCGCACCTGAAACAGATGATCGGCATCGCCCCGTCGTTGTCGGCGGTAGGCGTCAAGCGCGAGCAGATCCGGCGGCTGGTGGACGTCGCGGAAAAAGACATCTGCCACAAAACCAATCCGCGGCCGTGCACGCGCACTGATTTCGAGCAGTTCTTTGAGCAGGCGATGTAGCGCGCGTTTTGCCTGCGTAACCCTGCGATATCCGGAAAGACCGCCCAAGATAAGAGCGAGCTGGAACTAAGAGCGAGCTGGAACTAAGAGCGGGCTGGGACTAAGAGCGAGGTGGGACTAAGAGCGAGGTGGGACTAAGAGCGAGGTGGACGTCAGTGCGGCAACCGATGAGCAGCGGTCCGGGTAGCAATGAATCGGGGCGTGAACCGCGCCTGAAAATCGGCGTCTCCGTCTGTTTCATGCACGCGGATCCGCAACGCGCCTTCTTTACCGGCAAGACGCTGCAATACGTCGAGCAGTCGATTGTCCATTGGATTCAAGCGCTAGGCGCGTTGGCACTGGTGATTCCATCGCCCGCCGGCGCAACGCAACGCGGCGACGTAGTGCTCGCCGACTACGCAGAACTGCTCGACGCGCTTGTGCTCGAGGGCGGTGCCGACATGTGGCCCGGCAGCTACCGGGAAAGCGCATTGCGGCCGGAGTGGAACGGCGATCGCGTGCGCGACGAATATGAGATCGAGCTGCTGCGCGCGTTCGTCGCGCGCGGCAAGCCGGTGCTCGGCGTGTGCCGGGGCCTGCAGGTGATCAACGTCGCCTACGGCGGTACGCTGTACCAGGACCTGACGACGCAGATGCCCGGCGCCAGCGTGCACCGCGTGGCCACGCTGTACGACCGGCATGAACACGAGATCGAATTTATCGCCGGCACGCACCTCGCGCGCCTCTATCCCAACTTCGCCCGCGCGCGCGTCAACAGTGTGCATCACCAGGGAATCAGGGACCTGGCGCCGGAGTTCGTGATTGAGGCGCGCAGCACCGGCGATGGCGTGATCGAAGCCTTCCGATGGAGCGGCGCCTCCTACCTGGCAGGCGTGCAATGGCATCCGGAATTTCACGACCGCTCGCGCGCGGACCTCCTCGACGGCGATCCCTTGCTGGCCGACTTTCTCACCGCCGGCGCCGCTGCGCGCGCCCGGCGCGCACACCTATGAGATGCGCCGCGACCCGGCGCCGGCCGCCGAGTCTGACGATCGAAAAAAAGTCGGGCGAAGTTGCTCCGCAATGCCGACGCATGAAACATCGGTCGCCAGCGGCCGGTAGACAACTCGCTCGCCTACTATCAGCGTTGCAAATCAATCGTCAAAGATCACCGCAGGGCCCGGCCCCGCATCCCTGCGAAGCGAACGGATGCATGCGCATCGTCCGCTGGCTCGTCGGCCGGGTACTTTTCGTTTTTTCGCCGCCCATTCGCCCTCTTCGCGTCTGAACCATCGATCGCCAACCGCAGCGCATGCTCAAGATCGAAAATCCTGCCAGCGGCGCCTTGCTCGCCGAATTGCCCGAGGACGACGCGAGCTCGATCGCGGTGAAATGCGCGGCCGCGCGCGCGGCGCAACCGGCCTGGGCGACCCCACCTGTGGCCAAGCGGCTGGCGGCGATCGCGCGCTTTCGCGCGGTGATCGCGAGCGAGCTCGAGCGTCTGGCGGCAATCCTGACCTCCGAAACAGGCAAGCCGATCAAGCAGGCGCGCAATGAACTAAACGGCCTGCTCGGCCGCATCGATTTCTTTCTCGCGGAAAGCGAAAGAACGCTGGCGCCGCGGCGCGTGTTTGATGGCGGCAGCATGCGTGAAGAGATCGAGCATGTGCCGCTGGGGGTGATCGCGAACATTTCCGCGTGGAACTATCCGTATTTTGTCGGCAGCAACGTGTTCGTGCCGGCGCTGATCGCCGGCAACAGCGTGTTGTACAAACCGAGCGAGTTTGCGACGTTGAGTGGACTCGAGATCGGCCGCTTGCTGCACGTTGCCGGCGTGCCGCAGGACGTGTTCCAGGTGCTGGTAGGCGGCGGCGCCGTCGGTGCTGCACTCATCGAGCAGCCGATCGATGGCGTGTTCTTTACCGGCTCCTACGCGACCGGCGCCCGGATCGCGCGGGTCGTAGGTCCGCGCATGATCAAGCTGCAACTCGAATTGGGCGGCAAGGATCCCACCTATGTCTGCGAAGACGTCGATGTCGCCGCCGCCGCCGCATCACTCGCCGATGGCGCGATGTACAACACGGGACAGAGTTGCTGCTCGGTCGAGCGCATCTATGTCCACCAGGACATCCATGATGCTTTTGTGAGCGCCTTGGTCCAGGAGGTGCAGGCCTTCACGACCGGCGAGCCCACGTGTGAGGATGTCTACATTGGCCCGCTGACGCGCGCGCCGCAACTTGCCGTGCTCGAGCAACAGGTCGCCGACGCGCAAGCCAAAGGCGCGCGCGTTCTCGTGGGAGGTCAGCGCATCGCCGGGGCGGGACACTGGTTTGCGCCGACCGTCCTGGTCGACGTCGATCACACGATGGCGGTGATGCGCGATGAGAGTTTCGGTCCCATCATCGGCATCCAGCGCGTTGCGAGCGACGCCGAGGCGGTGCGGCTGATGAACGACACCGATTATGGCCTCACCGCCGGCGTGTACACCTGCGACGAGCAGCGCGCCAGGAATATTCTGGCGCAGATCAACGCCGGCAGCGTCTACTGGAACTGCTGCGACCGCGTCAGCCCGCGCCTGCCGTGGTCCGGCGTTGGCCACTCGGGCGTCGGCCTGACGCTATCAACGTACGGCATCGAGGCCTTTACCAGACCGCGCGCGTGGCATCTGCGGTCAACGTGAGATAGAAGTCAAAATCGTGATCTGGCTGATCTGATGTCGTCGATCAGTCCTCCTCTTCGGCCCGGCGCTTGCTCTTGAATTCAATGGCGAGCTGCGTCTGCACATTGGGCGGCACCGCTTCGTAGTGCGACAGTTGCATCGAGTAGCTGCCCGCTCCCGCCGTGATCGACTTCAACTTGTTGGCATAACCATCGAGTTCCGCCAGCGGCACCTGTCCCTGCACCACCATCAAGCCGCCACGCGCGCCGCTGCCGCTCATCTCGGTGCCAAGGACATGACCGCGCCGCGCCGAGAGGTCGCCGGTGATGTCGCCCATGAACTGATCCGGCACCGCGATTTCGATCGCAACGATCGGTTCCAGCACAACCGGCCTTGCCTTGGCCATCGCATCGAGCATCGCCTTGCGGCCGGCGGCGATGAAGGCAACTTCCTTGCTGTCGACCGGATGATGCTTGCCGTCGTACACGGTCACCTTCAAGTCCTGCATGGGATAACCCGCGACGTAACCCGACGCGAGCACTTCGCGCACACCCTTTTCCACCGCCGGAATGTAGTTGTACGGAATGACCCCGCCCTTGGACACGTCCTCGAACTGGAATCCCTCGCCGCGCGCGAGCGGCGCGACACGCAGGTAGACCTCGCCGAATTGACCGGCGCCGCCCGTCTGCTTCTTGTGGCGCGCGTGTCCCTCGGCGTTGCCAGCGATCGTTTCACGGTAAGGAATTCGCGGCGGCCGTATGCCGACCTCCAATTTGTACACGCTCGCCATTCGGTCCAGCACGCTGCGCAGATGCAACTCCGACAAACCGCGCAACACCGTTTCGTTGAGCACCGCATCGTGTTCGACCAGAAGCGTCGGATCCTCGCCCGCGAGCTTGCTCAATACGTCATTGATGCGGCCGACGTCGCCAGTGCGCTTGGGTTCCAGCGCCAGGCCGAACATCGGTCGCGGAAAATCCAGCGGCCGCATGTGCACGAAGTCCTCGTCGTGCGAGTCGTGCAGCACGGCGTCGAACACGATGTCGTCGATCTTGGCCACGGCGCCGATGTCGCCCGGAATCAGTTGCGACACCTCGACCAGGTCCTTGCCCTGCAGCAGCATCGGATGCGCAACCTTGAACGGCTTCTTGTTGTTGCCGACAAAGAGCTGCGTGTCTTTCGTGATGCGACCCTGGTGCACGCGAAACACGCCGATCTTGCCGACGTACGGATCGTTCCAGACCTTGAACACATGGGCGATCACGTGGCGACCAATATCCGGCGCCGACTGGAACACGGCATCATCTTTGCCCTCGCCGTCCTGGCGCCCGACCACGAACTGCGGCGGATTGCCCTCACCCGGATGCGGCAGGTGGCGCGCGATCACATCAAGCAGGTCGCCGATGCCGGCGCCGGTACGGGCCGATACAAAACAAACGGGCACGATGTGCCCCTCGCGCAGCGCCTTCTCCAGCGGCCCATGCAGCGAGCTCGGGTCGACACTGCCCTGCTCGAGATACTTTTCCATGGCCGCGTCGTCGACCTCAACGACTTGCTCCATCACGCGCCGATGCACATCGGCCACCGATTGAAAGTCGGCGGTGCCCGTGTCGGTGTCGAAGCAATCGATCACGCGTTTGCCTTGTTCCGCCGGCAGGTTGATCGGCAGCACTTCGGCACCGAACGTCTCCTGCAAGTTCTGCAGGAGCCCCGGCAGATCGATGTTTTCGTGATCGATCTTGTTGATCACGATGATCCGGCACAACGCGCGGCTCTTGGCATACTCCATCATCCGCCGCGTCGTCAGCTCGATGCCATTGGTGGCGCTCACCACCACCGCCACCGTCTCGACCGCATCGAGCGCGCCCAGGGCTTGTCCGAGAAAGTCCGGGTAGCCGGGCGTGTCGACGAGATGGATACGAATCTTGTTGTCGTCGACGCCGTTGCCATTGTTGCCCGCGGCACCGCTGCCACCGCTGGCCCCATTGCCACCGGCGCCGGGCGCTTTCATGTCCACGTGACACACCGCTGCGCGCAGCGAATGCAATGCGGCCTTTTCCAATGCGTCAAAGTCGCTGACCGTGCTGCCGCGCTCCACGCTGCCGGCGGCGCCGATCATCTTGCTCTTGGCGAGCAGCTGTTCAATCAACGTCGTCTTGCCTGCCGCACCGTGGCCGACGATCGCCACAGTGCGCAAACGCTCGGTAGTGAATTCGGCCATCGCCGGGGTCCTCCTAGTTATGGTTTGATTTTGTGGATGCCGCGGCGACGTTTTTCGCAATGCGTCGGCGCAGATGGACTGCGACTTTACTCGCGCATCGACGCGGTGCCACTTTGCCTAGCAGCAGCGATGCTGCCGGCCGATTAACGAGCCGCGATCGCAAGCGATGCTAGCGGCCCGCCGAGTCAGCGCTGAAAAAGTGGACGGTGTCGGTTGCATCGCGGGCACTGCGTCCGCGCAGCCGGAGCGCGCGGCAGCCTTGAGGGGCTCCCAGTCCGGCAACACGCGTCGCAAAGTAGTCGTGCCCGCGAGCGCGGCACAATGCACACTGTCCCAACCCTTCGCCGCCAAGGCGGTTGCCGCCGCGAAATCCGGCGCGGCATCCAGGACAGACAACACCATTCGCAACGCGCGCAATCCATGACCGCCCAAACGACCGCACCCGCGGGCGACGCCTCTCTCAGCACGCCGGCACTGCCGCCATCACACGCGCGCGTCGCGATCATCGGCGGCGGCATCATGGGTTGCAGCGTCGCTTATCACCTGAGCGTTTTGGGTGTCGACCACATCGTCCTGCTGGAGCAGGGACGATTGACCTGCGGCACCACGTGGCATGCGGCCGGGCTGGTCGGGCAATTGCGCGCGCATGAGAGCATGACGCGGCTGATTCGCTACTCGACCGAACTTTACGCACGGCTGGAAGCGGAAACCGGACTTGCGACCGGATGGAAGCAATGCGGCTCGCTCGCCGTGGCGCGCACGCCCGAGCGAATGATTCAGTTGCGCCGCACCGCTGCGGTCGCGCGTGCTTACGACGTCGACTGCGATGTTCTCACCCCCGCTGCGGCGGCCGCGCGCTACCCGATCATGGCGACCGATGACTTGCAAGGCGCGGTGTGGCTACCCGGCGACGGCAAAGCCAATCCGGCCGATCTGACATTGGCGCTTGCGAAAGGAGCGCGCCAGCGCGGCGTGGCGATCATCGAAGGCGTGCGTGTCACCGGCGCCGCGCACGAAATTCGCGCTGGCCGCCGGCGCGTCGCGTCGCTTGACTGGCGCGGCAAGCAAGGCGCGAGCGGAACCCTCGCCATCGACACGGTGGTGCTGTGCGGCGGCCAATGGTCGCGCGCCTTGGGCCGTGAACTCGGCGTCACGGTGCC
>Ga0137409_10002104_pt1 | contig 21445 bp, 14 predicted proteins | sample CZODoug1_16funga_FD_122059 | JGI IMG/M metagenome (GOLD analysis project Ga0137409, IMG submission 122059) | Vadose zone soil fungal communities from Angelo Coast Range Reserve, California, USA - CZODoug1_16fungal (Hybrid Assembly) | ecosystem: Environmental > Terrestrial > Soil > Vadose zone... | reverse complement strand
GTCAATCCGTCGCGCCAAACGGGGTCGCGTGGCCAGAAAGCGGCAGGCAGAGGCGGCGCGCCCGCGCGCGCGGCTGCGTCCAGCGCGGCGGCATCGGGCAACACGATGGCCGGTTGGTTCTGCAGCACCTCGTGCTGGCTGCGCGCCAGCTCCGCCATGAACAGCAGGAAGTCCCGCATCGGGTGTGCGGCCGCCCGCTCGCGCAGGCGCATCTCGCGCTCGGCGAACACGCTGGCGCGCTCGGGCAGGCGCAGGAACGGCACCTGCTGCCCCGCCTGCACGGCAATCTCTTCGGGCGAGAGCAGGCGCGTGGTTCGGGTCGAGGCCGTCGGCGTTCGGTCAACGTGTCGGTCAGTCACTGCCGTTCTCCCCGCGCACTTCGCGGTACCAGAGCGGATGATTGCGGCGCGCCCAGCTCTCGGTGACGGTGCCGCGGGTCATCGCGCGCATCGTGCCTTTGACCCAGATGGCCGCATAAACGTGCGCGATGACGCTCAGGACCAGCAGCGTCGCCGACGCGGCATGCACGACGACTGCGACCCGCCGCGCCAGGATCGGAAAGTAGTCCGCGAACCATGGCTGCCAGAACACGAAGCCGGTGATGAAAAGCAGCGCGAGGCTGGCACCGAAGGCCCAGAACACGAGCTTCTGGCCGGCGTTGTACTTGCCGACCGGCGGCATGCTCGCTTCGTCGCCGGTCTTGATGAGCTGCGGCGCAGCTTTCATCCACGCGGTGTCGCGCGGCTTCCAGAGGTTCTCGCGCCACACTTGCGCGAAGAGGAAGACGAAGCCGAGCACCATCAGCACGCCGAAGAACGGATGCAGCACGCGCGTCCACGGCGCGCCGCCGAAGAGCAGCGTGAGCGGAAAGAGTGCCGGGTGGAAGAACGCGAGGCCAGAGAGGCCCGCGCAGAGGAAGAGGATCGCGACCGCCCAGTGGTTCATGCGGGTGCGATCGGGGTAGCGAGCCACGTAGCGTGTCATTCGTCCTCCTCGGCCTCGCTCGGCCCGACCTTGAGATAGTGGAAGACGCTGACGAGCGCCGCACCGATCATTGCCGCGACTGCGAGCGGCTTGGCCACGCCCTTCCAGAGCGAAACCCACGGGCTGATCTTCGGATCAGCTGGCAGGCCGTGGTACAGCTCCGGCTTGTCTGCATGCTGCAGCACGTACACGACGTGGGTGCCACCGACGCCGGGCGGGTCGTAGATGCCAGCCTGCGCGTAGCCGCGCTCCTTCAGATCGACGATGCGCTCGCCCGCGTACTCGAGCATGTCCGTCTTGGTGCCGAACTGAATCGCGCCGGTCGGGCAGGCCTTCACGCAGGCCGGCTCCAGTCCCACGGTCACCCGGTCGGAGCAGAGCGTGCACTTGTAGGCCTTGTTGTCCTTCTTGCTGATGCGCGGAATGTCGAACGGGCAACCGATGACGCAGTTGCCGCAGCCGATGCAGTTCTCCTCGATGAAATCGACGATCCCGTTCGTGTACTTCACGATCGCGCCCGGTGAGGGACACGCCTTGAGGCAGCCCGGATCGGCGCAGTGCATGCAGCCGTCCTTGCGGATCAGCCATTCGAGCCGGGTCTCCTCGTTCGCCTTGCTGGTCTGGACTTCCGAGAAGCGCATCACGGTCCACGATTCGGCGCTCAGGTCGGCCGGGTTGTCGTAGACGCCGACGTTATGGCCGACTTCGTCGCGCAGATCGTTCCATTGCATGCACGCGACCTGGCACGCCTTGCAGCCGATGCAGGTCGACACGTCGATGAGCTTGGCGACTTCCTGCACCGCCGTGCGGGCGTGCGGGCTGGGCAGCGTGGTGGCGGAACGGGCCGCGATGTCGAGCGATTGGAGCGATGACATCTCAGGCCTTCTCGATGTTGACGATGAACGACTTGTATTCCGGCGTCTGCGTGTTCGCATCGCCCACGAACGGCGTCAGCGTGTTGACCAGATAACCCGGCTTCGTCAGACCCACGAAACCCCAGTGGTTCGGCAGCCCTACCGTGTCGATCTTCCTGCCGTCGCATTCGAGCTGCGGGATGCGCTTGGTCACCACCGCGACGCACTTGATGAAGCCGCGGTTCGACGACACCTTGACCATGTCTCCGTCGGCGATGCCCTTGGCCTTTGCGAGCTCTTCGCCGATCTCCACGAACTGCTGCGGCTGGATGATCGCGGAGGTCAGGACGTTCTTGGTCCAGTAGTGGAAGTGCTCGGTCAAGCGGTAGCTGGTGGCCGCGTACGGAAAGTCCTTCGGCGTGCCGAACGCTTCCATGTCGTTCTTGAACACGCGTGCGGCCGGGTTGGCGCGCGCCAATGGATTGTTCGGGTGCATCAGGTTGTGCTCGAGCGGCGACTCGAACGGCTCGTAGTGCTCGGGCAACGGGCCTTCGGCCATGCCGGTCGGGGCGAACATGCGGGCCACGCCCTCGGCCGTCATGATGAAAGGCTGCACGCGTTCAGCGGCGGACGGGTTCGCATCCGGCGCGATGTCGGGCACGTCGGCCCCGCTCCATGCGCGGCCGTTCCACTGGACCAGCTTGCGCCGCGCGTCCCACGGTGCGCCGTTCGGCGCGCTCGATGCGGCGTTGTAGAGGATGCGTCGATTCGCGGGCCACGCCCACGCCCAGTTCAGCGTCTGGCCGATGCCCCACGGGTCGCTGTTGTCGCGGCGTGCCATCTGGTTGCCCGCCTGCGTCCACGCGCCCGAGTAGATCCAGCAGCCCGAAGCCGTGCTCCCGTCGTCGCGCAGCAGGCTGAAGCCCGGAAGTTGCTCGTCGGCCCGGGCAAGCAGCTTCGACGGATCCTTCGGGTCGGTCAGGTCGGTGAGCGCCTTGCCGTTGTATTCCATCGCCAGCTCTTCGGGCGCCGGGTCGTCAGGGATCCGGTAGGTCCAGGTAAGGTCGACGATGGGGTCGGGGAACGCCCCGCCGTCCTTCGCGTACGCGGACCGGATGCCGTTGAAGATGCTCGCGATGATCTGCGTGTCGGCGCGCGCTTCGCCCGGGGGCTCGGCGCCCTTCCAGTGCCATTGCAGCCAGCGGCCCGAGTTGGTCAGCGAGCCGTTTTCCTCGGCGAAACAAGTCGACGGCAGGCGGAACACCGTGGTCTGGATGTCCGCGCTGTTTACGTCGTTGTGCTCGCCGTAGTTCTTCCAGAACTCGGCTGTCTCGGTCCGCAGCGGATCGATGATCACCAGGAACTTCAGCTTCGACAGCCCCGCGATGATCTTCTTCTTGTTGGGGAACGAGCCGACGGGATTGAACCCCTGGCAGATGTAGCCGTTGAGCTGGCCCTGGTTCATCAGCTCGAACGCCTGCAGCACGTCGTAGAGCTTGTCGAGTTTCGGCAGGTAGTGGAACGCCCACGCGTTCTCGGCCGTCGCCGCCCGGCCCCACCACGCCTTCTGCAGGCTGACGAAGAACTTCGGATAGTTCTGCCAGTAGCTCGTCTGGTTCGGCCGCAAGGGTTTGAGCGCGCGCGTCTTGTAGTAGGTGGCCAAGTCCTGCTCCGACTCGAGCGCCAGCGACAGGTAACCCGGCAGCGTGCTCGACAACAACCCGAGATCCGTGAGCCCCTGGATGTTGCTGTGACCGCGCAGTGCGTTCATGCCGCCGCCGGCGACGCCGATGTTTCCGAGCAGGAGCTGCACGATCGCGGCGGTGCGGATCATCTCGGAGCCTTGGCTGTGCTGAGTCCAGCCGAGGGCATACATGATGGTCATCACCTTGTCGGTCGCGGCTGTCGTCGCGATCATTTCGCACACCTTGAGGAACTTGTCCTGCGGGGTGCCCGTGATCCTGCTGACCAGTTCCGGCGTGTAGCGCGAGTAGTGCCGCTTCATCACCTGCAGCACGCAGCGCTCGTGCTGCATCGTCGGATCGATCCTGGCAAAACCCTTGTCGTCGAGTTCGTAGCCCCAGCTCGAGCTGTCGTAGTGGCGCTTCGCCTCGTCGTAGCCGGAAAAGATGCCGTCGACGAACCCGTATCCCTCACCAACGATGAACGGGGCGTTGGTGTAGTGGCTGACGTACTCGTGCTGGATCCTGTCGTGCGTCAGCAGGTAGTTCACGACGCCGCCGAGAAAGGCGATGTCGGTGCCCGCCCTGATCGGCGCGTAGAAGTCGCTCATTGCCGCCGAGCGCGTGAAGCGCGGGTCGACGACGATCAGCCTCGCCTTGTTGTGCTTTTTCGCCTCGATCACCCACTTGAAGCCGCACGGGTGCGCTTCAGCAGCGTTGCCGCCCATGATCAGAACCAGATCCGCGTTCTTGATGTCCACCCAATGGTTGGTCATCGCACCGCGCCCGAACGTCGGGGCCAGACCGGCCACCGTCGGGGCGTGTCACACCCGCGCCTGGTTGTCGAAGACCAGCATCCCCATCGAGCGCACCACCTTCTGGGTGAGGTAGCCCGACTCGTTGCTCGACGCCGACGCGGCGAGCATGCCGGTGGTCGTCCATCGGTTCACGGGCTTGCCAGCGCCGTTTTGGGCGACGAAGTTCGCGTCGCGATCGGCCTTCATCAGTTTTACGAGGCGGCCCAGCGCCTCGTCCCACGAGACGCGCTTCCATTCCCTGCTGCCGGGCTCGCGAATCTCGGGATACTTCAGCCGGTTGGGACTGTGCACGAAGTCGAGCAGCCCGGCGCCCTTCGGACACAGCGTGCCGCGATTCACCGGATGGTCGGGGTCGCCCTCGATGTGGATGATGCCGGAGGCGACGTTCTTCGCCTTGTCGCCCAGGCTGTACATGATGATCCCGCAGCCCACCGAGCAGTACGGGCACGTGTTGCGGGTCTCGGTCGTGCGCGCGAGTTTGAAGTTGCGCGTCTCCGCCAGCGCCTGCGCCGGCGAGAAGCCGAGTGCGGTGAGGGTCGAGGCCGCAAGGCCCGCTGCGCTCACTCGAAAGAATTGCCTGCGGTTCATGTCCATGGAGAAGCCCTCGTCGAGGAATCGCCTTGCGGTGGATGTGACGCACTTCAGCGTGGCGGACCGGCATCACACGCGCGTTGCAGCGGTTTGCGCCGACATCACAAATGCAGCCTTCGAAGCACGAGTGACATATCCGGCGTAGGCACAAAGGGGACCGAGTTAGACGGCCGCGGCCGACTGCGCTACACCAAGCATAGCCGCGGACATACACGAAGCTGTGTCGCGCGGACCCCGGTTGCCGACGGATCTAGCCAGCAGAAGTCAGTAGACGATTTCGACCGGTACGCCGAACATGTACCCGGCTCCGCGCTCGGTGCGGATGTAAGTCGGGTTCGCCGCGCTGGTCTCGAGCTTGCGCCGCAGCCGCAGGATCTGCGTGTTGACCGATCGGTTGTAGACGTCGTCGCTGTGCAGGCGCGACATATCGAGGAGCTGGTCGCGCGAAAGAATGCGATTCGGCGCCCCGAGCAGAACGACGAGCAGACTGAACTCGCCGTTGCTGAGCGCTACGGTCTGGCGGTCGGGGTTCAGCAGTCGTCGCGTGTTGAGGTTCAGCTCCCACCCGTCGAAACGATAGGCACGGATGCCCTCCGGCCGGCCCTGTTGCATCTCCGGCCGGCGCCGTCGCAGCACGGCGCGGATCCGCGCGAGCAACTCGCGCGGGCTGAACGGTTTGGTCAGATAGTCGTCAGCGCCCAGCTCCAGCCCCATCACCCGGTCCGCCTCTTCGCGCCGGCCGGTGACCATGATGATCGGGATCGCCGATTCCTCGCGCAGCCGGCGTGCGAGCGCCATCCCATCCTCGGCCTGCAGCTTGAGGTCCAGGACGACGAGGTCGACCACATCCTGAGCGAGCACCGCCTGCATCGCGCGCCCGTCTGCAACGGCTGTGACGCGGAAGTCGTGCTGGGCGAGATAGTCGACCATCACCTCCCGAATCGTGGGGTCGTCATCGACGGCGAGGACATGCGCCAGCATCGTGGACGGGGCGCTAACGGGCATGCTCATGGCGGCTTGAATGCTCACGAAAACGAGTCTAGTGAACGTGAGCGGTTAGGGTCACAGATGTGACCTATCGACCGGGCGCCGTCCAACATACTCGCAAACAGGCGCCACACGACACCGAACATGATCACGACGACGGACGTCCTTGTCATCGAAGACGACGCGATCATGCGCGAAGCCCTGGCGGACTGGCTGGAGGCGGCCGGCTACGCCGTGCGCAAGGCAGCGGACGGGAGCGCCGGACTCGCGGCAATGGCATCGGCGTCTCCCGCGCTGGTCATCACCGACATGCACATGCCCGGAACGAGCGGCGGGGTCGTCATCGCCGAGTTGAAGCAGCAGCATCCCGAGATTCCGGTCATCGCGATATCCGGCCTCTTCAGCTGCGCGCAAGGATGGGATGCGGATGCCGCGATCGCGTTGGGCGCGGCGCGGGCGCTGGCCAAGCCATTCAAGCGCGGCGAGTTGCTCCAGGCGGTGGCCGACCTTCTCCGGTCTTCTGGCGGATAGCCGGCGATGGCACGGTCGCGCGGGGCTCCGGCGAGTATGCTCGCCGCAGCATCCCGGCGGGCCGTAGGACGCACCGCTACTTCTTCCAGGCGACCTGCGTGTCCGGAGGATCCTTCCTTGACGCAGCGGTCTGAATACGCGCTGGAGATCCTGCGGGAAGGCCGGGAGTTCACGCTCTATCGCGGCCGGCAGCACGGCAAACCGCTCCCGATCCTGGCCGTGGCGCTCACCGCGGAAGAGCCGTCGCCCCAGAGCCTCCGGCGCCTGGAACACGAATACTCGCTCGCCGCTGACCTGGATCCCGCGTGGGCGGCCCGGCCTCTGGCGCTCGCCCGTCACGAAGCGCGGACGATGCTCGTGCTCGATGACCCCGGTGGCGAGCCGCTGGATCGAGTCCTCGATCGGAACGAGGCCCGCCCGCTGGCGCTGAGCCGCTTCCTGCCCGTCGCGATCGGCTTGTCGAAAGCCATTGGCCAGGTCCACGGGTGCGGCCTGATCCACAAGGACATCAAACCGGCGAACGTGCTCGTCGACGACCTGGGCAACGTCCGGCTCACCGGATTCGGAATCGCGTCGCGCCTGCCGCACGAGTCCCAGGCCCCCGCGCCGCCGGAGGTCATTGCCGGGACGCTCGCCTACATGGCGCCGGAGCAGACCGGCCGGATGAACCGCTCGATCGATGCACGCAGCGACCTCTACTCTTTGGGCGTGACCCTGTACCAGATGCTCGCGGGCACGCTGCCGTTTGCTGCGGCAGATCCCCTGGAGTGGGTGCACTGCCATATTGCGCGCCAGCCGACGCCGCCCGCCGAATGCGCCGCCGTCCCCGCGACGCTCTCGACGATCGTCATGAAGCTCCTAGCCAAGAACGCAGAGGAGCGCTACCAGACTGCCTTCGGCCTGGAGAGTGATCTTCGGCGCTGTTTGGTGCAATGGGAGTCGCATGGCCGCATCGATGCATTCCCGCTGGGCGCCCATGACGTGTCGGACCGGTTCCGGGTTCCGGAAAAGCTGTACGGGCGCGAGCGCGAAATCGACGCCTTGCTCGCCGCTTTTGAGCGAGTAGTGGTCGAAGGCGCAACGGAACTCGTGCTCGTATCGGGGTATTCGGGTATTGGCAAATCCTCGGTCGTGAACGAGTTGCACAAGGCGCTCGTCCCGCCGCGCGGGCTTTTCGCGTCCGGCAAGTTCGACCAGTACAAGCGCGACATCCCGTACACGACCCTGGCGCAGGCATTCCAGACGCTCGTCCGTCAGATCCTCGCCGGGAGCGAAGCGGAGGTGTCTCGCTGGCGCCACGCGCTGACGGAGGCGGTAGGGCCGAACGGCCAACTGATCGTCAACCTCATCCCCGAAGTCGAATTCGTGATCGGGAAACAACCGCCCGTTCCTGAGCTTCCGCCGCAGGATGAGCGGAATCGCTTCCAGATGGTGTTCCGCCAGTTCCTCGGCGCGTTCGCCCGGCCGGAGCACCCGCTCGCCTTGTTTCTCGACGATCTGCAATGGCTGGACGCGGCAACGCTCGAGGTGCTGGAGCGCCTGGTCACCGATCCGGAGGTGCGGCACGTCCTGCTCGTCGGGGCCTACCGCGACAACGAGGTCGGCCCGTCTCATCCCCTGATGCGCACGCTGGAGACCATCCGCAAAACGGGAGCGCGGATGCAGGACATCGTCCTCGCGCCCCTCGGGCTCGACGACCTGGGCCGACTCGTCGCCGATGCGTTGCATTGCGAGCAGGATGCCGGCGGTCCGCTGGCGCAACTGGTCCACGAGAAGACCGGCGGCAATCCTTTCTTCGCGATCCAGTTCCTCACCGCGCTGGCCGAGGAAGGACTGTTCGCATTCGACGCGCGTGCCGCTGCGTGGAAGTGGGACCTGGCGCGCATCCGGGCCAAGGGCTATACCGACAACGTGGTGGCGCTCATGGTCGGGAAGTTGAAGCGGCTGCCCGACATGACCCAGGAAGCGCTCAAGCAACTCGCCTGTCTCGGCAACGTGGCCGGCATCGCCACCCTGACCCGGGTTCACGGCGCGTCGGCCGAGCAGATCCACGCGACACTCTGGGAGGCCGCCCGCACGGGGCTGATCCTGCGCCAGGAGGCTTCTTACGCATTCCTTCACGACCGCGTTCAGGAGGCGGCGTACGCGCTCATTCCCGAGGGGGAGCGCGCGGCGACACACCTTCGGATCGGCCGGGCGCTCGCGTCACGCACGTCGCCGGCGGAGCTCGAGGAGCACATTTTCGACATCGTGAACCAGCTCGACCGTGGCGCCGCACTGATCGGTTCGCGCGAAGAGCGCGAGCGGGTCGCCGAGCTGAACCTCATTGCAGGCAAGCGCGCCAAGACCTCGACGGCCTATGCCGCGGCGCTGAACTATCTCGCCGCAGGCCGCGCACTGCTGGCGGAGGACAGTTGGGAGCGGCGCTACGACCTCGCCTTTTCGCTCGAGTACCACCAGGCCGAATGCGAGCTCCTGACCGCCGATCAGGCCGCCGTGGAGGAGCGGCTCTCCATGCTTTCGCGCCGCGCCGGCAACCCCCTCGACATCGCTGCCGTAGCGCGCTTGCGCCTGACGCTCTACACCACCTTGGATCGGAGCGACCGCGGCGTGGAGGTATGCCTTGAATTCCTGCGCAGGGGTGACGTTCACTGGTCGCCGCATCCGACAAAGGATGACGTACGACGCGAACATGAGCGGATCTGGTCGCAGCTGGGGAGCCGTTCGATCGAGGAACTGGTCGACTTGCCGTTGATGAATGACCCGGCGCGCCGCGCGACGCTCGACGTTCTGACCGAAGTCGTGACGCCCGCATTGTTTACCGACGAGAACCTGCTCGCACTCGTGATCTGCCGGATGGTCAATCTGAGCATCGAGCATGGCAACAGCGACGGATCGTGCTTCGCTTACGTCTGGCTCGGCATGATTCTTGGACCGCACTTTGCCGACTACCAGGCCGGATTCCGCTTCGGCAGGCTTGGCCACGATCTGGTCGAAAAACGCGGACTGCATCGTTATCAAGCGCGTGCCTACATGTCGTTCGGCAATCTCGTCATTCCCTGGACGAGGCACATCCGGAGCGGCCGGGATCTGGTGCGTCGCGCCTTCGACGCGGCCAACAGGATCGGCGACCTCACGTTCGCGGCCTATAGCTGCAACAACCTGAACACGAACCTGCTCGCCAGCGGAGACACGCTCGGCGACGTGCAACGCGAAGCCGAAAATGGGCTCGATTTCGCGCGCCGGGCGCGGTTCGGTCTCGTCATCGACATCATCACCGGCCAGCTCGGTCTGATTCGCACCCTGCGCGGCCTCACACCGCAATTGGGCTGCTTCAACGATGAACGGTTCGATGAGAGTTCATTCGAACATCACTTGCGCAGTGATCCCCGTCTGGCGCTCCCCGAATGCTGGTATTGGATCCGCAAACTGCAAGCGCGCGTCTACGCCAACGACTACGCGTCCGCGATCGACGCAGCAACGAACGCGCAACGGCTGCTCTGGACGTCGCCGTCATTCTTCGAAGTGGCCGAATACCACTTCTATGACGCAATCGCGCGGGCAGCTCATTACGAAATGGCATCCGCCGACGAGCGGCACCGGCACCTGGAGGCGCTGGCCGCCCACCGCAAGCAGCTCAACGTGTGGGCGGAGAACTGCCCCGAGAATTTCGAGAATCGTGCGGCGCTGGTTGCCGCCGAGATTGCTCGTATCGAAGACCGCCCCCTCGATGCGATGCGCTTGTACGAGCAGGCGATCCAGTCATCGCGCGAGCACGGCTTCGTCCACAACGAGGCGTTGGCTCATGAGGCAGCCGCGCGGTTCTACTTCGCGCGCGGCCTCGATACCATCGGCCGGCCCTGTCTGCGCAACGCGCGGAACTGCTACGAGCGCTGGGGCGCGCTCGGCAAACTCAAGCAGCTCGACGAACGTTATCCGTACTTGCATCAGGAACCCGCACCTGCCTCTGCCACCGCCACGATCCGCGCTCGCGTCGGGCAGCTGGACATCGAGACGGTTGTCAAGGCATCGCATGCGCTCTCGAGCGAGATGGTTCTCCCCGGGCTCATCGAGAAGCTCATGCGAATCGCTGTCGAGCATGCCGGGGCGGAGCGCGGGCTTCTCATCCTGCTTCATGGTGACGAGCCGCGGATCGAGGCGGAAGCCTCCACCAGCCACGGCAGGGTCGAGGTCAACGTCCGACAGGCGGCCGTCACGTCATCCGATCTTCCTCAATCCGCATTGCAGTACGCGATTCGTACGCGAGAGAGCGTGGTCCTGGATGATGCTTCGGTAAGAAATCTGTATTCGACGGATGAGTACGTGCGTCAGACGCGACCCAGATCCGTCCTGTGCCTGCCCATCGTCAAGCAGACGAAGCTTGTCGGCGCGCTCTATCTCGAGAACAACCTGACTCCGCGCGCTTTCACATCGGATCGCATCGCGGTGCTGGAGTTGCTGGCCTCGCAAGCGGCAATTTCACTGGAGAATGCCCGCCTCTATTCCGATCTGCAACGCAGCGAAGCCTTCCTGGCCCAAGGACAGAGCATCAGTGCCACCGGAAGCTGGGACTGGAGCCTTCAGAGTGGAAGGATCTCGTGGTCCATCGAAACGTTCCGGATCCTTGCATACGAGCTGACGGCGACGCCGAGCATCGAATTGTTCCTGCGCCGAGTGCATCCGGACGATAGAGCGCTCATGCAGCAGGCACTCGACAGAGCACGCAACGACCGCACGAATTTCGACATCGAGTGTCGATTGCTGATGCCCGACGACAGCATCAAGCACCTCGATGTCCAGGCTCACGCGATACGGGGTTCGTCGGGCCACGTCGAATTGGTCGGGACGGTCATGGACGTGACCGAGCGCAAGCTCGCCGAGGCCGAGCGTGAGCGGCTCGGACAGCGGCTGCGCCAGGCCGAGAAGATGGAAGCGGTCGGGCGGCTCGCCGGCGGCATCGCGCACGACTTCAACAACGTCCTGGGCGGCATCCTCGCCTACGGCGAAATGCTGCTCGACGATTCGCCAGCGAACTCGCCACGCAAGCGCTATGCACAGAACGTGCTCACCGCCGCGACGCGTGGCCGCGCGCTGGTCGAGCAGATCCTCGCCTACAGCCGCAGCCAGCACGGCAAACGCGCGCCGGTCGACATCGGCGGTGTCGTGGCCGAGACGCTGGAACTGGTGCGGGGCTCGCTCTCTGCCGGCATCCGTCTCGAGTCGAGCGCCCCCGTGTTGCCCCTCGTCGTCATCGGCGATGCCACCCGGCTGCACCAGGTGGTGATGAACCTGTGCAGCAACGCGATCCAGGCGATGAGCGACGGCGGCACCTTGCGCGTGGGGCTCGAGATCACGGAGTTCATGCTCAGGCGAGCGTTCTCGCACGCAACGCTCGAGCCGGGCCGTTACGTGCGCCTGAGCGTCGAGGACAGCGGATGCGGCATCGACGAGGCGACGCTCGCGCGCATCTTCGAGCCGTTCTTCACTACCAAGGACATCGGCCAGGGTACCGGCCTCGGCCTGTCGCTGGTCTACGCGATCGTCACCGACCTCGCGGGCGCGATCGACGTGAAGAGCGCGCCCGCGCGCGGCAGCACGTTCGCGATCTACCTGCCGTTGGTGGAGATCGCGCCCGCTGACGCAGCGGAGGCCGGCGACCCGCTGCCACGAGGGCATGGCGAGCGCGTGCTGATCGTCGACGACGACGAGCCGTTGCTGGCCGTGACCGCCGAGGTGCTCTCGCGGCTCGGGTACGCGGCGGTGTCCTTCTCCGACAGCCGCAAGGCACTCGCCGCGTTCGAGGCCGCGCCCGGGCAATTCGACGTCGTCGTCACCGACGAGGTGATGCCCGGGCTCACCGGGACGGGACTCGCGAGCGCGATGCGCCGCCACCGGCCCGACCTGCCGATCGTGCTGGTGAGCGGCTACAGCGGGCCGATCCTGACGCAGCAGGCGCTCGCCGCCGGCGTCACTGAGATGCTCACCAAGCCGCTCCAGGCACGTGAGATCGCGACAACGCTCGCTCGAGTCTTGCGGCGCGCGGCCTGAGCCGCGTCGATTCCTCCACTGCGACATCGGTGACCTTCGGGCAGTAGCCCGAGACCGCTCTGCAGCCGCGCGCGCGCAGTCTCGAATGCGCCCGAACACCGGGGCGCAGCGATAGACAGAAATCCCATTGCCTCTCGGCGGCCTCCAAGGGCCGCGCCCTTGCCGGCTGCGTCTACGCGGGTTTCGTGAGGGGAGAGACCTCTTCTTGTCGACTCACCGCGCGTGTCATGGCTTTGACGCTGCGCGACAACTCAAAGGAACATGTATGAAGCAACTCGCAGCTATCGCGGTGCTCGCAGCAGCGTCCGCATCCGCCAGTGCGCAGTCGTCCGTGACGTTGTTCGGTGTCATCGACGCCAACGTCGGTTCGGTCAACAACGGTGCCGGCAGCGTCAGGTCCGTGGGCAACAGCGGCAACGAAACGAGCCGCATCGGCTTTCGTGGCATCGAAGACCTGGGCGGCGGGCTTCACGCGGGCTTCTGGTTGGAGAGCCAACTTTTCAACGACACCGGCCTGGGAGGTGCTCCCGGAAGCGCCAATCAGGGACTGTCGTTTCAACGACGCTCTACGGTCAGCCTGATCAGCGACACGCTGGGCGAGGTGCGGCTCGGACGCGACAACACCCCGAATTATTTGAGCCGCCTGGATTTCGACCCGTTCACTCTGAACGGCGTTGGATCGCAACAAAACATGATGGTCCTGAACCAACCCATCCAGGGCACGCCACTGGTCAACGCGACGCCGCTCGGATCGGGCGCCACGACGTTCCCGCGCGCGAGCAACAGCATCGGATATTTCCTGCCGGGGAATCTCGGCGGTGTCTACGGCCAGGCGATGGCGGCGGCAGGCGAAGGAAACGTAGGTGGCCAGTACGGCGCCGGTCGACTCGGCTACAAGACGGGGGCGTTGAACACCTCCGTGGAGTACGGCAAGACCAGCCTCGGCGCCAACGGCCTGAAGGAGATCCACGCCGGCGTGTCGCACGACTTCGGTGTCGTCAAGCTGATGGGGCAGTACGGCAAGTACACCTTCGACAGGATCGCCATCGGTTCGGCCGTACAGAAGAACCTGTTGCTCGGCGCCACCGTGCCGCTCGGACCGGGCACCGTGAAAGCGTCCTACAACAGGGTCCGGATCAGCGGCCCCGACACTGGCATCAGCGGCTTGGGGCCAGGCAGCGCGCACATGCTCGCGGCCGGCTACGTGTACGACTTGTCCAGGCGCACGGCGCTGTACACGACCTATTCACGCCTCTCCAACGACCCTCTCACCCAGTTCACCGTCGGCGGCCAGCAGAACGGGCCGGCGATGAACGGGCTGACCGGCAGGACGTCGAGCGGCTACGAGATGGGCGTCCGCCATCGTTTCTGAGGTGACTGAGGGTCCTCTGTGTCCGGCCTGAGTACGGCGCGTCGATGACCAGGCAGTCATCGACGCGTCTTTGTCAAAGGGGAGAGAACACAGACGAGGGAGAACGCGCAATTCGCAGACAACGCTCCGTTTACGGAGCGCATCTTCGGCGATACCACCGGGATTCATCCCGGGCTGTGGATCTTTGCTGGTCCCTGGGGCGAAAGCCTCGGCTGTCGCCCCAGGCAGATCGGATCAGTGCAGCGACTTGAGGTAAGCGATGACGTCAGAGCGCTGTGTGGGGTCCTGCAGACCGGAGAACGGCATGTGATTGCCAGGCACTGTTGCTTGAGGATTGGCGAGAAACGTAGCAAGGGTCTGATCGTCCCAGACGATATTCGCCTGCTTCATCGCCCGGCTGTAGTTGAAACCCGGCACCGAGCCGGACTTGCGCCCGACCACACCGTTCAGATGCGGTCCGATTCCATCGCTGCCGGTCGTGCTGTGGCAGGCGGAACAGACGGCGAAGTCGCTCTTTCCGCTGGCAGTGTCTGCGCGCGCCGGCATCGCGTGCGTCAGGGCAAAAAGCGCCGCGCCACCGGCCAGCAGTGTCGCCAGCGCTTCTATCGATCGGGATTTCAAGGTTGTCTTCATGGGGCCTCCTGGAATGAATCAAAGTTGACGGGGGCGCGCGACATACGACACGAGATCGTCGCCGAGCCGAAGCGCAAGCGCACCGAGGGGGCCGGTCGGGTTGTAGCCCGAATTCTGCGGATAGACCGAAGCGCCGACGACGAACAGGTTCTCCGCATCCCAGTGCTGCAGATGCGGCGAGACAACGCTGGTCGCCGGATCGGCCCCCATGACGGTTCCACCGGTGATGTGGGTGGTCTGGTAGGCCCGGACGTCGTACGGGCCCTTGCGCGCCCAAGCCGGTCCCACGATCGTGGCGCCCGTGGCGTGCGCCAGGTCCGCCATCTTCTGCGTGATGTATCGGCTCATCTTCAGCTCGTTGTCGCGCCAATCGAACGTCATGCGCAGCAGCGGCTGTCCGAGCGCGTCGCGGTAGGTGGGATCGAGGCTCAGAAAATTGTCAGGATGCGGGTAGCAGCTGCCGTTCGCGACGATGGTGAACGCGTGCGCGTACCAGTCTGCATTCGCACGTTTCCATGCCGAACCCCAGCGCGGCGTTCCTGGCGGCAGTGGCCGCGTCGCGATCGGGCGGCCGTTGGTGACGCCCGAGAAGATGTGTGCGCCGCCGTGGAAGCCCAAGCCGGCGTGGTCGAAGTTGTCGTTGTTCCATTCATCGACGACGTGCTGTGAGGCGCCCGCGGCAAAAAAAGGATTGATCCACCGGTCCTTGAAGAAGACACTGACCGACGACATGGTCTGGTGACAGAAATTGCGGCCCACGACACCGGTGCGAACCGCAGGGTGGTACGCCGCGCCGATGCCGCTCGACAGCAGGAGCTTCGTGTTGGTCATGACGAAGGCGCCGAGGACGACAACGTCCGCGGGCTGGATCACTTCCTCTCCGCTCGAAAGGTCGAGGTAGCGGACCGCCGTGGCGCGCCTGGCCGCCTTGTCGTAGTCGATGCCTGTCACGTGCGCCAGCGTGCGCACCTCGAAGTTCTTGTGCTGGCGAAGCCACGGATAGAGCAGCACCTGCGGGCTCGCCTTCGCGTTCGCCTCGCAGATGAAGCGCTCGCAGTGGCCACAGTATTGGCACTGCGCCAGTTGCATGCCGTCCGGGTTGGTGTAGGCACGGGAGGAATTCGCCGCGGGCAACGGAAACGGCTTCCATCCGAGTTGTTTTGCGGCGCCATCGAAGATGACCCCGGACTCGAGGATCTCGAGGGGCGGTTGCGGAAATTCGTTTTGGCGTGGCGCCTCGAAGGGATTGCCGCCAGGCTGGATCTTCCCCTGCAGGTTGCCCGCCTTGCCACCCACTCCGAAGAGTCTCTCCCACAAGTCGTGGTAGCGCTCGAGCTCGGCATAGGTCACGCCCCAGTCCTGCACGCTCAGGTCGGTGGGGATCGCCTTTGTGCCATAGCGGTTGCGAAGGTGTGTGCGCAGAACCGGGTCGTACTCGGACCACCGCCAGCTCTGGCCATTCCAATGGTTTGCGGCGCCGCCGACGCCTTCGCCGGGAATGAAAGCCTCGAGGCGGCGCGCGGGCAGCGCGGTCTCGCTCGGGGCGTAGCGCAGCGTATAGGTCTCGCGCGCGATGTTCTGCGCATTCTGGTGGCGCAGCGCCCAGCGCAATTCGTCGCGTTGGCTCGGAATCTCATCGGCGGCGGTGTGTGCGCGGTCGGCCCCGCGCTCCAGCACGAGCACGTCCACGCCCTTGGCGACGAGTGCCCTCGCGGCCAGCGCCGAGGTCATGCCGCCGCCGATCATCACGACCGTCCGCCTGGGAAGTTCGCGAGCCATGGGAATCTCCTTGTCTAGCTGAAGTCCTGGATCGACTTGGGTTGCTGCGCTCCCGGGAAGGGCTTGCCGCGGAAGTTCTGCACGTCGACTGTGTGGAATGCCGGCAGCCCCGGATAACCGACCATGCGCCAGAAGACCTTGTCGCGGTTTCCCCCGTAGACCGGGTCGGCGAAACACGCCTGCTCGAAGAGCGGAAAGACCAGCTCGTTGAACCATTGCGCGAGTGGAACGCTGTGATCGGTGACCTTGCCCTGGGCCAAGGCGGTGAGGAAAACATCGCGCTGCGGGGGCGTGAGTTGTTCGAATTTCTTGCCGTTAGCGGCTTGGCATGCTGCCTGCGCTGCTGCAAGCCCGGCGCGAAAGAATCCGGCCGGATCGAAGGGAAGCTGATAGCCCTGTTCAGGCTTGCCCGCGTGCCACGGGCCTTGCATGTAGAGACGCTCACCGGTGCCGAAGCCGCCCGCCAGCTGGCGGTCGATGTAGGTTGCGAGTCCGCAAGCCACCCCGTCAGGGGTCAGCTCGTCGGCAGGGCACATGGTGCTGACGGCCGACTCGACAAAGGCCGCCTCTTCGGCGCTGAAGAACTGGTAGCCGTCCGGCACGACCGATACGGAGCCTGGTGCAGACCCGGCGGACGGGGAAGCTGGGGGCGCGGATGCGGCCGCTTCGGCAGACGGCGCAGTCGCAAGTGCCTGAATCGGTATGACGGCAGCGACGCCTGCGATGTTCTTGATGAATCGGCGACGCGGTGCTTCGACATCGGCCGGCGTTTCGCTCATCGCATATCTCCTGGTCCATGGTGCTCATGCAACACGGGAGGAGCGTGGCGCCCAGCGATGGCGATTCGGTCACGTGAATCGTCCGTTCGATTGCAGACGTGGCCGTGAACGAATGCACCCGGTACGACGTCGCGTGCCAGACGCGCGACGGGTCCGCCCGACTGCTATTTCGCAAACACTCTGGCGAGCGCTTTGGCGATGTCGCGCGAGACCAGCGGTTTGGGCAGCAGGTCGTTGACGTTCGACTGGCGGGCGAGTGCGGCGATGTTGGGGCCGACGTAGCCGCTCATCAGCACGATCGGAATATCGGGTCGGATCTTGCGAATCCGCAGGGCCATCTGCGAACCGGTCAGTTCCGGCATCGTTTCGTCCGAGAGCACCGCATCGAAGCCCTCAGGCTCGGCGACGAAAGCGGCCAGGGCCTCCACGCTCGAGGTGTAGCCCGCGGGGTCGTAGCCGAGTGCCGCAAGCATCTCCTCGCCCACCTGCACCAACGCCACCTCGTCGTCGACCAGCAAGATGCGCTCGCCGTCCCCGTACGGAATCCCTACTACTTCGCTAGGCGCCAGCGCGGCCACGCGACCCGACCACGGGAGCCAGACGGTAAAGGTCGAGCCCGCGCCGGGCGCACTCACCACGTCAATGGCGCCACCCAGGTCGGTGACGATGCCGTGCACCAGCGACAGCCCGAGCCCCGTGCCGACGCCCACCCGCTTGGTGGTGAAGAACGGATCGAAGATGCGGTGCACCGCCTCCGGCTCGATGCCGTGGCCGTGGTCGCGCACCATCAGGCACACATAGTCACCCGCAGGCAGCGCGCCAGTGGTGAGCGTCACAGTCGTGTCGCAGCGGTGCAATGTGAGCGCGACCTCCAGCGCACCGCCGTCCTGCATCGCCTGCATGGCGTTCGTGCACAGGTTCATCACCACTTGGTGAATCTGCGTGGCGTCGCCAATGACGGCGGTGTCGCCAGCCTCGAGCGTGCGCGTGAGCGTGATACCTCGCGGCAACGACGGCAGCAGCAGGTCCAGCGCCTCGGCCACCAGCGACTGCACATGCACCGGCACGCGCTCGCCCATGCCCGAGCGGCTGAATGCGAGGATGCGCTCGACCAGCGCCTTGGCGCGCTGGCCTGCGTTCAGCACTCCGTCGAGATAGCGAATTTGCGCGCTGCCGGACGGGACGCCCGAACGGGCCAGCTCGCCGTAGCCAAGAATGGAACCCAGGATGTTGTTGAAGTCGTGCGCGATGCCGCCCGCCAGCGTGCCAAGGGCTTCCAGCTTCTGCGCCTGGCGAAGCTGCGTCTCCAGCCGCTGCCGCTCGCGCTCCGCATGCTTGCGCTCGTCGATATTCTCGATCGAGCCGGCCATGCGCAGCGGCCGGCCCCTCGCGTCGCGGAACGCCAGGCCGCGCTGGCGGTACCAGCTCCAGTCGGGTTCGCCACGCGTCGCGTCGGAAACGTCCGCACGGCGCACGGCTGCACGAACCTCGATATCGAAATGCGGCCGGCGGCCGCGGAGATGCGCCTTCATCTCTTCGCGCAACCGCGGCAGGTCCTCGGGATGCACTAGCAGCAAGGCGTGCCAGGCACGCCGTGGTCGCAGTGGCGGGCCAGGCGGCATCCCGCACAGCTCCTGGGCGCGCTCCGAGAAGAAAAGATCGCCGGTCACCAGGTTCCAGTCCCACAGCCCTTCGTTCGAACCGGCCACGGCAAGCGCATAACGCTGATCGGACTCGCGCAGCTGCGCGCGCGCCGCATTCACACGGGCGACGTGGCGCCGCACCGTGACCAGCAGCGCCACCATCATCAGCGTCAGGAAGGCGGTCCGCAGCAGCACCCAGAACACCTGCTCGTGCCAGGCAGCCAGCACGTCGTCGAGTTTGCGTGACACCACCACCGTCATCGCGAAGCCCGGCACCGGCTGGGCGACCGCCATGCGCTCTCCACCCGGACCGCGCAGAAGAGACGGACGGTTCGACGCGGCGTCTCTCCGCGGCAGATCGCGGTACGCCGGTACGGGCTCGCCTGCCTGCGCATCCTGCGGCGGAAATATCGACACCAGGGTTCCACTCTCGTGCAGCAGCGCGACCGAGGTGCCGCCCTCCAGGTGCACGGCGGCATAGAAGTTGTCGAAGTAGCTGGCGTCCAGCAGGGCCGCTACCACGCCGTCGAGGCGCCGGCCCGGGCCTTCCAGCCGGCGCGCCAGCGGCACCACCCAGCGGCCCGTCGACAACCTACGCACCGACTCGCCTACGTAAGCGCTGTCGCGCGGGCTCGTCTGCAGCGCGCGGATCAAGTCGTCACCCGAAATGCTGCCGGGCGGCGGGGGATAGGCGGTCGAGCTGTTCAGGCGCTGGCCTTGCGCGTCGGCAACGAACACGGCGCCCACGTCGCTGAACTGATCCCTCTGCGCGGCCAATTCATCGTGCATCGCCCGCGAATCCAGCGGCGGAAGGGTGCGATCGCGATACGCGTCGGCAACCGCGCGCAACATGATGTCGACCGTCTGGAGCGAGCGCCGCGTCTGTTCGGCGAACACGCGCGCAAGCGCACCGATTTCATCCGCTGCGCGCTCTTGCGCCTCGTGCCGGCTGCGAATCAGTTCGTACATTGCACTGGCTACCAGTGCGACGACGAAGAGCAGTGCCGCGACAAGAAGCGCGAGCGAGAACTTCGGCTGCCGGATGGGGCCGAGACTCTCGGGTGGTTGCCGTCCCATGGATGCGTTTGCGTAGGTTCTTCGCATCCTAGGCGGGTTCGCTTCCGGCTGCAGCGAGGAAGGGGGCGACTTCATGAAAGACAAAACCTGCGGCGTGGCATCACCCTGGGTCGCAACCCGGATCGACCAACCCGGGGTCACGGGAGCGTCGACAGGTATGCCGCAGCTTGCTCGATCTGTCTGTCGTCCAGCGTCGCCGCGACGGCGGTCATCGTCCCGGGTTGCGGTGCTGCTGCCTGCGCACGAGCCTGGAATTCGCGCAGGCGATTGACGACAAACCGTGCGGGTTGGCCGGCGATGCTTGGAAAACGGGCGCCGTTGCCCTTTCCTTGCGCGGCATGGCAGCTGAAGCATGCAGCGACGTTCGCTGCACCCTGCTCGGCGAGTCGCTTCCCCGCGAGCACACGTTCGGGCGGCGCGGGAGCTGCTGCGACGGCAAGTGGCGCGCGCTGTTGCGAAAAATAGTCAGCGAGGCCGCTGATCGCGCTGTCGCTGAGGGTGCGTGCGATCGGCTGCATGACGGCACTTGCTCGCGTCCCTGCCTTGAACATCGAGAGCGCGTTTTGCATGTAGGCGGCGTCCTGGCTCGCGAGCCGTGGCACGCCGTCCGCCGCGCCCTCGCCGTGTTTGCCGTGGCACACGAAGCAGGTTGCGGCCGCGGATTCCGCCGCGGTCGCGGCCGACGCGCAAGGCAAGTGTGGTGCCAGGATTGCAATGACGGGTGTGACGATGATTGCCGTCACACGGCGGAGGGCAGCTGGCAGGGAAGCCAGTGCGGCGATCGGTTGGAAGTTCGCGCTCATTGGTACATGGTCTCGAGCGCCGGCGGCTTCCGGGTGACGGATCGCAGTGCAGCGGGTCACACTTGTGATGGGATCGCAGCGTCGGTGGTGCCGTGCAGGCCGGGCGCGAACTGCCCCGAGATCGCCAGTACCTTGGCCTGCGGAAAGCGTTGCCGCAGGATTGCGATACTCGCGGCGCCGTCGTGGCGCGGCGCGGGCATGTCCGCCACAACGAGCACCACGCTCTTCAGAGGCTCGCCGGCTGCGCAGCGCACGGGTTCGAAGTCGGCCCGCTGCAGCCATTCGTCCAGCAGCGCGCGCAGCAACGTGTCGGGCTCGCACAGTGCCACGCGCGGCCGACGCGGCTCGACTTCCTCGCCAGACGTTCCGTGCGCCTGATGATTCATCGTCTTCATCAAGTGCTCCTTGCCTGCTGATGCGGATCGTGAGGGTCGATCCGCAACGCGGGAACTGCAGCTTGGCGAACCTGCGTCACGCTGTTGTTGCGGAGCCGTTGGCCCGAGATCTCGTATGCGACCGGGCTGCAGACGTGACCCAGCCGATGGATTCTGCAATCAGCGGCAGGTGTCGAGCGTTAAGCATTGGCTTCGTCCGCATGCCTCGTGCAACGCGGATCTCGCAACCCCGAGCCAGGATAGTTTGGCGGCCCATTGAGAGAGGATGAACGTGGTTGAATGGATTTCCGCGGGCCCATCGGTGCTCGCATCATTCATGGCATCGCTGGTGGAGTTCGTCGAAGCGCTGACGATCGTGCTCGCGGTGGGCGTGACCCGAGGCTGGCGTTCCGCGCTGATGGGCACCGCAACGGGGCTGATCGTGCTGGTCGCGCTGGTCCTTGCGCTCGGCCGATCCTTGTCGGCAGTG